>ERZ825137.6200-NODE-6200-length-10597-cov-2.453519_pt1 | contig 10597 bp, 6 predicted proteins | sample MGYA00519873_ERZ825137 | MGnify/ENA primary metagenome ERZ825137 (study PRJEB31778, sample SAMEA3449190) | human gut metagenome | biome: human gut; feature: human-associated habitat; material: faeces | place: United Kingdom | collected 2010/2012 ... | reverse complement strand
AGTTCCGTGCTTTTCAGGGATACGGAGCCTGTGCGCAATATAAAATATGTTCTGTTTGAAGAAAACGGCGACACCGATGCCGCTAAGGCCAGAGAAAGCGCCGAAAAACTTTATTCCCAGTGGCAAAGCGATCCAACGGAGGATAACTTTGATCTGGTATGCACAAAAGCAGATGTGAGTCCGCGTATGTCTCAGGGTATACGTCGCGGAGATTTGGCGCCTTCTCTCGGAGAATGGATAATGTCGGAGGATAGACGTCCCCTTGACGCAGAGGTGCTTACATACGAGGACTACGGCTCATACTTCGTGATCATGCTGGAAAACGGCGATCCCGGCTGGCTGTACGATGTGAAAGACGCCGTTGCAGACAGGGATTATGAAAACACCATAACGGATCTTGGCGAGAAATACAGCGTTAATGTCGACGAGGACGTTGTATATACTGTAAAAGAGATAACACAGCAGTCAAATGCTGAATAAATAAATACACACAGGGGATAAGCAAATGAAAATCATTCCTACACCTGCGAAAATTGAGAACAAAGACGGTTCGTTTGAGCTTTCCGCTCTCGGCGCCATATGCCTTTCCGCCGACGCCGACAGACGCGTGGCAAAAGCGGCCGTCACTCTCAGAGACGAAATTGAAGAGCTCAGCGAAAGCGTAGACAGCGTAAAACTGTGCCGCACTGATCTTACCTGCGGCGGCATGAAGAAAATATCCGTTTCTCACAAGCCCGGAGACAAGGAAGAGGGCTACCGTGTCAAGATTTGTGCAGACGGTATTGAGATCTGCGGAGACAGTGCACGCGGAGCGTTCTACGGCATTCAGACCCTCCGTCAGATGATACATGAGTATGGCGACGCTCTGCCTGCCTGCGATATTACAGACGCTCCGGATTTTCCCGAAAGAGGCTTTTACCACGACGTTACTCGCGGAAGGGTTCCTACGCTTGAGCAGCTTTACCACATTGCCGATTTGCTTTCATACTACAAAATAAACAGCTTGCAGCTCTATGTAGAGGATTCCTACGAGTTCGTGGAGTATGACGGAGTTATGAGAGCTGAGGACGTGCTTACGGCAGACGAGATAATGGCGCTGGACGACTACTGCTATGACCGCTTCATTGAGCTTGTGCCTTCAATAGCTACATTCGGACATCTTTACAACCTCCTGCAAAGCGAGAAATACCGTCACCTGTGCGAGCTTGCGGACTATAAGCCCGGCGCTCTGTACTGGATAGAAAAAATGGCTCACCACACAATAGATGTTTCCAACGATGAGAGCATAGAGGTTATAAAGAGCCTTATTGACCAGTTTATTCCCCTGTTCCGCTCGGATAAGTTCAACATATGCTGCGACGAGACCTTTGATTTGTGCCGCGGCCGCAACGCAGGCAAAGACGCGGGCGAGGAATACTTCAAGTTCCTCATGAAAATAATCGATCATGTAAAGAGCCGCGGAAAGACGGTCATGATGTGGGGCGACATAGCTCTGGAGCAGCCTGACAAGCTTCACTATATTCCCAAAGACACAATAATGCTCAACTGGACCTACGAGGCCAATCCCGATGAAAACAAGGTAAAGACCTTTGCCGAGCACGGACTTAATCAGATAGTGTGCCCGGGCACTTCAAGCTGGAACAGATTCGTGGAGGAGCTTGACCGTTCCGAGGGCAATATAACGAAGCTTGTGGAGTACGGCAAGAAGTACGGCGCTCTCGGCGTTCTCAATACAAACTGGGGAGACTTCGGCAACATATGTTCCTTCAACTGCTCTTTGTACGGCATGGTTATCGGTGCAGAAAAGGGCTGGAAAGCGGACTCTGTACTTGGACACGATTTTGAAATGGCTGCAAGTTCCCTGCTCTATGACAGTGATGACGTTAATGTTATAGATCTTATCCGCACCATGGGACGCTGTGAGCGCACTTGCGACTGGATGGTGTTTATGTACTGGTACAGTGCCAACACTGTTGAAGGCAGAACCACAGAGCTTGCTCTTGACGCCGACAAGGCAATTGAGAACAACCGCACTCTGGACAAGGTTATTGAAACCCTCAGAAGCATTCCTGACAACGAGGGCGACGAAAGATATACGGATCTCATCCTTGCCTGCCGCGCTATCCAGCTCATGAACCGCGTACACCTGAAAATCAACGGGATTGAGGGATATACTGACAAAGAGGCTCTTCTTGCCGACTTTGAAAAGTGGATACCCGAATACAGAGAGGCATGGCTCCGTGATAACAAGGAGTCTCAGATCGGACTTATTGAGAAATTTGTCCGTGAAATCGCCTTGTACTGACGCTTTGAATAATAAAAAGCCTGCCGCATGGCAGGCTTTTTATTATGGTTAATGTTTTGTCAGAGTCCTTTTTTGCTTCTTTCCATATGCTCAAGCTCAGTCTCGTTTATTGTGCAGACCCTGCCCGGCAGCGGAAGGAGTTTTTCACTTATAACATCTATAATGCCGTCTGCCTGAGGGAAGAAATATTTCTCAAACTCGTAAGCAGGAGTGATCCAGTTGCGTGAGCCGAATACTGCCGGAGGAGCGTCCAGATAATCAAAGGCCATTTCAGTGATGTTGGAAGCCATATCTCTCATTATGCTTCCTCTGTCGCAAGCGTCGCCCACGATGATGATACGTCCGGTCTTCTTTACGCTTTCAATGACTTTCTCATAGTTGAATGGAACGATACTGCGTGCGTCTATGATCTCAGCACTGAGGCCGTATTCCTTCTGGAGCTTGTCTGCCGCCTCTATTGCTCGGTACAGGACCGCGCCTATGGTGAGAATTGTAACGTCGCTGCCCTGACGCTTTACATCCGGCTCGCCGAAGGGAACCTCATAGCTCTCCGTTGGAACACCTTCCTTATGGAAGCGCTCACCCATATCGTATATGCGCTGGCTCTCAAAGAATATGACCGGGTCAGTGCCGTTCAGAGCCGCTGCCATAAGTCCCTTTGCATCATAGGGAGTTGCGGGGAAGCAGACCTTGAGTCCGGGAATGTGTGCGCAGAGAGCGGTCCAGTCCTGACTGTGCTGCGCACCGTATTTTGAGCCCACGGAAACACGTACTACCACCGGCATTTTCAGTATTCCTGCGGACATGGACTGCCACTTTGACAGCTGGTTGAATATTTCGTCGCCTGCGCACCCGATAAAGTCAGCGTACATCAGCTCTACTATAGCTCGGCCGCCTGCCATCGCATAGCCTACGGAGGAGCCCACTATGGCCGCTTCGGATATGGGAGCGTTGAAGAAGCGGTGATACGGAATTGCCTCGGTAAGTCCGCGGTACACTGCGAATGCGCCGCCCCAGTCTCTGTTGTCCTCGCCGTATGCTACAAGAGTGGGATCCTCGTAGAATTTATCCAGAACAGCCTCAAATATACCGTCGCGAATGCCAAACTGCTTGATTTTAGGTATAAGCTCACCCTTCTCATCGTAAGCATAACGCGCTTTTCCGGCAAGCTGACGCACCCTGGGATTTTCCTCCTTGGGCATAAGCACTTCAGGCTCTCTTCCGGTGTCCATGGAAGGCACGTGAGAATTTGAGAACATTATGGAGGATATCATATCCGGAGTCTTGTCAAGATCCATACGGGGAGATATTTCCGTATCCGTAGCAAGTCGGCAGATCTCCGTTGTGCGTCTGATTATATCTTCTTCTATAGCGGCAAACTCATCATCGGTGGCAATTCCGCCGTCAACCATCTTTTTGCGGTAGGCTGCGATGGGGCAGGCCGCCTTCCACTCTTCGATCTCCTCCTGACTTCTGTATGTGGAGGAGTCTGAGGGAGAATGTCCGCTGATACGGTATGTGGCAACCTCAAGGAGAGCCGGTCCCTTACCTTCAGTGAGAAGCTGCTTCTTACGCTTTGTTGCGTCGATCACTGCAAGAGGATCGTAGCCGTTTACCTTTTCCGCGTGAAGCATGTCGGGATTGAAGCCGGCGCCAAGTCTTGCGGCAACATCAAAGCCCATTGTTTCGCCCCTGGTCTGGCCGCCCATTCCGTAGAAATTATTGAACACGTTGAACAGTATGGGCATTCCGCCGTTCTCATACTTGCCGTCCATGCCCCAAAGCTTTGTGATCTGGTCCATGGTGGACATATTGAGCGCTTCGAGCACAGGGCCTCGACCAAGTGCGCCGTCGCCTGAGTTTGCAATAACTATTCCCTTCTTATGGTTGCTTCTCTTATAGAGAGCCGCTCCCAACGCAACAGGAGCTGCTCCGCCAACTATAGCGTTATTGGGGAATATACCGAAGGGTATGAAGAAGGCGTGCATGGAACCGCCGAGACCGCGGTTAAAGCCCGTGGTTCTGGCAAATATCTCAGAAAGAGCGCCGTAAAGCAGGAAGTTTATTGCAAGCTCCTTTACGCCGGAGGCCTTTGTACAGTGTTTCTCCACAACGGAGAGAATGCCGCCGCCAAGAAACTCCTTCATGATATCATAAAGCTCATCATCGTCAAGCTTTTCGATAGAGGACAGACCCTTGGCCAGAATTTCGCCGTGGCTGCGGTGAGAACCGAAGGTATAGTCGTTGATATCCAGGCAGTATGCCTGACCTACGGCGCTGGCCTCCTGACCTATGGACAGGTGCGCAGGCCCGGGGTTGGTATACTCAACTCCGTTGTAAACGCTTTTGGTTTTGATCTCGTTGAGCATAGTCTCAAACTCGCGGATTATACGCATGTCCCTGTAAATGCGAAGAAAATCCTCTTTTGTGTAAAGCTTTTTTTCCTGAGCAAGGGTCTTCTTATACTGGCACAGAGGAATTTTGTTAAAGGAAAGGTAACCGCTTTCAAAAGCCTTTTCCGGGCTTATATACTGACTCTTTGGCATATCATACTCCATTCTGCCGCGCTTGGCGGCTGTAAATTCAGTCTACTGTAAACATTCCCTCCCGTATGACCTCGCACACGGTAGGATGGGGAAACACTATTTTCTGCACGTCTGTAACTCTGTCGTGCCGCGCTACCATAGCGGCTGCGCCGTAAATGATTTCCGAAGCATAGGAGCCTATCATGTGGACTCCGAGAACAGTTTTGTGCTCGCTGTCAACTACCAGCTTGACAATACCGTCTCCTCCTTCTACCTCAGCCACATAGCGGCCGCTGTAGCGCAGGCTCAGGGTGTATTCCTTTGCCTTTATACCCTGCTTTTCGGCGCTTTCGACGCTTTCGCCGACGCTTGCAACCTCCGGCTTTGTATATATAACGGAGGGAATAGCCCTGTAGTCGACGCTGTCGCTTTCTCCAAGCATATCGCGAACTGCGGCCTCGCCTTCTCTGTATGCGGTATGCGCCAGCATTGAACGGCCGTTTACATCGCCTGCCGCCCATACTCCGGGTACAGAGGTGCGCCCTCTGCCGTCGCAGACTATTGCGCCTCTGTCAAGCAGAACGCCCAGCTTTTCAAGTCCGAGTCCGGCGGTAGCCGCCCGGCGGCCGGTGCTTACCAGAACTGCGTCGCAGTCTACGCTGACGGCCTTCCCTAGCTTTTCATATGTAACTGTACCGCCTGAGGCACACTTTCCGTCAACCTTTGTCACCTTTGCGCCAAGCACAAACTGTATGCCTGCGGCCTCAAGATTCTTCTGAAGTATGGCGGAAACGTCCTTGTCGGTAGGCCCTGCGATCTTATCAAGCATTTCTATGACGGTAACCTGGGCGCCGGCCGTGCAAAAGTAGGACGCCATTTCAAGTCCTATAACGCCGCCTCCGATAACGCAGAGGCGCTGTGGAACCTGCCGCCAGTCGAGAATTTCTCTGTTTGTAACCCCGAATCCGTCCGCCACCGCTTCACGCAGTCCCGGAACAGGAGGAACAACCGCTTCGCTTCCAGAGCATATCAACAGCTTTTTAGCCGTATAGCTTTCCTCACGGCACATCGCGGTAAAGCCTTTCGGCCCTTTTCCGGTTATAACAGCCTCTCCGGTTACTACCTTTACCTTTGCGCCCCGCATTTTTGCGCCTACGCCGGAAACCAGGGTTTTTACCACCTTGTCCTTACGGTCCGCCACAGCTCTGTGATCCAGCTTTGCGTCTTTGACGGTAACGCCGAAAGCCTCGCTGTGTATGGCACTCTGGTATATCTTCGCCGAGTTGAGAAACGTTTTTGTAGGAATGCATCCCTCGTTCAGACAAACGCCGCCGAGGGCTCGCTTTTCAAACAGAACAACGTTCATTCCGCCGTGGGCGGCTCTTTCAGCCGCATTGTAGCCGGCGGGGCCGCCGCCGATAATCATAAGATCGTATATAATTTCACTCATATGCTCCACCGCCTTACTTTGCCAGAAGCATATCAAACGCAGCAAGATTCCGGCACAGAGCAGCCAGGAACTTTGCCGCCGGCGCTCCGTCCACAGCTCTGTGGTCAAACGTAAGCGAAAGGCCCATGGCAGGATACGTACTGCCGTCTGCTTTCAGCTTATACTGAACGCTGCACACACCCAGAATAGCTACCTGAGGCGGATTGATTACCGGTGTGAAGCTTTCCACACCAAGGGAACCCAGATTGGTAACTGTGAAGCTGGCTCCGGACATTTCATCCGGCGTAAGCGCGCCGTCCCTTGCCTTTGCCGCCGCGAACTTGTTGGCGGCGGATATCTGAGCGAGACTCATTTCATCCGCATGAGGCACAGTGGGAACCAGCAGCCCTCTGGGGGTATCCACAGCCAGACCGATGTTCGCATGAGCATACTGCCGGAGAGTATCGTCCGACAGGGTAGCGTTGATTTCAGGGAAACCGGGCAGAGTGCGGCTTACTGCATAGAACACCATATCGTTCAGACTTATTTTTGACAGTCCCATTTCCTCGTCGGAGGCCTTCAGTTTCTTTCTGTATTCCAGTATGGCGCTTGCGTCGAAGGATGAATTCAGCGTAAGCTGAGCCATACCGTTCAGCGACGCCTGCATTGACCTTGCAATAGCACGTCTTATGCCGGACATGGGTACGTCTGTATACTCCTCATGCGCTGCGGTATCTGCGGCAAATGGAGCCTGCGGCTCCTGCGCCTTGCCGGAAGCCGGAAGCTTTCCTGCGAGGAAGTCCTCCACTGCTGCCGTACCGCTGCGCTTGCCCTGATCCAGAAGCGCCGTAACGTCCCTCTCTATTATTCTTCCGTGGGGCCCCGTAGGAGCAGCCTCAGAAAGGTCCGCGCCGGTTGTAAGAGCCAGCTTTTTCGCTCTGGGGGAAATACGGACGATTTTTCCGCCGTCCTCCTCAGGAGCGCTTGTAACAGCGGCAGCCGGCGCCGTAACTGCGGGCGATTCGGGCTCGGCAGGCGCAGCGCTGTCTTCGGCGGCTGAGGCGTCCGCCCCTATCAGGGCGGATATGTCCTCGCCTTCCTCGCCTATTATGCATACTGCGTCGAGGCAGGGGACCACGTCCCCCTCCTGGGCAAGTATCTCAAGCAGTGTGCCGGAGTAAAGGGACTTTTCATCAAAGGCTGATTTATCTGTCTCGTATGAAAACAGATCTTCGCCTTCGGCGACTTTGTCGCCTTTCTTTTTATGCCATGCCGTTATAATGCAGGATTCCACACTCTGGCCCTGCCTGGGCATGATCACGGAATATGCCATGGTATCACTGTCCTTTCGTATATATTTCAGAATTTATTATTCGCAAACGTTTATTACCGAGACGCCGCCGCAGGCTGCCTGTTCTGCCAGAGCAGGCGGCAGGGGACCGTCGCAAATGAGCACGTCCACCTTATCAAGTTCACAGAAAGTATAGGGCAGGCTTCTGTCCGCCTTTGACAGATCCATGAGCATGACAATCTTTCTCGCTTTTTCAATTACGGCCCGTTTGAATTCGCACTCGCTGTAGTTTCCGCCTGTAAAACCGCTTCTGTCTGAAAGTCCCGACGGAGACATAAGCGCCAGATCAATATTCACATCAGCGAGGAAACGCAGGGCTTGTGTGCCGCTTACCGACTGGTAATCATGGTCCAGTCTTCCGCCTACCAGATTGACTATCGGTTGTCCGATACGGCTGAGATCAATAGCTGTTGAAGGATTGGTAGTGGTAAATGTAAATCTTTCGTTGGGGACGAATGGTATCAGCTGCTGTAGGGTCGAGCCGGAATCTATGTATATGGATCTGCCAACCTCAAGATATTCGGCAGCCTTACGTGCAATGAGCATTTTAGACTGAATATTGGCCTTTTTTCGGTTGGAAAACGGATCGTCTGTATCTTCCGTAATAAATCTGGCGCTTCTCGCACCGCCTCTGACCTTCAGCGCTTCTCCGCGCTTTTCAAAGTAGTCAATATCCCGTCTCAGCGTCATCTGGGATACCTGAGGAAATTCCCGGCACAGCTCTTCGTACGATACGAAAGGCTTTTGCAAAAGAAGCCTGTGTATCCACTCCCGTCTGTCCTTGTACATAACGGCAACCTCCTTTTTCATACTGGAGTAAATGATAGCACTTTTTCACATCAGTGTCAACGTTTTTCACACTTTTTATGTTAATTTTACATCAATCAACAGAATTTTGTGTAATAATACTGTGAAAGTCTCAGAATTTCACGTAAACTGACCAAATAAGGGTAAACTTAAAAAAAGCCTTGCAATGGGAGCGTCTTTGTTATAAAATATATATCAAATAAAGCTTGAATACCCGGGCGGTCCACACCGTGCCGGGGTTTGTGCGTGCTTACAAGTCCCAGAGCGCGGCGGCGCGGAAACGAGGATAACTTTGGCTGATATATTTGATCTGTTTCGTAAAATATCTGAAGAAAAGCCCGTGTCGGGACCGCCGACGCATATAATTGCCGGACTGGGCAATCCGGGAGACGCCTACATTAACACGCGCCACAATGTGGGCTTCATGGCACTTGATGTTATTTGCTCCGATATAGGCCTTTCATGCACACGGTCAAAATTCAGTTCCCTGTGCGCGCTCGGAAAGCTTGGAGATTTCCGCGTTCTTCTTATGAAACCCCAGACATTTATGAACAATTCCGGCGAAGCTCTGCGTCAGGCGGCGGAGTACTACGGCATACCGCCGGAAAATATAATCGTTATAGTGGACGATATAAATCTGGCTCCCGGCCGGATGAGAATCAGGCGCGGCGGTACAGACGGGGGTCACAACGGGCTGAAAAGCATAATTTATCAGCTTGAGGCGGATACTTTTCCAAGAATACGTATAGGCGTGGGGCAAAAGCCTCAGGGATGGGATCTGGCAGACTGGGTTTTGGGAAACTTCAGCCGGCAGGACGCAGAACTGCTGAAGCCCTGCCTCGGCATGTGCCGTGAGGCCGCCTTACTTATTATGATAGGAAAAATTGACGAGGCCATGGGCAAATGCAACGGCATGAAGCCCGAAGCCCAGGACTAAAAGGTCACGGTGAAATGAACAACAATCTGCTTTTATCGGTAATGCGCTCATCAAAGGAGTATCGGGATCTGGAAAACGGCCTTGCACAGGCCAGAACCATGGCCCGCCAGAGACCGTTTATGGTCACCGGTCTATCCGAGGGTGCCTCACCTGTTTTTGTCAGCGCTCTTGCTGCCGCCGAAGTAGGAGAGGGAAGACGGATCCTTCTCATATTTCCCACGGAAAAGGACGCGTCCGATCAGGCCCTGCGCCTGCTGTCCGATGGAATAAAGGCGCGGCACTACCCTGCAAGGGATTTCAATTTCAATATGACAACAGCCTCCCGGGACTATGAGCACAGGAGGCTTCTTGTGCTGTCGGAACTGCTTTTCAGCGATGACGCAATGGCTGTTTGCTCAACGGCGGAGGCTCTGCTTCAGGTTACAATGCCGCCGGAGCAGCTTATACATCTGGCAGTTACCGTTGAACCTGAGCGTTCTCTTGACCCCACTGCTCTCGCCCAGTCTCTTTCCATGGGAGGATACAGACGCGTGGAACTTGTGGAAGGGCCGGGACAGTTTGCAGTCAGAGGAGGAATTATCGACATTTTTCCACCGGCGGACAATCCTGTAAGAATAGAGCTTTTCGGAGATGAGATCGACCGTCTCGGAAGCTTTGACCCGGCGAGTCAGAGGTTTACGGAGGCGCGCCGCGAAAAGCTTCTGATACCTCCGGCCAGAGAAGTGGTGCTAAGCGATTCTTCAAGAGAGGAAATAGCCAAGGCACAGGAAAAACAGCTGAGACAGCTTACTCACAAGCCGGATCCAAGGCTTGCACAGGAAACCGTAGAGCACAGCATTCAGCTCCTTCTGACAGAACAGAACCAGCTACTCAATTCTTCCGAAATCGATTTTGCGGATAAATATCTTCCTCTGGTATATCCGGAGGGCGACTGCTTTTTCGACTATTTTGACGGTCTTTGCGTACTGAGCGACACTTCGTCCGTAAAGGAGAGAGGGGAGGCTGCGGAGAAGCTTTGCGCTCAGAGCGTAACCGATATGATAATGGCAGGAGAGCTTTATTCCGGTGCGTCGGGAACGTATATACGGTCCTGGTCCAGAGTGGAAACGGCTTTGTCTGTTATGCCCTCAATTCTGCTTGATCCGTTTGCCAAAAGCCATCCCGGCATGAGTCCGGGAGCGGAATATGTTTTCCAGACAAGGCATATTCCGGCTTACAGCGGAAATACTGCGCTCATGCTGGA
>ERZ825137.6199-NODE-6199-length-10597-cov-4.493550_pt1 | contig 10597 bp, 12 predicted proteins | sample MGYA00519873_ERZ825137 | MGnify/ENA primary metagenome ERZ825137 (study PRJEB31778, sample SAMEA3449190) | human gut metagenome | biome: human gut; feature: human-associated habitat; material: faeces | place: United Kingdom | collected 2010/2012 ... | reverse complement strand
TGATCTGGATCAATGCCATCGGTATGCCCTCCTTCAGGCAGCCGAGGATTCCATCGACAATTGCAGGCGATCGGATCGGCGGCTGCCTAATAAAAAATTGGCTGCGGGAAACGCTCCCACAGCCAAAGGGCATCCTGCGTCTGCCGCAAAATGGGCAGACGGTCTGCACGGAGGCTGAGAGACAAAGCAGATTTCCCGCGAAAAGGCACAACGAACCAGACGGTCTTCACCGCCAGAATGTTACGATCGTGCCAGGTTTTCAGCAGGAGATCATGCGCATGCTCTCAAACTCCCTTCTGTTCTTTATAATTTGATTCTACCATGCGGCGCGGAAAAACGCAAGCGCCGGTAAAAATTTGCAGAAAAAACGCACCCGGCACGGTGTGTGAGATGCCGGGTGCGGATCGTGCAATCGGCAGAAACTGCGCATTGCACAGGATGAAAAAAAGTGCTATACTGTATTCCAGTATATCGTCAGCCCGGCAGCTATGCGATCTGCCTTGCTGATGTTTGCACTATAGCATACAGGCAGGAAATATGCACCCTACCAGCGCGGCACCGGCCGATACCCGTCGGAGAACGGCACTCTACTGCCAGTAGAATTTCCTGTGATACCAATGCTTTCAGGGGAAGGGGGCGTCCTTATGATCCAGGACGAACAGACGCTGCGGCGCACCACAGCAAAAAATATCGCCGCTTACCGCAAAGCCCATAAGGATACCCAGCTGGACCTTGCGCGCAAGCTCAATTACTCCGATAAGTCCGTTTCCAAGTGGGAGCGGGGCGAGGGGCTGCCCGATGTCTATATCCTCGCGCAGATCGCGCAGCTCTACGGCGTGACCGTCAGCAACCTCATTGGAGAAGAGGAGCCGCCCAAGAAGGCCAACCCGCATTTTCATATTTATGTGCTGCTGCTGTCCGTGGCGCTGGTGTTCGTGATCGCGGCGATTTTGTTCACCGCCTTTACCATCGCCGCCGTGCCGTTCCCGTCGTGGCTGTTTTTCCTGTACGCCGTGCCGGTGTCGAGCATCGTGTGCATCGTCTTCACCTCCCTCTGGTGGGGCATTCTGATGCAGGGCCTGTCCATCACGGCCCTCATCTGGTCAGCCGGGGCCTGCATCTATCTGTCGATCCCCATCCCGAACCTGAGCCTTATTTTCGTCGTCTGCGCCGCCGTGCAGGTTCTCATCACCCTCTGGGAGCTGTTCCGCTTCTCCCGGACAAGAACATGGTTCTGAGCGCATCCGTCTCCCCCGGAGCGGCCGGGGGAGGCTTTTTGTATATCTGGCAGTCTTTTCCGGCAAGACGGAAAAGACAGGGCCGCCGGAGGCATCCCCGGCCCGGCGGTCTGAACCACCGGCGCGGCAGCGGCTGCAAATCTATAAGGATATTCCGGTAAAAGGGAACCCGCGCACATCCGAACGATGCGCGCGGGTTCGTATGTTGAGGGAAAAGGGGGGCACAAAGGTTTGATGTCCGCCGGAGGCTATTGTCCGGCTTCTGACAGATCGGTCGTGGGCAGGATGGTGATATGCTCCTCCGCGTATGCTACAGAGCTGTCCGTGAGCACCTGCGCATAGATCAGCGCTGCGCAGCAGACGGCCAGGACAATCAGCACAGCGGCCAGAAGATACCGCCGACGCAGCTTTTTCTGATAGGTCTGCACACGCTCCGGTGCGATACCGCTTAAAAGCTCCTGTGCAGCTTCGTCCGGTGTTCCGACGCGGGCAATCAGTTCGTCCAGCGTGGTGCAGCCCTGTGCGGATTCAGTGAACTCCTCCCGCAGTCCGGCCAGCAGCTGTCTGCGCTGCGCCGCCGGGAGCGGCAGCTGTTTTCCGACCGCCCGGCAGTATTGCCGGATCACGGCGTCGTTATGCTTCATATCCGTCCCAATCCTCCATCAGCTGCTGAAACACGCCGGAAATCTCGGCATACTCGGCCAGCGTCTGCCGCAGATAGTCCCGCCCGGCAGGCGTAACGGCATAGTAATTGCGCGCACGGCCATCTACGATCTCACTGGAGCTGATCTCGAGATAGCCCTGCTCCTCCAGCCGGTACAGGACGGGATACAGCAGAGAAAGCTGGTATTTTCCGCCCGAACGCTGTTTTAATTCCTGAATCAGTTCATACCCATACATCGGCCTGTCGGATAAGATCCGCAAAACGGCCAGCGGGCTGGTCGCCCGCTTGAAATACGCCAAAAACGAATGCCCGGAATCCTCCTGCTTCGCCATAGGCCTCCCTCCTTCCGGATGAGGGTGTCGACGATAGTTTTATAGCACAGTATTTTTCAAAAGTTAATATTAAGCATTGACAAATAATAAAAAAATATTGTATTCTGACTATAGAAAATAACAGGAAGGGGTGAAGAGTCAGGGGAAGCAAGGGTAGTTTGTCAACTGTATGTGCAGACAACGAAAGGAGTAAAAACATGAAAAAATTAATTAGTTTGATTTTATGTGTAGTTGTTATTCTCACCTTCGCTGTTCCGGCATTCGCAGCAGATGCTGCTTACAACTTTGCTGAGGATGCAAGCATGAAGTACACAATCCCCACAAAATATGATTCTGTTCTCAGATCACAAACCGGCGAATATGCAATGATTTGTGGTGATGTGATTCAACCTGTTGGACGGATGAATTTGGAGTTGTCCGATGAATCCGCAGTCAATTTATTTCTTGGGACAGATGATATCCCAAAAGAAGTTAAAGAGTACGTTGAAGAGTTGGTTAAAAGAAACGAACTAGATGAAAATAACAATTTAACTGTGACGTATTTCTCACCGCTTCTTCTTGATGGTAATTCCTATACAAACACTGGCAGTTATAATGGTATGTCCATGAGAACAGATGGAATCTATATTGAAAATATGCCCACTGGATTCTTTTTCAGCGTAAACGGTTCCAAAGCAAAAGAACGTGCAGCGGCAATTGACAGAATTACGTTTTCCATCGCGGGAATGATATGCGAAAAGTTAGGCTTTGGACAAAGCTTGCTTGAAATCTACGAAAATGCGACTGGACAAACTGTAGTTGCTGCGGCGTCAAGTGACTTTACACAAGTTCAGTTGATGTATGATAATTACAGGCAATGGACTTATGGATTATATGGCGGAACAGATTGGCAGTTGGGATATGCTTCGGAAAAAGTCATTATAAGAGATGTTGAGTTTTATCAGAATTTTACTGTTAATGGTAAGCCAAGGCAGCAAAATGTTCATATGCCGGGGAAGACTGTAAAGTCAACACATTTCGATGATCCGTGGGCAACTGCATATTATAGTATACTGTCGCCGCTTGATGAATGGATCAGTTGTGAAATCGGTGGAATAACGTGGACTTTTGCGTCGTGGGTATAAGCGCTATTGGCTTAACACGAACAAACAAATGAAATCAAAAAAGATCATCCCCGCACTTGCAATCGTCCTCCTGGCCGTTGTGGGGACGCTGCTCTGGTTCCGGCCGAAGACGGTGATTCTGCCGGAAAACTGCCGATTGATGGTCGACACGGGCGAAGAGAGCTTGGCCGAAGGGATGTGGATAGAAGACCCGGAGCAGAAGGCACAGCTGTTGGAGCTGCTGTCTGCGTTCCGCATCCGCCGGTACCTGTCGCAGCCGGCAACGGATTTTCCGCCGGGGCTGGCGCTGAAGTTTGGAGACTTTGCAAGAATCGAGGTCTATCTGCCGGACACGGACCAGCTGACCGCGTATTATACCGTGTCTCTGATCCAGCCGTCCATGGGAACCTTCACCGATATTTCCACCCAAAAGCGCTGGAAGCTGACGGGCCGCGATGAGATCGCGGCGGTCGCCGCGTATATCACACAGCTGACCGGGCAGGCCCCGTCCTGAAGAAAGGAGAACAGGCCTATGAAACGTCTTGCTGCGCTTTTTCTGGCCGTGTGGCTGCTGCTTCTGATGGGCTGCGCAGCTTCGCGGCAGCTGGAGCAGGTATGCGGGGCGGAGAACTGGTCGTCCGTCCAGCTGGTCGAGCGATATGACCGGGCCGGAGAGGAGGCCGTGACGCTTTCCCCGGATGCGGTCAGTCCGGAGGCGCTTCGGGAGCTGCTGCACGAAGCATACGCAAAGCCCTCTTACGCGTCCACGCAGCTTCCCGTGCCGTGCATCCAGCTCTTCCTGTCCTGTGAGGACAGAACGCTCTGCACGCTTGCCGTCGGAGCAAACGGGCGTGTCGTCCTGAGCGCGCATTCCGAGGGCAGCGAAACCGCGTCTTACTGGAATACAGGCTCTTCGGCACTGTATGATGCGCTTCTGGCGATGATAAATTGAAAAAACCGGCGCGCTTTGGATGGTTTGTGCATCCAAAGCGCGTCGGTTGTCTGCATTGACAGTACGTCCCCGATGTGATATGATATTTTAGAAATTTTGTTCGTATTCAAGGAGGGGCGCGCATGGAGCTGCTGGAGGGACTGAACGCGGCGCAGCGGGAGGCTGTTTTGTCGACTGAGGGCTTTGTGCGCGTGATCGCGGGCGCAGGCTCCGGCAAGACGCGGGCGCTGACGCGGCGGTTTGCGTATCTGGTGACGGAGCTGGGCATTCTGCCGGGAAATCTGCTGTGTGTGACGTTCACAAACAAGGCCGCGAACGAAATGCGCCAGCGCATCCACAACCTGACCGGAGACGAGGATACCGGCTACATCAACACCTTCCACGGCTTCTGCGTCTCCATTTTACAGGAAGACAGCCACGCCGTCGGCTATCCCAAAAGCTTCCTTGTGCTCGACAACAGCGATATCGACGCCATGCTCCAGATCATTTATGAGGAGCGCGGGCTGACGCTGCGCGACATGACGTTCTCCCACGCGCGGGACATGATCGAGATGCTGAAATTAAAGGAGCGGCCTGAGTATTACGAGGATATGCTCACGCTGCCGCTCGATACGCTGAAGGAAAAATACTGGCAGGCCGAAAGCGCCAAAGATATTATTTTTTACGGCTATCTCTATCAGGAAAAGAAGTGCTTCGCGCTGGATTATAACGACCTGATCGTCTTCTCGCTCCACATCTTCCGCACGCATGAGGATATCCGCCTCAAGTGGCAGAAGCGGCTGGAATACATCATGATCGACGAATTTCAGGACATTGACCCGCCGCAGTACGCGCTGATGCAGGTGCTGTGCGAGTATCACAAAAATCTGTTCATTGTCGGCGATCCCGACCAGACCATCTACACATGGCGCGGAGCCGACGTGCGCTACCTGCTGGACTTCGACAAGGTCTATCCCACAACGAAGACCATCATGATGATGGAAAATTACCGCTCCACGCCGGAAATTCTGGCCGCCTGCAACAGTCTGATCGCGAAAAACGCGAACCGCATCAAAAAAGACCTTCTGCCCATGCTGCCGGGCGGCGCGCCGGTTCTGTGCCACCACGCGGCCAACAGCGAACAGGAATCCCACTGGATCGCCGCGCAGATCAAAACGCTCCACGAGGCCGGAACGCCCTACCGCGACATGGCGGTTTTATACCGCGCGCATTATATCACGCGCGGCGTGGAGGAAATTCTGCTGAAGGAGAAGATCCCATACACGATCTACAGCGGCGTGCAGTTCTTCGCCCGCGCGGAGATCAAGGACGCGCTGAGCTATCTGCGCATGATCGCCTGCCGGGACGATCTGTCGTTCCTGCGCATTGCGAACGTGCCGAAGCGGAACCTCGGCGAACGCCGTATGGCGTTTTTGAAGGACTACGCTGCGCAGAACGGCTGTTCGCTCTACGACGCGCTGCGGCGGAATCTGGACAGCGAGCTGCTGCGCGGGACGAAGGGCGTGAAATTCGTCTCGCTCATCGAGTCGTTCACCGGCATTTATGATCAGATGCCCGTTTCCGAGCTGCTGGCTGCCGTTCTGAACGAGAGCGGCTACGAGGCCATGCTCCGCACGGAGGGCAGCCAGATGCGGCTGGACAATCTGGCCGAGCTGAAGCAGTCGGTCTATGCCTACGAGACGACCTGCGGCGAGGAAAGTACGCTCGAGCATTATCTGGCGCACGTCGCGCTGTTCACAAACGCCGATCTCGACGATCCGCGCGATCAGGTGCGGCTCATGACCGTCCACAGCGCGAAGGGACTGGAATTCCCGCACGTGTTCCTGTGCGCGATGAACGAGGGCATTTTCCCGTCGAAAAAGACGCGGACGCTGCCCGGCATGGAGGAGGAACGGCGGCTGTGCTTCGTCGCCATGACGCGCGCACAAAAGGCCCTCTATCTGTCCGAGGCCGAGGGGCGCAATCTGGACGGCAGCCCGCGCTATCCGTCGCGCTTCCTGCTGGATATCGACGATTCACTCCTGCAATTCACGCACACCCCGCGCGAGGATCTCATCCGGCAGGCGCGGGAATACATCGGCTTTTCCACCAGACTTCTGGACGAAGGCAGCCTGCCGCAGGGCTTCGCCCCCGGCACGCGGGTCCGTCACGCCGTCTTCGGGCCGGGCACGGTTCTGGAGCTTGACCCCGCGCAGAGGGCGCAGCTGGTGCAGTTCGATTCCATGCCCACTCCGCGCCTGCTCTCTCTGCGCACAAAGCTGGAACGGATCTGAGCCGTCCGGGCGCGGGTGGTTCCGCGCGGTTACTCTGTGAACGTGTACCGGATCATGACGCCCTTGCCGTCGCCCGTGGTGATGACGGTGTCGCCGGAGGCGTTTTTGCCGGAATCCAGAACGGGATAACGCCCCTGCGCCGCAACATACGCCTCGGGGCTGGCGGCCTCGATCTGCTTGAATTCCCGCGCCGCGTGCGCTTCGCCGCCGCAGGGATTGATCGTCTCGATCAGAACTTCGTATTCGTGCATAAACCTTTGCACTCCTTTCTCGTTTCTGTCTTCAGTATACCACAGGCGGTGCAAAGTATGCAAGATTAGAAAATTATGGTTTTCTGGATATCTTACCACTGCATCGCGGCGGTAAAAATCGCGCTGAGGGCGCGCGTGATCTCCGGCAGCTGCGAGGTGGGCAGCGGGTTTTCGCCAAGACCGGCCTCGATCGTGAACGCGGGCCGCTTGAATACCTGCAAAAACCAGTCCTTGAAGCCCGCATTGGCCGATTCCGGCGGCACAGGCTCGACCGGGTAGCCGGAGGCGTCCGAAAACGCCTGCGCCAGCGCGTGAGCGCCCGGCGGAGCTGTTTCGTCCGGGCCGGGATAGATCACGGAGCCCTGCGTGTGCAGCGCCAGCATCAGCTCCGGATGGATGCAGCGCGTAAAGGCGGCGAGCGCCGCCGTCTCCGGCTGATCCAGCGGAGAAAAGCCCGCAAAGTCTCTCGGCGCTGGGGTGGACACGCCCTGCGCCTTTTTGATGAACCGCGCCGCTTCCCACCGGGCGGGATAGTTGAGGTTCAGATCGACCCCACGCAGATTCGCCTTCCAGCCGGACGGGAACGGGATATCGGGGTACTGCGCGGCAATGTCTGCCGCCGCCCGGTATTCCGGGCTTCCGGACGCGCAGACGCCTGCGGCCAGATCCGCCCCGTCCGGGTTGACCAGCGGGACGAGATAGACCATTGCGTTATGATACAGCTCCCGCGCTTCTGCGCCGCAGACCGTTCTGCCGTCCAGCAGCGCATTGCAGAACGTGAACAGCCACTGCCAGACGGCGTCCGACGTGATCGTCTCGTTTGCGTGGTGCCCGGCGGTGATGAGCAGCTTGCGGCTGTCGGAGCCGAACTGCAGCGCGTACACGCTGCGGCCGAAGGCCGTGCGCGTGAGCGTTTTGACGTAGACAAAAGGAAATTGCCGGCGCAGGCGCAGGAGATACGCCTCCTGCCGGCAAGAGGTCATGGAAACAGGATCGGAAATCAGGTTCTGCATGGACAAAACACCCTCCAGCATATATCTATGCCGGAGGGTGCTTCTGTATGCCAGAATTTTAATTCTGCTCGAAGAAAACCTTCATGCCCTTGTAGGTCATGTAGCAGTCGAGCTTCGCGACCGTCTCATACGGCGCGTGCATGGACAGGACCGGAACACCTGCGTCAAGCGTGTCGATGTTGCGCTTGGCCATATACTTTGCAACCGTTCCGCCGCCGCCTGCGTCGGTCTTGCCAAGCTCGGCCATCTGCCACATGACGCCGTTGCCGTTGAACAGCCTGCGGATGCGGCCCACGACCTCGGCAGACGCGTCGGACGCGCCGCCCTTGCCGCCGGAGCCGGTGTACTTGCACAGGCCCACGCCGTAGTTGACATAGGCCGCGTTGCGGCGCTCATAGACATCGGAGAAGTTGGGGTCGTAAGCGGCAGTAACGTCGGCAGAGATGCAGAAGGAGTTTGCAAAGCAGTCGGTCAGCTCGACGGACTGCATTCCGCAGAGCGTCTTCATGAAGTGCTCAAACGCCTCGGACTGCATGCCGGACACGCCCTCGGAGCCGATCTCTTCCTTGTCGGCGAAGATGCACACGGCGGTCTTCTCCGGCACGTCCAGCTGCAAAATCGCGGCCAGTTCCGCATACGCGCAGACGCGGTCGTCATGGCCGTAGGCGCCGATGAGGCTGCGGTCAAAGCCGAGGTCGCGGGCGTTTGCCGCCGGGACGGCCTCCAGCTCGGCGGAGATAAAATCCTCCTCCACAATGCCGTATTTCTCATGCAGGATGCGCATGATGGCGAGCTTCACGCGGTCGGAGCCGTCGTCGTTCGGCTCGGGCCAGCTGCCGATAAGGATGTTGAGGGATTCGGACGGAATGGCCTCGTTCAGCGGCTTTTTGCCCTGTTCTCTTCCAAGATGAGGAAGCAGGTCTGTAATTACAAATACCGGATCCCCTTCATCCTCGCCTATATTAACGGTAACAGTCGTACCGTCCTTACGAGTGACAACTCCGTGAAGCGCAAGCTGTATAGTAGGCCACTGATACTTGCGAAGCCCTCCGTAATAGTGGGTCTTAAGGTATCCAAAGCCTTCGTCCTCAAACAGAGGATGCTGCTTTAAATCCAGTCTGGGGGAATCAATATGTGCGGCGCAAAAGCGTATTCCGTCATTCTGGATATCTCCGGTGCCAACACGAAAGGCAAACAGACTCTTTGCTCTGTTGGAAAGGTAATATTTACCGCCCCTCACTACCTTATCGCCCAAACGGTACTCCATAAAGCCTTTGCTCTCCAGATAGGAAACTGTATATTTTACGGCTTCACGTTCTGTTTTTGAATTATCAAGAAATTCAGCATATTCGGCTGCAAAAGCAACAGATCTTTCAATCTCTTCTTTGCTCATTACCTCGAACGCATTCTTTTTTTTGTAAAGCAGGCTGTCCTTAAGCTGATTTACAACGGTATTCTTTTCATCCATTTCGATACATCCTTTCAGCCCATACGGGCGCAGTATTATATTATTGCCTCAGGCGCTGTAATACAGTCTGCTGTAAACCTGAGAGGCAGAATTTACTTTTTTTACATACTTTGACGTTTCACTGTATGGTATGCTTTTCAGCTTTCCCTGACTGTCGGCGTACTCGTCCTGCTCAAGCCACTCGTCCACCTTACCAGGACCCGCGTTATATGCGGCGAACACCTCGTCCCAAGTGCCATATTTCAAATACAAATACGAAAGATAATATGTCCCGTATTTAATATTGGTTTTCGGATCGTAAAGCATACCTGAGTCAAAACTTTCTTTTGTCATTGTAAGCAGCCAGTTAAAGGTATCGGGCATAAGCTGCATAAGACCGACGGCTCCGCTGTCTGAAACGCTACCCGAATCAAAATTGCTCTCTACCTTAATAACAGAATAAACTATATATTCGGGAACACCGTATTCCGAAGCATATTCCTCCACATACTCGCTGTAATCGCGAGGATAATTGACTCTGTCTATTTTGTCCCATATTACCTGGAACAGCAGTCCCGTCAGTACGGACAAAGCCAGTATAGAAAGAATTACGGCGCTGCGTATAATCGCTTTCTTGTATTTCATTATTCACCCTTCAGATCGTATCTCTCAATAATTGCGTCAACCTGTGCCTGCACATCTGTGTCAGGACGGCCGTCGTTTACAATTTCGGCAGTGCACATTTTCCTTAGCGTATCGTCAGGTATCTGAGCAAACAGTCTGCGAAGCGCTTCAAACTCGCTGATACCGTCCCTCCGGCATATTCGCTGTACGCCGACTTCGTCAGGACAGCTGACAAACACGGTAATATCGCAAACGGAGTCGAATCCACTCTCAAACAGTACCGGTGCGTCGACAAGCACTGCCGTTTTTCCCATCTTTGCATAAACGGAAATATAACTAAGAGTTTTAGCCAGTATATACTTGTGCGTTATGGAATTTAAGGTTCTGAGACGTTCTTCGCATCCGGGAGCAAATACAATGCAAGACAGCGCCTGACGGTCCAATGTGCCGTCCATTGCAATTATGCCGCTGCCAAATTCCTGCCGGAGTTCCGAAAGGCATTCTCCTGAGGCGGCCCCGGGAGTCGAAACAAGTTCTCTGTACACGGCGTCCGTATCAATTGACGGGATATTTCGACGAGCAAACAAAGAAGAGACATATCCCTTCCCACTGCCGCTTCTTCCACATAGCCCAACTGTTTTGATGTTCACTTGACTGTCTCTCTTTTTCCGCTGATATCAGAACGGTAAGCAGCCTCCAT
>ERZ825137.6197-NODE-6197-length-10599-cov-4.542014_pt1 | contig 10599 bp, 5 predicted proteins | sample MGYA00519873_ERZ825137 | MGnify/ENA primary metagenome ERZ825137 (study PRJEB31778, sample SAMEA3449190) | human gut metagenome | biome: human gut; feature: human-associated habitat; material: faeces | place: United Kingdom | collected 2010/2012 ... | reverse complement strand
TCCCGTATATAAAAACGGGGCTTGTCCCGAACTTCCCGACGCTCATTGTTCTCGGATTTGTAATGATGGGGGCGATTATTTCTTTTGCGAGCGGAATGATACTTGATACGATAATCCAAAAAGAAAAAAGAGAATTTGAATATCGCCTTGTCTCGATATGGAACAGTTTATGGAAAAAATAAAAAAACTTGTTTTGCAGCTGATAAAATTCGGAGGCGTCGGCGTCGTCTGCTTCCTCATAGACTACGGAATTTTGTTTCTGCTTACCGATATTGTCAAACTCGGAGTGCTTTATTCCGCCGCAATATCGTTTTCCGTTTCGGTCGTCGTAAATTATATTTTAAGCGTGAAGTTCGTTTTCGACACAAACCCGAAACACGATAAAAAACGGAATTTCATTCTTTTCATTGTTTTCAGCGTGATAGGTCTGGGGCTCACCGAACTTATAATGAAAATAGGCGTCGATTATATGCTTATAAATTATCTGATAGTCAAGATCGCCGCCACTGCGATAGTCATGGTCTTCAATTTCGTGACGCGGAAACTGTTTCTGGAAAAATAAAAAAGCGCCTGCATACTTTCTTTTGGTATGCAGGTATATTTTTTATTCGAGTTCGAACGCTCCAGTGTAAAGGCGGTAATAAGTGCCTTTTTCTTCGATGAGTTTCTTATGGTCGCCGCGTTCGATTATCCGTCCGTGGTCGAGGACCATTATGACGTCGGAATTTTTGACGGTCGCAAGTCTGTGGGCGATGACGAATACCGTTCTGCCCTCCATGAGTTTATCCATTCCGCGCTGGACTATCGCCTCGGTGCGCGTGTCGATGGAGCTGGTCGCCTCGTCCAAAATCAGCATCGGCGGCAGCGCCAGCATGAGCCGCGCGATGCAGAGCAGCTGCCGCTGCCCGGCGGAGAGGCCCGCACTGGTGTCGGTCAAGGGTGTGTCATAACCCTGCGGCAGGCGCGTGATGAAGCCGTGGGCATGGGCGGCCTTCGCCGCGGCCTCGATCTCAGCCTCCGTGGCATCGGGCCGGGCCAGCGCGATGTTCTCGCGCACCGTGCCGGTCTTGAGCCAGGTGTCCTGCAAGACCATGCCGAAATTCTGCCGGAGGCTGTCGCGCGTGACGCTGCGGACGTCGTGCCCGTCGACGGTGATCGCGCCGCCGTTCACGTCGTAAAAGCGCATGAGCAGATTGATGAGCGTCGTCTTGCCGCAGCCCGTCGGGCCGACGATGGCAATGCGCTGGCCGGGCTTTACGGAGAGATTCAGATTTTCGATCAGATGCTGCTCCGGCGTGTAGGAGAACGCGACGTTCTGCAGCTCTACGCTGCCGGAGACGGCTTCAAGCTTCTTCGCGTCCAGTGCGTCAGACGTTTCGGCAGGCTCGTCGATCAACTCGAAGACCCGTGCGGCGCAGGCCAGCGCGTTTTGAAGCTCCGTGACCACGCCGGTGATCTCGTTGAAGGGCTTGGCGTACTGGTTCGCATAGCTGAGGAAGCACGACAGTCCGCCGACCGTGATCGCGCCTGCCACGGCGCTGAGCGCGCCGGTAAAGCCGACGCAGGCATAAATAATATTGTAAATGATGCGCGTGGACGGGTTCGTCATGGACGAGAAGAACGTCGCACGCATGGTCGCCGCCGTCAGACGGTCGTTGATCTCGTCAAACTGGCGCAGGCTCTCGTCCTCGTGCGAGAAAGCCTGCACGACGCGCTGGCCGCTCAGCTGCTCGTTGATCAGGGCGGTCTGCTCCCCGCGTGCCTTGGACTGCAGCTGGAACATGGAATAGGTATGACCCGCGATGAACTTTGCCACCAGCAGCGAAAGCGGCGTCAGCAGCACGACGACGAGCGTGATCTTCCAGCTGATCGAAAGCATGAAGCCGAGCGTGCCCACAATGGTCAGAACGCCGGTAAACAGCTGCGTGAAGCCCATGAGCAGGCCGTCTGCGAACTGGTCGACGTCGGCGATCATGCGGCTGAGCGTGTCGCCGGAGGGGTGGCTGTCCAGATACGCAAGCGGCAGCCGCTGCAAGTGGGAAAACGCCTGGCGGCGCACGTCGCGCGTCACGCAGAAGCAGACGCGGTTGTGAATGGCCGTCATGACCCACTGCAAAATTGCCGTCAGACCGGCAAGCACGGCGATTCTGACCGCCAGCGTACTGACGGCGGCAAAATCGACCTGTCCGGGGCCGACGATCTGGTCGATCGCGTCGCCGACCAGAATGGGGATATAGAGCGTGCCCGCTACGCTGGCCGCGGCCAGCAGCAAGGATGCAAGCAGCAGCGGCAGATACCGCCCGAGGCTTTTTAACACGCGCCGCAGCGCCCAGGAGGATGTATGCTTCATGATGCACTCGCCTCCCCCTTCTCCTGCGACCGGCAGATTTCCTGATAGACCGGGCAGGTCTGCTGCAGCTGTGTATGCGTGCCGAGTCCGGCCATATGGCCGTCGTCGAGCACAACGATCTTGTCTGCGTGCCGGATAGACGACACGCGCTGCGAGATCAGCACGACTGTGGGTTTCCACGGAAGCTTCGACAGCGCCTTGCGCAGCGCTGCGTCCGTCGCGAAGTCCAGCGCGGAGGCGCTGTCGTCCAGAATGAGAAGCTCGGGCCTGCGTACAAGCGCGCGGGCGATGGTCAGCCGCTGGCGCTGGCCGCCGGAGAAATTGCGCCCGCCTGGCTCGACCGCCGCGTCCAGCTGGCCCTTCTTATCCTGCACGACGCCATCCGCCTGCGCTGCGCGCAGTGCGTCCCAGAGCGCCTCGTCGGACGCGTCCGCATTGCCCCAGTGAAGATTCCCCCGGATGGTGCCGGAGAAGAGCAGCGCCTTCTGCGGCACAACGCCGATGCGCGTCCGAAGCGCTTGCAATTGAAGCGTTTTCACATCCTCGCCCCGCACGAGCACCTGTCCGTCTGTCGCGTCATAGAAGCGGGGGATCAGATTTGCTAGCGTAGATTTGCCGGAGCCTGTGCCGCCAATCACGCCAATCGTCTCGCCGGGCGCGGCACAGAAGCTGATATCGGTCAGCGCATCCGCGCCTGCCTGCGGATAACGGAAGCTGACGTGCCGGAATTCCAGCTCCGCCTCTCCCGCGCCGTCCGGCAGCGCGTCCGCACCGCTCATCATGCTGGACTTCGTGTCCAGCACCTGCGAAATGCGGCCCGCGCAGGCGGCGGATTTTGTGATGTTCAGGATCAGATTGGCAAACTTGATCAGCTCGACCAGGATCTGCGACATATAGTTATAAAGCGCGATCAGCTGGCCCTGCGTGATCACGCCCTCGTTTACCCGGACGCCGCCCACGCGCAAAATCGCGACAATGGCCAGATTGATGATCACATACGTCAGCGGATTGAGCAGCGCGGAAAGTCTTCCGACAAACTGCTGCGCGGAAAACAAATCTCCGGTTTTCTCCGCGAAGCTTTCCGTCTCTGTCTGTTCGCGGGTAAAGGCGCGGATGACGCGCACGCCGGACAGATTTTCCTGCGCCGCACCGGTCACGCCGTCGAGCTTCGTCTGCACGCGCCGGTAGAGCGGAATGCAGCTGAGCATGATGGCAAACACAACGGCAAAGAGCACCGGGATGGCCACGGCGAAGATAAGCGCCGACTTTGTGTCGATGGTAAAGGCCATGAGCATCGCGCCGAAAACCACGATGGGCGAACGCAGCAGCAGCCGGAGCGTCAGATTGAGGCCCGTCTGCACCTGATTCATGTCGCTCGTCATGCGCGTGACGAGCGTGGCCGTGCCGAGCCGGTCAAGCTCGGCGTAGGACAGCGACTGGATGTGCGCAAAAAGCGCACGGCGCAGGCTGCCCGTCGCGCCGGTCGCGGCCTTGGCGGAAAAATACTGCGCGCACGTGGCGCTGGCAAAGCCGCACAGGCCGAGTCCGACCAGCACAAGGCATTTTTTCAGGATATACGCCGTATCGCCGGACGAAATGCCGACGTCGATGATATCCGCCATGATGAGCGGCACCAGAAGCTCAAACGCGGCCTCGAGCAGCTTGAAGCACGGGGCCAGGATCGCCTGCAGGCGGTAGGGCCGCAGGTAAACAAGCAGTTTTTTCATGGGTTGTTTCTTCTCTTTCTTCTGCTATTCAATGGATTTGAGCGCCTGCGACATATCGATTGTGCGGATCTTCCGCCGCAGGGCAAGATTGACAAGCAGACCGAACACCAGCGTCAGCGCGGCCGAGATGAGATAGCTCAGCGGCGCGACGCGCACATCGAAGCACATGAGATCGATCTTGATCTGTCCCATGACATACGCGTGCAGCAGCTTTCCCATCGGAAGGCCCACAAGCGCGCCGAGGACGGTCAGGATGATGTTCTCGCGGAAGACGTAGCGGTTCGTCTCGGCGTCGTAGAAGCCAAGCACCTTGATGGTCGCGATCTCTCGTTCACGTTCGGTGATGTTGATGTTCGTGAGGTTATACAGCACGATGAATGCCAGCGCTGCCGCGCCCAGCACGACGACCAGCACGATATATTGCAGGCTTTGCATCATCGTCGCCACACGGCTGCGGAAATCAAGGCTGAGGGTGACAGCTGCCGCGTTTTTCGCGCCCGTGAGCGCTGCGGAGGCCGCCTGCGCGGCCTCGTCCGTCTGATAATTGACCCATGCGGCCTCGTATCCGGGCGCTTCACCGAAGACGTCCTGCCAGGTAGTCTGCGTCAGATAGACGTAATTATAAACATAGTTTTCAAACACAGCCTCGACGGTCAGCTCCGTCCGGCGCATGTCGCCTGTCTGTAAGGTGATGGTGTCGCCCGCCGACAGGCGCAGCGCCTGCGCAAGCCCCCGGCTGATGATGCAGCCGCCGTCCTGCGGGTAGGGGATCGGCGTTTTCTCCTGCGTGTGCAGGTCGATAAAGCCGTCCACGCTGCCCGATTCCGGGCAGACGACGTTTGTGGTCTTGACCGTGCCGCCGGCAGAAGCGTCCAGACTTTTTTCCGCGACAAACAGACAGCCCTCCGCGCCGCTTTTCTCGCAGACGGCGAGGAAGTCCTCGCGTTCGCTGCCGCTCAGCGCGTGCTGGAAGGTCACGGCGGCGTCATAGCGGGTGATTTCGTCGTATTGATAGTCGACGACGCTGCTGATGGAGTCCTGAATGCCGAAGCCCGTGATGAGCAGCGCCGTACAGCCGCCGATGCCAATCATCATCATGACCATGCGCTTTTTAAAGCGCAGGATGTTTCGGATGGAGACTTTATGCAGGAAAGGGAGTCGGTCCCAGATCAGCGGGAGGCGTTCAAGCAGAATGCGCTTGCCCGCCTTCGGCGCTCTGGGGCGGATCAACTCCGCTGCCGGCTTCTGCAGCTCGGCGTGTACGACGTACCACGTCGTACCGAGCGCGCACAGCAGATATGCGCCCGACGAGACGAGCGCAAGCGGCCAGTCAAAGGCATACAGGATGCCGGTAAAGCCGTACATGATGTTATAGGCATGCCAGATCATCTTCGGCAGGAAATACGAGCCTGCCGCGATGCCGAGCACACAGCCGAGAACCGAGGCGATCCCGGCATAGAGGAAATATTGAGACAAAATCGCGCCGTTGGAATACCCCAGCGCCTTTAAAACGCCCGCCTGCGTCCGCTGCTCGTCGACCATGCGGGTCATGGTCGTGATGCAGACCAGCGCGGCCACGGCGAAGAAAAACAGCGGGAACACCCGTGACACGCCGCGCACGATATCGGAATCGTTCTCAAAGCAGGCATAGCCGACGTTGCTGCTGCGATCCAGCACGAACACGTCCGGGTTTTCGAGCTTTTCCAGTTCGTCCTCGCCGTCGCGGTAGTCCTGCTCGGCATCGGCCAGCTTTTGTTCACCATCGGCCAGCTCCTGCTCGGCGTCGGCCAGCTTCTGATCGCCGTCTGTGATCTCCTGCTTTGCGTCAGCCAGCTCCTGCTCGGCGTCGGAGATCTTCTGTTCTGCTTCGGCCTTACCTGTGTAATAATCCGCCCAGCCGTCTTTGAGTTCCTGTTTTGCGTCTTCCAGCTCCTGCCGGCCATCTTCCAGCTCCTGCTTCGCATCTTCCAGTTCCTGCTGCTTTTCTTCCAGCGTTTTTTTCGCCTCGTCCAGCTTTTTCTGGTTTTCCGCGAACGCCTCGTTCGCCGCGTCTGCCGCCAGATCCAGCTGATTCTCATTGTCGGCCAGAGCGTTCTTGCCCTCGTCCAGCTGCGCCTGCGCCGCTGCAAGCTGCCCACGCGCCGCCGCGATCTGCGCTTTGGCCGCCTCCGCCGCCTCCGGCGACATCGCTCCTGCGGAAACCGCAGCGTCTATCTGCGCCTCCTGTTTGTCGAGCGCGGCTTTCTGCGCGTCTAACTGCTGCTGCTGCTCGGCAAGCGTTTCGCGTGCTTTCTGGAGCTGCGCGAAAGCGAAGCTCATCTCGTTCTCGGCCTGTTTCTTTTCTTTTTCAAATTTGGCGGCGTTTTCCTCATAGGTCTGCTTCGCGTCGGCCAGCTTTTTTTCGCCGTCTGCCAGCTCCTGTTCGCCATCGGCCAGCTTCTGTTCATTTTCCTCGATCGTCCGCTGCCCGTCCACCAGCTTCTGGTATGCGTCGGCCAGTTCCTGCTCCGCCTCCTGCTTTGCGTCGGCCAGAGAAACAACGCCGTCAGCATACGTCTGATGCGCGTCTTCCAGCTCCTGCTTCGCGTCGGCAAGCTCCTGCTTTGCATCGGCCAACTCCTGCTGCTTTTCATCCAGCGTTTCACGCGCGTCGGAGAGCGTCTGCTTGGCCTCTTCATAGAGGCGATCGCTGCGCCCATAAGCCGCGCTCTCGGCAAGCTGCGTGACCCACGGCTCCGCCTCGTCTATACAGGCGGTATACGCATCGGAATAGACCTCACCCTGCCGGTCAGCCAGCCGCAGATAGAGCGACGTCTCATAATCCAGTGCAAACGCCTCCGGCAGAATGTACACAAACGACGAAAGCGTTCCGCTGCCGATGGAGGTGCCGCCGCGCTCATAATTGATGTATAAGACGCTCTTGGCGATGCCGACGATGGTGAATTCCCGGCGGTTGAAGCCGTCCAGCGTATCTTCGTCGTTCTCTTCCGTCAGAACGACTGTTTTTCCGAGATCCTTTTCGGAATACAGCAGCCCGTCAGCCAGACATTCCTCCGACGTCTGCGGAAATCTTCCACATTTTAAGCCCGGCAGGTCGATCTGCTCAGGCAGCGACAAAAATCTGCACGGCTTCGCCGCCCCATCTGCGACGGAGGCCAGCGCGTCTGCGCTCTTTTCCCCCTCGCAGGCCGCCACGCGCGCATCGGCGGCGAGCGCTTCCGCGTCCGTTTCGTCAAAGCCGACCGTGCTGACGAGGCGGAAATCATACATCCGGTGCGCCTCGGCATAGTCGTCCAGCGTATGTACCATTGCGGTCTTTGTCAGCCGCAGGCCGCAGAAAAATCCCACGCCCAGCGCGACGATCGCCGCGATCGCCAGAAACCGGGTGAGACTGCTGCGGATCTGGCGCATTGTCAGCTTCAGCATACCCGTCACCATTCGATGCTTTCCACCGGCACGGGCGCTTCATTGCGCCGCACGTCGGTGATCTGGCCGCTTCTGACGCGGATGACGCGGTCGGCCATGGCGGTCAGGGCGGAATTGTGCGTAATAATCACGACGGTCATGCCGTTTTCCCGGCTCTGCTTCTGCAAAAGCGCAAGGATCTGCTTGCCGGTCTGGTAGTCAAGCGCACCGGTCGGCTCGTCGCACAGCAGCAACTGCGGCCGTTTGGCCAGCGCCCGCGCGATGGCCACGCGCTGCTGCTCGCCGCCGGAGAGCTGGGCGGGGAAATTCTGCATCCGCTCGCCGAGGCCGACCTGCCGCAGCACCTCGTCTGCCGGGATGGGATTTTTACAAAGCTGACCCGCGATCTGCACGTTTTCCAGCGCCGTCATATTGGGAAGCAGATTATAAAACTGGAACACAAAGCCGACCTCGTGCCGGCGGTAGGTCGTCAGCCGTTTGCGGTCAAACCCCGACACATCCTCGCCCGCCAGCAGCACATGGCCGGAGGTCAGCCGGTCCATGCCTCCGAGAATGTTTAAAAGCGTCGTCTTGCCCGCGCCGGACTGCCCGACGATCACGCAGATCTCCCCCTCCGCGATTGTAAACGAGGCATCCTTCAGCGCGTCGATGCACACATCGCCCATCCGATAGGTCTTGCAGACATGATCGAACAACACAAAATTCTGCACACAGAACCCCTCCTGTATTTTTTCTAAAAGTATATTATGGCATACTGTTTTCTGTTTTGCTTGAATAATCCATGAACGCCGGGCTTGAAAATACTTTTTCTTGCTTTTGCCGCAGAACGATGGTACTATTAAATCGAAAAAACTATAGGGAAGCTCTGATTCAATGACCGAGAGCATTCGGCGAGAGATTTTGGCCCAAGACATCGGATCAGAGGTTCCCTGACAGGAAAAGGAGCGGTCCTTTTGGCAAAACAGATCACGCGGATCGTGCTGACTGGCGGGCCTGCCGCGGGCAAGACGACGCTTATCAGCCGCATTCTCAAGGAATTCAAGCAGGACGAGGGCTGGAAGGTCATTACCATCCCTGAAACTGCGACGGAGCTGATCTCCGGCTTCGGCATCAAGCCCTTCGGCGGGTGCGTGTCCATGCTGGATTTTCAGGATTTTGTCGTTTCCGACCAGCTGCACAAGGAGCAGCTGGCGCTCAAGGCGGCACAGATGGTGCCGGAGGAGCACGTCATCGTGCTGTACGACCGTGCGCTCTTCGATGACAAGGCCTATATCTCCGACGAGGAGTTCCGGCAGGTGCTCGCGCGCTTCGGCCTGACCGAGCAGCAGGCGCTTTCCCACTACGATACCGTCCTGCACCTCGTCTCCTGCGCCAAGGGCGCGGAGTTTGCCTATAATTTCGGCAACGAGGCGCGCTACGAGCCGCTGGAGCTTGCGCGGGAAAAGGACGATCTGACGCTGCGCGCATGGCGTGCGCACCAGAATCTGCACGTGATCGACAATTCCGTCGATTTTGAGGACAAGATCGCGCGCGGCCTGCGCGCCGTCTATGAAGCGCTCGGCAGGCCCACGCAGCAGGAGGTCTGGCACAAGTATCTCATCGCCCTGCCCACCCTCCAGACCCTGGAGCAGACTTACCACGCCGCCAGCATCGACATGATGCAGACCTATCTCCGGCCCACCAGCCCGCAGATCGTCCGCCGCGTCCGGCAGCAGCGCCGTGCGCAGGTCGATGACCTGCCCGCCCATGGTGTTCAGCAGCGTATCGAAGCACCCCTCCGCGTCGAACAGCGGCGCGTTGGCCGGCAGGTCGTCCCGCAGCATATAGGCGGGGGTGGGCACCATCATCATGCGGCAATCCTTGTCCGGATTGGCGTCAAAAAAGGCCTTCACCTGCGCCAGATTTTTCTCGTACTGGGCGGAATCAAAGGTGTCGGGCGTCACCTTGGCGAAGTACCGGCCATCCCGACCCAGCCACGTGTCGTTGATCTCCAGCCGCAGCGCCGCGCGCTGCACCAGCGACGACGCCTCCATCCACCTGTCACGCAGCGCGATCTGGTCGGCCACGTAGTCCTCCGCCTTCTGGGTGAAGGTACCGTCCATCAGCGTCGTCCACGTCAGCGACGGCTTCAGCTGCAAATACCGGTTCTCGTTGGGGGAGAACTCCCGCTCCGGCGTCAGCAGCGATGCCAGCGCCAGCCCCACCAGTATGCCGAAGATGGCCAGCAGCGGGGCCAGCTCCCGGCGCTTATGCTCGCTTTTCATCAGGCGTGCGCCGCCCTTTTGGGAATCGTTCATGGGAAAATGACCTCCTTCCTCATCCGGTCATCAGAAGCGGAAATACAAAAACGGGTTATAGCTGTCACCCACCAGAAACGCGATGGACAGCAGCAGCAACAGCACCACGCCCACGGTGCGCAGCGTGACGGCGGCGGTGTCGGACAGCTTATCCTCCACCCAGTTCCACAGCCGCAGCGGGCCGGTGGTGCAGCCGATGGTCGCAGCGATCAGCAGCACTACATTGGAGCGCAGCAGATACAGCGCCGTGCCGTCCACAAACGTGGCGGTGAACATGGCGGACACATACTGTCCCAGTTGGGCGAAATCGGTGATGGCGAACAGCACCCAGCCCATGATGAAGGCAAAAATGGTGTACACATGGCCCACCCACTTGGGAGCCTTGTCCAGCCACCGCAGCAGAAACAGCTTCTCCAGAATCAGCAGCACCGCGTAGTAGAGACCCCACAGCACGAAATTCCAGCTGGCCCCGTGCCACAGGCCCGTCAGGAACCAGACAATGGCAAGGTTCAAAATCTGCCGTGCCTTGCCGTGACGGTTGCCGCCCAGCGGGATATACACGTACTCCCGGAACCACGTGCCCAGACTGATGTGCCACCGCCGCCAGAACTCGGTGACAGTACGGGACTCATAGGGGTGTTCAAAATTTTCCAGAAAATGGAAACCGAACAGATGCCCTAGACCGATGGCCATATCGGAATATCCGGAAAAATCGTAATAAATCTGCATCATGTAAAGAATTGCGCCCAGCCACAGAGCCTTCCTAGATACCGCGTATGGACCATATTTAAAAATTTCA
>ERZ825137.6195-NODE-6195-length-10606-cov-4.049474_pt1 | contig 10606 bp, 15 predicted proteins | sample MGYA00519873_ERZ825137 | MGnify/ENA primary metagenome ERZ825137 (study PRJEB31778, sample SAMEA3449190) | human gut metagenome | biome: human gut; feature: human-associated habitat; material: faeces | place: United Kingdom | collected 2010/2012 ... | reverse complement strand
CAATTACAGATAAGAGGCAATGCGAGAGAATAAACAAGAAGTATAACAAGGAAAATGGGAGTAAAGCTCTGTAGTATTGCTTTTGTAGAGTTTTCAGCTTTTACAACTTTACTCCCGGCTTTCCTCACTAAAAAAGAGGTAACGGGCACAAAGGTAATTTATTTTATGGAAGCATAAGATGTTCCGCCACTGAAATGATAATGTGGCATAAGTATTAGGAAGGAATAGGCTTCCTGTTAAATGGAAAAATAAACATGAATATGTGAATGCACTATTCATTCACATAAAATTTTTAAGATTAAAAAATGAAAAAGTTATATAAAATGATGGCAGTAGTTGCGATGGTTGCTGCCATAGGATTCACCACATACAATGCGCAGAAAGATGATTTGCAAATGTCTTCTTTGGCAATGGCTAATATTGAAGCTTTGGCAAGTGGAGAAAGTGATGGATATTGTCACACCACAGATAATTACTCTCATATTTGTAATTATTATGATAAAGGACCTATATGTCCATGCGGATTCTAAATTCTAAACATAAAAGTTAAGGAAGAATATTTGGATATTTTTCATAATATTCAAGTATTCTTCTGATATTGAATAAAAAACTATGAGAAATTTATTATTGCTATTGTTGTTTTTAGGGCTTTTTATTTCTTGTAATAAAGGAAAAAAGCCAATACAAAACAAAGTGGATTTAAAAGCTACGGGAATTATTAAAAATTTTCCGTTAGACTCAAATGTCAAATATAATCTATTCTATTTATATGTATTCGAAGAGGAAGGGAAACGTTATCTTTCATTTCTCAATTATAGGACTGCGGAGTTACTTTTTTATGATTTTGATGAGGAGAAATTTCTCTTTAAAACAATACTTGAGTCGGAAGGTCCTAATGGAATAGTCATGCCTTCCGGTTATTATATAAAAGATTTTGATCATGTTTACGTGTCGTCATATTCTTATTCTGGTTTGATAAAAGTGGATACGATTGGACGTATTATACAAAAAATTCCGTATGGGAAAACAAATGACGATTATCAAATTTTGCCTTCGTACACACCATCTTCACATCCATACAATGTGCCTATATTTATCGGTGATAAAATGTACATAACCCAAACAAATAATGAGAAATTTTGTTCTCCGGATAAAACCCCTTTAAGTGTTGTAATAGATACGCTCCAAAAGCAATATACCTCCCTGCCGCTTACGTTTGGGATTCTAACTGACAAACAATTAAAAAGTAATGGCGATAGCTTCAGCCGTATATATGATGGAATGAATTTTATATATTCTTGTTATGTAGACGAGGATATTTGGGTTACTTCCGCAAACCATACTGATATGAGGAGGATAAAAGTGAAAAGTAATTATATTGATACTCCAGATGAAGAACAACCTCTTAATGCTAAGAATGGTCCCCAGCTTAACTTAGAATTAGCGCGTTATGGTGATTTGTTGTACGACCCTTACCGGAAAGTATATTATCGTTTCGCTTACCCAAAGACGGAATTGAACAGTAAGGTTAATTGGTGGGGTAAAGCGGTGTATGGCCGTAAAAAGTTTTCGGTGATAATCTTGGACAAAGACTTCCGTATTATAGGGGAGACCCTTTTCCCAGAAGCTGTTTATAATCCATACGTTGCTTTCGTGGAGAAAGAGGGACTTTATATCAGTCGTGATTACCAAATGAATTTCGATCAGTCAGAGGATTTCATGACTTTCGAGTTGTTCGAATTAGTAAACAACGAATTGTAAAAATGTGCCGCTCCTATTTCATTCAGATAATGAAATTTTAAAAATTGATATTTTATGCGAAATGTAACTAAAATCTTTACAGCGATAGCCAATAGTTGCTGTTGTTGGGATTACTGCTTATAATACACAAATGGATGAGTTACAAATGTCTTCTTTGGTTATGGAAAATATAGAGGCTATTGCACTTGGAGAAGGTTCTGGCGCTTGTGAAGGATATGGTAGTACATTGTGTCCATATAATAATTATTGGGTATATAAAGTACATTAATATTTGATATAAACATTTGCAAGATAAATATTGAAATATGATGAAAAAAATAATATATAATCTGCTTGGGGTCATTTTAGTGTTATTATCTGCATGTACTTCACAACAAAAAGATGAAAGATGTCCGGAAATATTTTTAAAAGGGGAATCTTATGAGATAGAAAATGTACCTTTTATGAGAATGCCTGTTCGTATAGGTTTGTCAGATTCAAAGCTTGTCCTGCTTGATTTGGCAGCTGACTCTTGCTTTTATCATATTCTTGAATACCCTTCTTTCAAATATTTGTATTCGTTGGGACGTAGAGGACAAGGAGAAAATGAGATAACGTTTGCTACACCATTTCAATTGAATGAAAATGATTTATATGTGTTTGACGGAGCAAAAGGGGACATTTATGATTACAATTTGGACAACGGGGAGCTTAAAAGGAAATACGCTACAGGTTTAGTTACTTCTGTAGATTTTGCATATAAAAATGATTCGACTTTTTATGTGGAGGATATGAGTGGCAAAAAACGTATTATAGAATGGAATCCATGCTCGCAGAGAGAATATTTTAATATTCCGGATTTAAAGAAAGAAACAGTGGAACACCGGTTTCTTCCATACGTATGGAGAAGTTACATGGATTACAATCCCAAACTCGGAAGAATGGCAATGGCCACCCAGCATGGAGAAGTGATAGAATTGTATGATATGCAAACGCAGGAATCGGAGTTGGTGTGCGAGGCTACGGATTTGTATCCCACAGATATGAATGAATGTAAAGGTTACAATGATTTGCATTGGGTGAATGACGATTTGTATGTTTTATATACGAAAGAAACTTTTAAGGAAAGAGATGAATTGCGGAGAAAAGAGAATAAAAAGATAGATGGGGGAAATATATTGAAAATTTTCAATAAAGAAGGGAGTGTGAAGAAACAATACAAATTGGATGTCTATATTAATGGATTTACAGTTGATACAGTAAATCATAAACTGATAGGTGTTACATCCAATTCAGATGAATTTATTTGTATATGGCAACTGGAAGAATAGATATAATTAAAAGTCAGTTGTAATCATGTATAAATTGTATATGTTTATCGTTTTGCTTCTTTGTTATAGTTGCAAACAAGCTGAAAAAACAATAGAAAATATGGTGGATATTGATATTGACTATTAAGGAGCTTCAAAAGTCCCATTGTCCCATATTTCGGATTCAATATGGGGGGCTCTAGAATATGTGTCAGCAGTTTGATAAAGTGAAATTTCTGCTTATATGGATAATTTTAATAAAATATTATTATGAAAAAAGCTTATAAGGTAGTAGCGATAGTCGCCGCTACTGGTTTTACGGCATCCAATACACAAAATAATGACTCACAAATGTCTGAAATGCCATTAGCCAATGTTAAAGCATTGGCTAATGGAGAAGGTAATGGATGTAAATTGAGTGTTCTGCGTATTTGTGTAACTGCAAATGGTGATCATATTTTATATAGAAACTTTTAAATTTTTATCAAGACCAAAAGAGTATCAACTTCTTGGTTCTGATTTTAATTAGAATACATAAATATGAAAAAATACACATTGTTCATCACTCTTTTTATTTTTCTGAATTCGTGTCAATCTTCCAAAAAGCAAGAAGAAATTATTGAGTTATTTGATGGCAAAACGTTAAATATTGAACTGGGGCTTCCTACGTCTGCATCTCTATATAGTAACTATCTTTTTGTTAATGACTTTTATGGAGATAGCGGTCTTGTTAAAATAATAGATATACAGAAAGAAGAAATTATAAATAGTTTCGCTGTAAAAGGAGAGGGACCTAACGAATTTCTAACAGTAGCAAATATTGATTATGCACCCTCTCTTAGTCAAAATTTCTATGTTTTTGACCAAGCTGCAAATAAGTTGAAAGTATTCAATTTCGATTCATTGGTTTATAACAAGCAAAAAAATCCTCAAGCGGTAATTAATATAAATGAAAATTTGCGATTTTATGAAGTTGCTAAAAGTAAACAGGGATTTATTGCTACCGGCATCATTGAAAATAAAAAGTTTGCATTATTGAATGATTCAATGCACGTTAGAAAGTGGGCTGGTAGCTATTGTTCCAAACCGTCGAAAAGCATACCGGATATAACCCATGCTATGGCTAATTATGGGAAGTTTTATATTACGGATGATAGAAAATGGCTTGTTAATATAATATATGCTGCTGGTATAATAACTTGTTATCAGATTAATGAAAATGGTGATTTGTCTTTAGTTTGGGAGAAAATATTGAATGAAATGAATTATAAGTTAGAAGGCAGCTCTTATCGGAATCTTGGGACTATGGGATATTTATCCGTATCATTTACTAAGAAACATATTTATGCATTGTACAGTGGACAAGAAGAAAATAATGATGAGATAGCCACTTATGGAAAAGAAATTCATGTATTCGATTATGAAGGCCATATCATAAAGAAATATTTGTTAGATACGCCAGCCTTGAATATATGTGTTACTGAAAATGATAAGTATATATATTCGATTGTTCATAAACCGGAATCAGGAATCATACAATATGAATTGTAGTTTTATTGGAGAATTTTATTTTTGTAGGAAATGAATTTTGGCTTGCTGAGAAAAATAGTAAATATTGACATGTGAATATTTTATTCACATAATAAAACTTTTGAAATTTGAATCTTATGAAAAAGATCTATAAAATAGTAGTAGTTTCAATTGTAGCCGCTACGGGTGTAAAAGTTTATAATGCACAGTCTAATGATTTGTAAATTTCTTCTTTAGCTATGGAAAATGTGGAAGCGTTGGCTAGTGGAGAAAGTGATGGATATTGTCATACAAATGCCGAATTGACTGCCATCTGTGATTATTATAATCGTGGTCCAATTTGTCCATGTGGATTCTAAGTTAAAAACAAGTAATAGTTAGAGAATAGTTTTGTCATAAAACATTCTATGACTATGAACAAAACATAATTTTATATGAAATATTTACTAATATCGCCTTTTATTGTTTTATTTTTTACTTCGTGTAAAGAAAAAATAAAACAAGGAAAAAATGACTATGTACTACAAGCTACGGAAGATGTCAAAAGCTTTTCTTTGGATTCTGATGTTAAGTACAATGCGTTTTATTTATATACCTTTGAAGAGCAAGGGAAACGATATCTTTCATTTCTCAATTATCGTACTACTCAATTATGTTTTTATAATTTTAATACAGAAAAGCTCCTTTTTAAGGTGGAATTAGAGGAAGAAGGTTCTAATGGAGTGGTAATACCTACGGGATATTATGTAAATGGTTTAGATAATATATATGTATCTACTTCGGCTTATTCGGGTTTGATAAAAGTAGATACAACTGGTACAATCATACAAAAGATACCATACGGAAAAACAGATACAGGATATCAAATTATCCCATCATACATGCCATCGTCACATCCATACAATACACCTATATTTATTGATGATAAAATGTATATTACACAAAAAAAATTGGATAGATTCTGTCCGTCAGATAAGACTCCGTTAAGTGTTGTGATGGATACGGTTAAAAAGGAATATGCTTCATTACCGCTTACTTATGGAATACTGACAGAAAAACAACTTGAAAGTAATACTGATGGTTTCAGTCGTATATTTGACGGGAAGAATTTTATTTATTCTTTTTATGTGGATGAAGATATAATAGTAACATCTGTTGACCATGCAGATGTGCAAAGGGTAAAAGTAAAGAGCCGTTATATTGATTCTCCTGATGAAAAAGTAAATTTTGAATCGGAGAAGGCTCCTATGCAAATTCTAACAGTACCTCGTTATGGTGATTTGATATACGATCCATATCGTGAAGTGTATTATCGTTTTGCTTATCCGAAGACCGAATTAGACAGTAAGGTTAATTGGTGGGGCAAGGCAGTGTATGGAAGAAAGAAATTTTCCGTAATCATCTTGAATAAGAACTTTCAAATTATAGGTGAGACACTTTTTCCGGAAGCCATTTATAATCCTTATGTCTCGTTTGTAGAGAAGGAAGGTCTCTATATAAGCCGCGATTATCAGATGAATTTTGACCAATCGGAGGGTTTCATGACTTTTGAGTTGTTCGAGTTAGTAAAAAACAAATAGTTTTAGCCCGTTGGAAAAGTTAAATATGTGTTAATTTAATTCAGACAACAGATTAGAGCCAATAACTACTGCATGAATAATATTGAGAATAGATACCGAAATATGAATTAATCTATATAACAAAAAATAGTATGCGAAACATCTTATTTATCATCCTCTTGTTTTTTGTCGCTTGTCAACCGGCAACCGACAAAAAGCTGGAACAGACCGGAGACAACCGATCGGAGCTGGAAAAAGTATTAAATGATTCCTTAAAGCTAGAAGCTGCCAGGTTCCTCATGGGCAATATGCTGGGACATGGTTCTTATATAGGAAAAGCGATTGAAGCTTATTATAAGGGAGCTACATCGATATTGTTATCCGACAGCTCTACTATTGTATAGCGAATGCTCCGGAAGTGTCAATAGTAATATTTACAATTTAATTAGAATTCAATATCAGCATTTATGAAAGAATACACATTATTTATCCTTTTATTTGTCAATTTGATACAATCTTGTACGATAGAAAGGAAAAATGCAAGTGATGAACAAGAACAAACGTTTGTCAGAACGGACTTTGCCAAAACAAAAGAATTGAAAATAGCACAGGAAATCGTTATTCCTGATTTGCTTAATCCAGCTTCATTTCGAGTCATTCATGATAGTATATTGATTGTTAACAATCAACCCGATTGTGATTATTTTCTTGAATTGTATTCGTTGAAAACATTGCAACCTATCATCCAATTGGTTCCTAAAGGGAATGGACCGGGGGGGAAATGAAATCCTGCTGGTTGTCATTGCATACACATAATTGTAATCAGTTTTATTTACAAGATGATGCAACTAAAACATACTATACCGTAGACATTGACTCCATATTGATTAATCGAAAGTTACATATCTTGTCTAAATTCAGGTATTCATCGGAAATACTGAGTTCTGCTGGTCTCTGTATGATTGATGACGAAGGTTATATAGGGTATCATCAATGGTATTTGGATAATAAAGAATACAATAATGGTATCAACTCTCCTTTGAAGTTTTTTAAGAGGAATGAGGATAACAAAAAGAGTGTCGGTGATTTTCGGTATTTTGTTAGTCAAGTCAATGGAACACAAATTTTTGTTAATCCTCAGTATGGGCAAGTTTGGAGTATTGACATGCATCGGGATCGGATTTGTATCTATAATGATTCACTTCGTTTGGTGAAAATAGTGAATGGGCCAGATCAGTTCTCACCAGATTATACTGTTAGAGAGAACAGACAACATATTCCCTTCGTGATATTTGCTGATGAACTCAATTATCGTGCTTATATAGATTATTATGTAACAGATAAGCATATCTATCTGGTATACGAAGGAACTAAACATTTTAATCCTGAGAATATGCTTCCGGTGGAAATATTCAAGTTGGATTTTGAAGGGAATCCTTTATGCAACTATAAAGTAGACAGGCACATTTATTCTATTTCAATAGATAAAAAGGAACAATATCTGTATGGTGTAGCACGTAGTTCTGTACTTAAGGAACCTGTTTTTTTAAAGTACGAATTGTAATTGAAAGGCTGGGTTTCGTTAGGACAGCAAGTGGCCAATGATCTGACACTGACATTTGAGAATATACCCGAAAATGCACTGCTTATCCTGAGAGACCATACACGGGGAAAGGATGAACATTTGTTTATTATATGACAATTTTTTAACGATATGAAAAACATAATTAAAATAGTTGCATTAGTAGCAATCGCTGCTATGACAGGAATTACAGTTTACAATACACAATCTGAAGAGTTACAAATGTCGTCTTTGGCTATGGAAAATGTAGAGGCTATTGCAAGCGGTGAGGGAAGTGGATCATGTGGTGGTTATCGCTCTTGGAATACGTCAGGATTTTTGCAACACAAAAAAGAATTTTATGACTGTACTTGTACGATTCTTAGACAAGGACATTCTACTTCTGGGAATTGTTGAATTTTATTTATAAAAAAAAAGAGGAAACTTTGCCTCCTTTAAACTTAGGAATATTATGAAAAAGTATACATATATAATCATAGCAATCACCTATTGTTTTTTTACTGGTTGTAAAGTGAATACAGATACTAGTAGACAAGGTCAAGTTGTTATCCGCCAAACTTTCAAGAAAGAGATATATGCCACTCCAAAGTCCATGTCGATAGATACGATGATGGCTTTTGAAAACTGGAATATTATAGACTCATTGTTATTGATAGAAAGTAATGGTACGGAAGATTTTTTCTATGTATTTCATTCAGATAATTTCAAAATGGAACACTCTTTTGGTAAAAAGGGGAATGGTCCTGAAGAATTTATAATGCCTCATTTGATACAAGGAGCCCCTGATATAATGATATTGGATAATGCGCTACATTCTATCAATTGGCTATCTTCAGATACGGGACTAATAGAGAGGAAAACTATGCTACCACTTCAAAATACTTATTGGCAACCTCACTATTTTGATGAGAATACTTTATGTTTCATTCAAAATTCTCCTAATGAATTGAAGTGGGTTATTTATGACATGCAAACAAAGGAAATAAAGGATAGTTTATTATTTATTGATGAAACAAATAAAGGAAATACGATTCAATATGAATTTGCTTATTATGTCGACACAACTCAATTAGCAATTTCATTCAACTACGACAATGTAACTTCATATTATAAAATTCACAACAAGAAATTGATTCCTCAGTTTACAATAAAAGGGGAAAGGCTGGATGATAAAATGTATGGCACAGGTGTTTTCATTTTTAGAGATAATATATATGTATTAAATCAAGAAAATATTGATATGCAAACTCATAAAGGAGAAAGTTATTTGGATGTATATAGTAAAGGAGGCGATAGCTTGTGTAGGGTTCATTTAAATATGATTGCCGGATGTATGTTATTGGATTTACGAAATGAAAGAATCCTGTTTTATTCTCCAGAGAATGAGGATGCTTTTTTTTCTATCCTTTTATCGGAACTGAAAGTATAGATTGGTGAGAATAAAGCTTAAAAAACAGATTATGAACTATAAACCTATTATAATAATTTTATGTAGTTTTATAATTACTTATTCCACAAAGAAACAGGTAGTCATGGATATTTATGAAAATAGGAAAGATTCTTTGTCTCCTCAATTAGTAGAAAATATAGAACTATGGTGCAGTGATGAAATGACGATATGTGATAGCAGTCTTGTTATAATAAATGGTAGCCAAGAAAAGAAATTGTATTTTTTCCAACTAAAGGATTTTAGTTTATTAAAAAATATTAGAGATACAGGCTAAGGACCGGAAGATTTTTTGTATCCGCTTTTTTTTATTCAACAATAATTATCTTCCAGATGAGTTATCATTATACGATGTAAATTTAGCAAAGATAAAAACAATACATCCTCCCTATATACTATGGAGATAAAGAAAGTAAAAGATAATTCTTAAGGTTAAATGTCGAGGTTTAACAAGAAGAAGGGGAGTAAAGCTCTATAAGAATGTCAGTTTGTAGAATTTTGGTTTTTATGACTTTACTCCCTACTTTTCCATTACGAAAAAGTACTAAAAAGGAGAAAACAAATAAAAAGGGAGACTTTTTATGGAAACACATGATGTTTCGTCACTGAAATGATAATGTGACAAATTCCGAACTGAAACAGTAAGGAAATTTTTGTTAAACAAAAATTCATTTTAACAACGTGAAAGGTATATCCATTCACATAATTAATATTAAACGTATGAAAAGATTTTATAAATATATGGCAGTAGTAGTAATCGTTGCTGCTACGGGAATAATTGCATATAATACGCAGAGTAAAAAGTTACATTTATCTAATATTGCATTAGAAAATGTAGAAGCATTGGCAAGAGGAGAAAGTGGAGGTAGCTATGGATGTGGCTACGCTGCATATGAATGGGATCAGGATTGGTATGAAGATACCAAACATTTTACTAAATGTATACAAGGATGTCCTGAAGGTGAAGGTACTAGTCCCAAATATAAACAATGCGATTAATTTTATATAATTAGTTTATAAGAATGTGCAGAAAAGAAGAGAATATAGACATAGCATTAACCCGAAGTCATATTTTCATTTCTGATTTGGCACATTCTTTTTAAAAGAAACTTTATGAAAAAAGATATTCTTATTTTAATTCCACTTACAGCTCTTTTGTGTTTTTCTTGCAAGAAAAGAGAAATACACACTGAAACATTAAATATGGATAGTATAAAAGAAATTCATATCAACACTTCACCAACGTCCTATTGTTCAACAACTTTATATCCGAAAAATTGTTTTTTTATCAAAGATTCTTTTTTAGTAGTATTTGAACCTAAAAATCAAAATAACTTTATTCATGTATACAATAATGATACAAAAAAGATAATCGCACGATTTGGTCAAATAGGAAAAGGAGGATATGATTTCATAAATCCTCGTTTAATAACAAATA
>ERZ825137.6192-NODE-6192-length-10610-cov-6.179346_pt1 | contig 10610 bp, 8 predicted proteins | sample MGYA00519873_ERZ825137 | MGnify/ENA primary metagenome ERZ825137 (study PRJEB31778, sample SAMEA3449190) | human gut metagenome | biome: human gut; feature: human-associated habitat; material: faeces | place: United Kingdom | collected 2010/2012 ... | reverse complement strand
GGGAGGGCGAGGGGGAGAAAGTGGGGGAAGGGGAGGGCGTTATCTCCGGCTCCGCCGGAAGCGCCGCGCCCACGGCGCAGCCCGCCATGAAAAGCAGCGGCAGCATGAGGAATATCAGCCTTTTCATCCTCTCACAGTCACCACCCTTTCTATTCCGCAAATATCCTTTATTATCTCCGCTTTCGGGAACATCGCCGCCACGTCCTCCGCCTGCCCCGCGCCCACCTCCATAAGGAGAGTGCCGCCGGGGTTCAGGTGGGCAGCATAATCCCGGGATATCCGGCGGTAAAAGTCCAGCCCGTCCACGCCGCCGTCCAGCGCAAGCACCGGCTCCCGCTTCACCTCGGCCTGCAATGAGGCAAGCTCCGAGGTGGGTATATAGGGCGGGTTTACGCAGATAAGGTCGAAGCTATCGGATATATCAGAGAACATGTCCGTCAGCAGGAATTTGCCCGATACGCCGTTGAGGGCGGCGTTCTCCCGGGCAAGGGCGAGGCAGTCCGGGCTTATATCCCCGAAGGTCACCTCAAAGCCCCCAAGCTTTGCCAGCGATACCCCTATGCAGCCGGTGCCGCAGCAGAGGTCAAGAAGCGTCTTGCCGCCTATCGACAGCGCCTCCTCGCACAGCGTCTCGGTATCCTGCCGCGGTATCAGCGCGCAGTGCCTTGTATAAAAGGGCAGCCCCATGAATTCCCATTTGCCCAGTATGTACTGCAGGGGCTCGCCGGATTTCCTGCGGGAAACCAGCTCCTCCAGCCTTGGCATAAGGGCGGCGGGAAAGGTTGAGGCCTTATATTTATTCAGCCTGTTGTACGGTATTTCCGCCATATCCGACACCGCCAGCCTTGCCTCGGTAAGGTGCTCATCGGTGACGGGGGAGAGCCCGGCGCTGAGATATTCTATTGCCCCGGCAATATTCATGCCTGCCCCGAGGGGGCTTCGGCTGTCTCCGCCTTATCCGCCGTCTCTTCCCGGTTCCTTCTCACCGCCTCCATCGCCTCCTTTGGCTCTGACATGGCAAGGTTAAAGGAGGCTATGGCCACCTCCAGCATGTCCGCCGTAGGCTCCTTGGTGGTGATGTACTGGAGCGCCATGCCGGGGGCGCGAATTATCTTTGTGAATATGTTTTCGTACTTCGCGGCCAATTTCAGAACCTCATAGCTTATTCCTGCCACCAGCGGCAGGAACACTATGCGGGAAAGCAGCCTGAGCCAGAAGCTCTCGTTCCAGCCCACCACCGCGAAGAACACTATGGATACCGCCATGACGAGGAAGAGGTAGTTGGTGCCGCAGCGGGGGTGGAGGCGGCTGTGCTTCATGGCGTTTTCCGGGGTGAGGGGGTCGTCCGCCTCATAGCAGGCGATGGTCTTATGCTCCGCCCCGTGGTACATGAAAACCCGCTTTATATCCTTCACGCTTGCGCAGAAGAATATGTAGCCTATAAAAATGCATAGCCGCACAAGTCCCTCGACAAGGCACTTTGTGGCGGAGGCGGCGGCGCTGCCCCTGAATATAAGGCTGCTTATAAACTGGGGGAGCAGAAAGAAAAGCCCTACGGACAGCGCCACGGCCAGTATCACCGCAAGGCCCATTACAACCTTTTCCACCGACTTGCCCAGCTTTTCCGACAGCCACTTCTCGAATTTTGTGGGCTCCTCGTCTATGGGGTCGCCTATGAGCTCCGCGGATCTGGTGAGGGTATTCATGCCTATGGTGAGGCTCTCCACGAAGGCCACCACGCCCCGCACTATGGGGAGGCCGTAGAAAATACCCTTCTGAGCCTTTGTCTGATATTCTTTATAATCCAATATTATGCGGCCCTTTGAATCCCTGACCGCCATGGCGATGCCGCCGGGAGCCTTCATCATCACGCCCTCCATAACGGCCTGACCGCCGACAGAACATTTCTTCATTAAATTACTCCTTCCGGCGCCTATTCCACGCCAAGATACATTATAACATAAGAATTATTTTAGTGGATACAAAAAAAGCGGCTTTTAAGCCGCTTTATTTGTATTTGCGCCGTTTAGCCTACCGCCTTGAGCAGCATGTAGAGCTTTGCGATGCTGTCGTTGTCGCCGCTGTCGCCGCAGGTGACGAGCATCATGTACTTGCCGTTATCGGTAAGGGCGGAGGTGTTCGCCCAGCTCTTGCCCGAGAAGGTATTTACATAGGACGCCACGCTGGAAAGGTACTGTGAGGTCGTGTAGTTCCAGGGCTGCGCCATCTGGGGCAGTATGTTCTTATACGCCTTGTTCTTGGGTACCTCGAAGAAGGCCACTACCTCCCAGCTGCTGCTGCCCTCCCAGCTTGCGGAAATGCTCTTTCCGTAGCCTGAGCAGCTCGCCTTGCACTTTTCGCAGCTGGACTTGCCCAGTATGGCGTTCTGGATGTGGTGCAGGTTGTGGAAGTAGGAATTTGAGGTGCCTACCTTCTTGCGGTTGTTGTGGCCCATTACCACCGCTACCTGAGAGCCCTGGGCCGTGGTGGTGTGTACGTAGTAGTAGCTCTTGCGGAGCACATAGTCATAGTAATAGTATGTCTTGCCCTTCTTTTCGCCGATATAGTTGCCGTAGATGGGGTAGGTGCCCGCGCCGGGTATGGTTATGCTGCCCCACTTTTCGGAGCTGGAGCCGGTGCCCTTGCCTGCGGGGGTGCCTATGGCGGCCATGCCGGTGTTGTTGGAGGTCACGTTGCCGTTTGTGCCGGTGTTGTTGTTGGGCTTCTGCTCAACCACGTTGCCGCCGGTGAAGGTGAAATCCTGAGCCCGGACGAAGCCCCGGGTGCCGTTATAGTCCACATACAGGAAGCTGCCGGTGCTGTCGGTTCCCAGCACGGTGAAGGTCTTGCCCCGCATACTGCGCAGCTTGGTAGCGCCCTTGGTGGAGCTGGTGGCGGTAGAGCGGACGTAGATGTTGTTGTCCTTGGATACGGCGCTCTTGGCCTTGTCGTACATATTCACGCCGGAGGCCGTGCCGCCGGTGGAGCCGGCAGTGCCGCCGCTGGTGGGCAGGTTGGCTACGTTGATGGAGCCGGAGCTTGTGCTCCTGAGGTTGGAGATGGCGCTTGCAGGTACCCAGCCCGCAACGCTGCCTATGGTGACGTATACCTGGGAGCCGGAGGCGTCGCGGTAGTTGACGTTGACGTTGCCCGCGTTCTGCACGATGCCTACCGTCTTGCCGTTATTGGTAATAGCAGTGCCCGCAGCGAGGTTGGCTGAGAAGGTGCCGCTGGCGGTGTTCTGGTTCTGGTTCTGGTTTACATAGGGGGTGGGGGCGGGGGTGGTAGTGCCGCCGATGGTACCGCCGGTGGTTCCGCCGCTGGTGGGCAGGTCGGAAAGGCTTATGGAGGAGCCGTTCCTTCTAAAGCCGGAGAGGGAGGAGGCGGCTACCCAGCCGGTGACGTTGCCTACGGTCACGTTTACCTGAGTGCCGGCCGCGTCGCGGTAGTTGACGTTGATGCTGCCGCCTACGCTTACGGGGTAGTTGGCGCCGTTGACGTTTATGGCCGCCCCGGTGGCGATGGTGGCGGTATAGGTGCCGGTGACGCCGGAGGTCGTGCCGCCGGTGGTGCCGGAGGTGGAGCCGGAGGCAGAGCCGCCGGTGCTCTTGTCATAGCCTATGCCGGAGATGGCGGAGGGGTATACCCAGCCGGTGTAGGTCTTGCCGTCATAGCTGACGGTGACGTTGTACATGCCGGATTTGTTATCCTGCCTGTTTATGGTGACGGGGCCGCTGACATACAGCTCGACCTTCCTGCCCTTGGTGTCCTTGTAAACAGGGGTCTGGGCCGCCGCCGTGCCTACGATATTATAAGCGAAGGCGGGAAGTGCGGTCAGCACCATCAGTGCCAGCATGGCCACTGCTACGATGCGGATAATAGTCTTTTTCATAAACGCTTTCCTTTCAGAATGATTTCTTATTTTTCTTTCTTTTGGGATACGTCCTCATCATCGTCGAACACGAAGGCGGCGCGAAGAGGGTCGTAATCCTTTTTGCCTGCGGCCTCGGCGGTCTTATGCCCCGCCGCCGCAGCCTTTCTGTCGGTCTTTTTCGAGGAGTACACCATCATGACTATCAGGCTTGCAAAGCCCAGCGCCCAAAGCGCGATGGCTATGGGGGAGCCGTAGGCTATGACGCCAAGATACTCCAGAAGGTTGGAAACCGTCAGCAGCACGCCGGATATGGCAGCCAGTATGCGCAGCCCCTTGACGTATTGCTCCCTCGGACAGTTCAGGTACTCGTTCTCATACAGCTTGCCGCGCCCGACTATGGCGGCATATATGAGGTACACGCCTATTATAAGGCTAAAGAGCGAAAGCATATCGCTTCCCAATGATTATTTCCTCCTGATTTTATCAACCAATATCCCTTATTTCAAGGCATATGGCAATGATTTAAAATATTGTTCAAAAATGTATTGGCTGAATCCGTGGATTTTTTAGCGGGCGCGCCATTTACAGCCTCTTCAGCTTTGCGCCCTCCTTGCTGTCCTCCACCGCAAAGCCCATGGCCTTCAGCTCCTCGCGGATCTGGTCTGCCCGTGCCCAGTTCTTGGCCTTGCGGGCTTCTGCGCGCTCGTTTAGCAGAGCGACCGCCTCTTTGGGGAATTCCTCCGACTTACTGTGCTGGAGTATGCCCAGCACGTTGGTCATATCGTCAAAGAGCTTTGCCGCCCTTTCCAGCGCTTCCTTACTTCTGGGCTCTGTTACGAAGGTGTTGACAGCCCGGGCGTAGTCGAACATTGCGCCCAGCGCGTCTGCGGTGTTCAGGTCGTCGTCCATGGCGTCGCAGAACTTTTTCTCGTGTTCCTCCAAAGATGCGCAGAATCTGGCGTCCTCCTCCGTAGCGGGGCCTTCCTTAGCTTCGGCAAGGCGTTCCCGGGCGGTGCGGATACGGGTGAGGGCGGTGTTGGCCTGCTCGATAAGCTCACGGGTGAAATTGATGGGGTTCCTGTACTGGGCGGAGAGCAGGAACAATCGGACGGCCTCAAGGTCGAATTCCTGAGCTATGTCCCGCACCAGGCGGAAGTTGCCAAGGGACTTGGACATCTTCTGATTATCTACATTTATATAGCCGTTATGCATCCAGTACCTTGCGAAGGGCTTGCCTGTGGCCGCCTCGCTCTGGGCTATCTCGTTTTCATGGTGCGGGAATATGAGATCCTGGCCACCTGCGTGAATGTCAAAGGTGGGGCCTAAAAGCTCCATGCTCATGGCGCTGCACTCTATATGCCAGCCCGGGCGGCCTTTGCCCCAGGGGCAGTCCCATGCGGGCTCGCCGGGCTTGGCGCCCTTCCAGAGGGCGAAGTCCAGAGGATCCCTCTTCAGGTCGCCCGGCTCTATGCGCGCGCCGGACTCAAGGTCGTCTATGGACTGGCCTGAAAGCTTGCCGTAGCCGGGGAAGGAGCGGACGGAGAAATATACATCGCCGTTTGCTACGGGATATGCATGGCCCTTTTCTATGAGGGTCTCCACCAGCTTGATTATCTGGGGTATGTGCTCGGTAGCGCGGGGGTTGCAGGTGGCAGGCTCGGCGCAGAGGCCCTCCGCATCCTTCCTGTATTCCTTTATATACTTATCCGCAAGCTCCGGCACCGTGGTGTGCTCCTCGTTGGCCCGGCGGATGAGCTTGTCGTCTATATCCGTAAAGTTGGATATGAACCTTACCTTGTAGCCCTTATATTCCAGATATCGCCTGAGGGTATCGAACACAACCAGCGGCCTTGCGTTGCCTATGTGAATAAAGTTGTATACCGTCGGGCCGCATACGTACATGCTTATCTCGCCCGGCACCAGCGGCACCAGCTCCTCCTTTTTGCGGGTCATGGTGTTGTATATCTTCATAAGTATCCCTCCTTGAAAAATTGCGTTCAAACTTTACCAAATTACATTTTAGCATAGAGTTTCTAATATGGCAAAGAGTTTTGAGGTGAAAAAGCCGCCCCGCCGGGGCGGGACTTTTTACCCTTCTTCTTTCTCTTTTCTTTTCGGGAGAAAAGAAAAGCAGAAAGAAGCAAAGAGAAAAGAAAAGCCCGACGAAAATTATAAATAATATAATAGGCCGTATAAAAAAATAATAGGCCGTTTAAAAAGCTTCAGGGGCCTATGCCCAATGAGAAAGTCCGAAAAAGTGGCTGAGCGCCACTTTTTCGAAAGTTTCTGTATTACTCTTCCATCTCGCCCGCTATCATAAGCGCCCCGGTAACCGTGAGCCTTTCGCGGGCGTCCACCTGATAGTCCAGCGCCGCGTTGTGTATGGCCTGCGCGTCCGAATACTTTCCCTCAGCCTCAAGGAATTCGGATATCATGCCTGTAAATTCTTTAAGGGCCGGGTAGCGGAAGGTTATACGCCCCGGCAGCGGGCCGCCCTCCTCCCGTGAGGTGGCGTATATGAGTATGTTGGGCGGAATCGCCCGAAAGCCCGCCGTGGTGGAGGATATGAGCCTTATGCCATCGCCGTCCGCAGCTATATCGTCCAGCAGCAGTATGAATTTAAGCGGCTGGCCCGAAAGCCTCTGCAAAAGCCCGGGGATATGTGCCGTCTCCCCCTCGGGGACAATTATCAGCCGCACTTCAGGCAGCTCCTGAAGCAGTGACACCGCCTGAGCCGTTTTGCCGGTCCCCATGCCGCCCAGCAGCAGCATGTTCACCGCCTTCTCCCCCCGCATGAAGCGTATGGTGTTTTCCATCAGCCGGCTGTGCTGCTCCTCATAGGCGGAAAGCGGAACTATCGCCTCCGGCTCCTCCATAGGCGCCAAGCGGCCATCTTCAATTCTGAAGAAGCGATGCTGCAAAAATTCCCCCGTACCGTAGGATGCGAAAAAGTTCCATATATCTTCGGTAAGCTCGCCCCAATCAGCCGTCTCGAGAAAGCGGCGATACATCTCCTCCAGCGCCTCATCTGATACGAAGCTGTCCGTAAGCCCGGCCTGGCCGTATTTCCATGGGGTAAACTCCAGCGGCAGCTGCGCCGCCTGCTCTTCCTCGCTATTCCGGCGCGGAAGGTTTGATATGCTGCCTCCCGACCATATGGCGGTGGACTTCATGGCCACAGCGTCGTTTGTCCTTGAGCTTCTGCCCCTTTCGCTTATGAGCCGGGCCACGCGCTCTGACGTTAAGGTGGAAAGCTCGCCCATTATCTCAAGCCGCTCCCTCATAGCCATGAGCTGCGCCTCATCCCGTATGCCCCTGGCAGCAGAGAGGGCAAAAGGGTGTTCCGTCTGTATTATTTCGTATAAAAGCTGATCCCGCCACAGGTCCCCTGTGACCCTCCTGGCGGGGGAGGACAGCATATATTCCGTGAGCCTGTGATATGCGCCGAGAGCGCCAGGGAAATTGGCTGCCCAGGTATCCATGAGCAGCTCCCCCATGAGCTCCGCCGCCTTCGAAAAGCCCCCGAGCCTCAGGGTCATGGCAGCCGCGGCCGCCAGCGCCTCGCCTGGATTCATATCCCTCAGTCTCATACACGCCTCTCCTTTGCGCCGTTTATAATATCATAGGGCCGCAGCCCCTTTAATAATACCACAGCATACGCCTTGCGGCAATCGCGGCAGGGTGATATAATTTCAGAAACAATAATCGTTTTCGTGGCATAATAATGAAAATGAGACAGGTTCTTCTCGCCGGCTCTCGCTGTAACGGCAATACGGCGGTGCAGATTAGTGCGCTATTTGATTTTATATATAAAGGAAATATAACCATGTCAAAGAAGATTATCCTAACGGGCGGCGGAACTGCCGGCCACGTCACACCCAATCTGGCGCTGCTGCCAAGGCTCAGGGCGGAGGGCTACGAGATACACTACATAGGCACCGCCGAGGGAATAGAAAAAAGCCTTGTGGGAGACCTTGAGGGCGTGACCTATCACACCATATCCGCCGGCAAGCTGCGCAGGTACTTTTCGCTGAAGAACCTTACCGACCCATTCAAGGTTTTAGGCGGCATATTCCAGGCCAAGCGCATCATTAACAAGGTAAAGCCGGACGTGGTGTTTTCAAAGGGGGGCTTCGTATCGGTGCCCGTAGTCATAGCGGCAAAGGGCATGGCGCCCATAGTAGCCCACGAGAGCGACTATACTCCCGGCCTGGCCAATAAGATAACCGCCAGGTTTGCAGACAGGGTATGCGTCACCTTCGAAGATACTCTAAAATACGTCGGCGCAAAGGGCGTCCATACCGGCACCCCCATACGGCCCGAGCTTTACGGCGGCGACAGACAGAGAGGGCTGGACTTTACCGGCTTTTCCGGCGAAAAGCCCATACTCCTTACCATGGGCGGCAGCCAGGGCGCCCAGGCCATAAACGACGCGCTGCGATCGGCGCTGCCGCGGCTGACCCGCTCCTTCGACATTATCCACCTCTGCGGCAAGGGCAAGAAGGACGATTCCATAGCCGAACCGGGCTATGTCCAGTACGAGTACATTTCAAAGGAGCTGCCCGACCTTTTCGCCGCGGCGGATATAATACTCTCCCGTGCCGGCGCCAACGCCATATTCGAGTTTCTGGCACTTGCAAAGCCCGCCCTGCTTATACCGCTGCCCCTTTCCGCCTCCCGGGGGGACCAGATACTCAACGCCGGCTATTTTGCCCGCAAGGGCTACGCCATGACGCTGGATCAGGCCGGCCTTACGCCGGACACCCTGTTCGACAGCATACACGACCTTTACGACAGAAGGCTCAGCTTTATTTCCGCCATGAGCGGCGACTCCACCGCGGACGGCACCGATGAGGTGCTGGACGTCATACGGTCCGAATCGGAGGGGAGTAAAAGATGAACTGCCACAAAAGAAGCAACGGCAAAAACAGGGACAGCTACGGTTCCTCTGTGGCGCACAAGGCGCTTACCAAAGAGGTAGTGGCCCAGAGGCTTGCGCTGCCCAACGGCCCCGAGCACATGATGCACTACGCCTCCGAGGCGTTCCCCTTCGCTTACGAGCTGTTTTCGGAGGGCAACTCCGCCGCGTGCGCTTTTCTCTGCCGCTGCGCAAAGCAGGAAAAATACGCAAGGCAGCTTAACGATATCATGGGCAGCGAGCGCGAGGCCCTTCGAAACGCCCTGCTTTCCAATCAACCCAAGCTCCGCAAGAATGCCGCGGTTCTCATGGGTCAGCTGAAGGTCCCCTCGGACGTGAAATACCTGAAACAGGCCCTTTCAGTAGAGGATACCCGCTTCGTGCGGCCTTCGATGCTGCTGTCCTTAGGCTCCATAGGAGGTGATGAGGCCAAGGCGGCTCTCGCCTCATATACTATACAGCCGGCAAACAGCGAGGATGAAAAGGTGCATTTCGAGGCGGAAACAGAGGCCTACAAAACCGCCATGCGAAGCTTTCTCACCTTCGAAAAGCACGAATTCACCGCGCTTCCCAGGCCCTGCGAAATAGAGCTGCGTTCCCCGGATAAGCTATCCGACCCTCTGGCCCGGGAGCTTGCCGAGCATGGTTTCAGGGTGTCCGCCGTACACCGCAGCGACGTACACGTGCATACTGAGGACATGATGGGGCTTTTCGCCTGCCGCTGCTTTACCGAGGCGCTCATCGAGATATCCGCCAACTCAAACCCCGACCCAAAGTCCATGGGCATAAAGGCAAAGAGCTTTCTCGAAAAGCTGCTGCCCGCCTGCCATACCGGCAAGCCTCCATTCGGCTACAGGCTGGAGATAAGGGGGGAGGGCAATATAGACAGGCTGGCCATAGCGCGAAAGATGATAGCGGTAATGGACGATAAGATGCTTCTCAACTGCCCCAACAACTATGAGGTGGAGATAAGGGTGGAGATAGGCGGCAACGGCGGCGCGTTCATGTACGCAAAGCTGCTCACCATAAAGGACGAAAGGTTCAGCTACCGGCTCCAGGCCCTGCCGGCCAGCATGCACCCCGCGACGGCGGCCGCCATACTGAAATACGCGGAGTTCTTCCTGGGCGGAAAGGACGCCAGGGTGCTGGACCCCTGCTGCGGCAGCGGCACATTTCTCATAGAGCGGGAAAAGCTTTACCCCTGTGCCGGCCTTACTGGGGTTGATATATCAAACAAGGCCATAGACATAGCCCGCAGCAATGCAGAGGCCGCCGGCAGCATTGCCAAATTCGTACACAACGACTGCATGCGCTTCACTGCGGAGCGGCCATATGACGAGCTGGTGGCAAATCTTCCCTTTGGCAATCGCGTCGGCAGCCATAAGTCAAACGAAAAGCTTTACGCCGGCATATTGGAAAACCTTCCCAAATGGCTCCGCCGGGGCGGCGTGGCAATACTTTACACCATGGAATACACTCTGCTCAAGAAGCTGATTCGCGAGCATCCCGGCTTAAGGCTCGTCACAGAGGTCAGAACGGAGGCGGGTGGGCTAATGCCGGCCGTGTTCGTGATAAAGATAGGACAATAGGTTTTCGAGTAAATGGCTCATGCCATTTACTCGAGTTTTTTTCATTCTCTGCTTGCGCCTGCGGCGCGGACAGCATCGAATGCAGGGAAAGCCTTGCTTCGTAAGTGCTTTTTGCGGATTTGCCGCACTCCCCCCAGGGGGCCTTCTCTTGCCCCTGCGGGGCAATTCACCTTGTGTCGCCAAATCCGAATAAAGCCATAAGGGGCTGCGGCCCCTTATCAACCCCTGG
>ERZ825137.6190-NODE-6190-length-10616-cov-20.139381_pt1 | contig 10616 bp, 10 predicted proteins | sample MGYA00519873_ERZ825137 | MGnify/ENA primary metagenome ERZ825137 (study PRJEB31778, sample SAMEA3449190) | human gut metagenome | biome: human gut; feature: human-associated habitat; material: faeces | place: United Kingdom | collected 2010/2012 ... | reverse complement strand
ATTTTGTGCGGCGCTCCAAGCCGCATAAACAAAATCGGGCACCGCAAGAGGGCAAAGCTGTTGAGCGCAGCGAAACTGAGGGAGTTAAAATAGGTTACATCAAATCTTGTAAAAACTCCCCCGGTCATTTTTTCTGCGAAAAAACGACCGCCCCCTCTAAGATGGGGCGGAAGCACGAACCAAATTTGATATAAAATTCGGACAGGGGCAAGGGCTGCCCCTACGGGTCGCTCGTTGATTTTAATTTCACATTGACAGAAAATTATAATAAATCAACAACAATAAAAGCCACAGGAAACCGTGGCTTTATACATTCTCATTTTGCGTTTGTCTTTAATTCGGCGTATAGAGGTTTGCGTAGGGTCTTGATGTGGTGGGAACGAGCTTCGTAAACGGCACTGACATAATCTCGTCCTTGTCCGCACCGAAACGCTTGCAGTATTCGCCGACAAGCCTTTCGATTTCCGCAAGGTCGCCGCTGTCGGGAACACATGCGGTTATGTGTTCACTGACATTTTCACTCGGAACGCCGCCCCTTACAAAAATCTTTCCGCCGTGCATACCCGTAGCACAGTGTATTCCCACATTATTTCGGTTCGCAGTGTTGTAAAGACCGAGCACAATAAGCGTTCCGCCCGCCATATATTCGCCGAGAAATGCTCCTGCCGTTCCGCCGATAACCACCGTCGGGTGCATTTCCTCAAACTCCTTCATATGTATGCCCGCCCTTGAGCCTGCGTGCTTTTCGACAAAAATCTCGCCGTTTCGCATAGCGTAGCCGAGGGTGTCGCCGACATGTCCGTGAACCGTGATGCTCCCTGCGTTCATTGTGTTCCCGATAGCTTCCTGACCGTTTCCGAACACCTCAATCGTGCCGCCGTCAAGGAACGAGCCCATATCGTTTCCGGGCGTTCCGTGTATTTCAAGACTGCACCCGTTTTGCATGGCACAGCCCAAATACCTCTGACCGTTCACATCCAAAAGCACGGTCTGCGTATTGCCGTCAAAACTGTTTCTCACATCCTCGTTGACCTGCCGAAAGTTTCTTTTTCCCGCTATAACGGTTTTCATTGAATTTCCCTCGCTTTCACTTTATTCGCCTGCGTGGCTTATGCCGAGAATTTCGAGCTCTTTTTCCGTAAGACCTATTCCCCTGAGCATAAGTCGGTTTCCGCGCAGTGAATCTATTGAGTTCAAGCCCATACCGCCGAGCATTTCTTTTATTTCGTGGTTCCACGCCGTTATAAGATTTACAACTCTTTGCGACGCCTCGTCGGGGTCAAGCCTTTTGACGAGCTCGGGGCGCTGAGTTGCTATACCCCAGTTGCACTTGCCCGTGTGGCATTGCTGACACATATGGCAGCCCATAGCTATAAGTGCCGCCGTGGCAATATATACGGCGTCAGCACCGAGGGCGATTGCCTTGACAATGTCTGCCGAATTTCTGAATGAACCCGATGCCACAATCGACACGGAATTTCTTATGTGCTCGTCACGCAGCCTTTGGTCAACAGCCGCCAAAGCCAATTCAACGGGGATACCCACATTGTCTCTTATCCTTGTCGGAGCGGCGCCCGTGCCGCCTCTGAAACCGTCGATTACCACAATGTCCGCACCCGCTCTTGCCGCACCGGAAACTATTGCGGAGCAGTTGTGAACCGCCGCAATTTTGACCGCAATCGGCTTCTTGTACTGCGTCGCCTCTTTGAGCGACCATATGAGCTGGCGCAAATCCTCAATCGAATATATATCGTGGTGCGGAGCAGGGGAGATGGCGTCCGAGCCCTCGGGAATCATTCTTGCGTTGCTGACTTCCACTGTGACTTTTTCGCCCGGGAGATGTCCGCCGATACCCGGTTTTGCACCCTGTCCGATTTTGATTTCAATAAATCTTGAACTGTCAAGATAGTCCTTGTACACGCCGAAACGACCCGACGCAACCTGCACCGCCGCACAGTCGGAGTATTTCCGAAGTTCGGGGTGCAAGCCGCCCTCGCCCGTGTTGAACACGGTACCGAGCCTTTCCGCCGCCATGGCAAGAGCCTTTTGTGTATTGAGGGAAACCGAGCCGAATGACATTGCCGAAAACATAATAGGAGTTTCAAGTTTAATTTGAGGGGGAAGAACCGTTTTCATATTTCCGTCGTCGAACTCGATTTTGTCGGGTTTGCTTCCTAAAAAGGTGCGTATTTCCATCGGCTCACGCAAGGGGTCGATGGACGGGTTTGTAACCTGACTTGCGTTGAGCAGCATTTTGTCCCAATAGATGGGATAGGGCTTGTTGTTCGACATACCCGAAAGCAACACGCCGCCCGTGCGAGCCTGTTTGAGTATTTCTTTCTGACTTTGCGGCGTCCAGTTTGCGTGTGCATTGTACGCCGTTTCGCATTTTTTGATTTTGATGGCGTTCTTTGGACACATTACCGCACAGCGGTGGCACGCAACGCATTTTTCTTCGTCGGCTATGAGCTCCTTGCCGTCCTGCGAGAAATGATGAACGCCGTAGGAGCACTGCTCTACGCACACACCGCACATAACGCAGCGGTTCATATTTCTGTCTATTTCAAATTCGGGAACTGTGTAATTCATTGCTTATCCTCCTCGGCAAAGGGTATGAAAATCGGTATTCCGCCGTCAACCGCCGAAATCTTTTCGGGCTCGGGGCAGATAACCCTGATAGCCGACTCCTCGGAGGCAAAATAAACTTTGTTTCCCTTTTCGGCTGTTATGAGCGAACGGAGCTTCAGCCTGTCGTTGAGGGCAAGCAAGCCGTGCTTTGAGCCGACGATAATCGAAAACGGACCGTTGATAAGCGCACTCGAATAAACCGTACGCAGCGCCGTATATATTTTCTTTTTCTCCTCGGGCATGGCGTCAATGACATCCCATTCGGGAGCCGCCAATATCCACGCCGCAGTGTCGAGCTTCAAGCCCTGCCGCCTTACGAGAAAGTCAAAAAGATATGTAATGACCTCGGTGTCGGTCTGGAGGTTGCAGCGGTAGTTAAACTGTTCAATGTATCTGCGATTGGCGTCATAGCTTGAAATTTCGCCGTTGTGGACGATTGACCAGTCAAGCAGCGTGAACGGGTGTGCGCCGCCCCACCAACCCGGAGTGTTTGTCGGGAACCTGCCGTGCGCCGTCCAGGTGTGAGCTTTGTATTTGTCGAGCATATAGTATTCTCCGACATCCTCGGGGTAGCCCACCGCCTTGAAAGCACCCATATTTTTACCGCTTGAAAAGACAAACGCACCGTCGATTTCGTTGTTTATTTTGATAACGCAGCGCGCCGTGTATTCGTCCTCGTCGTAGTCGTTCTTTTTCATTTTGCTCTGCGGAACGGCACCGAAGTATCTCCAGATAAGCGGAGCACCGGTTATTGTTTTCACTTTTCTTGTGGGGATTTGCTCAAATGTTTCAACATCGAAGTGGCGGAATAGGAATTCCTCCGTCTTAATTCTTGCGTCGTTGTCGTCATAAAAGATATGAAAAGCGTATAAATCTTTGTATTCGGGGTAAATTCCGTAAGCCGCAAAGCCGCCGCCGAGACCGTTTGAGCGGTCGTGCATAAGCGCAATGCTTTCGATTATATCATTGCCCGAAAAACATTCGCCGCTTCTGTCGGTTATTGCGGAAATGGCACAGCCCGACGGTATTCTGATTTCGCCCTCTTTTTTCAACATAAAAACACTCCTGATGTAGAATTTGCAAGTTTTGAAAATTGAAATTGCAAATTTCGACACGAATATGTCAAATATTTTATTACATCAAGGCGGCTTTTGCAAGAAAAAACTGTGAGATTTTCAAGAAAAAGCATATTGCAATAACCGAAAAAGCTTGAGAGTGTACTATTTATGCAATTTGACGGAATTTTTTCACAAAATTGCAAAAGTGAATTTTTGCTCACTCTCTTATGCAAAATCAAGTCCGCTTTAATATGTAATTTTTTGATGCCGTAGGGCGGGGGCTTGCTCCCGCCGTTAATAAACATCAAATCAAAATATTCGCAGAATCAAGCCTTCCTCTGACGGGCAACATATGCTCCCTTTATCTGCCACAGGCGACGGCCGCAAATATTGCCCGAATATGGGCGAAAGCACTGATTAAATTACATATCAAATACGCACCAGCAAAAACAAAACCCACCGCTGACAACGGTGGGTTAAATATTGCGTTCTTTTTTGTCGGTAAGTCCGAGCAAATAATCGGTTGAAACATTGTAATGCTCCGACAGCTTTATAAGTATATCGGTCGGAATATCACGCTGCCCGAGCTCATAGTTACTGTAAACCTGTTGCGAACAGTTAAGAATTTTTGCCATTTGCGCCTGCGTGGTGTCGCTGTCCTCACGCAGATTGCGTATGCGTATATACATTCCTATCACCGATAAAATATTATCATACCGCAATTTGCGGTATTGACATTTACTGCAAATTGCAGTAAGATTAAACAAAGGCAGGTGTAATATTGATAAAAACTATAAAATTTCTGTTTGTTAATATAGTTTTACCTTTGTTTTTAGGACTATGTATTTATTTGCTGTTCGGCACTAATACCTATATAAATTCCTTTTTGGGAATATCGGTACAATTCACTTTTGGGAATTTAACAGATGTTTTTATAAAATCTTGGCTTTGCGATATACTTTGGAGTTATTCGCTTTTTAATGCGGTTTGGTTGTGCCTGTTTGCTTTCAAAAACAGGGTCGCTGCGGCATCTTTTATATCATTTGTACTCGTTGTTTCTTCAGAGCTTCTTCAATATTTTTCCGTTATACCGGGTACTTATGATATTTTAGATATATTTTTTGAACTTACGGCTGTGGGTTTTGCCGTTTGGAATATTAAAAGGAGAGGATAAACCTATGAAAAAATTTATTTCTGTAATTACCTTGTCGGTAGTTATATGCGCATTTGCTTTCTTTGCGATAGCGAGCGGAGGCGATAATGCAAGTGTGTCGGGGGACAGTGTTGACATTACTTCGGAAAATACTACCGCTCCCGCAAATTTAAGGCTGAATATCGGAGAAACGCTTGATACCGACCAGCTTAAAATGACATTTGTTTCGGCGAATGTTTACAAAGAGAGCAATCAGTTTATGCAGCCAAAGAGTGGCAATGTGTTTTACAGAGCAGAATTTAATGTAGAAAACTGCGGCACAAGCGACCTGTATATTTCTTATTATGATTTTAAGTGCTATGCTGACGGCGTTGCTTGTGACACTACTTATACTACGGCAAATGACGGACTTTCGGCTACTCTTTCAACAGGCAGAAAGGCAACGGGCGCCGTATATTTTGAGGTTCCCTCAAATGCACAAAGCATAGAAATTGAGTATGAGCACGACTTTTGGAATAATTCAAAGGCTGTGTTTGTTGTAAAATAATAATACTTGCGACGTGGGCGGCGCCCTTACGGGCGAGATAAGAGTGAATAGTGAAGAGTGAAGAGGTGCGGGTGCTTCGCACGGCGTCGTCGTTTGCTCCGTATCGTTCGCAACAGCCTTTGGCTATTTCTCACTCGCTACGCAACTCCTCCTTTTCCGCAAAAATCACGCTCGGCTTGCCTGCTCGGTTGTAAACGCCCTCCCGACGGCTCGCTGTCGCTACCGCCTTTTGCGGATTTGCGGACAGCCGCAAGGGCTGTCCCTACGGGTCTTATCAAATTAAAATGTACGCAGAACCAAGCCTTCCTCTGACGAGGAAGGTGGCACGCCGTAGGCGTGACGGAAGGAGAGAACGCAAGTTATATCAATTTTTCGGTATCTCTCCCTCAGTCATTTTTCATCATAAAAATGACAGCTCCCTCGTCAGAGGGAGCCTATGTTTGTTAATGCGGATTGGAGCGCCGCACAAAATCGACCGCTGCGCCGACAGATGCTCCCTTTATCCGCCACAGGCACGGCCGCATATATTGCCCGAAGATGGGGCGGAAGCACTAACCAAATTTGATATAAAATTCGGCTTGGCGCTCTGCATAAAATTCACCGCAAAAATAAAACCCACCGCTGATAACGGTGGGTTAATATTGTGCTCTTTTTATATGCTTTCGATAAATCGCATAAACGCTTTTCTGCCGTCTTCGGTGCACTTGTAAACGCCTGCGTCCTCAAGCACTCCGACAAACACCTTGCCGACCTCGGCTTTGAGTATTTCGTCAACATTTTCAGCCGTGATTTCGCCGTAATTCGGCTTGAATTCGTCAACCCAGTCCGCGTGCTTTTCAATCTTTTCATTCGAGCGTATGTCCTTGCCGTTTACAATGTAATCCGCAAGAATTGCAAGCTCCTCTTTAAGCCTCGACGGAAGCACCGCAAGACCCATAACCTCGATAAGTCCGATGTTTTCTTTCTTGATGTGGTGGTACTTGTCATGAGGATGGTAAACGCCGAGCGGATACTCCTCGGTCGTAATGTTGTTGCGCAGTGCAAGGTCAAGCTCAAAGGTGTCGCCGACTTTTCTTGCGATAGGCGTTATCGTGTTGTGCTTTTCGCCGTCTGTTTCGGCAAATATAAACGCCTCTTCGTCCGTGTAACTTCTCCACTTTTTAAGAATTATGTCTGCAAGCTCAATAATTCTGTCGCTGTTTTCGCTGCGAAGCCTTATAACCGAAAGCGGCCATTTTACAATGCCTGCCTCGACATCTTCAAAATCCTTTATTGTAAAGTGCTTTTCAATCGTAGCCTTAGCCATTGCAAAGGTGTAATGACCGCCCTGATAATGGTCGTGAGAGAGGATAGAACCGCCGACAATCGGCAGGTCTGCGTTTGAGCCGAGAAAGTAGTGCGGGAACTGCTTTACAAAGTCAAACAGCTTTATGAAAGTAGCCTTTTCAATCTTCATCGGCGTGTGCTCGCCGTTAAATACAATGCAGTGCTCGTTGTAGTAAACATAGGGCGAATACTGGAAGCCCCACGCCGTATTGTTTATGGTTACGGGGATAACCCTGTGGTTCTGCCTTGCGGGGAAATTCGCCCTGCCCGCATAGCCCTCGCATTCCTTGCACAACAGGCACTTCGGGTAGCCGCTTTGCTTTTGCAGCTTGGCTGCGGCAATGGCTTTCGGGTCCTTTTCGGGCTTTGAAAGGTTTATTGAAATGTCAATATCGCCGTACTCGCTCGGAACAGACCAGCGCATATCCTTTTTAATTCTGTATCTTCTGATATAGTCCGAGTCGCCGCTTAATTTATAGAACCAGTCCGTGGCTTTTTCGGGGCTTTCGTTGTAGAGCTCACGGAACTTCTTTATAACCTCGTGCGGCATAGGCATAAGGCAAGCCATAAGCTTTGCGTCGAACAAATCACGGTAAACTATGCTGTTTTCGATTATTCCGTTCTCTGCGGCAAAGTCGAGCAGCTCCTTGAGCGTGCTCTCAAGCTCGACATTTTCGAACTTCTCCGCCGGCTCCTCGTACTCGTCAAGGTGCAGAGCCTCGAGAATCCTGTTCGTAGCGTAGATTTTGTCGCACTCCTCTATAAGACCGTGTTCAAGTCCGTAAGTCACTAATTTTTTAATGCTTTCGTAAATCATTTTCATTCCCCCGTATAGCATTTTTTATATTGTAACATTGCTTTTGCCCGTTTACAATAGCGAGCGTTATTTTTCTTTGCTTTTTCTGTCCTTTACCCACTTTATGATAATATATACAGCGCCTATCGGTACGGCGCAGATTATAAGCCCGATAATCAGCTTCATGGGTATATAGTCGTATGCCGCGTCACCGAGTACCGTGAAAAGTATTACCCTCGGCGCAATTCCGAGAAGCGAAGCGAGAAAATATTTCGCAAACGGTATTTTCATCGAGCCGAAAAACAGGCTTGCAAAGTCGATGGGAAACACGGGCAAAAATCTTATTACGAAAATCGAGGCAAACTTGTTCTTGTCCTCGAGCGCAAGCAGCTTTTCGCCGCCCTTGCTCTTTTTCAACAGATTGTTTACATATTCGCCGCCTACAAGCAGCCCGAAAAGATACGACACCGTTATTTCTACGGCAATTCCGCAAAGGTTGATTATTACCGCCTGTGCTGTCGGGAACGCCATTCCCACCGAAATGTACACAAGCGAAGCGGGGATTACGAACACGGCTCCTTTAACGCCGTAAATGCCCAGAACGCTCAGCACCGCAAGTGCGACCGACGGCGAGTTTGCGACAATGTTTCTTATGTCTATGTTTGAAAGCTTGTCATAGTTTATGATTGCAACCGCCGTGACGGTAAGCGCCAGAGCAAGGCGCAGTATAAGTTTTACGGTTGATTTTTTGTCTTTATTCAATGGTATCACTCCTGCCGAGGGAGTATTGTATCACAATTACCGAAAAAAGACAAACGGGAACAGTAAAAAACCGTTCCCGTTTGTCTGTGTGTGAAAAATCTATTATGGAAAGAGAAAAGCAAAATAATTCTTATGCCGCCTTATGCGACATCGAAAGAGTGGGGGTTATTGTCCGTATGGGGCTTTCTGCCGTTTACAACACGGAAATCCCTGTTCTTTCTCATCTGTTCGAGTTTCTTTCTTTTCTTGTATCTGCGGTAGTTTACAACAATTACCATCTTGACATACTGTTCAAACTTGATAACCTCTTTTTCGTGAATAAAACCGTATATAAGAAGTAAAACAACCGCCAATTCAATGCCTGTTTTTGCGAAAATAGCCAACATAATAATTTCCTCCGTTCACTGCCGAACATTCGTTCTTGCTGATTACACCCTTATTATAGCATGCATTTTTTATTTGTCAACACAAATGTTCGAAAATTTTTATGGCAGAGTACCGATAAACGGACTTTGCTCATATTTTTTTGAAAAATCTTAAAATTTCTTATTTTCATTATATGACCTGTCCTGAAAGTATAATACCACAACATATAGTGCTTGTCAATCGGCACAAGCACAATTTATGCCGAATTTCTAAATTTTTATAACTTTTTTTGCCTTTTCTGTTTATAAATGCGCTGATATTTGATATAATATCTTGATAAAATTTTTGTGCTTTTTGTTCGCCTTTTTCCGAACAAAAACTGAAGAAAAAGTAAAGGAATTTTCAATATGTTTGTCGATAAAGCAAAAATACTTATAAAGGCAGGTAACGGCGGCGACGGTGCCGTCGCTTTCCACAGGGAAAAATATGTCGCTTCGGGCGGACCCGACGGCGGCGACGGAGGCAGAGGCGGCAATATCGTCTTTCAGGTTGACGACAATATTTCGACCCTTGCCGATTTCCGTTATAAAAGGAAGTACAAGGCGCAAAACGGCGAAAACGGCAGAGGAAGCCGCTGCAACGGTAAAAAAGCGCCCGACCTTATAATAAAAGTCCCGAGAGGTACCGTAATCCGTGAGGTCGAAAGCGGTGCCGTTATGGCGGATATGTCCTCGGACGAACCGTTTATTGCCGCAAAGGGCGGTAACGGCGGATGGGGAAACTGCCACTTTGCCACCCCCACAAGGCAGACGCCCCGTTTTGCCAAAAGCGGCGCTCCCGGCGAGGAGTGGGAGGTAAGCCTTGAATTGAAGCTTATTGCCGATGTCGGACTTTTAGGCTTCCCGAATGTCGGCAAGTCGTCGTTCCTCTCCGTTGTCAGCGAGGCGAAGCCCATTATCGGCGATTATCACTTCACAACAATAATCCCCGTGCTCGGCGTTGTCTCAATGGGACCCGAAAACAGCTTTGTCATTGCCGATATCCCCGGACTTATCGAGGGTGCGGCAGACGGCGTCGGCTTGGGTCATGAATTTCTGCGCCATGTCGAGCGTTGCCGTATGCTTGTGCATATCGTCGATGTTGCGGGCAGTGAGGGCAGAGACCCCATAGAGGACTTCGAAAAGATAAACGAGGAGCTTGTCAAGTTCAATCCCGAGCTTGCGAAGTGTCCGCAGATTGTGGCGGGCAACAAGATAGACCTTGCTACGGACGAACAACTTGAAACTTTCAGAAATTACATTGAGGGCAAAGGCTACGAATACTATGAAATCTGCGCTCCCATCCGTCACAACACCAAGGAGCTTATCAACGCCGTTGCCAAAAAGCTTGCAACGCTTCCTCCCGTCAAAAAGTATGAGTCGGAAGAAATTCCGCTTGAGGTTATGGCGCAGAAGAAAAACAGCGGCTTCAAGGTTACAGTTGAGGACGGCGTTTACATTGTCGAAGCCGAGTGGCTTTACAAAATTCTTCTCAAAACCGACCCCGATGACTATTCTTCTCTTCAATATTTCCAAAATGTTCTTCAATCCAGCGGCATAATCGATGAGCTTATTAAGCAGGGTATTCACGAAGGGGATACAGTATCGATTTACGACCTCGAGTTCGATTACATTCCCTAATTTAGGCGATTTTTGTGTAATACTTCGTTGCCGCGTGCTCGGAGTATTTTCATACGCCGTCGCACTTGCGCCTTTTCTTACGCAAAAATCGCACTAAATCAAAGTTGTGTTTTTTGCATAGCGTCGTGTTTGCGCCTTGCTCTGTATAAAAAATCACTCGAAATTTGATTTTGTGTTTTGTGTAATACTGCGTTGCTGCGTGCTCGGGGTATTTTCATACGCCGTCGCACAGCGCCCTTGCGGGCGAATGAAAAATGAATAATGAAAAATGAAAAATTGTGGGTGCTTCGCACGGCGTCGT
>ERZ825137.6189-NODE-6189-length-10617-cov-4.153380_pt1 | contig 10617 bp, 8 predicted proteins | sample MGYA00519873_ERZ825137 | MGnify/ENA primary metagenome ERZ825137 (study PRJEB31778, sample SAMEA3449190) | human gut metagenome | biome: human gut; feature: human-associated habitat; material: faeces | place: United Kingdom | collected 2010/2012 ... | reverse complement strand
TGTACGAACACCGGCAACTACGTCCTCGCCCTGTGCGTTAATTAAGAACTCACCCATTAACTTGTTCTCACCTGTTGCAGGATCACGAGTAAATGCAACACCTGTACCAGACTCATTGTTCAAGTTACCAAATACCATAGGCATTACGTTAACAGCAGTACCCCATGAATAAGGGATATCATTATCACGACGATATACATTAGCACGAGGATTATCCCATGAACGGAATACAGCCTCAACAGCCAACTTCATCTGCTCTACTGGATCTGAAGGGAAATCTTCACCTAACTGTTTCTTGTACTCAGCCTTGAACTGCTCAGCTAACTCTTTCAAATCAGCAGCAGTAAGTTCAACGTCATACTTAACACCCTTCTCCTCTTTCATCTTATCGATAAGCTGCTCGAAGTACTTCTTACCAACTTCCATAACAACGTCAGAGAACATCTGGATGAAACGTCTGTATGAATCGTATACGAAACGTTCAAATGTTGGATCCGGGTTACCTTTGATCATTGCTGCTACTACTTCGTCATTTAAACCAAGGTTAAGGATAGTATCCATCATACCAGGCATAGATGCTCTTGCACCAGAACGAACAGATACTAATAATGGATTCTCAAGGCTTCCGAACTCTTTGCCATTGATCTTCTCCATCTCTTTCACACCGTCCATGATCTGAGCCATAATCTCATCATTGATCTTACGTCCATCTTCATAATACTGTGTACAAGCCTCTGTTGTAACTGTAAATCCCTGTGGTACAGGAAGACCAATGCTGGTCATCTCTGCAAGGTTAGCACCTTTACCACCAAGCAAGTTTCTCATGTTCATATCGCCTTCGCTGAACATATAAACCCATTTGTTTGCCATTTGTTTCATACCTCCTAAGTATTTAATTAATTGTACCAGGGCAAATTAAATAACCCGCCCACAGTCTGTAAACCATTATAGCATATATTGTATAAAATTTAAAAGGCTTTTTTAAGATTTTTAGATATTTTTTCTAATACAATGCATAGGTTCAACGCAAACAAAAAAATGCTATCGGAGAAATCCGATAGCATCTTTAACTCTCTCATATTCTGATTAGTAAATAATACGAACTGCTTTGTCAATTGGTGAATAATCATAACTTGAAATCTTAATACCGGTTGCTTTGTTACTTGCATGAACAACCTGACCGCCGCCAATGTAAATTGCAACGTGTCCATATCCATGGTAGAACAATAAATCACCAGGCTGTAAAGAATCTACACTAACCTTCTTACCGTCTCCTGCCTGTGATGCAGCAGTTCTTGATAAAGAATAACCAAAATGCTTATATACTGACTGTACAAATCCGGAACAATCTGCACCCTTTGTCAAACTGGTTCCGCCATATACATAAGGATTACCTACAAACTGTACTGCATAATCCGCAACAGCCTGTCCACTTGCAGAAGTAGATGAATCCTGCTTCACTGTCTCAGTAGATGTAGACTGATCTTTCACAACAACATCTGTAGAATCCACTGTCTCTTTCTTGGTAGATTCCTTCTTTGGTGACTCTTTCTTAGGTGCCTCTGTTGTCTGTGTTGTAGCAGCCTCTGTTGATGGTTCCTCCGTTGTCTGTGTTGTAGCAGCCTCTGTTGTCTGCTCCTCAGCTTCCTGTGCAGCAGCTTCTTCCTGCTCCTCTGCAGCTAACGCTGCCTGTTCTTCTTCAACAGTAACTGCAGTCTCATATACATAATCTAAATATACATAATCACTTGATACATAACCAACCTGATCATCGGATACAGCAACTTTCACCCAACCGTTATCCTGACCCAATACAGCTAACGATGCATCAGCATCTGACTGTGTTACAACTTCACTGTCTGTAGACTCATCTGCACGGACATTCAATGTCTCTGCTGTTACTTTGGCAACCTGATCACAATTGTTCTCTATGTACTGTTCTGCATCAGTACCGAACAATAAATAATCATTCTTCACATATCCATATGCATTACCGGAAGAAACGACTGACCATTCGTCTCCTTTTTCTACTACAGTTCCTACATTACCATTATAGAACTTACCAACTACCTCTGAATCCTCAGAAGCCTCAGAACGGATATTCAGATAACTGTCAATATTCGCTACAACCTGATTGCTGTCAACCTTAGCAGATTTCTGTTCAATCTCTGCACTGGCAACTTCTTCTGAAACAGCTTCTGTTGTCGGAGCCTCTGTTACAGCTTCCGTCGTTGCTTCTGTTGTTGCTTCGGCAACCTGTACAGCAGTTCCTTTCTCTAAACTCTTCATATTCGATGTGCCATTCTCAATTGCCTTACTTACAATTGCAGGCGTCTCGCTTACTTGTTCTTTTACACTTGATGTATAGGAAGTTCCACCTAACATAAGCGATAATGCAGCAACTGCTAACATAGAACTTCTTACAATATTCTTCTTCATATTATACCTCTTTTTTATTCGTCCGTTTAATTGTTACAAAAATGTTACAAATTCACCAACATGGTTATAATAACAAAGCTTGTCTCTTATGTCAACCATTATTTTTAATTTTTTCTTGATTTTTCTCATTTTTTGCATCTTTTCTTCCGAATATTTCCATATTATATGTAATACTTATGTCAACTATGTTACATTCTTCAAACAAATGTTACTGTATATGATTTCTTTTTTACAAATCTGATATATTTATTGCTTTTTCCTCTCATATTTCGTATAATCTTAATATAAATGAAGAAAGCCAAATACAACTTTGGAGAAAGGACTAATTAGTTATGGATATGAACAATTTACTAAATGATAATCAATTAGTACAATTATTACAAGATTGGTCAGATGCCACCGGTCTTGCTGCGATAGCACTAGATTCCAATGATAACCCTGTTACCAAGGAGATTCATTACACTGAATTCTGTACGAAATACGCAACCATTGACACTTCCATCAAATCCGCAGTCGGACTTCGCGAATTTACCAAAGACATCATTGTCAATGGTCAGAAAGCCGGCACAATCATTGGCGGTCAGGTTCTTACATCAGAGCCGGATGATGACGCTGCTACACGAATTGCAGAAGATGCCGGATTGAATCCGGAGCAATTTGTAGATGCGCTTCACAAGGTTCCCGTTCACTCTGAACAGTCTTTGCAATCTGCTGCCAAGTTATTAGGTGATGTTGTCAATATGCTTTTGAATGCTAATTACGAGAGCCAGCAAGACGGTTCCAAGATTTCCGAACTTGACGAAGACATCGAACGTGCTGCTGGATTGATTCGTGAGATCAACGAAAAGTCTGTTCAGTTAGATAAGATTGAGAGCAAACAGAACATCTTATCCCTGAATGCTTCTATTGAAGCTGCAAGAGCAGGTGAGTTCGGTAGAGGATTTGCGGTTGTAGCCGCAGAAGTTGGTAAGTTAGCTGTCAACTCAGGCGAGATCAACAAATCCATCAAGCAGTCATTAAAAGAATTGACTGCTACGATCAAAGCATTAGAGGAAATAAAATAATCTACATAACAAAAAGCTGCCTGCCGGCAGCTTTTTTTATTGTTAATATTCAAATTTCTTCTCAAAGTATGCTTTTAGGTCAGTAATCTTAATTCTCTCCTGTTCCATTGTGTCACGATCACGAACCGTAACCGCACCATCTTCTTCAGAATCAAAATCATAGGTTACACAGAATGGTGTTCCAATCTCATCCTGTCTTCTATAACGCTTACCGATATTACCACGGTCATCAAACTCACAATTATATAATTTGGACAATTCCGCAAATACCTTTTCCGCACCCTCATTTAACTTCTTAGATAATGGCAGGACACCGATCTTAACCGGTGCAAGTGCCGGATGGAAATGCAATACTGTACGGATATCCGGTTTCTCCTCTGTACCAATATTCTCCTCATCATATGCAGAGCAAAGGAATGCAAGTGTAACACGGTCTGCACCAAGAGAAGGCTCAATTACATATGGAATATATTTGATCTTCTTCTCGTCATCAAAGTAATCCATTGGCTGTCCGGATGTATTCTGATGCTGTGTAAGATCATAATCAGTACGGTCTGCAATACCCCAAAGTTCACCCCATCCAAACGGGAATAAATACTCGATATCTGTTGTTGCTTTACTATAGAAAGAAAGCTCTTCTTTGTCATGATCTCTATATCTGGTCTCTTCCTGATTCATTCCAAGATCTTTTAACCAGTCGATACAGAACTGTTTCCAATATGCAAACCATTCCAAATCCGTATCCGGTTCACAGAAAAATTCAAGTTCCATCTGTTCAAACTCTCTTGTACGGAATGTAAAGTTACCCGGTGTAATCTCGTTACGGAATGACTTACCAACCTGTCCGATACCAAATGGAATCTTCTTTCTGGAAGTTCTCTGTACATTCTTGAAGTTTACAAAGATTCCCTGTGCCGTTTCCGGTCTCAAATAAATTGTATTCTTTGCATCTTCTGTTACACCCTGAAATGTCTTAAACATTAAGTTAAACTCACGGATCTCTGTAAAGTTGTGCTTACCACATGTCGGACAGCAGATATTGTTCTTCTCAATGTAATCCGCCATCTCCTCATGAGACCATGCATCTACAGAACCCTCAATTGCAATTCCATGTTCTTCCATATAATCTTCAATAATCTTATCTGCACGGAATCTCTCATGACATTCCTTGCAATCCATCAATGGATCAGAAAAGCTGCCTAAATGTCCGGATGCAACCCATGTCTGTGGATTCATCAATATTGCACAATCCACACCTACATTGTACGGATTCTCCTGGATGAATTTCTTCCACCATGCCTTTTTGACATTGTTCTTAAGTTCTACTCCGAGATTACCATAATCCCATGTATTGGCAAGTCCGCCATAGATCTCAGAACCCGGATATACAAATCCCCTCGCCTTCGCTAATGCCACAATCTTATCCATTGTCTTTTCCATTTTTCATGCCCTACCTTTTCTTTATTTATATACTATAATTGCATTCTCTTTTCCTGTTGTGGAAGCAATGCCATCTTTTACTTTTACCTGATCGTTGTAATATAAAATGTCACCTTTCACAACAACATCTGTCTTTTCAGAAACACTTAGCACCTTAGCTTTTTTAGTTGCTAAAATATCTGAGACCTTTGCACTCTTACCATCTTCAACAGACTTATATGTACCCGTCATATCTTTTTCTTCACAGGCATCTGCATTTTTCAGTATACAGTCTAAATTATTAAATCCGTTATAGTCCTCCATTCCTTTGTAAGAAAGAACCAGTTTCACCTTACTCATATCTTCTGTATTCAATGATTCATTCCTGACAACCTTCTTGCCCTGCTCGTCATTGTAGTCCGATATCTGTTCGTCAATATATGTCTTCAGATCCTCGGCTTTTACAGAAGAATCCTTATAATCCTCAACCGCAATCTCAACGATTGAACCATTCTTCTTAATAAGTAATGTATTCTTACTATACTTCCCGGCCTCCCTTGCACATCCTGCAAGGCATCCAACCATCAATACGATCACCATTCCGAGCCATATCTTCTTCATCTTATGCACCTCTATATTTTGATTTGATATAATTTCAACTCATATATTCTACAAGAGAATAGATAATATTTCAAGCCAAAGACGAAAGAATTTCCAAAGAGTTAAATTTTTTCGTCACATGTTTGGAAAAATAACGACCGATCACTCGGTCAATTTCCGAAAAAACATCATCTGAAACCTGAAACGTATACAATTTGTCAAGCGTTGTACTCAAAATATACTGTATCGTATATATAGCCGACTCCGACATGGAATATACATCCATCCCGGATCCTGCACAAGTCTTACATAACATTCCGTCTCCCGCCGGATAAAATGCCGATACCTGTTTCTCTCCGCATTTCACACAGGAAAATGCCGCCATTGCCTCTCCATCAAATGCCAGTGCCTTTAACTCAAAGATACGCCGGATCAACGGATTGGGAATCTCTTTTCTTCCCAGTGCCTTCAAGGAAAGATATAGCAGATTCAGCATATTGATATCACCAATCCCGTCAACACATAAATATTCCAGTATGTCACAGAAATACGTTCCATAACAGATACCCTCGATATCATTTTTAATGTCGAGAAAATATTCCTTGATCTCTCCGCCGACCAATCGGTAAGCATCAAACCCTTCCATCAGAACAAATGTCCCAAAATTAAACGGTTCGCTCAACCCCAGATACGGACTGTTCGGTTTTCTGGCGCCTCTGGCAAATGCCGTTATCTTCCCTCTTTCTTTGGTAAGGAGAACCAGCCTCTTGTCATAATCGCCAACCGGCATACTGCTTAATACCATTCCATATAGTTCTATCTTATCCCGCAAGTATGCCACCTCCTATTCCTTTCTCCTCTGTGCATCATCCAACATCATGGTCAGTCAGAAATCCGCCTGTCTATTCATTATCCTGCTGATAGCCATAATTCTTCAATAAGAATTCGCTATCCCGCCAGTCTTTCTTGACCTTGACCCATAATTTGAGATTCACCTTGGTATCCAATAGTTTCTCCATATCCATTCGTGCCTGGGTTCCAATCTTTTTAAGCATTGCCCCCTGTTTTCCAATAATGATTCCTTTATGGGAGTCTCTTTCACAAATGATCGTTGCATCAATATCTACAATTCTTCCATCCTGTCTGTCCTTCATCCGGTCAATCACAACCGCAATACCATGTGGTACTTCTTTGTCCAGACTACGCAGTGCTTTTTCCCGGATCATTTCTGCTACGATTGCCCGTTCAGGCTGATCCGTGATCGTATCCTCATCATAGTATTGTGGTCCTTCTTCGAGATATTGGAAGATGGCAGACATCAATTCATCCGTATTGCGGTTACGCAATGCCGATACCGGAACGATCTCCGCAAAATCATACACTTCCTTATAGGTATCAATCGCCTTTAATATCTCCTCTTCTTTGACCAGATCCGTCTTGTTCACCACCAGAATAACCGGTGTGTGCACTCTTTCCAGCTTTTCTAATATATATCGTTCACCGGCTCCGATAAATGTTGTAGGTTCTACCAGCCATAGTATCACATCGACCTCTTTCAATGTATTCTCTGCAACATTTAACATATACTCTCCCAGTTTGTTCTTGGCTTTGTTGATTCCCGGTGTATCCAAAAATACAACCTGTCCTTCTTTTCCGGTATAAACCGTCTGAATTCGATTTCTCGTCGTCTGTGCCTTGCTACTGGTAATTGCGATCTTCTGCCCGATCAAATGATTCATCAATGTTGATTTTCCCACATTGGGTCTTCCGATGATCGTAACAAATCCCGACTTAAATTTCGCCATGGTATCTCCTTTTCCTGCTATCCTGATCCTGTATTATATCAATGATTTTACTTCTTTGAATAATTCTGCTTCTTTTTCAATCACTTCTTCATCTCCCAATGCAGCTACACATTGTTTTGATAAGATTGCTTCTACATAAGGTGCGAGTTCCCGGATTGCCGCAACATCCGCACGTAACACCTCATCACGATCCTGTTGTAACTGTTCGTCCGTAATGCCGGATAAATAACAGATAAAATCATACGCTCCTTCAGCAGATGGTGTCATCGGTGCATCTAACTTTGCAATTGCACCAATAATGTATTTGACCATATCCCGGTCGGATGCATCAAATTCCTGTACATATGTTACCGCATCTTTATATACATCATACGTTCTGCCCAGATTTGGATCTCTATACGATGTAAAATAACCGTCTCCTATCCGGTTAAAACTGCACATACAGCCGTATGCACCGCCCTTAACACGAACATTGATCCAAAGATAATCATATGAAAAAATAATCTGTAACACATTTAACGCACCGGTATAATGGAAGCCTCTTTCTAAAAAATTACCCGCCTGTGCTGCATATTGTACTTTACTTGCGGTTTTGAAACCTTCATTTCGTACTTCCAACTCCATAGACTGTTCCACAACATCCGTCGAATCGTCATTCAGATACTTCTGAATACTGTCCATTGCATTCGTGATCGGTTCGTTCAGATCTTTCATTCCTGTATAAGATACGATCAGGTTCTGCGGTTTTGCAAATGCATTAAGTGCAGCCTTCAGATTCTCACATATCTTTTCATAAGAATCATCAAAATTCTTATACAACGCATTGGCAAACTCATAGAAGGTAATTCCTTCCATTAGTTCTTTGAGATAAGCACCTTTTGAAAAATAAGACAACGCTCTGTTTGCCATCGCCGTATGTCCGTTTTCCGTAATTGCCATCTTCATCTGTGAGATCATTTCTGCCAATACTTCTTTCATTCTCTTCTTATCTGTCACATGTGAGGTAAAGAGAATCTCTTCCATCAGCGCTAATGCATCTGCAACATTTTCTTCCAATACCTTTGTCTTTATTCCGAGGCAGATCTTATAGTCTCCATACTCTTTTTTAACACCAAATGCACTTAACTGAACTCCGACTCCACCTGTTTTCAGATCGATCTCATTGGCAAGATCTCCATAACTGTGTCTGTCTGTATCCACTTCTTTGTATAATGCAGTAAGCAGTGACACATACGGAAGCAATGCAACCGGCACATGATCTAACATAAAATAATATCCGATATAGGCAATTCCGTTCGTGAAAATGTCATGTGAAACAACCGGTATGCCGGCTGCTTTCCATTCTCTGTTCTTAATATGGAATGCTTTTGAGTCGATATCGCTTAATTGCAATAACGGAATACTTGCTAATTCCTTCTGAGACGATGGTTCTGACTGATATCTTGCCAGTTCTTCCGTCTGTTCGATCAATGCTTGTACCTGCTCCTTTGAAAGACTGTCTTTGTATTCCTTTAACTTCTGTGCAAGCTCTGCTTCATTCTGTCTATTTAGTCCCCGTTGCGGAACACCTGTCACGATCGTCTTATGGTTGTTTGTCAAAAGGTACTGTTTCAGAATCTGTTCATAGTAATCCGTTCCAATCTGTTCCTTCAAATATGCAAAGTTATCATCATATTTCAAATACATAAACGCTTCCTGATCGTCATATAACCAGCTTGTGAAAGCAGAAAGACCATACATAAGACCTTTCGGAAATCTTCCGTAGTTTGCTTCCTTTAATTTGAATTCAAAATGATTCAGTGCAGCCTCTAGTACCTTCTTCTCAAATCCATTTTGTACAAGATCCTGAAGTGTCTTCTCCACAATCTCTACAAAACGTTCTTTGTCTGTCTGTTTACATCCTTTTGCAATAATGGAGTAGACCGGTTGAAGAATCCCATCATCATAAGAGCTGAATACATCATTACTGATTCCTGCATCCACTAATGCTTTTTTGATCGGTGCCCCCGGCACATCGATCAAAGCATAGTCAAGCATCATAAACGCAAGATTCAATGTACGGTCTAAACTGTTTCCGACCACAACATTGTAGCTTAAATAGGTATTTTCTTCTTCCTCTTCTGCATCCGCCAACGGATAATTTACCGTGATCTCTTTTGGCTGGTCAAATGGTTTCTGTGTATGAATCCCAGAATCCACCTCCAAATAATCAAATGCACTCAGATATTCTTCATCAATGAAGGCAAGCTCCTTCTCAATGTCCAGATCTCCATATAAGTAAATGTAACTATTGGATGGATGATAATATTTCTTATGAAAATCAAGAAATGCCTCATATGTCAGATTCGGAATCTCTTTTGGATCTCCGCCCGAATCACATCCGTAAGTTGTATCCGGCAGTAACGATTTCTGGATCGCCTGCATCAGCTGCTGTTCCGCAGAAGAATAAGCACCTTTCATTTCATTATAGACAACACCATTATATGTGATATCATCCTCTTCCGTTTCCAGATGATAGTGCCAGCCCTCCTGTTTCAGGATCTTATCATTTGTGTATGTGTTGGGATAAAATACCGCATCCAGATATACATCCATCAGATTATGAAAATCCTTTTCATTCACAGATGCTACCGGATATACTGTTTTGTCCGGATATGTCATCGCATTTAAAAATGTATTCAAAGAACCCTTTGCCAATTCCACAAACGGATCTTTTACCGGAAATTTTCTGGATCCGCACAATACAGAATGCTCTGTAATATGAGGCACTCCGGTGTCATCTGTTGGCGGTGTCCGGAAACCAATATTAAATACTTTGTTCTTATCATCATTCCCAATCACCAATACCCGTGCTTTTGTCCGGTCATGTTGCATCAAATATGCGATTCCATTCAATTCCTTGATCGTTTCCTGTTTCAACACCGTATAATTCTTAACTTCCACAACTTGTTCCTCCTTACTCTTCTATCAAAATGAAAATATCCTTTTATAATTCATAACCTAATTATTTCCACTAAATTACTATACCATTCATTCTATCATTTGTCATGAAATAAATCAGAATATCCATAAAAAAACCGAGCAGGCAAACGCCCACTCGATCCCGGACACACAAAAACCCCGAGACAATCACTGTCTCAGGGTCTTGATCGTAGCGGAAGGGAGATTCGAACTCTCGACACTACGGGTATGAACCGTATGCTCTAGCCAACTGAGCTATTCCGCCATAAATGGAACCTACAGGGCTCGAACCTGTGACCCTCTGCTTGTAAGGCAGATGCTCTCCCAGC
>ERZ825137.6186-NODE-6186-length-10626-cov-9.279065_pt1 | contig 10626 bp, 9 predicted proteins | sample MGYA00519873_ERZ825137 | MGnify/ENA primary metagenome ERZ825137 (study PRJEB31778, sample SAMEA3449190) | human gut metagenome | biome: human gut; feature: human-associated habitat; material: faeces | place: United Kingdom | collected 2010/2012 ... | reverse complement strand
CGGCCTTTTCGGCTGCGGCGCACAGTCCCCATGCCGTGGCGACGTTGCCGCTGATGGAGCGGTAGGTGCCCTTTTCGAGCTTGGCCGGCGCCACGCGGTAGTTGTTGGCGAACTGGTGGGTGTTGGCCGCATAGTTGTATCCCGCGTCGATCGCCAGTTTGTTGGCGGCGGCGATGGCGGGGTTCTTTTTGGCGAATTTCGTTTCGAGGTACTTGTAGGCGTGGTCCTCGGGACGCTCGAAGAGCCAGAAACAGATGCCCAGGGCAAACATGTTCTTGCACTTGACGATGGCCCGGTTGTCGAGTCCCGTCTCCTTGAGCGCCTCGCGCGTCATGGTGGTGATGTCGGGGATGACGACGTTGTACTCGTCGAGCTTGAGCTCGGCAATGGGGTCCGTCGTGGCGAATCCGGCCTTCTTGAGGTGCTCCTCGGTGAGCGAGTCCCCGTCGAGGATCACCGTGGCGCCGGGCTTGAGCCATTTGCGGTTGGCCTTCAGGGCCGCGGGGTTCATGGCCACCAGCACATCGCAGTAGTCGCCGGGATTGAGTTCGCGGCGGTTGCCGAAATGGACCTGGAATCCCGAGACGCCCGCGACGGTTCCCTGCGGGGCCCGGATTTCGGCGGGGTAGTCGGGGAAGGTCGAGATGCCGTTTCCCAGCAGCGCCGAAGTGTCGGAGAAGAGCGTGCCCGTGAGCTGCATGCCGTCGCCCGAGTCGCCCGAGAAGCGAATCACGACGTCCTGCAACTCCCGCACCATGTTTTCGTTCATGTTAGTTTTGGGTTTGGTTTTAAAAACGATAACACAAATATATGAATTTATTGTTATATTGCTAACAAAACGCAAAAAATTTTAATGGATTGAAACTTTTTGTGCCGTTTTTTCTTCCGGTGCAGCTGTCGCGGCAGGTTGCGGACGATTGTCCGGTGCCGTGTCTGTGTGAATAGGTGGGGGAGAGGTGTTCCGTTCGGGCGCAAGTGTGGCCGATACGGGTGCGGGAACTTTCGGAATTTGGTAGTTTCGCAGCGAAGATTTATCTTTGCCGTCGCAAAAATTCTGGACCATGCGATTCTCGGGTGGACATATCTATTTCGGAGCACGGTGCGTCGTGGCGCGCGCCTTCACGCTCGTGCATGTCCACTGGTTCAGCGGCTTTATCTGACTGACGTAAGCCGTCCGCTGCCGCATTCCCCTTGGGTTGCGGCGGCTTCCTCCTTTCAATTCATTCATTTTTGTTTCACGGCCGTCGCGGTGTGTCTGCGGTCCGGGGTGGATTGCGCTGCGCCCGGCGGTCTCAAAAAGTCAGTCAACCATGTTCCGCATACTGTTGTTTCTGTTGTCGGGAATCGGTGCAGGGTATCTGCTGCGCCGCCGTCCCGTCGCACGGCTCTCGGGCTATGGCACCCGTGCGGCCGTCGTCGCCCTGCTCTTCGTCTTCGGAGCCTCGATCGGCGCGAACCGCGAGCTCATCGCGTCGCTCTCGCGTTTCGGCCTGCAGGCCGTGGCCTTCGCTCTGCTGGGCGTAGCCGGAAGTCTTTGTGCCGTGCGCGTTGCACGGCGTCTGCTTACTCGGAAAGGAGGTGCGCGATGAAGGGGATGAAGGAGTCGCTGCCCGTATTCGCAGCCTTTCTTGCGGGGCTTCTTTTCGGCGCCGGGGGCCTCGTGCCGTCGTGGCTGCTTGCTCCGGGGCTGCCCATGGCGCTGCTCTCCGTGCTGGTCTTCCTGGCCGGCGTGGGGCTCGGGGCCGGGGATGACCTGCCGCAGCTGCTGCGCGGCTTCCACCTGCGGATGCTGCTCCTGCCGCTCTGCACCGTTGTCGGGTCGCTGCTCTTCTCGGCCGCCGGGGTGTGGCTCTTTGCCGGGCGGGGGTTGACCGACTGCCTGGCTGTCGGCAGCGGATTCGGCTACTATTCGCTTTCCTCGGTGCTCATCGCCGAGATGAAGAGCGCGACGCTCGGGGCGGACGGCGCTGCCGAACTGGCGACCGTAGCCCTCGTGGCCAATGTCGCCCGTGAGATGATCGCGCTGCTCTTCCTGCCGCTCTTCGCCCGCTGGGGCGGGCGGCTCGCCCCGATCTCGGTGGCCGGGATCAACTCGATGGATGTCTGCCTGCCGATGATCGTCCGCTGCACGGGCGACCGGCAGGTCGTGCCGCAGGCGCTGCTGCACGGGGTCGTGCTCGAAGTGAGCGTCCCGGTGCTGATCGCGGCCTTCTGCTGATCTGCGGGCGGCGTGTCGCTTCGCCTGCAGGCCTTGCGGCGGCGGCCGCTCCGGGGATAGAAAAAAATGCCGGGACCCGAAAAGGTCCCGGCATGCTGTTGTCGGCAGGGTAGTGCGGCTCGCGGCCTCTCTCGTCGGTCCGTCTTTTCATCCGGCCCGTCTCGTCCGTCCGGCCATTCGGCACGGCGGGCTGCTCACCCCCTCCCTTGAGGCCCGACTACTGCGGCTGCTTGCCGATGTAGGCCAGAATACCGCCGTCGACGTAGAGAATGTGGCCGTTGACGAAGTCCGAAGCGTCCGATGCGAGGAAGACGGCCGGACCCATCAGGTCTTCGGGCGTGCCCCAGCGGGCAGCCGGCGTCTTTGCTACGATGAACGAGTCGAACGGGTGGCGCGAACCGTCTGCCTGACGCTCGCGCAGCGGTGCCGTCTGCGGCGTGGCGATGTAGCCCGGGCCGATGCCGTTGCACTGGATGTTGTACTCGCCGTACTCCGAAGCGATGTTGCGCGTGAGCATCTTCAGACCGCCCTTCGCTGCGGCATAGGCCGATACGGTCTCGCGGCCCAGCTCCGACATCATCGAGCAGATGTTGATGATCTTGCCGTGGCCCTTCTTGATCATCGACGGAATGACGGCCTTCGAGACGATGAACGGACCGTTGAGGTCGATGTCGATTACCTGGCGGAAATCGGCGGCGGTCATCTCCGTCATCGGGATGCGCTTGATGATGCCGGCGTTGTTGACCAGAATGTCGATCACGCCGACTTCCTCGCGAATCTGGGCGACGGTCTTCTGCACCGCTTCCTCATCGGTCACGTCGCAGACATAGCCGTGCGCCTTGATGCCCTTCTCCTCGTAGGCAGCCAGACCCTTGTTGACCAGATCCTGATTGATATCGTTGAAAACGATGGTCGCGCCCGCCGCAGACAGCGCGTTGGCAATCGCGAAGCCGATGCCGTAGGACGCGCCGGTGACGAAAGCAATCTTGCCCTCCAGGCTGAAATTCTTCATAAACTCGTTCATTGGAAAGAAGCCTCCTTCTGTATATTTCCGCACGACCCGCCTTTTTTCAAAAAGGCGGCAGCCGTGTGATTGGCCGTTTTTTGCCTGACCCCCGGCGCGCGTCAGCGCAGGTCGATCGGGTCGATGTTGTCCATGTCGTCAAATTCCTGATTCTCGCCGCACATGCCCCAGATGAAGGTATAGTTGCTCGTGCCCACGCCGGTGTGAATCGACCAGGACGGGGAGATGACGGCCTGCTCGTTGTGCATCAGCAGGTGGCGGGTCTCGGTCGGCTCGCCCATCATGTGGAAGACGACGTTGTTATCCTTGAGATCGAAGTAGAAATAGACCTCCATGCGGCGCTCGTGCGTGTGGCAGGGCATGGAATTCCAGTTGCTGCCCGGCGCAAGCTGGGTCATGCCCATGCACAGCTGGCAGCTCTGCATGACCGCCGGATGGATGTACTGGTTGATGACGCGCTTGTTGCAGGTCTCCACACTGCCCAGCGGGCGCTTGTTGGCCTTGTCGATGTCGATCTTGACGGTCGGATAGGTCTTGTGCGCGGGGCAGGTGTTGATGTAGAACTTGGCCGGGTCGGCGGGATCGTCGCTGGTGAAGCTCAGCGTCTTCGCGCCCATGCCGACATACAGGCCGTCGTACTGCTTGAGATCGTACTCAACGCCGTCCACGGCGATCTTGCCCTTGCCGCCGATGTTGATGACGCCCATCTCGCGGCGCTGAAGGAACGTATCGGAGGCCAGCTCCTTGCATCCGACCAGCTCCACGCTCTTGCTGACGGGCATCACGCCGCCGGCGATAATGCGGTCAAAGTGGGAATACGTCAAAATCGCGTCGTCCGGCGCGAACACGGTCTCGATGAGGTATTCGCCGCGCAGGCGCTCTGTCGTATAATGCTTGGCGTCTTCCGAAGCGGAAGGCTGGCGAACGGTAAGCTGCATAGGTATGTCCTCCTTATTGATGGGTTCAAACGTCCCCTTGCTATCAGTATAACACAGCTTCTTTGTAAAAACCATAGCCGACACGCAAAATTGTTTGTTTTTTTGTTTGCCTATCGTTCATTTTTGACAAGTCGTCCGATGAATCCGCCCTGCATGACGCGCCGCGTTTCCGGTTATCCTAACGGCGTATTCCGCCCGGAAGGAGGCGCTTTCATGGAGGACGACCCCATTTCGCTCAGCGGCGATTTATCCGGCGACGTCCGGGTTTTTCACGACCGCTTCCGCGCGTCGGATAACGCGGACGTCATCATCCGCCGTTTCCGCTCCGGCGCGTTTTTTTCCGCGCTGGTGACCATCGACGGCATGACCGATACGCGCGAAATCGACGAAAACATCCTCAAGCCGTGCATGGCGCTGCCGCACGACGCGGGGGCGGACGTTCCGCCCGAGGCGCGCGTCGGCTATTTGATGGAAAACGCCGTCTCCGTCCTGCCGACGGAAACCAAAGCGCGCTTTGACGAGCTGATTGCCGACGCGCTCTCCGGCCAGAGTGTGCTGCTCTGCGACGGCTGCGCATGTGCCTGCGTGATGGATACGCGCGGGTTTGAAAAGCGCGCCGTCGGCAGGCCGGAGGCGGAGCAGGTCGTCCTTGGGCCGCACGAGAGTTTCGGCGAATCCATCCGCACGAACATCACGCTGCTTCGGCGCATCGTGCAGCGCGAGGAGCTGATGACGGAATTCCTCAGCGTCGGCGGCGCGATGAAAACCCGATGCGCGCTGCTGTATCTGCGCGGCACGGCGGACGAATCCATGCTCGCGCGCGTCCGCCGCCGTCTGGCGGCCTGCCAAAGTGATTTCGCGCTGTCGGCGGGCGAAATCGAACAGATCATCGAGGATCACCCCATGGCGCTGATTCCGCAATGCGTCGCCACCGAGCGGCCGGACAGAGCCGCGTCGTTTCTGGCGGAGGGGCAGATTGTCGTGCTGACGGACGGCTCGCCGCTGGCGCTGGGCGCGCCCTCAACCCTCTGGCACCAGCTCCACACGCCGGACGATGCCTCCATGCGCTGGCAGTACGGCACGTTTCTGCGCATCGTGCGGTTCATCGGCATGCTGATCCACCTGTTTCTGCCGGGGGCGTACATCGCCGTTCTCCGGTTTCACACCGAGCTGATTTCGCCGATTCTGCTGGCCAGCGTCTACGAAACCAGCTCCCGCGTGCCCGCGCCGATCTTTCTGGAGGCGCTGCTGATGACGCTGGCGTTCGATCTCGTCAGCGAGGCCGGCCTGCGCGCGCCGGGCGCGATGGGCAACGCGCTGGGCATCGTCTCCGGCCTGATTCTGGGGCAGAGCGCCGTCGGCGCGGATATCGTCAGCCCGCTGCTGCTGATCGTCGTCGCGGCCAGCGGGCTGGGCGGCTTCTGCATCCCCAATTACGCGCTGAGCGTGGGCATGAAGATCATTCAGCTTTTATTTCTGACGGCGGGCGCGCTCGGCGGCCTGTATCTGATGGCGCTGCTGGGGCTTGCGCTGCTCTGCGCCGCCTGCGCGATGCGCTCCGTCGGTTCGCCGCTGACCGCGCCGCTCACGCCGAGGCGGCCCGGAAACCCGGATCTGCTGATTCGTTTCCCGCTGTGGCGGCAGAAAGCGAGGGCTTTTTTTGCAGGACGAAAGGATTGAGCAGCGCGTCCGCGCCGCTTACTGCGCACGCGCCTGCGCGGCGGGCGTTGCCTGCGGCGCGCAGATTTTTGCCGTCGGCACGGGGCTGCTGCTGCCGCTTGCGCTCAACGCCGCGTATTGGGCCGCTGTGCCCGCGCTGCTGCTGAGCGGGGTCATCGGCCTTGCCGCGCCCAGACGACTCGCCAAAGCGCCGGGAAGCGCCTTCTGCGCGGTGCTGGCGCTTTCGCTGCTCGTCTGCGGCGCGCTGCTGCTGGCCGCGGGCGCGACGCTCGCCCAGCAGACGCTCCTGCCAAACGGCCATCTGCTGACCTGCCTGATGCTGACGCTGGGCTTCTGCCTGCTCGCCGCGCGCCCCGGCGGCACGGGCGTGTGCCGCGTGGCCTTCGCGCTCCGGCTGCTTTTGCCCGTCGCGCTGGTCGTGTTCGCGGGGTTCTCGCTCTCTTCCGCCTCGGCGGCGGGGCTTTTTCCGCTCCTCGGCGCAGGCGTTCGGCCACTGCTGCTGGCCGCGCTGCTCGGCCTTTCCGCCGGTTCGCCCGCGCTGATGCTCTTTCTGCCGCCGCAGGAGCTTGAAACGCTCGCGCCCGTGCCGAAGGCCGGTTTCTTCGCGCTGCGCGTCGTTCTCGGCGGCCTGTTCGGCGTGCTGACGCTGGCCGCGCTGTCCCTGTGCAACCCCTATGCGCTCCTGCGCGATCAGCACGTTTGGGGCGCGAGGATGACGATTCTCTCCAGCGCGCGCCCGCGCGAGGGCTTGGTGCAGGCGCTGCTGACGCTCGCCCAGCTCTTCGCCCTGCTGATCGGCGCGGTTTCCACGCTCTGCGCCGCCGCGCAGGCGCTCGGGCGCGCCTTTTCGAAGATTCAGCCGCTCAGCCTGTGGCTCTGCGCGCTCGGGGCGCTGGGGCTTCTGCTGGCCGCCGCGTTTTTCGGCATGGATGTGCTGCTGTGCGCGTCGCCGCTGCTGCTGCTCCCCGAAGGGATTCTGCTCGTTTGGTCGTTTGTAAGGCGGTGAGCGCGCACTCCTTCCGTCACGCCTGCGGCGTGCCACCTCCCTCGATGAGGGAGGCAGAGGGAGCCGAAAATAAGATTGATCCTCAAAGAGGTGACTATCCTTTGAAAAAATTCGGGCTGATGCTGCTCATGCTTCTCCTGCTGCTGAGCGGCTGCACCGGCGGGCAGGAGATCGAAAGCGGGCTGTTCGTCATCGCCATGGCGGTGGACGCCGCGCCGGAGGGCAACCTGACCGTCACCGTCAAAGCGCTTTCCGGCGCGATGGACGGCGCATCGGGCGCGTCGGGCGGAGAGAGCGCATCCGATGCGGAGGCCGGGCTTGAAAAGACCGAACCGGGCTATATCGTGCTCAGCGCCACCGCGCCGAGCTGCCTGCGCGCGCTGGGGCTGCTGGGCGCGACCACGCCGCGCACGGTCAACCTCTCCCAGCTTCGGGAGATCGTCGTCAGCCAGACTCTCGCCGAAACGGACGCCACGCTCTCCATCCTCAAGGAGATCCGCGCGATTTACCGCGCCAACGGCGAGGCCGTCGTCGTCGTCACGCCGGATCAGGCGGGCGATTTCATCCGCAGGCAGCGCGCCGTGCTCGGCCTGCGCCTGTCCAAATACCTCGAGGTGCTCTTTGAACACTACGAACAGCTCGACGTCATTCCGCCCAGCCCGAGCCTCTCCGCCGTCATCGCCGCGATGGAATCCGGCACGGCCGACGCGGCAGCCGTCTATGCCGCCGGGAACGACTTTCAAAACACCCTCCTGCTTCAAAGCAAATCCGACCTCGACCGCCTGCCCGGCCATCTGCCCCGAACCGCCCCCGCGCCGAACGAATACATGGGCGCGGCGCTGTTTTCCGGCCCGCGCATGACCGGCACGCTCACCGGCAACGAGGTCAGCCTGCTCTGCCTGATGGCAGGCAAGGCCAGCAAGCGTGTCTCCGTCATCGACGGCGCGCAGTATAAAACCCGGCTGCAAACCCGCGTCAAGCACCGGATCGACCCGGACGGCACGCTCTTTGTCGCCCTGCGCCTGACGCTCACCCTCTCCGCCGGACAGCAGCAGCGCACCGGGGAGGAAATCGCCGCCTCGCTTGCGCAGGACTGCGTCAGCGTGCTGCACAAGCTCCAGGCCGCCTCCTGCGACGCGGTCGGCTTTGGCCGGATTCAGATCCGCCGCTATCCCGATATCCCCGCGTGGGAGCGCTCCGGCTGGGCGGCGCAATATGAATCCCGCCCCGTCCGCGTGAGCGCGGAGATAAAAATCCTGCAATAGCGCCGGGGCAAACAGGATTTTTCGTTTCGGCAGAGAAACCTTTCTTCATCATTCAGACTGTAGACAAAAAGCCATTCTCCCCCCGAAGGGGGAGAATAGCCCTTTGCGCAAATAAAAGAATCGCTGAATTTCTTGATTTTGCTATTCAAGCCAAGTTTGCTTATGTCAACAAGCTGATCATTTTCCCATACCGAAACAGAAAGCGTGAATGCCATGAATTTTTTGAGCGAAGCCCAAGCCCTCGAAGGCGAAATGCGCGCCTTTTTCGAGGATCTCCACCGCCATCCCGAGCCTTCCCACTTTGAAAACCGAACCAATCAGCGCGTTCGCGAGCAGCTCCGCGCGCATCAGATCGACATGCTCTGCCCGAAGGACAACATCACCATCGCCGTCATCCGCGGCGCGAAGCCCGGCAGGACCGTCGGCCTGCGCTTTGACACCGACGCGCTGCAAATGCAGGAGCTTTGCGACGTGCCCTATAAATCCGAAACGGACGGCCTGATGCACGGCTGCGGCCACGACGCGCACATCACCTGCGGCGTGTTCGTCGCCCGCCTGCTGAAGGCGCACGCCGACGCGCTTTGCGGCACATATAAAATCATCTTTCAGCCCGCCGAGGAGGGCGAGCACGGCGCGGACGAGGTGATCGCCACCGGGCTGGTCAGCGACGTGGACGCCTTCTACGGCCTGCACGTCTGGAGCCTGTATCCGACCGGCACGCTGCACGCCACGCCCGGCGGCATCTGGGCCGAGCCGGACATGTTCAAGGTCACCATCCACGGCAAGGGCGGCCACGGCGCGACGCCGGAGGTCTGCGTGGACGCGATCACCGCGGGCGCGGCGGTCGTGCAGTCCCTGCAAACCATCGTCTCCCGCTTCATCTCCCCGATGGACAGCGTGGTGGTTACCGTCGGCTCCTTCCACGCGGGCACGCGCTGCAACATCATCGCGCAGGACGCGGTGCTGGAAGGCACGCTGCGCGCGTTTGACGACGACGTGCACCGCCGCCTGCTCGAGCACTTCCGGCGCATCATCACCGACGTGAGCGCCGCCTACGGCTGCACCGCCGAAATCGAGATCAACGAGGTCGCCGGCGTGGTCGTCAACGACGAGGCGCTCTGCCGCATCGCCAACGACTGTGCCGCCGAGCTGGTTCCGCCCGACAGGATTCAGCCGCAGCACCCCTGCATGCTCGGCGACGATTTCGCGTCCTACCGCGCCATCGCCCCGAGCTGCTTCGTGCAGGTCGGCATGCTCGCGCCGGAAAAGGATTGCTGCTACGCGCATCACCACGGCATGTTCAAGGTGGACGAGGACGTTCTGCCGCTGTGCGCCGCATGGATGGCCGCCATGGCCGCCCGTGCCGCGTCGCGCTGATTTATCCACAGGTTTGTGGAAAATCCGCCCTAATTTTCCCCGTTTGACCGCATCGAAATTACGATTTTTTAACGCAAATTGAAAAGGGGTTTTTCATTTCACGGCGAAAGAATACACTAGTCACAGCCGGAAGGCCGCTATTTTGCCGGGAGGAACGCACCGCATGAATCCGAAACCATCCAAGCGTCAGCGCTTTAAAAACTTCATTCTCCGCCGCAAGCTGAACACGCTGGGGCTGCTCGTCATCACCCTGATGAGTGGCCTGATTACCATTGCGTGCGCCGTTCGCGGCTTCTCGCACACCGATATCCTGATCCTCGTCACCGCGCTGCTGGTCATCCTCTGCTTTGTACAGAAGGTCAAGCTCAAAAAGAGCTTCCGCACCCTGCCGCACCACTTCAAATCCGCCCAGCGCATCCACAGCCGCGAAAACGACACGGAAACGCCGGAGGCGTGATTTTTCCACAAAGCATCCGGTTTTTGTGGATAAAACCGATTCGTTTCAAAAAAAGCACAGTAAAACCGCAGCAGCGCCCGGTTCTTCGCCGGGCGCTGCTGCGGTTTATCGTCTTTTTGTTCCCTGCCGCTCCAGCGCCAGCAGGCGGATTTTCCTGTCCACGCCCCCGGCGTATCCCGTCAGGCTTCCGTCTGCGCCGATCACCCGATGGCACGGCACGATGATGGAAATCGGGTTTCGCCCGACCGCGCCGCCGACAGCCCGCGCGCTCGCGCCGTCGCCCAGCAGCGCGCCGTATGTCGTCGTCTGCCCGTATGGGATTTCAAGCAGGCGCGCCCACACGCGCAGCCGGAACGCCGAGCCGATCAGGTGCAGCGGCGGGGTGAAATCCGGCTGTCCGCCCGAAAAGTAGTCGTCCAGCCAGCGCGCCGCCTCGTCAAGAATCGGCGTGCGCTTTTCCTCGCGCGCCTCCGGCAGATTCGCCGCGAAATGCCTTGCGCCGTCAAACCGGAGCCCGATCAGCCCCTGCTCGTCGGCGGCGAGCAGAAGGCCGCCGAGGGGCGAGGCGTAACGCTGCGTGAAAACCATAGATGAACCTCCTGCCCGCTCAAATCGCCTTCGGCAGATTCCACTTGAACACCGTCGCCAGAATGCGCACCGC
>ERZ825137.6182-NODE-6182-length-10629-cov-20.103650_pt1 | contig 10629 bp, 10 predicted proteins | sample MGYA00519873_ERZ825137 | MGnify/ENA primary metagenome ERZ825137 (study PRJEB31778, sample SAMEA3449190) | human gut metagenome | biome: human gut; feature: human-associated habitat; material: faeces | place: United Kingdom | collected 2010/2012 ... | reverse complement strand
CATGTCCGATGCACTGGGGCAGGACGTGTACCACTACCACCTTCATGTGGTCTACATCCCTGTCGTGGAGAAGCAAATCCTGTGGTCGAAGCGCTGCAAGGATGAGACGCTTCGCGGCACGGTCAAGGAAACAATACAGCAGGTCAGCATGAGCAAGAAATGGGCTTCCAAGCCTGCGCTGGACGAGAGCGGTGAGCCGATTTTAAGTTCCAAGGGCAAACCCATTCTCAAGAAGTCCTACAGCGTTTTGCAGGATGATTTCTTCCGGTATATGCGCGACGCCGGGTACAACGATGTGGAGCGCGGCGAACGCGGCAGCTCCGAGGAACACCTGACAGTGACGCAGTTCAAGGTGCAGCGGGAGCAGGCACGGCTGGCAGAACTCACGGAGCAGAACCGACAGCAGGAGCAGCAGGCAGCGACGCTCGGAAAACAGATCGAAAAAATTCAGAATCAGCAGGTCGATGTGGCAGCCATTGAAAAGATTGAAGCGAAGTCCATTCCCTTCTCTACCAAGGTTGCCGTGGAGTGTGAGGATTTTGAACGCCTGTCCACGCTTGCAAAGAAGTACATTACAGCCGAGAAAAAGGAATCCAAACTGCAAAAGGCTTTGGATGCAGCAAACAGGTTGATTGCAAAGCTTAAGGCAGAGATCGCCGCTTTGAAGCAGGAGCTTTTCGAGTACAAATCTGTTCGCAGCAAGCTCCGCACATCGGATCTGGAACGCGAAAACGCAGAGCTTCGCGGGAAAGTTCAACACTATGAAGATGTAATTCAGCGCAATAACCTCTGGCATTTCTTCCGTCCACACAGAGAAAAAGCAGCATTGCGTGACGATGCCCGCTGATGCCGTGTTGAGCTGAGGAAAACAGATTTTACCGAATGGGAGCGTCCAGATCGAGCCGCGTATCATTTGGACGCTCCCCATGCAAAAATCAACCTGTTTTTGCAGATGTAGAGCTGACAAAAAATTTTGAAAATGTGCCTGTTTTTGCAGAACAGGCAGAAATGGAGGCATAATGAAAACTGGACTGACCAAGCGGCAGAAAACGACCTGCATCTATTTTGACGAATCCAGCAAAACCGTTGAAATTCAAACGCACAATACCGCGCTCAAAAAGCGGCTGGCACAGTATGCAGCAAAACATCCCGATCTGTGTAGGCAGACCGACGATGATGAACAGGGCGGGCTGACCTTCGAGATCGACCGCAAACGCTTTGCTGTCCGTCTGACCGCGCCGTATTCAAATGAGCGCCGACAGGCAGCAAGCGAGCTTGCCAAGAAGAATGGACTGAAAGGACGAGTGTAAACCATATCAGGCACAACCGCCCGCAGGAGTTTGGATGCTCCTGCGAGCGGCTTTTTCTTTGCAGAGAACATCTCACGTTCTGAGGAGATTATCTTGTGAACATCGTCTTTTTGTGCTATAATATAATCAATCTAAATTTGGAACGGAGAATTGCAATGCCTATTTCCTACGATAAGCTTTGGAAGCTGCTGATTGATAAGAAAATGAACCGGACGGATTTGAAAGATGCCTCCGGTATCAGCTTCAACGTGCTTGCCAAGATGGGAAAAAACGAAGCTATATCAATGGAGAGTTTGTATAAGATTTGCGCTGCATTAGATTGCGGCATTGGCGACATAGTGGAGTTTATAAATGATGAAAATGATTGACCATGTTTGTGCGGCTACGGTCGAGTACATTGACCGCATGCCAAAGTCTAAAAGAAAGAAATATGGGCAGTTTTTCACAAGCAAAGAAACTGCAGTTTTTATGGCAGGGCTTTTTTCGATTCCCGAAGGTCGCACTTCTCTCAGCATCCTCGATCCGGGTGCTGGCTCAGGAATTCTTTCGGTTGCACTCCTTGAACGGCTGGAGTCAAATGCTGAGATTGACACCATAGAGTTGGTCTGCTACGAAAATGATACCAACATTGTGGACTTGTTGCGTTCAAATTTGGAGTGGGCGTGCAGCCATGCAACGAAAAACGTTTCTTTTAAAATTGTAACTGATAACTATATCCTTAGTCAAATGCTTGATTACAATAGCATGCTGGGGGCAAATCCGGATGCAGATAAGTTCGATATGGTTATTGGCAATCCGCCTTATATGAAAATTGCGAAAGATGCGCCAGAGGCCACCGCAATGCCAGATGTATGTTATGGTGCGCCTAACCTATACTTTTTGTTTGCGGCTATGAGCATGTTCAATCTCAAGGCGGGCGGAGAGATGGTGTATATCATCCCTCGCTCATGGACATCCGGTGCATACTTTAAGCAATTCCGCAAACGTTTCTTTGAAGAAGGCGCCTTAGAACATATCCATCTATTTGTCAGCAGGGATAAAGTGTTTGAGAAAGAAAGCGTTTTACAGGAAACTATCATCATTAAAGCAAAGAAGACGCAAAGTAAGCCAAATAAAATTACTATTACGACTACACAGAGTAATGCCGACTTCTCTAATCGAACTGTTTTTGAAGCTCCTTATTCTACAGTAGTAAATGGTGATGAGTCCTACGTCTATCTGGTGACGAACACCGAGGAAGTTCAAACTCTGAATGAACTGAACCGATGGACAGATACCCTTCCTGACATTGGGTTAAAAATGAAAACAGGGTTAACGGTTGATTTCCGGAATCGTGAAGCATTGCGTGATTCAGCAGAAGACGATGCCGTTCCGCTGTTTTATTCGCAGCACATTCAGGATGGAAAGGTAGTATTTCCTGCTGGAAAGGAACATGAGTACATCGTTACTGAACAGCGTGGACTTTTACAGGAGAACACCAACTACTTGTTCGTGAAGCGTTTTACAGCAAAAGAGGAACACCGCCGCCTGCAGTGTGGTGTGTACTTAGCCAGAAAGCATCCTGAATATACGGAGATCAGTACACAGAATAAAATCAATTTTATCAGTGGACTCCGTGAGCTGTCAGAGTGTGTTGTCTATGGACTCTATGTGATATTCAATTCTACGCTGTATGACAGCTACTATCGCATCTTGAACGGATCTACACAGGTGAACTCCACCGAGATAAATTCCATGCCAGTTCCCCCTATGAATACGATTGAAGCGATGGGAAAAGAGTTGATCCGTGTTAGAGATATGTCGGAAGCAACTTGTGACAATATTTTGAGGAGCTATATATGAGTAAATTAGAGGAAGCAAAAGAAATTCTGAGTTCGTTGAAAGTTCCAGCGAAACAGCAAAACGGTATGTGTTGCTGTGTACTGCTTGCAATGGCTAATTTGACAGAAGCAGAGGCATGGGGGTCTGCCACAAATAATTGGATTCGGATTCACGATGTTATTGCTTTCGCAAACAGCAATTACGGAACAACCTATGCAGAGAATAGCCGTGAAACCTTCCGCAAACAAGCCATGCACCACTTTAGAAATGCAGCGTTCATTGAGGATAACGGAAAGGCAACCAACAGTCCAAACTATCGGTATCGCTTAACGGATGAGATGCTGCACTTGATTCAGAGCTTTGGCACGGCAGACTGGGAGAGAAGTTTGGCGTGTTTTATGGAAAATCACGACTCACTTGTTGATCTCTATGCCTCTAAACGGACAATGAGAAAAATGCCTGTAAAAATCAATGGTGAAGACTTCACATTTTCGCCGGGCAAGCACAACCAACTGCAAAAAGCAATTATCGAGGAATTTGCGCCCCGTTTCGCGCCCAACTCCGAGTGCCTGTATGTTGGGGATACCACAGAGAAAGACTTGGTTAAAAATGTGGACAAGCTCCGTGCTTTGGGCTTTGAAATAACGTTGCACGACAAGATGCCTGACGTTGTCCTCTACTCTGAAGACAAGGATTGGCTATACTTTATCGAATCGGTTACATCCGTTGGACCGATGGAGCCTAAGCGCATCAAAGAAATCGAGGAAATGACGACTGGCGTTACGGCCGGGAAAATATATGTTACGGCATTCCTGGATTTCAAGACATTCAAGCAGTTCTCAGAATCCCTTGCATGGGAAACAGAGGTCTGGATTGCCGATATGCCAGATCACATGATTCATTTGAACGGAGATCGTTTTTTAGGACCGAGATGAATAATATGACAGTTGTTTATTGCAAAATGTCCACCAAGTTATTGATAAAAAGAAAGAGATTGAAATGACAAATTACGAAACCTTGCAGAAAATTTGTGAAAGAGCAAAAGAGAACATAGATTTGCTTAATACTTCAGGAAAACTTGATGCACTTAGCAAATGCATCGCTTTTGCTGATGATCTCCATAAGTGGGTATCTTATTGTGATAATGTGAAAGACTATATTTTAGTCAAAGAAGCGCAAACCGAATGTATAAACTCAATTTATATGTGCGCTCAAGGATTTTATAAGGAAGCAATAACAACTCTGCGTCAGTTTTTTGAACATATGCTGTTTGCCATATTGCTATCAACTAATGATTATAAATATAGACTCTGGCAAACCGGACGGTATGATATGTCGTGGTCACAAATTGTAGATGATCAGAATGGTATATTGGGGAAACAGTTTATTAGTGTATATGCCGAGAGCTTAGATGAGGTACGAAGTGTAGAATTCCTTACAATTGCCAAAAATGTATACAGAGAATGCTCAGAGTATGTACATGGTAATTTTGAGAAGCTAAGTTCACTGCCCGATAATCTCCTATTCGACGAAAATGCTTTTGAACAGTATGTAGAATATTTTTCAAATATTCAATATCTAATTTGCGTGGCTTTATTTATTAGATTTAGACATATATTTAATATACCTGAGACAATTGCTGCACTTGAGCCAATTATTTCAGATAACTTGGGAACATTATCAGAAATTCAACTATTGCTTTCGCCTGAAGGAGTAAACTAATATGAGTGATTTAGTTTTTAGAACTGAAGAATTAACTAACCGTCAAATAGCAGAATTGTATGTAGCATCTGATTATGAGCAAAGTATTATTGATAAGCTTAAAGCCCCCTCTCCGGTTTTGTTAATTGGAAGTAGAGGTGTTGGAAAATCATTTCTATTCAAAATGAGCGAAATTCAGATGCTTCAGGAATTCTCTGAGAGAAAAATTTTACCGGTATTTTTAACGTTCAGAAAAGCTTCACTATTGAAAACGTCAAATCCCGAACAGTTTCAGAGCTGGATGCTCAGTCGAATTTGTTCCGAAGTTCTTAGAGCGTTAAAGAAAACAGGGAAACTATCCCCTATATCTGGCGGATTATCATTATTGGCGGGCGAAAGTTCGACTGAATCGAGCAAAATTGACGATATTGCAAAAGCCTTTGAGGAGTCTTGGAAAACACCAGGAGAATTGATCGATGTTACTAAAATCCCGTCTTTGGATGATTTTTTAAATACAGTAGAAGATTTATGCGGTGAACTGGATATTTCACGTATCGTCCTATTTATCGATGAAGCCGCACATGTTTTTTTACCACAGCAACAAAGAGAGTTCTTCACATTATTTAGAGATTTAAGATCACCCTATATCAAATGTAATGCAGCAGTATATCCTGGTGTAACCGTTTATGGGGAAACATTTGAGCCAATACATGATGCTGTCAAGGTATCTTTAGTTAGAAATGTAAATGATTCAGACTATGTGTCTATCATGAAGCAGATGGTATTAAAGCAGATCCGTGATAGCAGTTTAGCCACTAATCTTTCAAGACATGGAGAGAATTTCACTTTGCTTGCGTATGCAGCATCAGGAAATCCCCGATATCTTTTAACAAGCGTTTCTATGGCCGAAAGAATCGATGCAAAGTCAGTCAATCAAGTCTTTAGAGATTACTATCGTGAAAAGCTTTGGGCAGAGCATACCAAATTAGCAGACAGATATCCCGGGTACAAGGATTTCATTTCATGGGGACGTGACTTTCTTGAAACTACTGTACTTCCAGAATTAAAGAGAAAAAATGATGATTTCCTCGAAAATAGTAATGGTAAAGGAACAACAGCATATTTCTGGATTCATAATAATGCTCCTCAAGAGGTTAAAGAGGCTCTGAGAATACTTGAGTATTCTGGTCTGATTTATGAAGACGCTGCTGGAATACGTGCAACCCGCAGTGAGATTGGAACACGATACATGGTAAATCTCGGGTGTTTACTGGCATCTGAAGCAACTCCTTCAGCAACAGGCATGAAAATAATCAAAGCATCAGATATTAGAAGAATGAGCGAATATGGTGCAAATTATCCTGTATATCAAGGGGTTCAGGGTAAGATCGTTGGAAGCGAAACAGATGCGCTTAAGGAGCAGTTGGATAAATCAATAGATTTGCTTGAGCTAACAGATTGGCAAAAGCAGAAGATGCATGAGATTTCGATTGATACCATTGGAGATTTAATTTCCGCACCAGAAGAAAAGTTAAAACAAGCAAAATATATAGCAGATGTGCGAGCTAGAACAATAAAAAACGCCGGAATTGCAGCTGTATGTGAGTATCTGCTAGGATAATCATGCCTCCCGATAAGCAAGTGGATATATGCTATGATTTTTACTAAATCGCCCATATAAATGTCGAAACCAACTATTGATAGCAACCCCTGATAGCTTTTTGATAGCAGAAAGTCGAATACCCCATAGGATTGGGATAATTGGTATCAAATCAAGCCAAATGGAATCAAACAGTCTATACAAAAAAGTTTAGACTCTGTTTCCGCTTGGCGAGTGGGAATAATTGCATAGCTTGAAAAAAGCCCGTAAACACTGGATTTTTTGAGTCTTGATGCCCCTCGTGGCAACGATTTGGCAACAGAATTTCATTATTCCCAGGAAAAAGAGCTATCTGATTTCAAATGAAGTCAGGTAGCTCTTTTTTGTCATACGCCAATTATCATAAACTCTTCGTTCTTGCCAATTTTCTATCCTGCCGGGAAACTCTCCGCATCTTGACATTTTCCGCCCGCTTGCCTTATCATGTTCTTAGAAAATCAGCCCTTTGCAGCAGCGTACAGCCTGAGGTCAATGTTTTTAGGAGGGGCGGTGAATCCCTCTCCGGTTTTTAAGCAGAGATCAGCTTTCTACTGCAAGAATCGGCCTTTATGCCAGAGGATATGCTTGAGCATTGTCCGGTTTCTGATCTCCCACCGCAAGTCCGATCCACGCTGCCATTCCCTGTCATTTTTGAAGCATAAGAAAGAAGGTCAGAACAATATGAATTACACTTCCGCCGAGGCAAATAAGCTCTTGAAGAAGCTCAACGACGAATATACCGCGCTGCTCGACAAGGAAACGCGCAGCCGTGACTTCCGCGCCGCGATGGGCGAGGACGTAGCGTCCGTGCGCCCGGTCTATGATTACGCCGAGACGCAGGCGCGCCTTGCAGCGCTCGAAGAAAAGATCCGCCGTCTTAAGCACGCGATCAACTGCTTCAACACGACTCATTTTGTCGATGGCTTTGATATGACCATCGACGAGATGCTGGTCTATATCCCGCAGCTCACGAGACGCAAGAATAAGTTGCTCGAGATGAAGAGCCGCCTTCCCAAGGAGCGCGTTGAGGAGCAGTACGGCCGGCCGTCGAACATCATCGACTACCGCTACGCAAACTACGACATTGCCGCTGTGGAGGCGGACTATGAAAAGACCGCCGACGAGCTCTCCCGCGCGCAGCTCGCGCTCGACGCGGTGAACGGGCGGGAGACCTTCGAATTTGGTGAATGAGATTCTCCGTCGTTTCCATACGAATGCCAGACTATTTTGATAACAGAGTTACAATCTCCGTAAGTGTTTAGGGTTCGGTGCGAGCATCGGTTATTTTGATGGTTATTTGTTATGCCGCCCCGTGTTCAAGGTTCGGGGGACAATTGATCAAGGCATCGGTGGGGCGAGAAAACTTTCTGGGGGCCGAAGTACGGTTACAGGCTCCCACATCGAATGAACTATGCAAAAGAGCCATCTGAACTACCGTGGAGTCAGACGGTTCTTTTTCTTTTGAATTCTATGCTTCGACGATCACTTCCGCTGCGATCTCCAGTGCTTTGGTCATCAGCGCAAGACCCATGCTCGGCGCATTGCCGTCCTTTGCCTGCTCGGGCAGGTAGGGGACGTGGACAAAGCCGCAGCGCAGGGCGGGATAGCTCTGCGCGCTCTCGTGCAGGGCGCAGTAAAGGAGATTGTTGCACACGAACGTGCCCGCGGAGTACGAGAGCTGAGCGGGAATCCCCTGCTCATGCAGGGCGTCGACGATATCGCGCGTCGGGATCGTCGCAAAATAGGCGTCCGGACCTCCGGCCACGACCGGCTCGTCCGTCGGCTGCTTACCCGCGTTGTCGGCGATACGCGCGTCGCGCAGGTTGACCGCCACGCGCTCAACGCGAATGCAATTTGCCCCGCCGTACTGCCCGACAGACAGCACTGCATCGGGCCTCAGCTCGTCAAGCTGCGCTCGCAGCGCGGCACAGGCGGCGGCAAACTCCGTCGGGATCTCGCGCTTTAAAAGCGCCGCTTCTCCGATGCGCTCGGGAAGGCGCTTCACCGCCTCCCACGAGGGGTTGATCTGCTCTCCGCCAAAGGGCGTAAAGCCCGTGACCAGAATTTTCACTTCTTCGCGTCCTCTCCGATCATCAGGCGGATGATCTCATTGTCCGTTTCGCGCATACCGTCGCGCGCGATGCTGCTGACGGCACGGATGGTATTCTCCACACCCTTGACGATGATGCCGTCGCCGCCGTAAAACTGGCTGTCGTGGCGGTACATCTGAAGGCCGAGCAGGCCCGCCTCGACCGCCGAGGCGATCTTCGCCGCGCAGGAGGCCTTCGCCCCGTCGCAGAGCATGCCCGAGTTGATGGCAAGCGCGTTGACCACGGTGTGGGCGATCTCATCGTAGCGTCCGCCGTAAAGGTAGCACACGCCCGCACCGGCACCCGCGCCCGCGCTGGTCGCGCCGCAGTAGGCGGAGAGGCTGCCGATGCCCGTTTTCAGGTGGATTGTAACAAGATTCGACACGACGAGCGCGCGATAGAGCTGCTCCTCACTCGCATGCAGCTCATGCGCGTAGACGATAACGGGAAGCGACGCCGTCATGCCCTGATTGCCGCTGCCGGAGTTGATGATAACAGGCTTTTCGCAGCCGTTCATGCGCGCGTCCGAGCCGGCAGCGGCCCACGCCTTAGCGCGGTTCTGCACGCTGTCGCCGTAGGAGTCAAGCAGGATCTTGCCGACGGCCGCGCCGTACTCGCCCGTCAGTCCCGCCTCAGCGATGGCGGTATTGTACTCGATCTGGCGCGCGATGGGTGCGCGCACGTCATCAAGATCGACCTCATCTGCAAACGCGATGATGTCTTCGACCGTCAGCAGCTTGCGGCTTTCGTCCGGCTGGGCGGCCTCCTCAGAAAAAGGTTTGCTGAACAAAATCTCACAGTTGTGCTCGATGCGCACGATATTCGTGTGGCTGTCGACGATCTGGACAAAGGCCGTCTCGTCCCCTGCGTGGGCGCGCACCTGAATATCGAACGGGCAGCGCAGCGGCGACTTTGTCACCGTGATCTCCACTGTGGACAAGTAATCGTCGAGCAGCGGCAGCTGCTCCTGCGTAACATTGGCCAGCACCTCAAGCTGCGCGTCCGCGTCGCCGACGCGCACACCCGCCGCGACGGCAACAGGGATTCCCTTGCGCCCGCCCGTGTGCGGGACGATGACGCTTTTGACATTTTTAATGATATTGCCGCTGACGGTCAGTTCGATCCGCTCCGGCAGTCTTTCCAATGTTTTCCGTGCGAGCGCGCCCGCGTAAGCGATGGCGATGGGCTCCGTGCAGCCCATCGCGGGCACGAGTTCCTCGCGCAGGATCTCTACAAAGCTCTGATAGAGCGCATCCGTTCGTTTCATTCTGACCGTTCCTCCGATGTTTCATGATAGCAGGCCGCAGAGCAGGTATGGCTGCCGCACACGCGCGGCGGCTCGTCCTTGTGGTGGCCGCAGACATAGTCCGGCTGGTAATGGAGCGCCCCGGCCAAAAGCGCCCGGACCGCGTCGTCCGCGCCGCCCTCCGCGCCCGGATACAGCCGGATCCCGGCCTCCGCCAGCGCCAGCCGCGCGCCAGCGCCGATGCCGCCGCAGATGAGCGCGTCGACCGCGTAGGCCTTCAGAAATCCGGCCAGCGCCCCGTGTCCGCTGCCCATCGTGTCGACGATCGCCGACGAGACGATCCGCCCGTCGGTCACATCATAGAGCTTGAACTGCGCCGTCCGCCCGAAATGGCCGTAGATCTGCCCGTGATCAAAAGGTACCGCAAGCCGCATAAAGACCCCTCCCGCCTTTGCAGTTGTGCAAAGTGACGATATTCTATGTCATCCATTATACCATATTTGTCGCGTTTGTAAAGCCCGGAAAGCACGCCGCCCCGCACACCATGAAAGACTGAATCCAAAAATCGCGCCCGCCCGGGGAGCCTCCCCGGGCGGGCGTGATTTTTGGATGTCGATGGGCTCCAGTCCGCTCACAGGTCGACCTGTTCAAATCTTGCGGCCGAGGTGCGGAAGGCCAGATAGGTCACGAGCGCGTACACCGCCACGCCGCCGAGCAAAACCGGCAGCTGCCGGACAAGGTCCGCCGGCGCGTAACTTTCGCACACGGTCTTCATGTACGGCAACCGGCTGAAGCAGGAGGGCATCTGCCTGCACTACGACG
>ERZ825137.6173-NODE-6173-length-10648-cov-3.232606_pt1 | contig 10648 bp, 8 predicted proteins | sample MGYA00519873_ERZ825137 | MGnify/ENA primary metagenome ERZ825137 (study PRJEB31778, sample SAMEA3449190) | human gut metagenome | biome: human gut; feature: human-associated habitat; material: faeces | place: United Kingdom | collected 2010/2012 ... | reverse complement strand
CACAGTTACCTGTAATTCTTCTCGGGAGAATTTTACCTCTCTCGGAAACATACTTCTTTAACATTGCAACGTTCTTGTAATCGATAACGCCGTTGTTCTCTCCACAGAATACGCAAACCTTCTTTCTTCTGCGAGGTGCTCTTCTCTTCATGGAGGAATCAGTTTTTTCTGCCTTATTGTAAGCCATGTTCTTCTCTCCTTTTTGATTTTCAATCTATCAAGCGATTTTCGCTTTGATTATGGACGTTTTCTCCGTCTGTCTTTGACATCATTAGTTAAATGGAAGTCCTTCGTCTTCTACGCCGTCTGGGATGTTCATAAATCCGCTTGCAACTGCGCTTGCCGGCTCTGGTCTGGACTGAGACATTGCCGGTCTGTAACCGCCATTGTCTGAACCTGCACTTGCTGACTTGCTCTCTGCAAACTCCTGATCTTCCACAACAACATCAGTCGTATACACTTTGACGCCATCCTTATTGACATAGCTACCAGTCTGGATTCTGCCGGTCGCCACAATTTTGGTTCCCTTATGGAGATACCGCTCTGCGAACTCTGCGCTCTTGCCGAATGCAACGCATCCGATAAAGTCTGCGGAATTCTCATCGTTATTATTGCGGTTAAATCTCCGATCCACAGCCAGTGTATATCTGGCGATCGCCATAGCGTTGTCTCCCTGGGAATACCGAACCTCGGGATCCCTGGTAAGACGGCCCATAAGAATAACTTTATTCATATTGACTCTCTTTCTTACTTCGTCTCATTCTTGACAACTAAGTATCTCAATACGTTGTCCATGATGCGAATACGGCTTTCGATCTCTGCAGGTGCAGAAGATTCAGCCTCGAACTGGATGAAGTAATAGAAGCCTTCTTTCATCTTCTGGATCTCGTAAGCGAGTCTCTTCTTGCCCCAGTCATCAACGTTGGTGATGGTGCCGCCAAATCTTTCGATCAGCGCCTTGCACTTGTCAACAACCGCAGCTCTTTCTTCATCTTCGATTTTCGCACTGACAACCACAGCTAATTCGTACTTGTTCATGCTAATTACCTCCTTTTGGTCTCTGGCCCCTTTCCAATAAAAGGAGCAAGGAATATATATCACGGGTATCTATAATACCATGAAATCATATTTTTTTCAAGCTTTTCTTTTAATATCACGCAGATTTTTTTCAACCAGTCTGCGTGCGATCATAATCTGGTGACCGCAGCCTGCACATTTGAGCCGAAAATCCGCTCCGATCCGCAGGACTTCCCATTCCCGGCTGCCGCAGGGATGCTGTTTTTTCAGCGTCACCATATCTCCGACCTGAATATCCATGAAAATCTCCTTATAAGATCCCGTTTTACAGGGAATCAAAAATCTCCCCTATGCTGCCTGTAACGACCAGATCCGCTGCCGAATCCCGCGCCGTAGGCGTCCGGTTAATCAAAACCAGTTTATCGCTACGGTAGTAATCAATCAGCCCCGCCGCCGGATAAACGACCAATGAGGTTCCTCCGACAATCAGCACATCCGCATGGCTGATAAAAGAAACCGCTTCTTTCAGCACTTTCTGATCCAGGCTTTCTTCATAGAGTACGACATCCGGTTTGATCACGCCGCCGCATTCGCAGTGCGGAACCCCTGTGCTTTCCAGAATTGCATTCTGATCGTAAAACCGCCCGCACTTCATGCAATAATTGCGGAGCGTACTTCCGTGCAGCTCCAACACTGTTTTGCTGCCGGCAGCCTGATGCAATCCATCAATATTCTGCGTGATGACCGCTTTTAATTTGCCTTCCTTTTCCCACTGGGCAAGCTTTTTATGCGCAGCGTTTGGTTTTGCGTGCGGCGCCAGCATCTTGGCACGGTAAAACCGGTAAAATTCTTCCGGATTCTGCCGAAAAAAGGTATGGCTTAAAATCGTCTCGGGCGGATAACGGTATTCCTGATGGTACAGACCGTCCGTACTGCGAAAATCCGGGATTCCGCTCTCCGTGGACACGCCCGCACCGCCAAAGAAAACGATGTTATCGCTCTGATCAACAATCTCCTTTAGTTTTTTCCATTGCAAATCTGGCATATTTCATATCCTCAACTTTGATATGATCCTGCAGCCACTGCTGCAGATACTCAAACAGATCCTGAATCATGGCGTCCTGCGTACCGAGCGAAAGCTTCGATACCCGATCGGTAAACTCTTCCAGCTTCTGCACGAACATCCGATGCTGTTTCTTCTGTTCTTCGATTCCGCCATAGCCCATCTTTTCCATCAGCTGCTCTTCATGTGTAAAGTGCATCGTCGTGTAATCCTCCAGCCGCTTTAAAAGCTGTCGAATATCCGCACATTTAAACAGCATGTTTTCATCTGCCAAAAGCGCACCCACCTGGTCTGTCAGATCCAGCAGAACCACATGCTCTGCATCTACTGCTCCTACACCCGTCAGAAAATCTTCTTTGTTCTGTTTCATTCCTGCTTTCTCTCCTGTCATTTTCACGTTCGTTAAACGTCTGTTGGCGTCCTAGCGCATCCAGACAACATCATATCCTGGCGCTGGCAAACTCCAACCATGTCCTTCCCTCTCCCATCGGACCCAAAACGTTTCAGATAGAAAAAGTGTACCATAAACAGCCATAGTTTACAACAAATCTTGCCTTCCGAAAGTGTGCATTTTCAGATACACAGACCTTTTTTCAGCGCATACTCAGTCCATGATGCGATCCCGCATTTTAATTCCCTCCGGCGTCGCGGCAAGACCGCCTTCTCCGGTTTCCCGAAGACATGCCGGCATCGAAATTCCGACCTCCCGCATCGCGTCAATCACCTCGTCGGGAGGAATTCTGCTGCGCACTCCGGCAAGCGCCATGTCTGCCGCCGAAAGGGCGACAACCGCGCCGGATACGTTTCGTTTTACGCAGGGTACTTCTACCAAACCTGCTACCGGATCGCACACCAGACCCAGCAGATTTTTCAGTGCCATCGCTGCTGCGTGCGCCACCGCCTCTGCAGAGCCGCCCCGCAAATGCACCGCACCTCCTGCTGCCATTGCCGATGCCGAACCGATTTCCGCCTGACAACCGCCCTGCGCGCCCGCGATAAACGCCCGGGATGCGATTACCCCTCCAATGCCGGCCGCCACATACAGCGCTTTTGTCATTTCTTCATCCGTATAATGATATTTTTCCTGCATGCTCAGAAAAACTGCCGGCACAACGCCACACGCACCCGCCGTAGGCGCTGCGACAATTCGTTTCATACAGGCGTTGGACTCTCCCATTTTGACCGCCTTTTCCATCACGCGCCCAAGAAAATCGCCGCAGATCGGCTCTTCCTGCTCCACATAGTGCTCCAGCTTGCCGCCGTCCGTGCCCACCAGTCCGCTGCGGGAATGCAGGGTTTCGTCGTAGTCCTGATCCGCCTCTTTCATCGCCTGGTACATGCGCTGCAGCTGTACAAAGGATTCCTCCTGTGCAATCTGCCGCTCCCGGCAGTCATCTTTTTGGATCAGCTCCCAGAAACTGCAGCCTGTCGCTGCAGCTTCCTTGCAGATCTCTTCCAATGAACGATACATATCTTTGCTGCCTCCTATTCTTCCAGACACAGGTAGATTACTTTTTCAATGCCCTCTTCCTGCTCCAGCGCTGCAATCCGCTCCCGCGGTACTTCCTGATCCACTTCGATTACCATAACGGCATGTCCGCCGCGTTCGTCCCGGTACACCTGCATCGTCGCGATATTGATCCCTGCTTCACCCAGACGCGACGTTACTTTTACGATACAGCCCGGCTTGTCCTGGTTGTATACAACCAGTGTCGGAGCTTCCCCGGAAAAATTTGCAGTCAGTCCATCGATCTCGCAGATTCTGATCCGTCCGCCGCCGATCGATGCACCGATCACTTCCAGCTTTCGCCCGCTCTCTCCGGTCACCTCCAGCCGAACGGAATTCGGATGCGCATTCATAAGGCTGATTCCTTCAAAGGAAAACGAAAGCCCTGCCTTTTTTGCTTCTGCGAAGCTTTCCGGAATCCGTGGGTCGTCCACTGCCAGCCCCAACAGTCCCGCCACAATCGCGCGGTCTGTTCCATGTCCGCGCCCTGTTGCCAGAAAAGAGCCGTGCAGCCCGATTTTTGCATTCACGACCCGTTCTCCCAAAAGCTTTCCCACCGTCTGACCGATCCGCACCGCCCCCGCCGTGTGAGAGCTGGATGGTCCTACCATCACAGGTCCAACAATATCCAGTATGTTCATAGCTTCTCCATTCCTCAGACACGCTTTTTCTCACAGCTTTCCGCACAGATATGCGCAGGCCTTCAACAGCGTCTCTAATTTTTTCCCTACAATAATATAATAATCCGGCTGCTGCGTACCTTCCAGACAAATCTGGTTTCCGTATACGGGCAGGCTGCAGAAGATCACTTCTTTGGACGATGCCAACAAAATGCCATAGCCTCGGTCGGAAATCAGATATGGAAGTTCGTTTTCGACTCCATGGGAGATGCACCGCGCCGTCTTTTCCAGATGGATTCCGCCTTTACCGAGCGCGCCTGCTGCATAGAGCCCTTCTCCTTTTTTCCAGTCAAAAAACAGCCTGCTGCGCCCACCGTTTGGCGCATTTTCGATCAGGCAGCGATCCTGTCTACTTTCTTCCAGCAAGATTTCGCTGTCCTTATCCAGAAACCGCAGCGCACCTGTCTTTTTGTCCGCAACCACATACATTTCCGGCGTTCGCATCTCCACAAGCGTCGGTTTTTCGCGCATCTGCCAGTTTTTCTCCACCCGGGTGACGGCGATTGCAGGATGCACCGGCGGCATCTCGCCCCGTGAAAAAGTGACGCGCAGAATTCCGCTGCCGACAGGGCTCAAACGGGTCACTCCATAACGGCTCTGTAAATACAGACCGTCCTCCTTACGCTGTACCCAGCGAATCGAATGGTCTATCTTCGCATGTCCCGCCGCCCGCAGCTTCGCGGTATCCGGAAGTTCACCGAACGAAAGGACACCGGATGCTGTGCGGGCATGCATATCGCCTGTGACACGCGGCTGTACCGTGCCGTTCACCGTTCTGCCAGCTGCCTGTGCAGATTGTCTACTGCCTACAGCTCTGCCAGATCCCTGTGCAGTCTGGCTGTTGCTCCCGTACAGCGACGCCAGCGGATGGAGGGCTTTCTGCGGCTGACCGGAAATAACCGGCTTCGGGCGCGACGTCCAGCCGGCACCAGCAGACGTCGGCCGGGGTGCAGCTGCCGCCGGACGGGCACTGCCCTGTGTTTTTCCGCCTGCGCGGCGTGCGTCCGCATTTTCCTGCATCGCGTCGGTTCCATATGGCAACGGTGCTTCCTGTCCGCCGGACGGATTCTGCACAATGACGACCTTTTTCTTCGCGCCGGATACTCGCTTTTTGTTCTTTTTCGGAATCGGGTCTGCGATCAGCCCGGTAAGGTTGCCGGTGTGCAGAACCTCCAGCCGGTGCAGTGCTCTTGTCGCCGCGACATACAAAAGCTTCGCGTGTCCATCGTCTATCGGATAGGACTCCCGATCCGGGCTGAGCAGCAAAACCGCATCGAATTCCAGTCCCTTGGTATATTCCACCGGAAATACCATGATTCCTTTTTCAAACGACGCTTTTTCCGGATCCCAGGGCATAACCGGCAGCTCTTTTTGCAGAAGCTCTGCCGTCTCCTGCGCCTGCTTCTGATCCCGGCAGATCACCGCGATCGTGTCAAAACCGTCCGTCTGCCATCCTTTGCAGATTTTTGCCGCTTCCCGGTACAGATCCCTTCCTGCTGTCTGTCGGATGCCAACCGCTTCGCCATGCCGGATGACCGGCTCTGCCCCATACCCCGGGAACTCTCCGTGCGCCAGGATGTTCGATGCAAAATTTGCAATTTCTACGGTATTTCGATAGCTTTTTTTCAGTACGCAAAAGTTATCCCGTTCTCCGGTCAGCAGGATGTTTTTCACCCCTTCCCAGTCGCTGATACCGTAATCCATGCGGATATTCTGGGATACATCCCCCATGACCGTGTAAGTGCAGCTTCTGACGCATTCTTTTAAAACTGCATAGACCATAACACCGAAATCCTGCGCTTCATCCACAACGATATGATGCGCCTCGCTGATGACCTCCGTTTCCCGCATTCTGCGATACAGATAGGCAAGTGCCGCCAGGTCGTACACATCCAGCTCCTCCTGCGGTTCTTCGACGCAGACGCCCTGCTGTTTCTGCTCTGTCAGGAAATCATGATACATCTCATAAACGGATTTTTTCCATTGCCTTGCGCCGAACCTTTTACGCATTGAGCGGCGGATTGCCTTTTTTTCTTCTAAGGTATAGCTGATGCCCTTTCCTAAAAATTCGTCCTCCACTTTTCCCATCAAACGCTCCTGCAGCATCAGCACCTTGCTCTGCGCGGACACGGACGGATTCTGACGGATATAACGTTCAATTGCCTCGCCTGTCATCAAAACGACCATATCTTTCGGGTCATTTTTGCCGCCGCTCTCATCGAACACACCGACACGACCGTCCCGAAGCCCCTCTACAAACTGCTTCCGGTTAAACAACACCGTCGTCCTCGGGATCGTGTTCCACTCCACTCTGCTGCAAAACTTCTGCAGCTTTTCAAACCACGCAAGGGTTCCTCGCACCGCACCGTCTTTCCCGGCATCGCGCACCGGGCAGATGCGGTAGGTTTCGTCCCAGTCCTCATATAAAAGGCGTACAAACAGCTGCTCCATCGTCATCTGTCGGATGCCATACACATCCAGATCCGGCAGGACACCCGTGATATAGTCCAGCAAAATCCGGTTGCTGCCGACGATATAAAAATCCTCCGGCTGAAACCGTTCTTCATAATTGTATAAAATATAGGAAATCCGGTGCATCGCCACCGTGGTCTTGCCAGAGCCTGCTACGCCCTGCACGATCATGCTGTGATAGGGCGATTTCCGGATAATTTCGTTCTGCTCCTGCTGGATCGTCGCAATGATCTCCCCCAAAACCGCCTTTTTATTTTTTGCAAGATACCGCGTCAGAAGCTCATCGTTTGCCACGACTTCCGAATCATAATAGTCGATCAGCTTTGCATCCTCGATCTCATACGTCCGTTTGAGCAAAAGCTCGATCTCCATATGCTGACCATCCGGTACGGGGTAGCTGCATTTTCCCAATCCGTTTTCATAATAGGCATTGGCCACCGGTGCACGCCAGTCCGTCACCATTTGATGGGTGGTATCCTTTGCGATGCCGCCCCGCCCGATATAGAGGGATTCTTCTTTATTTAATGCCTCGTCATGAAAAACAATTCGCCCGAAGTAGGGCTTTTTCAGCGCCTTTTCATTGCGCTCCAATGCCCGCTTCATATGGGTGTGCATGGTTACGGTATTGTTCAGGATCGTCAGGACTTCCGCATCGTTATCATGATAATGCTCAAGCATTTCATCGATATCCTCCTGCATCTTCGCAACTTCCTGTCCATATTCCCGCACGTTGTCACGCACGACCCTCAGAGTTTCCGCCAGATAAGCTTCTTCCGCCTTACGGCTTATATTTCGCTTCATACAGCGCTCCTTTCTTCTGTTGCTCTTTCCTTTAGCTGTCCCTCTATTGTACCTGTTCGTCCGCGCGATTACAACCAAAAGACACTGCTTTGCCGGCTGTCAGGCAAATTTCTTTTTCTGTATCCAAAACAGGACGTCCTGCAGTGCAGGGCGTCCTGTAGTTCATGACAATAGAATGCTCGCAGAGCGTGCATTCTATTGTTTTTGTTCGTATGGCTGCCTTACAGCTCCTTTGTCTCGCTGCAGTGTACCTTCAGCACGCTGCAGGTCTGTCCGGTCAGCTCGCTGCTTCTGCGATCCGGCTGCTGCATGCCGACGGAAACCTCGTAATCTCCTTCTTCCAGCATAAAGTGTGCGTCCTCGTCGTACAGAGCAAACGCCTTGTCAGCCAGCACGATTTCCACTTCTTTTTCCTCGCCGGGCTGCAGGGAAAGCTTCTTCAAGCCCTTGAGCTGTGCGTTCGGTGTATTGTCCCGAAGCGCTTTGACATAAACCTGAATGGTCTGTCCGCCTGCAAATTTTCCGGTATTTTTTACGGAAGTTTTGATTCGAAGCTGTCCGCCTGCCTCGATTTCCATACGGTCTGCGCTCGTCTTTCCCTGTTCAAAGGAGGTATAAGAAAGTCCGAAGCCGAAGGGATAAAGCGCTTCCTTTTCCATGTAGCGGTAGGTGCGTCCCTTCATCGCATAGTCAGTGAATTCCGGCAGTTCCTCAGAGGTGCGGTAGAACGTTACCGGCAGCTTGCCCTCCGGGCTGTATTCTCCGAAAATCGCCTCTGCGACAGCTTTTCCGCCTGCCGCGCCGGGATACCATGCCTGCAGGATTGCCTTGCAGTGCGCATCCTCCCATTCCAGCGCCATTGCAGAGCCGGTCATGGATACCAGGATCACGGGCTTTCCGCTGCTATATGCGACCTCAAGCACCTCACGCTGCAGACCTGGGAACAGCAGGTCTTTTTTATCGCCGCTTGCAAATTCGTTGCCGGCGTCCCCCTGCTCTCCCTCGATGCTGGAATCCAGTCCCATCACCGCGATAATCACATCGCTGACCTCGCAGACTGCTTTTGCTTCGGAAATCCGGTCGTCCGCCTGTGCCAGTCCACTGGTTCTGTCCTTCCAGAGGTCGCAGGCTTCGGAATAATAAACCTTTACATCATCCCCGACATAATCCTCAATGCCTTCCAGCACTGTGATATAGCGGGATGCAGTTCCTTCATAGTTGCCCACCAGCGCTTTTCTGGAATCCGCATTCGGACCGATCACGCCGATCGTATGAAGTTTGCTCTTGTCAAGAGGAAGGAAATTGTCCTCATTTTTCAGAAGGACAAGGCTTTTTCTGGAAACGGTCTGGTTCAGTGCCTTGCTGGAAGCAAGATCTACCTGATCGTAACCGATTTTATCCAGTTCTTCCTGTCTCTCATCGCCAAGGATTCCCAGCTTCATCCGACATTCCATCAGGTTTGTCACCGCTTCATCCAGACGCGCTTCATCCACATAGCCGCCGCGCACCGCATCTCTCAAATTTGGGAAAACGCAGCCGCAGTTTAAGTCACAGCCATTGTTCATCGCCATCGTCGCGGATTCCAGCGGCGTCTTGGTAATTTTATGGTTTTCGTGGAAATCCGCAATCGCGCCGCAGTCACTGACAACGTGACCCTTAAATCCCCACTCTTTTCTCAGGATATCCTGCAAAAGCGTCTTGCTTCCGCAGCAGGGCTCGCCATTTGTCCGGTTATAGGCGCCCATCACGGCTTCTACCTTCGCTTCCTGCACACATGCCTTGAATGCCGGCAAATAGGTTTCATACAGATCCTGCTTCGATACGACTGCGTTGAACTCATGTCGGATGCCCTCCGGTCCGGAATGCACCGCAAAATGCTTCGCGCACGCCGCAGCCTTTAAATGATCCGGGTCTTCGCCCTGCAGACCTTTAATAAAGCCGACCGCCAGACGGGAAGTCAGATATGGATCTTCTCCGTAGGTTTCCTGTCCTCTGCCCCAGCGGGGATCGCGGAACAGATTCACATTCGGTGCCCAGAACGTCAGTCCTTTGTAAATATCGTGGTCGCCCGCTTTCTGCTGTGCGTTATATTTTGCACGCGCCTCGGTTGCGATCACATCGCCGACCTGCTTTAACAGCTCCTCATCAAATGTCGCCGCCATGCCGATCGCCTGCGGAAATACCGTCGCTGTTCCCGCTCTCGCAACTCCGTGCAGCGCTTCATTCCACCAGTTGTAGGCGGGGATGCCAAGCCGCTTGATTGCAGGTGCGTCATAGCGTAGCTGACTTGCTTTTTCCTCTAAGGTCATCTGGCTGACCAGTTCGGTCGCTTTTTTTCTAGCCTTTTTTCTATCCATAATGTTTCTCCTTGTTGCGAATTCATGGTGACTGTAAAACATTGAGCCATATAAGGTTTGTGACCCACAAATAGCAGGTTTCGTTGTAAAGCGAGTGTGAGTTTTCGGGCTGCATATCATCCTTTTACTGCACCTGTGGTAAGACCTTCTACGATCTGGTTACTGAACAGGGAGTAAACAACGACTGTAGGTGCGATTGCGATAATGATCGCAGCAAACATCTGCACATAGTTGGTTGCGTAAGGACCAACGAAATAGGTCAGTGTAACCGGCAGTGTCTTTTTCATAGGATCAGAGATAAATACCATGGCAAGAAGCAGCTCGTTCCAGTTGTTGATGAAGGTCATCAGACCGGATACGAAGAAACCGGTTCTGCAAAGTGGCAGTGCGATCCGGAAAAAGCATCCGTAGATTCCGCAGCCGTCAATGGCAGCAGCCTCGAACATTTCTCCTGGCATGGAACGGAAAAATCCGGTAAGCAGGAAAATGGTCATTGGCAGGGAGAAGGTAATATAAGGAATCATCAATCCGCCCTGGGAATTGGTAAGACCAAGTTTTGCAAATCTTACAAAAAGAGGAATCAGAACACAATGTACTGGAACCATCATTCCGATGAGGAAGAAGGTGTGCATAAATTCTGATAATTTCCAGCGCATTCTGGCGATGGCGAAAGCGGCCATAGCGCCGAAGAACAGGCTGACGATCAGCGTGACACCGCAGACCAGAACAGAGTTTACCAGCGCAGTACCAA
>ERZ825137.6171-NODE-6171-length-10649-cov-2.941193_pt1 | contig 10649 bp, 8 predicted proteins | sample MGYA00519873_ERZ825137 | MGnify/ENA primary metagenome ERZ825137 (study PRJEB31778, sample SAMEA3449190) | human gut metagenome | biome: human gut; feature: human-associated habitat; material: faeces | place: United Kingdom | collected 2010/2012 ... | reverse complement strand
GGACGTTATGCTGGTGTTTGACGGCAAAATTATTGCGGGAACGCGGGCGAAAAAGACGGCGACCTTCAGCTATAATGCATTTTCCAGCATCAATTTTCCGGTGCTTGGGCAGATTCACGACAACACGGTGGTCTATTATATCCAGAAGGATATCTGCGGTCCGGTGCGTTTCTTTAACCGGATGGATCGGAAGGTGTTTTTGTTAAAACTGACACCGGGGATGTCCACGGAGATTATTCCGCATATTTTGAGCGTGTATGACTGTATTATTATTGAAGGCTTCGGCGTCGGTGGATTGCCGGATCGTCTGCGTCAGGCGCTTTTGGAGGAAATGCAGCATTACAAGGCGCATGAAAAGATCCTGATCATGGCGACGCAGGTGACGTATGAGGGCAGCAGCATGGACACCTATGTGGTGGGGCGCGCAGCGCGGGAGCAGCTGCCGTTTCTGGAAACCTACGACATGACGCTGGAAGCGGTGCTTGCGAAGATCATGTGGATTCTGGGTCTGCACATGGAAGACCGAAAGGAAATCGAGCGTCTCTTTTACAAAAAGATCAATTACGATCTGTTTCGAAACGAGTAAACCGTTTGGATAAAACTGTATGCGGGATGGAGATTAAAATGGAGAAGAAGCGGACGAGGAGAATGAAAATGGCGATGCTCTGTTATGTGCTGGCGGCACTGTGTCTGGTATATTGTGTTGGTGTGGTTGCAACCAAGGCTGCCGGAACGAAATTTTACCTGATCTGGCTGGCAGGGACGGCACTGTTTGGTCTGTTCGGCTTTTTTGTACAAAAAGGGCTCTGGATGCGTTTGCCAATCGGACTGCGGGCGGGAATCGGCGTGCTTGCAGGCGTGGGTATTGCCTGTCTGTGCGGTCTGCTGATCCTGATCGGCAGCACATTTTCTGCAAAAGGGGAGCAGCAGCTTTCCTATATTATTGTGTTGGGTGCACAGATGAAGCCGAACGGGCCCAGTGTCGTTCTGGAAAAGCGGCTGCGTCGGGCATATACCTATCTGACGGAAAATCCGGAGACGCTCTGCGTACTGTCCGGCGGGCAGGGCAGCAACGAGCCGGTCAGTGAGGCACAGGGTATGTATGAGGATCTGGTAAAAAAAGGAATTGACCCCAAACGGCTGATTTTAGAAGACCAGTCCACCAACACCGTAGAAAATCTGCGCTTTTCCAGAAAGCTGATTCCGCAGGAGGTTCAGAAGGTCGGCATTGTGACAAGCAATTTTCATGTTTACAGAAGCCTGCGGCTGGCAAAACAGCAGGGCTTTTTAGATCCGGTCGGGATTTCTGCGGATTCCGGTGTTTATTTTCTGCCCAATAATGTGCTGCGGGAATGTTTTGGTATCGTGAAGGACAGACTATATGGCAACCTGAAATTTTTTTAAAAATTTTCAAACTATGTGAAACCGGACGGCAGCTGTCTGCGTGTATGTAGATAGCAGGGCACAAAAGAATCCTGCGGCAGGACGATTTCCTGTCGGAAGGGTTGAAAACTGTCGATTTTACAACACCATATAGGAAGGAATTTTCGGATATGAGAAAAAAACAGATGCTTGCACTTTTTATGAGCCTGAGCCTGCTGGCACAGGGAATGTTATTTAGCGGTTGCGGACAAAAGAGTATCGGGGAAGAGCCTGCACAGACCCGGACGGAAACGGAAGAAACACAGTCTATGGAGACAAGCGATTCAAAAAAACAGGATCAGACGTCTGAAACGGATGAAAACAATCAGACGGCTGCAGATAAGACACCGGATCAGGATGTTGCGCGGGATGAGGAAAACGGCTTTGCACTGCGTTTTACGGAGGCTTTGCTGAAGCAGAAAAAAGAGGGAGAAAACCTGATCGCATCCCCGTATTCCGCATGGCTGCCCCTGGCGGCGCTGGTAAACGGCTGCAGCGGGGCAACACAGGAACAGCTGTTAAAAGTGATCGGCGAAGCCGGGATCGATGCTGAAACGTTAAATCAGACGGTAAAGGCGGTCAATGCCGGGCTTTCCCAGGAGGAACGCAGAAAAAGCTACGAAGAATATGGAGAAACGTTTGAAAGCCCACTGAAAATCGCAAATGCATTGTTTGTTCAAAAGGATGCAGCGGTAAATCAGACGTTTGAACAGCTGTTTTCGGACAATTACGATGGAAAACTCTTTTCTGTTGACTTTTCGGATTCCTCTGCAGCAAATGCCATCAACAGCTGGGCCTCAGAGAAGACCGATGGAAAGATTGTAGAGATTGTGGACTCCTTCGATGCGGATACGGCAGCGGCGATTGCGAATGCATTGTATTTTTCGGACAGCTGGAGCAGCCCGTTTTTGGAAGAAAATACGACGGACGGCACGTTCCACGGCGCAAAGCAGGACGAGAATGCAGAGTTTATGAATCAGAAGCTAAGCGACGGCATTTATTATGAGGACGAGACGATGCAGGCTATCGTGCTCTGGACGATGAACGGAGGGCAGATGGTACTGTGCCTGCCCAAAGATGGCTATAGTGCGGAAGAGGTACTGCAGAGCCTGACGACAGAAAAGCTGCAGAAAATCAGCGGAGCGGATTACCGCTGCGTACAGCTTTCTTTGCCCAAGTTTAAGCTGGAAAGCAATGTCTTCTCGATCAAAGAGGCTCTGGAAGCCATGGGGATTCCGCTGATGCAGGCAACAGACGCTGCACTGACAGAGGTTCTGGATAACGAGGCTCTCTATATTTCGAGTGCACTGCAGAGTGCAATGGTTGAGGTGGATGAAAACGGACTGACAGCTGCCGCAGTTACCGTGATGGGACTGGAAAAAATGGCATTGATGCCCGAAACCGATCCGATAGAGCTTACCTTTGACAGACCGTTCGCGTTCGTTTTAACCGGAAACGGCGAAGACGCAGGCGATCAAATCCTCTTTACGGGTGTGGTGAACCACTTATAAGGCGTAGCAGAGGTTGAAACAAAGTACTGGCTGGTACAATAACATTTTTTCATCAGAATAAGGAATAAAAAAGCCCGGATTTTTCAGATGCTGTCATGGCAGGGAAAATCCGGGCTTTCGGCTGTATTGACTTTAATGAAGGAAAATAATATAATGATAACATCGATAAGTCCCGTTTGACAGGGTCCTATTTTATAGAAAAGAGAAGAAAAAGAGGCATAGGAAAATGAAAAAACTGGAAGAATATGTAAGAAGTATACCGGATTTCCCGCAGGAGGGAATTATTTTCAGAGATGTTACGAGCGTGCTGGAGGATGCTGACGGCATGCACCTTGCAATCGATACCATGCAGGATCTGGTAAAGGATCTGGAGTTTGACGTAGTCGTAGGCGCAGAGTCCAGAGGCTTTATTTTCGGTGCACCCATCGCATATAACCTGCATAAGCCCTTTGCACTGATCCGCAAAAAGGGCAAGCTGCCCTGTGAAACCGTGTCTCAGGAATATTCTCTGGAATACGGCACGGCAGTGATCGAAATGCACAAGACCTCTATTAAACCCGGACAGAAAGTGCTGATCGTAGATGACCTGATCGCAACCGGCGGCACGACTCAGGCGATGATCTCCCTGGTAGAGAGACTGGGCGGCGAGGTTGCAGGCGTGTTGGTTTTGATCGAGCTGGCAGGGCTGAAGGGAAGAGAAGCAATTGCAGGATATCGTCTGGATTCCGCAATTGTATATGAAGGCAAATAATTGATTTTCGAAAAAGAGTTACGTCGTAACTCTTTTTTGGCAGAAACTGATAAAACTGGACGATGGTAAGGTGTGCGGAAGATGGATAGAACGGAAGACAGATCAAAAGAGCCGAAAACCAAGCTGGTGCTGGATGACGGACGAATTGAGAGCATTCAGGAATTTATAAGCCCGGAAGAACTATATCAGGACCTGATCGAGCGGGTGCGCAAGTATCATCCTTCGGATGATATTTCCATGATTGAAAAAGCGTATCGGCTGGCAGATAACGCCCATCAGGGACAGGTGCGTAAATCCGGCGAGCCTTACATCATCCATCCGCTGTGCGTGGCGATTATCCTGGCGGATCTGGAGCTGGATAAGGAGACGATCGTGGCGGGACTTCTGCACGATGTGGTGGAAGATACCGTGATGACGGTCGAACAGGTCGGAGAACAGTTCGGAACGGACGTTGCCTTTTTAGTGGACGGCGTGACCAAGCTGCAGCATCTGCATCTTGCGGACAATTCCGGCAATAAGACAGAAGCACAGCTGGAGATGCAGGCGGAGAACCTGCGCAAGATGTTCATGGCGATGGCGAAGGATATCCGCGTAATCATGATCAAGCTGGCGGACCGCCTCCACAATATGCGCACCCTCAAGCATATGCCCCACGAAAAGCAGATCCGGATTGCGCGGGAGACGATGGACATCTATGCGCCCATTGCACAGCGTCTCGGTATTTCCAAGATCAAGGTAGAACTGGACGATCTTTCGTTAAAATATCTCGAACCGGACGTTTATTATGATCTGGTGGACAAGATCGCGATGCGCAAAAGCGAGCGCGAAAAGTATATTCAGGGAATCGTGGACGAGGTTTCCGAGCATATCAAAAAGGCGGGAATCGAAGCTAAGATTGACGGTCGTATCAAGCATTTCTTCAGCATTTACAAAAAGATGAAGAACCAGCATAAGACCATCGACCAGATTTATGACCTGTTTGCTGTCCGGATTATCGTAGATACGGTTAAGGACTGTTATGCGGCGCTGGGCGTAATCCACGAGATGTACAAGCCGATTCCGGGGCGTTTCAAGGATTATATTGCGATGCCCAAGGCAAACATGTATCAGTCTCTGCACACGACGTTGATTGGAAGCTCCGGGCAGCCCTTCGAGATTCAGATCAGAACTTATGAAATGCATCGTGTGGCGGAATACGGTATCGCCGCCCACTGGAAATATAAAGAAGCCTCCGACGGCAAAAAGGTTGAGGCACAGGAAGAAGAAAAGCTGGCATGGCTGCGTCAGATTCTGGAATGGCAGCGCGAGATGTCGGATAACAAAGAATTCATGAACATGCTGAAAAGCGATCTGGATCTGTTTTCCGACAGCGTATACTGTTTTACGCCGACCGGCGACGTCAAGACCTTGCCTGCAGGCTCTACACCCATTGATTTTGCCTACAGCGTCCATACTGCAGTCGGCAACAAGATGATCGGGGCGCGGGTCAACGGAAAGCTTGTGACGATCGATTACGAAATCCAAAACGGCGACCGCGTGGAAATTCTGACTTCGCAGAATTCCAAGGGACCGAGCCGTGACTGGCTTACGGTAGTCAAGAGTACGCAGGCGAAAAACAAGATCAACCAGTGGTTCAAAAACGAAGTCAAGGAAGAAAATATCACTAAGGGCAAGGATCAGTTCAACACCTACTGTAAGGCACGTTCGATCAACCTGGGCGAAATTATGAAGCCGGAATATCAGGCGGCTGTCATGAAGAAATACGGCTTTATGGACTGGGACAGCGTGCTGGCGGCGATCGGACACGGCGCGCTCAAGGAAGGTCAGATCGCCAATCGGATGCAGGAGCTTTATGAGAAAGACCATCCGAAGGTGATGACCAATGAAGAAGTGCTTGCCTCCATTGCAGAAAATAATGCCAATCAGGCGAAGCAGATGCACCCCCACAGTAAAAACGGCATCGTGGTCAAGGGGATTCATGACGTGGCAGTACGTTTTTCCAAATGCTGCTCTCCTGTGCCCGGGGATGAGATCGTTGGCTTTGTGACAAGAGGACGGGGGATTTCGATCCACCGGACGGACTGTATCAATGTATTAAACCTGCCGGAGATCGAACGTGCCAGACTCATTGAAGCGGAGTGGGAGCCCTCGGATACTGGAGCAGATGGTGAGAAATATATGGCGGAGATTAATATCTTTGCACATAACAGAAGCGGACTTTTAGCAGACATCAGTAAAGCACTGACGGAGCGCAATATTGATATCCAGACGATGAATACGAGAACGAACAAGCAGGGAATTGCAACATTGTCTACTTCATTTGAGATCAGCAGCAGGGAAGAGTTAAATCAGATCGTAGCGAAGCTGCGCAACATCGAAAGCGTCATCGATATTGAGCGTACAACGGGCTGATGCGATGCCGGCGGCAGGTACGAGCAGGTATTGGGAAAGTCGATATGGAATTGGCGGCGTTTCAACGTTTGCAATGCTATCGGAAAATAGCGATTTGCCGCTTGGCTTCTGGGAAAGGAAAACGAATGTCTGAAATTAAAATTGGGCGAAAGACGATGGGTGTCTGCGCAACAAACTGTTATTTTTTATACCGGGAAGGCGGGACAAAGGCGGTCGTAGTTGATCCTGCGGAAAACGGAGCAGGGATTTTCAAATTGCTCTCCGAAAAGGACTTTACTGTGGAAGCGATTCTTCTGACACACGGTCATTTTGACCATATTGGCGGCGCAGCAGAATTAAAAAAAGCATCCGGCGCAAAGGTGTATGCATTGGCAGAAGAGAAGAAAGTCTGCCGGACGCCGGAGTTAAACCTGTCTGCCCAGATGCCCCCTGTTGTGACGATCGAAGCGGATGAATGGCTGACAGACGGACAGACAGTGGAAACCGCAGGGATTTCATTTCAGGTCATTGCAACGCCAGGGCATACTGTAGGCGGATGCTGCTATTACTGTAAAGAGGGCGGTTTCTTATTCTCCGGCGATACGCTGTTTGAGGAATCGGTCGGCAGAACAGATTTCCCGACCGGCAGCATGAGCAGTCTGGTACGCTCTGTGAAAGAAAAACTCTTTGTCCTTCCGGAAGATACAAAAGTTTATCCGGGACACGGAGATATTACTACAATTGGAAGGGAGAAGCAGTACAATCCCTACTGCCAGTAAAAAGATGATTATTGTAACGTTAAATGAAGACAGATATGCCTATGATATCCATTCTCTGGTAAAGGCCTTTTATCCGGAGCAGGAGATCAAAGTTTTTGTAAAAGGAACCAAAGAAGAACGAAGTGACGCCGGGCTGCCGGCGTTTTTCGTGGAATTTGATGAGACGTCCATCTGCGCAGGAATTGAAAATGGAGGGACTAAAACAGTCAATCTAAAGACGCCGGAGGACAGGGGAACGGTTAAAAACGATTTAAAACAGCTTTTGTACGCGCTCCTTTCCGAAGAAACAGGAAAGACGCTTCCCTGGGGAACCCTGACCGGTATTCGTCCGACGAAAATTGCGAAACAGCTTCTGGAACAGGGACAAACAGAACAGGAAGTCGCTGCCTATATGGAGCATACCTATCTGGCATCGAAAGAAAAAACGGAGCTGTCGATTGACATTGCCAAACGGGAAATGCAGATTTTATCCGGAATTCATTATGAGGAAGGATACAGCCTTTATATCGGGATTCCGTTCTGCCCAACGACCTGTCTGTATTGTTCCTTTACCTCTTTTCCGATCTGTGCATGGAAAAATCGCGTGAGCGACTATTTAAGCGCTGTGGAAAAGGAAATCGATTTCGTAAAAGAAGCCTGCGCAGACCGCGTTTTGGACAGCGTTTATATTGGCGGCGGCACGCCGACTACACTGGAACCAGAGGAATTGGAGCGGCTTTTTTTGAAGCTTCAAAATACGCTTGACTGGTCACAGGTGCGGGAGTTTACGGTAGAAGCAGGGCGCGCGGACAGTATTACGGCAGAGAAACTGCGTGTGATGAAGCGTTATGGTGTGACGAGAATTTCGGTCAATCCACAGACGATGAAGCAGGAAACCCTTGATCTGATCGGTCGTCGGCATACTGTGGCGCAGACGGTTGAGGCATTTCGGCTGGCGCGGGAGGAAGGCTTTGATAATATCAATATGGACCTGATTCTCGGGCTGCCGGGAGAAACGAAGGAAGATGTCGAAGAGACCATTCGCCGAGTGCAGGAGCTTGGACCCGACAGTCTGACGGTACATTCTCTTGCAATTAAGCGGGCTTCCAGGCTGAGCCAGTGGATTTTGGAGCATGGCATCAGCACGCTGCACAACACGGACGAAACGATGGCGATCGCTGCTCAGGGGGCAAAGCAGATGGGCATGGAACCGTATTATCTCTACCGACAGAAAAATATGTCCGGCAATTTCGAAAATGTCGGCTACGCAAAACCGGGGAAGGCGGGTATTTATAATATTTTAATCATGGAGGAGGTCCAGACGATCATGGCACTCGGTGCAGGAACCATCTCCAAACGCGTCTATGGCGATGGCAGAATCGAACGCTGTGACAATGTCAAGGATGTCGGGCAGTATATCGAGAGAATCGATGAGATGATACAGCGCAAACAGCGGTTATTCTCAGAAGAATAGTTGGATTTTCAATAAAATATTGTAACGTGTTATGGAAAAATGAGTACAACAAAACCGTACAGATGCAACAGTTTGTTACTCGTGACAGTAACATCGAAACCAAAGGACATTTCTAATTACTTAGGAATGTCTTTTTTGCGCATTTGTGAATGGTTTTAGGTGCAACAAACACATGAAATAATGAAATGGAGGTCCATTATGAACAACACAGCGTTAGGAGCAGAAAAATAAAAAGCCCTTTTGGATTAAATTGGGCGCGGTTGCGGCTTGTCTCGCAATCGTGATTGCCGTAGACGGCATACTTGCTCCTTTTTCTGGCGGCATGATTGTATCGGCTTACGCTTATGGCACAGATGAAGAAATTACTACAGCCGGAGCAGTAATGAATAGCGGCACAATCAGCGATAGCGGAGAGATGAAAGGACAGCCGTTGATGTTCTATCTTTCTGGCAAAGATATTGCTACAGTCCGTTTTTCTTGCAAAAACCAGCAAATCAATTTTTGGGACTGGACAGAAAAAAGAGATGAATATGGGAACGCCCAGAACTTTACCGTTGCCTATGGGGAGGACGAAAGCGAATATTATTATTTGACGATCAGCTGGGTGCCTAATGCTATCATTCGGGAACTGACTGACAATGAGGACAGTACGATTGCAGCTTTGCCGGAGGAAATGCGGAATGATATTATCGTCATGGGGATTACATTTGAAAACGGAAAAACTACAACAAAGGCAATTACAATCTCTCTGTTAGACGACGGTAGATTCTTTGCGTCCTTTGATGATTACCAAATCAGCGAAGAAGATACTTTTATAAATCGTCCCGATAGCGAAGCAATCGGTGCCGCACCTGTTATAGAGGATAATTACAAAGAAGCAGATCCGAATGAACCAGAGCAAATTGTCATTCCAAATAGTATTACTTTCACAGGAACAATCATTGACAATGTGATTGAAAGTTTAGTTCCCATTATTCTTGTTGATGTCGAGGAAAATTCAGGACTAAGCTATGATAAAGTGCTGTTTGAATTGACAGAGGAACAAAAGATTGGGAATTAAAAACTGGTACGCGTGTACAAATAGTCTGCTCGGACATTTTTCAAGAATCGACTCCCCCGATTGGCAATTTAATTTCTATTACAGAAGCAGCACCCAATGATGAGTTGAAAATAGCAGATGAAGCAGCCAGAGCCTATTATGAGAATACAGTCTTTGAAGTTGTTTCTTTGGAATTCAAGAGCCAGACAGAAAATAAAATTATTTTTTCTGTGTGTGCAAGCAAGGACGGAGTAATTCAAGGGCCTAATCGCACAATCACTTTACAACTGAATAATGGAACATGGGAAGTTGTGAACGAGGGATACTAAGAGATTGCACAGAGAGCTGACCAGCCGGGTAAGCTGTCAGACCGACCGGCAGAACGGACTTCATTGCAAGAAAGGCTCGCAGCAATGAAGGCAAGGGTGTCCGGGACACCTGCAGGAAGGGATGCAGTAGATAAGACAAAGGGGAAGGAGATGCATGAATTAATCAGCGTTTCCCTAGCTTAAAAGCCGTAGAAATTAAGTGATAAACATGATATATTTATGGAGAAGAGAGACATATAATCTTCTCCATATTTTTGGGGAGGAAATTATATGGGTAAAATAAATATGCAGGATTTCGCAAGATTCCAATGATTAAGAAAGTGCATGATGTGCTTATATATCAGAGAACATACCATAAAGACATTGCTACTCGGTTTTCTCCGAGAGAAGGATTTGAGGATCTAGTATTTACTTCTAAGACGAACAATCCTATCAATGCAGCTAACATCAAAGATTCTATCAATTATATTGTAGAAATGAGAGAACTTGGAATGTGGAGTGCAGAGGAAATTCAAACAGATTGCCAAATTAAATAAACATAATTTTAAACAATAAATGAAGAGCCAGACGCAAAAGACGCAGAGCCGCTAATTCTAAAGGATTTGAATTTAGAATTGTGGCTTTTTATATTGCAATACCATGAGTTAAAAAGAAATGGAGAAAAAGAAAATGAAGGATAATATTATCATTCGATTGGAAAGAGAAAATGAATACCATGAGGTAGAAAATCTGGTAAGGGAGAGTTTCTGGAATGTGTATCGCCCAGGCTGTCTGGAGCATTATGTACTCCATCAGCTTCGCAACGATCCGGCGTTTGTTCCAGAATTGGATTTTGTCATGACATTAGATGGACAGTTGATTGGACAGAACATGTTTATGAAGGCAGTGATTGCAGCCGATGATGGCAGAAGCATTCCCATTATGACTATGGGACCGATCTGTATTGCACCGGAGCTTAAAAGGAAGGGGTATGG
>ERZ825137.6170-NODE-6170-length-10650-cov-4.754884_pt1 | contig 10650 bp, 9 predicted proteins | sample MGYA00519873_ERZ825137 | MGnify/ENA primary metagenome ERZ825137 (study PRJEB31778, sample SAMEA3449190) | human gut metagenome | biome: human gut; feature: human-associated habitat; material: faeces | place: United Kingdom | collected 2010/2012 ... | reverse complement strand
AAAAATTTTTGAAAAACTTTTTGAGCTTTTCCACGGCGATGTCTACGCTGAATTTCACTGCCCGTTTGGTGCATCCCTCCATTCCTGCGATCTGCTCATAGGTCATCCCTTGAAAGTAATAGAGGATCAGCCTCCGCCTTTGTATTTCGGGCAGTTCAGAGATCGCCCTATGTAACTGCGCATATTCCATGCTCTGCAAAGCGCTTTCTTCGACCGTCGCCGGGCGATGCACGGCTCGGTCATACAACGATGCCTCCGTGAGCTCCGACTGCTCATAGTGGCGATCCACCTCGTTCAGATAGGAGAGATCGTCCAACTCAAAGGAATCGAACAGTGTAAATACGGCAGCACTGATCTCAACATGATGCCGATCGCCTTGCCCGTCCAAAAAGGTCAGCCAATGGCGGCCGTCCTCGGTCGTGCTGATGGTATAGGGATCATATTTGTCCTTTCTTCGTTTCGGATGGTTTCCATCCATAGCGTTATCCTCCGTTTCGATTTGAATTTTTGAATGATCCAAATCGGACGGAGGGCTGCGGCAGCCTACGCTGCCACGCAAAAGGCACAGATATAGCAAAACGCACCTGCAAAGCGGCAGAAGCCGCAAAGCAAGTGCGTTTAATTCATTATTATAATGACCGTGCAGTTCAGCATCAAGGAATGAGTAGAAATCAAGTTGAATAATTGATGCAAGCGATGGATCAAGCGCCCGATGCTTTTGTCATGCTTTCAGGATAATCCTCATTGTCCGGTCACAGCAGCGAAAGCATCTATCAAATCGGCATCATGTTTTTGCTATACACCGCAAGGTGACAACCATTTTACGGATTTCCGTAGCCATATCCTTGAAGACATAAGACTTCAAGTCACCAAAATGGGCTCTAAACTGCAAGCGAATCTTTTGGTATATGGCACTGTCGGTCATTTTCCTTGTGCAAATAGGTGATGCAACGGATCAGTGAATCAACTTACCGTCTTTCATCTTTAGTAGCACATCGGCTACCTCTGCTACTGCGGGATCGTGGGTGACAATGATAACACAGCGATTTCCCTCATGGGCCAGCCCTTGCAGAATACCAACAATGTTTCGGCTGTTTTCACTGTCCAAATTGCCGGTAGGTTCGTCTGCCAGAATAAGCTCACTGCCTGAGGTTAGCGCGCGGGCGATAGCCACTCGCTGCTGCTCTCCTCCGGAGAGCATATTGGGAAACCGCTTGAACTGATCCTCCTTCAACCCAACTTGCAGAAGTTTTTCTGCTGCGAGCTCATCCGCTTTTTTCTTTGGCATTTTGCGGACATACAGGGGATAGGCGGCGTTCTCCAACACGGTCAGGTGTTGAAACAAGTTGAAATTCTGGTAAATCACGGACACATGGTTCAGCCGGTAAGAATCACGGTTCATTTTCGCCGTGGATTCTCCGTCTAATTCGATCGTGCCGGAGGTCGGCACATCCAGTCCTGCAAGCAACGATAGAAATGTAGTCTTCCCGCTGCCGGAAGGCCCTACAATGGCATAAACATGCCCCTGTTGAAAAGTGCAACTGACACCATTCACAGCCCTTACTGTCTGGACTGCATTTCTATATTCGTATGTAACTTGTTTGGAAGTCAGGATATTCATATTCAATCCTCCACCTTCATGAGATTCATAACATTTATGCTTGTGATCCGAAGTGCTGCAACCGCGGAACCGAGTAAAAATATACCTGTCATCAGCGCAGCATGAAGCAATGCACTTGTCTGTATTTCGCCTTCCAGAAGAATGCCACCAGCTATACCGAAGAATGCACCTGTAAAAGCGAGAATAGAAAGTTCTCCCATGACCAATCCAAAAATTTTACATTGTTTCATGCCGAGGCAGCGCATGACAGCAAACTCTTTTGTCCTGCCGCGAGTTGCCAGAAAACTTGCGAAAAAGCCGATGCCGCCGCATACAATGATCAAAACCGGCAGCAACAGATGCAGCATGGAAAGGTTCGCCTGAATCTCCTCTATATTTTTCTGATAGGTCTCATCGTGGATTAAAACACCAAAAGTAAGACCATCCATTTGATTGCTGAGATCCGGGCGAACAAACCACTCGTAAATATACGATTTGCTTTCTTCCAGCTTTTGATTGTTTCGGATATCGAAAGAACAGCTGTCCGTCAGAAAAGCAACGGAAACGCCTTCACTCCATGACATGAAATAGGGACAATATATTTCATTGCTCGGGCCGTTTGTAACAGTCCCTATGATTCGCAATCGTGCAGATTCGCCCATATCGGCGGCAACGGTAATGTATTCGCCATCGGTGACCAAGTCAGATGAAATCAGGCATACTTGTTCTTGCCCGCGCAGAACTCCTTCCTCCCAGTCTTCAAAAAATTGGACATAGACCCCTTCTGCTTGAGAAAGAGCGGGATCGGAATCGATCGAGAGAATCCTGCTGAGTGTTGCGCCTTCCGGTTTCTCCAATGACATTTTCGCTTTTGCCCGCACGTTTTTTACATAATCGTCCAAATAGCATTCCCGCAACCGTCGTTTCCCCTCCAACATCTCTACAAAAGCCGAAAGCATTTGCAGGTTGCCGGAATCAGTACCTTTTGCATTTGTTACGGTGCAGGAAATTGTGGTATTCTCAATCGTGTTGCATAAAGCATTCTCCTGACGGATAGTTAAATTCTGTAAGATCATTGCAGAAAGAGCCCCTGCGGCGGCAACCGCAATAAGGAGCAGACTTGATGTCCATCGGCGGAGCATGGCAGTCAGTGTTACACTTTCAAGAGCGTGACCGTTTTTTTGAGACATAGACAATTATGCTCCTTTCAAGGCAAGCCTTATTTTGCTTTCATCAGCTTGCGGTTCGCAAAGATCGCCGTGCTGATCATAGTAGAAACCATGAGAAATACAAATGCAGTAACAGCAGAAACCGCCATTGCCTCCGGTCGGAGCGTAAGAGCGCTCGAAAGCAGATTCCGTGTAACAACATCAAATAGCGCAATTGCAGCACATGTGCCAAACAAGACTGCAAGGGTTTCCAAAGGAATAAGTGCCATGATGATTTCCCGGAATACTGCCTTGGATGACCTGCCCAAGAGGCGAACACCACGGATCGTCAAGTTCATTCTGCGGAAATTCAGAAACAAAAACAGTGCGGAAGTAAGCAGGAATACTCCGATGCCGACCATCATCAGGCGCATGGCATTGGTTTCAAGTGCATCCAGTGATTCCTGCATAGAAGAAAAGTCCTGATCGAAATAGAGAAATTGTCCAGCGAGGTTCTGCTGCTCCATGTACTTTTCAAATTCTTTTGCAGAGCCATTTTTCAGGACAAAAGTGTTCAGTAAGGAATTTGCCCGTGTTTCATAATTCTGCGCATTAGGAACAGATGCTTTGGGAACCAAAATCGTGTCCGCATTAAGCTGATATGCGCCAAATGCGAATCGAGCGCCAGTATAAATGCCAATAACGGTATAATTTTTGCATACACCGATCGCATCATCGAGAGACATATAGTATCGTTGACGATAAGGGCCCGGATCTTCCGCCGCAAGCATAGAATTCGCCGTCGCACCGTTGTTGTATTCCCCAAATCCAGAATCATAGTAGTCAAGCTGAATCATATCTCCCAGCCGGAGGCCGTTTTGTTCAGCATAGGCTGCACTGATGACACACACATCATCACCGTTTGTGTACTCTTCGCCTGTAAAAAAGCGCCCGGATAACAAAGCCTCATCACCGGTATTAAAAGAATACATACTCTCTGCTCGATCGGTCAGTATCACGGCCGCAGACTCATAGTTAAGCTGACAAAGCGGTACAATATCTTCCCGCCAAGTCGAAGCTGCATCGCTGTTTAGATAATCTGTCACCGACCCTGTATATTCACAGACCCAAGGAAGTTGTCCTGCCGCAAGGAAATGGTAGTCCAGCCCATTATAACTACCAAGTTCAAGACTGCTGGGCTCACCATAGAAATTGCTGTTGATCTCAGGGAACGGAACAATGTAGCGATTCTCATTTTTTACCTGATCATACCCATCGGCGGACCGAACGACACGATGATCTTGGTATTGGCCGAACACAAGATAGGTTTTACCTTTTTCAAATGGTACTGCCCCATCCGATTCGCGTACATCGCTGTAGATATGTACCGAATCAGGTCTGGGGAACGTATTATATGCGTCTGACAAGCAGACGATTTCCTCAACGCTGAATGTTGCATCATACAGAAACATACCTTCCGTTGGCTGCTCCCGGATGCCGCTGCAGCGCAGTGCAAATACAGCAAGAGAATAACATTCTCCATCAAATGCAGTATTATATTCAGATGGGTCGATGCTGCTGGAAGAGAGGGATCTACTGCCCGCTATATGAGCAGAAAGCAGGCAGCGACGGTCAACCATGGTGATTTGGGGAGCCTCCTGCGCTGCGTTGTCTGCAAATACACGATTCTGCAATGCGGTGGCGATCTCCTCTGGTGACAGGTTGCTTAGATCAGGCTCTATCGGGATTGCAATCGTTGTGTAACCATTTGAAATCTCACTTTTCTGTGTTTTGGCGCTTTCCCACGCGGAATAACCGATGCAGGATAGCAGAACAGAGAAACTGAGCAGCAATACCAGCAATGTGGTAAAGAGCGGCCTTCTTGTTGCCTGCTTGAGGAAAATATTCATAGTTCTATCCCCCTTTTCGTAATATCAAATGTTGCCGCACCTGGGGTGGTGCGGCAACATTTTAAGATTGTTGCTTAATGGTCGGGTTGACTATACAAAGCTTACTAAGAGTTTAGATAGGCAACCACTGACAGCCATTTTTGTGATTCTTACCTGCACCGGGACATGCGATCCACTTCGTATACCGATATGCACCGCAATTGGGGCAGTTGTAAACGTGCGTCTGAGTAGTGCCATCACAACTTGCACGACTCAAAGCTTCACCATGATAAGGATAGCTGACGGTAGATGTTTGCGTGACTTTCGCGCATTTAGTACATACTCTTGTCACCACAACGGTTTTTTTGCATTGCGAGTCGTTGTACTTAGCCCATGATGTAGACGTAGTAGCAGCTCCCCAAGTGTGACTGCATGCCTGGGGCACCACAGTGTCGGGCTGTGCCGCAAAAGTGGGGATGGCAAGGCACATAACCAGTGCAATGGCCATAACAAGAGAAATAACCTTTTTCATGCGTAGCTCCTCCTATTTAGTATTTGGTGTATTTGCTGATTTCTTTCTGCCCCAACTGCAATCAACATACAGTTAATGTGTTTGTCCTTTCACAAGACGATCGGCAATGGCACCACATGTCGATCGTGGGCATTGGACTATAGCAAACACTGGCCCTGCGTTTGTCAACGAGAAATGACTATGCCTCGAGCCAAATAGTTCGGATAGTCTATTTTGCCTGCTATACACTATCGAGTCGGCCGTTTAGTACATCTTACTTTTTGAATTATGAGAATTCAAGAGAAGATGCACGAAACGACAATTTATGGGCCCTTTTGGTCATGCTTTTTTTGTGTATTTGCAAATAACCGCTTGATCAATACAGGCATTTGCAAACAAGCTGGTAAAACTATCCCAAATCCGATAGGAAAGGCAACATAGTCCTGTTTGATAGCCAGAAAAATAATGTACACAATTAGCATTGCTATTACAATAACTCTGGCCCACCTCCCGAATACCCGAATTTCCTTCTCTGATAAGCGTCTGGCTTCAGAATCGATAGGACTAAACACGCAAATAATAACTACTGATAGAAAAACTGCAACAGATAGTCCCGTTGATGAGGTAGTGCTATTGATCACAGTTAATCCCCATACGGCAAATCCCAAAAGGATAGTTGACGTGGCAAAGCAAATACCGGGGTTGGAGAGATGATATCCGCCGCTAAACTTGCGAATCAGCATAAACGGAAGAATTAATAGAGTGCTTTCGAGTAGCGCGTTGAAAATAATCCCCCATACAGTAACTATGATAAAAGGAAGCAGCCCCCATATAAAACTGTAAGCTGCATAGCGAAACAGCGGTACTTCGGAGGCTTCAACACAGCCTTCCCTTCTAAGCCAACTTACGACGCGCTCAGAAAGCCGATTGATCATTTGAGTTTGCTGAATTTGCGCAGCTCATCGGGCGCTTGAGGCTGGTGAATCATAAAACAGGAGTTAGTATTTGCACAGACAAATAGGACTGCGCACAGGACAGCAGAGAGAAGAGATGCTGTTTTTCCCAGCAGCATGTTGTTTCGAGTAGTTCTTTTCATATAAAACCCTCCAGAAATTTTTTTGCAGATTACCTGCAAATGTATTGTAGTGTAAATTTGAATAAAATGAAAGACATTATACACGAAACGACAGAATTCACTCAAAAACGTATATACGCTCAATAAATAGGCACAGGATATATAACTAAAACAGAAAAATTCTTTGCTGCATAAATCAAATTTGCATTTTATTTATACAACTACATCCAATACAGAATAATTCTGGAATAGATTGTTGAGTTTAAGCGATGCTATTGGTAGGATTTATGAGGGCAGGTGATTCTAGTGGAATTGAACTACGTTGAGATAGGGAACCGAATTGCTCAACGGCGTATACACGCTGGCATCAAGCAAACAAATCTGGCTGAAACAGTGGGAATATCTAATAATTACTTATCAAGCATTGAGCGTGGGAAAGAACGACCCAGCCTCGAAATATTGGTCAGCATATGTAACGCTCTGCATGTAACACCTGATTACCTTTTGATGGGAAATATGCACTCAAACAATATTCCACAAAATATAACCGATGGATTGAGACTATGTTCTGAGAATGACCTCGACCTTATATTGGCGATCGTTCAAATCATGGTTAGAAGATCGTCTGACCGATGGAATAGTGACAATTACTTTTAGATATGCTATAATACCCCTACTCTTAAAAAGGTAGGGGTATTATTGTGCGTATTATTTTTTGTGATGATGACCCCATGGTCATCGAGCAGCTCCTGTCATATGTGTCAGAGTTTTTTGCACAGCTGGGAGGAAAGAAAGTGGAATTCGCCTATTACTCCAGCGGAGATGCTCTGTTAAATGCTAAAGCTCGTGCGGATATCGCATTTTTAGATGTTGAAATGCCCGGCGTTAGCGGGATCCATGTTGGTGCAAAGCTGAAAGAATTGAATCCAAATATAAAAATATTCATCGTGACCTCTTATCCGGATTATTTGGACGAAGCCATGAGATTTCAGGTGTTTCGGTATTTGTCAAAACCGATTGATAAAAATCGGCTGTTTCGCAATCTGAAAGATGCAGTTTACCAGTACAATATGGAAAGCCGCGAGTTCCCCATTGTAACGAATGAAGGAGTATTTGTTCGTCGTGCGGAAGAGATCATTTGCGTTGAAGCGACACAGAGAAAAGTTTTAGTTCATACGATAGATGGAGTTCTGCAAAGTACACAGAATATGGAGTATTGGCGGCAAACTTTGACCTTGCCATGCTTTTATATGACGCACCGGAGCTATATCGTCAATCTGCACTTTGTCAATTCTATTCACAAAGATACGATCCTGCTGAAATATCGGGGCAGGGAGATGACCGCTTACTTAACAAGGAGAAGGTATACTGCATTCAAGGACACCTATTTGTGGTATATGGAAAGCGTGAAATGATGGCGGAATATATTTGCTATGGCGTGTTATATATTGCGGAAGCGACCATTGCATGGTTGTATTTTGATGCTCTGTTTTGTAGAAAATCGTCCGGCTTGAAAATCGGTATCACTTTTGCGGTTGCCTATCTTCTCTTGTTTGGCATTACATGGTTTAACAGCGTCGTTTTGAATGGCGCAGCATTTTTCCTCGCTAATTTACTGCTGCTATGGATGAATTACGAATGCAAACTGAGATCTGCCATATTGCATTCTGCTTTTCTGACCTCGATCATGGCTATTACAGAAATTATCGCAGCATGGATCATCAGCTTGTTTGGGTTCCGTTTTGGTGCCTATGCAGATAGTTTGGCCATCATGATCGTCATGGCTGTGATCAGCAAAATGCTTTATTTTTCGATAACAGTCATTGCTGCAAAACTCTGGGCTCCGAACCGACAGGCTCAGGAAGAGCCTGCGTTTATGGGATTGCTTTGCATATTACCGATCTTTTCTGTCATTGTCTCAGCAGTAGTGGTATATATCGGGGTACGCGCAGAGATGGCAAAGCCGGTAGAACTTCTCATGATAATCATTGTGTTGACCTTGCTGATCGTCAATCTGATTTTTATGGTCATATACAACCATTTGCAGCGAATGCACGCTGAACAGCTGGCTATGAATTTGAGTATTCAAAAAGAAGAAGCAGATGCTGCATATTATCAGGATCTGCAAAAGCAGTCCGAAAACCAGCGCATTCTCATACACGACATCAAAAGACATCTAAATACTATTCACGGCTTGGCAAACGATTTCAACGCTCCGGGGATATCCGAGTATATTACAAAACTCGTGGATGATGTACTGCCTGATCAGCAGGTAAAACTATGTTCTGACCCCATACTTAATTTCATGCTGCAGCAATTTCGGGATAAATGTAAAAGCCCCCAAATAACCTTTCAATGTGATATCCGGGATAATTGTCTTTCGTTTATGGATGCCCCAAGTATTACGACCTTTTACGGTAACCTGCTGACGAATGCGTTCGAGGCGGCGAGCTTCTCTGCAGAACGGACGATAGAGCTATCCGTAAAGAAAAATGAGGACCAACAGGTTGTGATCGTTTCAGTTGTCAATTCCTGCGACACACCACCTGTGCCGGATCATGAGGGCTTGTTTCGAACGAAAAAGCGCAATCCCGGAATTCATGGTGTGGGGCTGAAGAGCATTGGACGTATAGTAGCCCGATATCACGGCGTTGCAACGATGCGTTTTGACCCCGAAAGTAAGAAATTCTATCATATCGTTCAATTTCCCATGCAAGAAGAACGGAAAAATCGTAGCTGAACACATCTAATGATTTTTCCGCCCATTCGGTATGTAACATGCAAAAGGAGCAAATGGCATCTTTGGTCTATGCCATTTGCTCCTTTTTATAGGCCTAATTAAAAGGCTGGTATTCCATACCCAAGGATCTCATAATACCCTACGGGATATTGGTTCTGTCGGCAGCTATCGCCGGAATTGCCCTCGATGGTGTAGACAATGCCGTTTTCGCATTTCTCCACGATGCCGACATGATCGGACTGCCCATCTTGCGGGCCGGAGCTGCCTTTGTTGTCCCAATCAAAGAAAATGATCTGACCGGCAGATGGTTCAAAGCTGCCGTCCTGCCATTGTCCACGGTCTTTGAACCACTGGACACCGTTGACGCAGCCCGCAAACTTCGGGATAACGCCGCCGTCGATATAGCCACACTCATTGGCACACCACGAAACAAAGCAGGCGCACCATTCTACACGGCTTTCAAATCCATACCACGACCAATAGGGCTGACCGCCCACATTGCCGATCTGCGACAAGGCCACCGTGACGATGGAATCATCCCCGAAATAAATACCATAGAGGACAGCAGACCACATACTGCGGTTTTCCTCGGCAAGCAGTTCAGAAAGCTGCTGTCGCTGGTCAGCGTTGAAATTGAAAAGGTCTGCCATTTCCTCGGCGGTCTTGTGGCTGACCGTGATATAGAGATAGGTGCGTGTGACCGTCGTGGCAGTTTCCACGATGTTCCCGTGACCGTCGTCGGTTTCAGTAATGACTTTCTCGGTCTTGCTCTCGGTGCGGGAAGATATTTCGTTCATCTGCCAGAAAATATCGTTGAGAATGGCTTTCTTGGCATCGTCCACCGTGGCAACCTCCTGCGGATCGTCGGGATCGGTGGTGGTTTTTACCGCATACACCGCCAGCACCTCCGGCCAGACGGCACGGGAGCCGGACATTTCCAGCTCATCGTAGATGATGGTTGCCCTTGTGGTGTCGATCTGCGATTGATAATCAGCGTTGATCTCCTGCACGGCCTGCCGCATAGTCTGTCCCGTGCCGCTGTCCTCACCGGAGAAAAAGATGCCGAAGCAAGAGCCGACGATCAGTCCGATCAGACAGATAACGATAATCACGACAACGGCGATCCAGCCGCCCGCAGCGATGGCGGCGATCAGTGCCTTTGTTCCGGCAACGATGGCTTTGACAGCGGCAGCAGTAGCCTTGACCGCCGCCTTGATGCCTGCCGCAGTTGCCTTTGCCGCTGCACGGGCAGTCTGCGCCGCAGTTTTAGCGGCTTTTGCCGTGGCCTGCGCGGTTTTCTGCGCCGTCTTTGCCGCAGCCTGCGTCGTTTTTATGGCCGTCCGGGAGGTCTGCTCGGCGGTTTTGATGCTTTTCTGCGTGGTCTTGACCGCCGCCTTGCCCGTGGATTTTGCCGTCTGCTTGATGGTTTTGCCGCTGCGGTCTACCGTCTTGATCGCCTTTTGCGTAGTATCGGCAGAGCGGCGCACTCGCCGCATGGCGTCCTTCGTCTGCTTTTTCGGCAGGTCTGCCTTTCTCCGCTGAAAATAGTCCTTTGCCTTGGAGATATTCTCCTTGGTGGTTTTTACGCCCTTGCGGCCGGCCTTATCCAGCCCGTGGGCGGCTTCGTGCGCCGCCGTTTCCGTCCCGGTCAAAGTGCGGTCGGCGGCATATTCTTCGGGAGAGGATT
>ERZ825137.6166-NODE-6166-length-10653-cov-2.769674_pt1 | contig 10653 bp, 8 predicted proteins | sample MGYA00519873_ERZ825137 | MGnify/ENA primary metagenome ERZ825137 (study PRJEB31778, sample SAMEA3449190) | human gut metagenome | biome: human gut; feature: human-associated habitat; material: faeces | place: United Kingdom | collected 2010/2012 ... | reverse complement strand
GAAGCAACATTTGCTCATTCTTTGATGTTTCTCAAAATATTGTAATACAAGTTTTCAAGTGTATTTTCCCTTTTATCTTTCTTTAAATCACATTCCCAAACTGTTATAACATTCCAACCTGCTTCAGATAATTGCTTATAAACAAATATATCTCTTTCAAAGCAAAACCGGAAACAAAAAGCCGGGATTTATTGTTATTTATACAGAAAACCTAAAAAATAGTTTTATGGACAAGTACATTTGCACCGTTTGTGACTACGTTTACGACCCTGAGCTGGGCGATCCGGAAAATGGCATTGAGCCGGGAACATCGTTTGAAGATCTTCCTGAAGATTGGGTTTGCCCGCTATGCGGAGTTGGAAAAGAAGAATTTGAGAAAGCGTCCTAAGACGCTTTCTTTTCTTTTACATCACTACTAGCCTCTACTACATTCACCACATAATCACCCAATTTCTCACATTCGGCGATAATGTCCATATAGTAAACGCCCATCTGATAATCATATTCCTTGTTATTCACATCCAGAATATTCTGATTCTTCAGCTGATTGCGATAGTTATTAATTTCATTCTCAATATTGAATGACTTATTCACGTCGATGCTTTGATGCTCGGAACGCTCTACAACGACAATCATTTGTGCCAACGCATCATCCGTCAGTTTCATCATAAAGTGAATATGGTCATATTGCTTTTCCGTGAAATCCTGATTAGTCTGACGCTTGCGATTGATAGTACGCGCAAGATTATAACAGCTATCACCGATACTCTCAATTTCAGTTACTTCACGAAGCATTGCACGAATCTGAAGCTTACTCTCCGAACTCAAACGCCCGTCAGACACCTGGTTCAGATAATTGGCTATCTCCAACTCCATATTATCACTGATATTCTCATATTTTTCGATACGGCTGAACAGCTTATTATAATCATCGTCCTTATCCGTATGCAACAAGTCCTGTACCATATTGAACATACGGTGAGTACGTTCCGCAAACAGATGAATTTCCTTGCGTGCCTGCAAAATGGAAAGCTCCGCTGTAGAAAGCATGCCACCGGAAATGAAGCGGAGACGATATTCCTCATCAGCTTCTTTCTGCGGAATGATGGCACAAACCGTACGCTCTATCAGTTTTACAAACCAGATCAGCAGCAATACATTGCAGATATTAAAGCAAGTATGGAAAGCCGATAACTTAAATGAAACAGCTACGGCAGGATCTTTCGTTCCCATCACATTTTCCACAAACCAAGATACGGCACTCGTAAACGGAGTGAAAAGGCAAAGTACCCAGATAACGCCGAAGACATTGAACACCAAATGAGCCAATGCAGCCCTCCTCGCCTGCGTATTACCGGTCAATGCGGCAAGATTGGCAGTAATGGTGGTACCGATATTCTCTCCCAATACCAATGCAGCCCCCAATTCAAAGCTAATCCATCCATTAGCACACATGATAAGCGTAATTGCCATCGTTGCCGCCGATGCCTGCACAATCATAGTCAGGATAGTACCGATAAACACAAACAACAGAATAGAAATATATCCCATATCGGTATAGCTTTGCACAAAGGCCAACATTTCCGGATTTGCTTTCAAATCCGGCGCATTGGATTGCAGCATGGAAAGTCCCATAAATAGGAAAGAGAAACCGAAAATAAATTCACCGATAGACTTACGATGACTTTTTTGAGAAAAGAGAAGAGGAATGCCGAAGGCCAGTAGAGGAAGTGCGAAAGCGGCTATATCAACTTTGAAACCTAATGCCGAAATAATCCATGCTGTAACGGTAGTACCGATATTGGCTCCCATTATTACGCCGATGGATTGGGATAAAGTTAACAGTCCAGCGTTTACAAAACTCACTACCATAACGGTAGTTGCGGAAGAGGATTGAATCAGTGCTGTGACCAGCACACCCGTCAGTACACCGGTTACCCGGTTGGTAGTCATTGCCGTTAGAATTTTCCGGAGCCTGTCACCGGCAAACTTTTGAAGTCCTTCACTCATTATCTTCATTCCGTACAGGAATAATGCCAGCGAGCCAAGCAGCTTTAAAAAATCATAAAAAGAATATTCCATCTTTAATTAATTAGAAGGTTTTATGCCACATCTGTTATTATATCTATATTTAACGTATTAATCACCTAAAAAGGAGACGTCATGAAACACATGTTACAAATTTGTTGCAAAAATAATAATATTTCTAAAGAATTCCCCATCGGGAGTTCACTTTTGGATATTTATTACGGTTTTAATCTTAATTTCCCCTATCAGGTTGTCAGTGCAAAAGTTAATAACCGATCCGAAGGGCTGAACTTCCGGGTATACAATAATAAAGATGTAGAATTCCTCGATATACGTGACTCTTCCGGTTTGCGGACGTATGTGCGCAGTCTTTGCTTTGTGCTGTACAAAGCTGTCAACGAATTGTTTCCGGACGGCAAACTATTTGTAGAACACCCTGTATCCAAAGGCTACTTCTGCAACTTGCGCATTGGGCGCACAATTACGCTGGAAGATGTATCCGCCATTAAAAAGCGCATGCAGGAAATCATAGACAAAAATATCACCTACCGCCGCACGGAATGTCACACAACCGAAGCTGTGCGCATCTTTAATGAACGGGGGATGACAGACAAAGTAAAGTTGCTGGAAACTTCCGGCTCTATCTATACCTATTATTATTCATTAGAAGATACGATTGATTATTATTATGGTAATCTACTGCCCAGCACCGGCTTTATCTGGCTGTTCGACATTGTGAAATATTACGATGGGCTGTTGCTTCGCATTCCCAACAGGCAAAATCCTAATGTATTGGAAGAAGTCGTCAAGCAGGAAAAAATGCTGGATGTATTTAAGGAACATCTGCGTTGGAATTATATCATGGGATTAAGCAATGTCGGTGACTTTAACCTCGCCTGTGAAGAAGGACATGCCACTGATTTAATCAACGTAGCAGAAGCACTGCAAGAGAAAAAGATAGCTCAGATTGCCGATGATATCTATAATCGGGGTGAAAATGGCAACCGCGTAAAACTGGTACTTATCTCCGGCCCGTCCTCTTCAGGTAAGACCACCTTCAGCAAACGTCTTTCCGTACAACTTATGACAAATGGTCTTCGCCCATACCCCATCGCCCTGGACAATTATTTTGTGAACCGCGAAGACACTCCGAGAGACGTTAACGGAGATTATGACTACGAATCGTTGTATGCACTCGATCTCAAAAAGTTCGAGGAAGACCTGAAAGCTTTGTTACGAGGCGAAGAAATTGATCTACCGAGTTTCAACTTCTCTACCGGACAACGGGAATACAAAGGGGACAAGTTACGGATTGACGAACATACCATCCTCATCCTGGAAGGTATTCATGCATTGAACCCGGAACTCACTCCGCAGATACCGGCAGAAAACAAATATAAGATCTATGTATCTGCCCTGACTACCATTTCTCTGGACGACCACAACTGGATACCCACAACGGATAACCGCCTGTTGCGCCGTATCATCCGCGACTTCAACTATCGGGGATATTCGGCACGCGAAACCATCTCCCGCTGGCCCAGCGTGCGTGCCGGAGAAGACAAATGGATCTTCCCTTACCAGGAGAACGCCGATGTGATGTTCAACTCCGCACTACTGTTTGAATTTGCCGTATTGCGTTGCCACGCTGAACCGATACTGACCAGCGTCCCACGCAATTGTCCGGAGTATGCCGAAGCATACCGGTTGCTGAAATTCATCAAATACTTTACTCCGGTACAAGATAAGGAAATCCCGCCAACATCACTTCTGCGTGAGTTCCTGGGAGGGAGCAGTTTCAAATACTAATCCTTGCCATCTATCCTACCCGAGCCGTACCTGCACCGTACCCGCTCCGTAGTTGCTCCGTACTCTATAGATACGAAGGAGGTACGGAGCGAGTACGGAGAAGATATGGAGATAACACGGAAAAGATACGGAGATCATACGGAACAGTATATAATTCCATGTACCCTAATCATCAGAAAAATGAGATAAGTCAAGTTTTTAAGCGCTTTTCTTGTACAACCTACAGAAGAATGTCTTAACTTTGTAAGCAAATAAAATGAATCATATATGAGAAAGATAATTACCCTACTCTTCTTAGCCGCTTTCTGCATTTGCAGCCAAGCCTATTCACAGAACCGTGCCGATGAACTAATGAAACAAGCACAGGAAAGTCTCGCAAAAAAAGAATATATCAAAGCCCGCTATCTTTTCCTCCAGGCTTACAATGCTTTTTCCTCTCAGGCAAAGTATGATAAAGCAGTAGAATGTGGTGTCAACGCCAGTGCTCTCTACCATCGGGAAAACTATTATAAAGAAGCTTTTGAGCTGTTGCGCGGTGCCGAACTATTGGTTACAGACGGTGAGCAGAAAAGTGGCAAGACGATGCCCGACCTGCGTTTCCGTATCAATAAGGAACGCCTGCAAATGTATATCAACCTCAAGAATCCTGCCCGTGCCAAAGAACAACTGGTCAAATTGGAAGAGACAGCCAAAGCAGCCAAAAATGATTCACTCAACAATGATTTGCTTTACACCCAAGCCAATTACTACTATACCTTTGGGATGAACTCACAAGGAGATGCTTATATCAACCGTCTGATCAGCCAATATAAGGAACAGAAGAATTATGAAAAGGTAGACGAGTCATACAAAACCTTGATCGATATTGCCCGCAAGGCAAACAATGCCGGACTGGTAGCCCGTACGTACGACAAATACATCCTTTGGAGCGACTCGGTAAAAGCCCTTACCGCCCAAGATGAACTAAACGTGCTGAAACGTAAATATGATGATAGCCTGCAAACTATTGAGGAAAAAGACAGTTCACTATCCGCCAAGCAGTACATTATCATCGGACTTTGCATCCTTGCCGGACTACTGGCCACCGCACTGGTATTAGCCGGTATCGTATTGCTTCGTTTTGTCCTTCTTACCCGGAAACAAAAGAAAGCCATACAGATAGCCAATGAGCACAATGAACTGAAAACTAAGTTTATCCAGAATATCTCCTCACAAATGGAGCCGACACTGAATACTCTAGATACTACCTTACCGGGCGTCCGTGCACTGAAAGGCTTTGCTGAGCACATTCAAGAGTTGTCCGATTTAGAAAGCACGCTCTCTGAAGCATACGAAATGCGTGAAATCAATATCAACACTTTCTGTGAAAGTGTTATGGATAAGATAAAAAGCGGTCTGAAGCCAGACATAGCCACTGCCGTGAATGCTCCGAAACTCAGTGTCAAGACCAATCCGGAGCAACTTGAACGTATTCTTCTCCATTTGCTGAATAATGCAGCCGAGTTTACCCCTGAAGGTGGTAAAATCTGGTTAGACTTTAAAAAGCGCGGAGCACACACCCACCAATTCATTGTCAGTGATACAGGAAGTGGTATTGCCGAGGAGGAACAAGCAGACTTGTTCAAACCTTTCACTAAAGTGAAAGACCTTACAGAAGGGGATGGTTTAGGATTGCCCATTTGCTCTCTGATTGCCACAAAAATGAATGGTAGCCTGACATTGGACAGTAGCTATACCAAGGGCTGCCGCTTCGTGCTGGAGTTACATACCTGACAAAAAAACATACTTTAATTCAATACCCCCCTATTTATGAACTCAAGTTCATAAATAGGGGGGTACTTATTTTACAGACTGACATTACATTGTTTTATCATTAGAAACGGGTACTTTTGCAGGCTGCAACAACAAATGATAAATCAATGAAATCCAACACCTTAGCCATACTAATACTCGCATATTGCATATTAGTGGCTTGTACTCGTACCAGTCCGAACGCCCAACTTGTACAAGCCGATTCTCTCATGCAAAAGTTTCCGGACAGCGCTTTACGTTTTTTACAAAAAATTCGACCGGAAGAACTTAACTCATTAGAAGATCGAGCATATCATGCACTACTGTTGACAGAAGTCAAAGACAAGAATTTCATACAGCAAACGGAAGACTCACAGATACGTATTGCAGTACAATACTATGACTCCATTAAAGATATACCTATGCAGGCAAAATCATATTATTATTGGGGATGTATTCGAAGAGATCAAAACAATCATCCGGAAGCTTTAAAGAAATTTTTCACAGCCATTACTCATGCCCAAAGCATTTCTGACAATAAATTAGCTGGATACATATACAACAATATTGCTAATTTATATTTATTACAAAGATTGAACGAACAAGCCGATTCAATCTATCAAATTACAGAAAGATTAGCCATTCAAGAAAAAGATTCGAATCTTTTGGCAGATGTTTTATCACAACGAGGCATGATTGACATTAACAGAGGGAAAGAATACTATAGTGAAGCAGAACAAAAGATACTCCTTGCATTCAAAATATCACGCCACATTGCTCAAAGAAACTTGATGGCCAAAACAGCTTATTCATTAAGTCTGCTATATGGGCGCATGAATATGGGAAAAGAAGCCGTAGAATTTGCTAAATTGAGTCTTAACAACCAAGATAATGTAAAAATGTTGTATAGGGGATATTTACTTCTGGGAGATGCCTATTACAAAACTGTTCAATATGATTCCGCCTTAATTTATCTCAATAAAGCACTATACAGCAGAGACCACTCCACTAAAGCAGGCATTTATATGCGTTTGGCCGATATTGCCCAAAAGCAAGGAAAATTAGAACAAGCACTCGAAATGGAAAGAAAATATTCCGCCTACCTGGACAGTGCTCAACAAAAGCAACAAGGTGCTGCAATCGTCACAACTGAGAAAAATATATTAATACAGCGCAAACAGTCGGAGTTCAAAACAAACTTAGGACAACTTTATTATTATATAACCACAGGAACAGCGTTTTTTCTTGCATTATTTCTTGTATTATTAAAGTGCTACAAGAAAAAAGTGATCTATTACAAACAAAAAGAAATAGAAATGGGTAAAAAGTTAGAAGAAGTGCTCCGCCAGAAAAATGAGCAAATCAGTTTTCTACAAAAGGAGATAGCACTACACCACTATAGTCAAACTGAAAAGCAAACTTTAAAGGAAGAATTACACATCTTAAAAACAGAACGGCAAGCATTATTGAAAGAATCTTATGAGCATTCTGAAGTGTGTGTGAAAATGAAACGTATCATCCAATCATATAAAAAAACCGATAAATCGAATGAGCGTTTTGATGAAGAAGACTGGAAACAGTTGATAGCAGAAACTGATATACGCTGGAATGACATTACCATCCGCTTGGCTGCAAAGTATCCTTTGTCTCAGGACGAGATATACCTTTGTTGTCTGCATTTAACAGACATACCCACCAGCCATTTCAGATATCTAATGGAATGCAGTAGAGATGCCATATATAAAAAAGGCAAAAGAATACTGGAACAAAAGATGAAATGCACTGATAAATCAATCTCACTCCGAGAATTCCTAGAACAATTTCTATAAAAATAAGGGAAAATGGTCCGATAACAAGATGTTCCCCTACATTTCTACACTTTTTATACACTTTTATTGGATAAATTCTCTCTAAATTTGCCACCGTCATAACAAATTAAAAGTATATCTTATGAAAAAGTTATTATTTGTATTTTTCGTATTAGCAGTAGTTATGGGTAGCACATCTTTGCACGCCCAGAATTTTTTTCTGACCGATGATGATGAAAGAGAGATTCCTCTATTCCCATCTGGTTCAGAAGAAGGGGGTCCTGTAGCCAGGAGCATCATTATTCAACCCGCCAGTGCCTATATTAATAATGATATAGTCACTGTAGTTTTCAACTGTGATGCACCTACTGCAAGTATTACAATCACAGATGCTTCCGGAGCAAATGTTTATTCCGGAACAAGTATTAATCCTACGCTAATCACTATTGAATTAAACGCAACAGAGCCGGGAGAATACTATCTGGAAATTGAACTGGGAGAAGCCCGGTTGAGCGGATACTTTACACTTTAACAAAGAACCTAACCTAAACTTTAACTATAAATCAAGACTATGCTGGGAGTTGACAATGCCACCAGTGAAGTAGTCCATCACTTTTTACGGTCACTGACCGTAAAAGTGAGCAGGACTACCGTATGCCGTTTGCTCGACAGTCCGTTGGGCAACACGATGCAAGGTATCAGCGATGCCTTAAACGCACTTCATGTAAATAACGTAGTTTACCAACTTCAACCGAAGTATCTGGAGAAGTTACACGGTCCGTTTATCACCCAATTGGAAACAAGCCATTCCACATTCTGCCTTGTCGAAAAGATAGAACCGGACCGGCTCATCATCACGACTGCCGAAGTTAGCCACATGCCCATAAGCAGAAAGCTATTTGCGCACCAGTGGACAGGAACTGTCCTGTTTGGTGAAACAACTTCGAAAACAGTCTGTGAATCTCACTGCTTGCTCAGCAATATTCATTATATGTGCCGGCAACATAGGATACTGATTGCGGGAATCATATCCGTCCTCTTAGTTTTTTCTTCAATCTGGAGTAGAAACTACCCCACAGGATTACCACTTTATCTTTCCGCGCTGGTCTGTGGTATTCTCATTTCTACTATCATTCTATACAGAGAAATGGTAGATAATCACTTTCTACACCGCTTCTGCCACATAGGGAAGGTTATAGATTGTAATGAGGTACTCAAATCCAAAGGCGCAAATATTGCAGGAATAGGTATTGGAGAATTATCGTGGATGTATTTCACAACCATGTTCTTTTTCACTGCTGTCTGCCCAAAGGAATTCCATCTTCTGGCAGCCCTGTCTGTTTTCATTGCAATTGCATTCACCTTGTACTCCGTCATATATCAGATATTCTTTATTCGTAAAGCGTGCCTGTTTTGTATGCTCACCACCTTCTCGGTCTGGCTGACTGCCGTAGCACTTTATATCATAAGGAATAATTTCGAATGGAGGTTTTCAATCCGAATTCTTTTCTCAATGATTGCAGTCAGCACTATCTGCGTGATTTTCTGGATACAGGCTAAAGCACTTGTTTCTTCGGACAAAGAGAAACACTTTCTAAAAAACAAGCTATCCGGTCTGCTCAATCCGATCACTTTTCAGAAACTCCTGGCTTTGAAACCTAAAGTCAGAACGATGATTCACCCGGATATAGCTCTGCATAACTCTGCCGATAGCACAAAAGACAGGTTAATGGTAGTGGTAAACCCCAATTGTAAAGCATGCGCCAAAGTACATCGCCATATCCGGGAAATATCAGCAGACATATCCATCTCTTTAGTCATATATACCAATGACCGGCTCAGCGTACACATAGCACAAACCATCCTCTCCGCATACCTCTCGGAAGGCTGGGATAGGGCTATTTACTTGCTGGAAGTATGGTTTGAAGTTCAGGAGATACCGGACGTGGAGAAATACGAACTCAACGATACGGCACAGTTGCTCTGGAGGCAACAGCAGGAGTATTGCGAAAGGAATAACATCAGCCATACTCCGGCAGTTATCATCAACGGGCATTATATGCCAAGTGTTTATCAATTGGAAGAACTGAAGTATTTATTAGTATCCTCGGATAACCGATAAGAAGCAAATAGAAGTTTCCCTGAGAGAATAATCCAGTTGTTCTCCAATAAGCATAGCCTATTTGCTGTTTACAAACAGCATTTTTGCCTAAAAGAGGTCAAAACTCTGGCACAAATTCGGACATGACACATCTATATATCGGATGTGTTGCATCTATATATCGGACGTGTTGCATCTATATATCGAACGTGCAGTATCTATATATCCAACACCACCGATATATAGACGTTAAAAGTCATGGAATCGGACTTGCCTGAAATTACATTGCTTGTTGTGGATAAGAACAAGCAATGTAATCATTCTCAACATTACTTGTTCCGGATCACATCATTACTTGTTTTCAGATACTATTCAATACATTTAAGTGTTCTTTTTCCTCTTTCAGCCTTCAGTTTTCCCCCGGTCCCCCTGTTCATCGGTGTTTCAGCTGAAAGATACCTGAAGCAACTATAAGGTTGGAAGTTTCAGCCGTAATGCCGATGAACAGGGAATTCAGAGAGATCTGAAAGAACGGAAAGAACATTTTCTCAAAAATAGCGGGTGTAAAATGATACTTTATTTCAACCAAGTCGCCCTCGCCGTGCCATTTAACCATGGCACCCGGCAAAGCAACAACTACCTTTTCGCCCCGGTACAGATTTGAACCGCCACATACGATTTCCTTATCCTGTCCGCCTATATCAACTGTGCAAACACGCAATTTATCTGCATTGGGGTGTGGGTTTACAGCTTTAATAACACCTACCACAAGGCCGTCAAACTGCCTTGCAAGTTCAATGGTGTCCTCAACTTCAACCGTGGACATGGTCAAATCGTAAGCCAATTTTTTAAGGTCCATATCATCGGGAAGTTTTACATAATCTTTTATCCAATCTAATGAAACTAACATTTTTACTCCTCCAAATTAACGGAACTGTTCCAGGAATCTAAGGTCACCGGAGTTGAAGAAACGAACATCATCAACGCCGTAACGCATCATAACAAGTCTGTCAAGACCGATATTTACATAGAAACCGGTGTATTCGTCCGGGTCAAGACCTGCGGAACGAAGAACATTCGGGTGAGGAGTGCCGCCCGGCATAACTTCTATCCAGC
>ERZ825137.6163-NODE-6163-length-10660-cov-5.437058_pt1 | contig 10660 bp, 10 predicted proteins | sample MGYA00519873_ERZ825137 | MGnify/ENA primary metagenome ERZ825137 (study PRJEB31778, sample SAMEA3449190) | human gut metagenome | biome: human gut; feature: human-associated habitat; material: faeces | place: United Kingdom | collected 2010/2012 ... | reverse complement strand
ACCGGCGGCGGGACAGTCCGCCGTGCTGTACGATGGCGATCGACTCCTCGGCGGCGGGGTCATTGTGCACAGATAAAGATTTTCTCACAAAAAAGAAGTAACCCCTGACCGCTCGTCTCTTTTCTGCGATCAGGGGTTACTTCTGCGAATTCTTAGTATCTAACATCTTGGTTACCTCTCTTTCTTCAATTTTTCCGGCACCGCCTGTCACGGGACACTGTAGCTAAGCACTCATAAATTCCACTCTGGGATCTCTGAAGCGAGATAGGCTCTGTGCTTACTGTCCGCCAGCGTATTTCGATCTGCAGCGCCGACCCTGCTGCCTTTGGCACTCAGGGTTTTTCTTACCTGTACATCGGTATCACCCTTTCTGATGATAATATACCAAATCCCCGTCCCGCTTTCAAGAGCAATACTCCATGATTTTAAGCGCCGGTTTTTGTGCATATATACATTTTTTGTTAATTCGTGCTGCGAATATTATGTTTAATATTGACAAGCGCAGCCCATTTCAAATATAATAGGTGTGTTATGAGCCGTGCGGCGGTGCGGCGCACGGCAGATAAGGAGCCGCCTATGACCGAAAGCATAATTGAACTTGACGTACACGGTATGACTCTCTATCAGGCAAAGGTCGTGATAGACTCAAAGCTTCGCCGCAGCGCCGGTGCATACCGCATTCGCGTCATCCATGGCTATCACGGCGGCACTTCCCTGCGGGACGGAATACGCAAGGAGTACGCAAAGCACCCGAAGGTGCTCAGGATAGAGCTTGGGCTGAACCCCGGCGAGACGGATCTCGTGCTGCGGGAATTTTAAAACTGTTCCTAATAAACATATTGGGCGTGCTGTAAGAAATGCAGCACGCCCTTTTGTTTTCTATTCCTTCTTTTCCTTGAGCAGCACAAACTTCTCCACCGGGAAGAGCACGGCCATCTGGAATGTCCCCGCGGCGGCCGCGGCGATCGTCGGGGCAAGCGCGCTCCACAGCTCCGCGCCGGTCGAGCGCAGCGCGTTCGCGATTACGCCTTGCAGCCACGTTGAGAACAGGATCAGGCAGACCATCAGCGCCAGATACACCGCAAAGCACCACGCGGGTGCATCGGACTTGAAGGTAGTCTTCTTATTCTGGATGTACCCATAGATATTTGCGAGCAGGTTCGAGGCGAAGAACGGGAACACATAGCCCCAGTTGTCGTTCCCCGCGCCGACGACGGACGCGCTGAATATCCCGGTCAGGAAGCCCGGCAGCGGCGCTTTCCAATCGGCCAGCGCCCAGCACAGCAGGTTCACCAGAATGATCTGAAGTATGCCGGCGATCCCGCTCACGAGCAGGAACTTTATAAACTGCCACAGGGTCTTGCGCTCATGCTTGGGCGCGTTTTTATTTTCATCCATACGCTCTTCCTCCCCCTGTCCGGACGCAGTTCAGCGCTTGATGAGCTTCTCCAGCCTCGCCGCGTCTATCTGGTTCACGGTCACGAATTTCCCGTCATAGAACACCGCCCAGTTGTTGAACACACAGGGCAACGCCTTTGCCTTTTCAAGCGAATCGACAAGAATAAACTCTGCCGGTATGCCGTTTGAATCGCAGTGCTCCCGCAGCTTTTCAACTCGCTGCGGAATATACGGGCACTGGAGATCATAATAAACCGTCAGCCCCTTGGCGTCAACGGTCATTTGCTTCGCCCCTGCCGCAAAGCGCGGGATTCTGCCGTCGAAGGACAGCGCTAAAAGCTCATAGCCGTTGTCCGTCCTGTCCACCGCCGTGAAGCCGAACTTCTTCGCAAAGCTCTGGTCGGACAGCCACGCCTTCTGCTTCTCCGCGCCGAGCATACACACGCCCGACCTGCCGTGCGCGCGGGCATCCTCAATGCAGCTCTCCATCAGCGTGCGTCCATAGCCATGCCCTTTGGGTTCGCCCTGCACCCAAAGGCAGTATATATAATAGAAGTTGTCGCCGACGACCGGCACCCATGCCGTCTCCAGCGGCGCATACTCGATGAACGCGCAGCCCTTGACATTCAGCTTGCGGAACACGTGCCCTTCGCTGAGGCGCTCTTTGAGCCACGCGCGCTTGGCCTCAATGCCGGGGTGGCCTTTCTTTGAACGGATTATACAGCACAGGTGCTCATCCCCGATATTCTCCGGAGCAAGGTCGATAAACTCAGCGTCCATGTCCGTCAGGTTCCTTTCGTTATTTATAATTGCAGGATGCCGCTGACCTCATACAGCGACGGCAGCACAGCCCATGCCATGCGCCGCACCGCCTCTGACGGTGCTTTTATATCCGGCACACATATCACGTCTATCCCCGCAGCATACGCCGCCTGGACTCCGGCCTCGCTGTCCTCAAGCACGAGGCAGTCCTCCGCGCGCTCCCCCGCTTTCTCGTGTGCTTTTAGAAAAACATCCGGCGCGGGCTTGCCGTGCTCGACCTCGGGGCCGAAGACCATATCGTCAAAGTACCCGTCCACGCCGTTTGCGCGCAGCACGCCCACGGCGCGGTCACGGACGCTGGAGGTAGCAAGGATGATGCGCACGCCGCGCGCTCTGAGCTTCTTCAAAAGCTCCTCGGCGCCGGGCTTCAGCGGTATGCCGCGGTCGAAATATACCTTTTCATTTGAAGTATAGAACTCCGCGCCCTCCTCAAGCGTTATGGGCAGGTCGAAATCCGCTATAAACTGGTTCACGTTGTCGATAAGCGCCTTGCCGCTGTACCTTTCGGTGTACGCGGCAAGCGTCAGCTCGTGCCCGTATTTGCGGACAAGGTCGCCGTATATTTTGAAGCAGGTGGACTCGGTGTCGATAAGCAGTCCATCGAGGTCGAATATAACAGCCTTCTTCATGTGCACCTCACCGTTTAAAAAACATTTTTCATAACGTGTCCGTTAAGATAGTCCCGGAAGCAGTTATACTCCGCCGCGCTCAGTTTCCCCGGGCGGGACATGACGACAAGCTCGTGCCCCTTATACCCCCGGTGATACGGCGGGTGTACATGCGCATACGGGTTTTCCGCGAAGCCGCTGCGCTCATAAAAGCCGCGGCGGCGGATGGATATATCGTCGACCGGCGGATCTATCTCGAGGATCACCTTTTTGTTCTCCGCTGCAAGTAGCTCAAGAACTTTGCCGCCGTATGCTTTATTCCGCATCTCCGACAGGATGCAGAGGTGCTCGGCATAAATGTAGCCGTCCCATTCCCAGTACAGCACCTCGCCCACGAAGGTCTCGCCGTCATAGGCCAGTGCAAAATGGTACTCACTGTCGCCGAGTATCGAAGCCTGAGACTTCGCCTCGCACTGCTCATGCAGCGGGAAGCTGTTTGCATACAGCTCCATGGCCTTTTTGTACATCTCATGCTGTGTGTCCGTAATGCGATCAAATCTCATTTTACGTTCCTCCATGGGGATGCTGTGCCACATATAATACCACAGCACGCTCCGCTGCGCCAGTAGCAGTTATAAACAAAGCGCTTGACAATCAGTACCAGCGATGCTATAATTTTGGTAAACGATCGTTTACCAAAATTATAAAGAAGCGAGGAATTACAATGAATAAAGAAACTTGCACAATAAGACTCGAACGCCCCGAAGAGCGGCATGAGGTAGAAAACCTCGTACGCGAGGCGTTCTGGAACGTCTACCGCCCCGGCTGTCTGGAGCATTACGTCCTGCATAAGCTCCGCGATGACCCGGATTTTGTCCCGGGGCTGGACTTCGTGATGGAAAAGGACGGGCAGCTCATCGGTCAGAACATATTCATACGCACCGTCATACACGCGGACGACGGCAGAGACGTCCCCATTATGACTATGGGGCCGATAGGCATCGCGCCCGAGTACAAGCGTCAGGGCTACGGCAAAATGCTGCTTGACTATTCGCTTGAAAAGGCGGCGGAGCTCGGCGTGGGTGCGCTGTGCTTCGAGGGCAACATAGACTTCTACGGCAAAAGCGGTTTCGACTATGCCAGCCGTTTCGGCATCCGCTACCACGGTCTGCCCGAGGGTGAGGACGCCTCTTTCTTCCTCTGCCGCGAGCTGATTCCCAGCTATCTCGACGGCATTACCGGCGAGTATGCCACCCCGCAGGGCTACTTCGTAGACGAAGCGGAGGCCGAGGAATTTGATAAGCAGTTCACGCCGAAAGAAAAGCTGCGCCTTCCGGGGCAGATATTCTGACGAGGACGGCTACGGAGTAACACGGAGCGCGCATCAGAGCAGCACAGGTCGAACTTGCTGTCTCATAGTCCCAAACTTTTTGAGAAAAATTTTTCTACTTGTTTATAGTGGCTTTTAGCCGTTTTTATTTGGTTTCAGTTACTCTTTGGTGCTCTTAGTTCCGCTGTTTCCGTGTGCTCCGGAGCTGTCTGTGGTAATCTATGTGGTCAAAAACGCTTCCCATCCGGTTCCCGGTGAATCTTCACCGGTGCCGGACAGGAAGCGTTTTTCGTTTCAAGCGGTCGTATTGTAACTCTGAGTGCAGGGTTATGCAAGCGATTTCTGCGTTGGCAGCAGCTCACCACCTGCGGCGCAATAGACAAGGAAGAAGCGGGCATCATGGCATTTATAAGTGAAACTCAACGGCTAAATTGCTATTTTATAAGTTATAACTGATAAAATTCAAAATTCGGCAAGAGGTTTCAGATAAACCTTGAGAAAACGGACATTATTCGTATTTATGCTGAACCATTTGCTCACAATATGGCTTCATGTAGGGCTTTGGAAAAAGCAGGATTTCAATACGAAGGAACATTAAAGAGTAATGCTGTGAAATGCGGCAGTATCGTTGATATGAAAATGTATGCACTTGTTAGAGAAGTAGTTCAACTTCCGGCTTGACAAGTGATCACACACGGTTAAATCAAAAATCCTGCTGTGGAATTTCTCCATAGCAGAATAAATTTATATTCTAAGATGGTTGAAAAGCAGTCTACAATGCTTACACCGCAGGAGCCTTTTTCATCTCTTACATGATGCCGTCTTTACCGCAGAACCACGTGTAATCTGAGCTACAGCGCTCGCAGTGAGCGATCACATCGACTCCGTTGGTTGAATGTTCATTGTCGATTATGCTCTTCATTTCCAACAGTGTCCCACATACGGGACAGGCCCTGCTCTTCTTCGCCGATCGTGTAATCCTGTCCCTCCGTTCTGTTTCAAGCTCTTCCAAAAGCTCCTGCCAATGAGCCGTATTCAGTTCGTGTTCTCCGTAGTCCTCAAAGTAACATCGGATATCGTTGGCAGCAAGCACAAGAGATTTGTCGTCCAGCAGCCGAATGTGCCGCTTGATATAATCAGCGACCACCAACGGCATATATGTATTTCTGCCCATCGCATACCGCACCGCCGAGAGCACGATCAAGCGGAAATCATTATCAGAGAGGAGCAAGAATCTCCTGTGGAAACAGCAGAAATTCCATACCGTCCTCCGTAGACACCCGCAGTGGCTGCCGCTCCCTTGTCGCATGATTCAGTAACCCGCTGGGCTGACTTTTTAGTTCGTCAATCGTGACCGACTTACAGTCTTGAAACGGTTTTACTTCGTAATTCATTGCTTTACCTCCGTTCATTTTACCTGAATGGTGTTCGCATTGTAGCTCTGAGTTCACGGAGGTTCAACTGTTTGTTTTGAGATTTTGTGGAATTAAAAATCGTGCGAATGTATTATTTTCTTGCTTGTTTCCACTGAATATGCTATCATAATAAACAACGCCGTCAAGTATTGTAAGGCCTTGGCAGGATAGCCGTACAGACCGTATGCTCTGCCGAGAGGCAGAGCATTTTTATATCACCGGGAGGAAAACGCATGTCTGTGAGTTACAAAAAGCTCTGGAAGCTGCTCATTGATAAGGATATGAAGAAAAAGGATCTCTGCGCAAAGGCTGGCATCAGCCCTGCTTCCGTCACCAAGATGGGGCGGAATGGTCATGTCACGACGGAGATTCTTCTGAAGATATGCACAGCACTGGATTGTGGGGTCGAGGATATTATGGAGATTGTACCGAGCGAATGACAATCCCTGCAAATAATGCCGGGTAATAACCACATTGGCTCGATGGGCAGTTAAGCGAATAATATCGTCTGAGCACGTTTACTATCCGATGAGTACACTTCAGCAAGAAATCGAGGCGCGGGCTCCTACAACTGCCCGGAAAATATTGGTGTAAGAATTTTAATGATTTACTTGCCATTAAGCATTCTACTTATTTTAGGCCAAACGCAAATCGTCACTTAATCGAATCATTTATTTTGTCAGGAGCAGCAAGGCAAAGCAGGCCTCTACCAGATCTACATAATGAAAAAAGCCACCTTTGTCCGTACATTTTGAGGTGAACTGGGAACAAATTCCCCGATGATGAGCATGCAAAAAATCCACTGAAAAGAATGTTTGTACATAACAGAGAGAACTAATGATCTATGAGACTATTGTTTTGGAATACGCATAATGCAAAGATCAATAATATAATTGCCTGCGCTGTGCGGTCAATGCATATTGATTTTATCATCTTGGCCGAGTATAAAGATGATGTTATAGAGCTGTGCAATTTGACTGGAATGAGGAAATATGCGTCTATCGGCTGCGAAGAAATATTTATGTTCGGATTTCAAGATAATGTCGATATTGGCGAACAGGATAGGCGGTTTAGCTTTCAAATAATAGGCGGTCAATATATCTTAGGCGGAATACATTTGCCTAGTAGGATGTATGATGGACATCAAACAAGGAGAAACATCGTAATTCAGAAGATTATTGATGCCGTTCGCAGACACGAAACTGACCTTGGAACAAAGAAAACAATTATCGTCGGCGATTTCAATGAAGATCCTTATGAAGCTGGTTGTCTCTCGGCAATGAATTTCTTCGGATTGCCATATGTATCGCCAAAAGATACCCGCATAATTGAACGTACTGAATTTGAGAAGTTCTATAACCCCATGTGGAATCTATTTGGAGATTTCTCAAATCCTCCAGGTACATATTTTTATAATGAAAGCAATCCAAATGGATCGTACTGGCATATTTTTGACCAGGTAATGATCAGACCTTGCCTCAGAAAATCATTTAAAGAAGAAAGTTTGAAAATTGTAACAGTTATTGGTACAACTAACCTTTTGGCGGATAACGGAAAGCCAGATACCCAAATAAGTGATCATTTACCAATCGTATTTGAAATCAAGGAGGACTAAAGATGAGCGATTTAAAGAACCTTGCAAATGCATTTTCCTTTAATGCCGATGATATTATTGCCCCTGAAATAGTTATTTCCAAAATTGTTGAGCAAATTGAAGGATTAGCACATGGCCTTGTAAAAGCTGAGGTAAAAAAATATGAAGGGCATACAGTATCACATATAGAAAAGAGTGGCCTAAGCGCATTTGGTCTAGCGCTTTCCGGCAAAACCGAAGTAGATATCCAAACGCAATTAGGCAAAATTGGATACTCCGAAAATAAGTTTGAGCTTATACTTATAGCTCCCCAGTTACCGCAATATAAATTCAGAGTTTTATTCTTTTCTTATGGAATTGGAGGATATCCGGTACTATTAACGGTAGAGCACGGCATCGCAGCAGAAATAGCCAGAACTCCAAATACTGATGATATGTATGAGTGCAAAACTAGTTCAGAACTTGATGAAACTGTTTGTAAAATTTTTGATACAAAGCGCATAATAACAATCATACAGGAACTCATTAATGCATCCCTCATTGCGCAAAAAAATGGCGAGAAGACATCCGATAAAAGCAATCTATCAGAGAAAACTGATGCCGAACAATCAGCAACCGATGCTGAACCGTAAAACTGAACTGATCTGAAAATTGGCTACATTTATACAGATGGTGAAGCTCGTTAACTGACAAAACTCTATGGCAAAGGTGAATAAATGCTACATAATGGACTTTACGAACAAATCATAAACAAGGGCTTGGACTCAGAGCTTTCCGCTGCAGACAAGCTCTCTCAAACTGCGCCCATTGATCGTGCAGAAGCTTCCAAGGTGCTAGCAAAATACGTCGCCGATATCGTCGAAAAAGGGCTCGACAATGTGAAAGATAATGGCGGCGATCTCAATTCTCAGGTTGCGCTTGTCAACCACATTGTGTCTACCATCATGGCTGAAACAAAAGAAGCTGACTTCGATACGCTCTCTGTTGCAGAGCGTGCGGAGCAGCTTCTCGCGCTTTTTGACAAGGAAAATAGCGTATTGGCGATAGATGAAAAAGCTGAGATTATCCGTCCGGAAACCTCTATCGCACAAAGCTCACTTTTCACCGGGGCTGTGCATGAGCCGCAGATGTTCACAGAGCTCAAAAAGGAGATCGTCTCTGCTGACAGAATTGACATGCTGGTGTCCTTCATCAAATGGAGCGGCCTGCGGCTCATCATGGGCGAGCTGCGGGAGTTTACGCACAGCGGCGGAGAGCTTCGCATTATCACCACTTCCTACATGGGCGCTACCGACGTGAAAGCCATTGAGGAACTGCGAAAGCTGCCCAATACGCACATCAAGGTCAGCTACAACACCAAAACGACCCGGCTCCATGCCAAGGCATATATCTTTTACCGCGAAACCGGCTTCACGACGGCCTATGTTGGCTCGTCCAACCTGTCCAATGCGGCACTGACCAGCGGCCTTGAATGGAACACCAAGGTAACGAAACGCGACCTGCCCGAAACCATTGACAAGATCGCCGCTACCTTCGAGTATTACTGGAATGACCGCGAATTTGAATACTACGCGGAGGATCAGCGAGAGCGCTTGGCGCGGGCGCTGAAGGCGGAAAAATATTTCGACACCAACAATGCCGACGTCTACACCATGGACATCAACCCCTATTCCTACCAGCAGGAGATTTTGGACAAGCTGGAGGCAGAGCGCACTGTCCGTGGCTATACGCGCAATCTGGTGGTGGCGGCCACCGGTACCGGCAAGACGGTCATCTCTGCACTGGATTACAAGCGCTTCCGCAAGCAGAATCCGGATCGACCCTGCCGCCTGCTGTTTGTGGCGCACCGGGAGGAAATTCTCAAGCAGAGCTTGTACACCTTCCGTGCCGTGCTCAAGGACGCAAACTTTGGTGAGCTGTTTGTGGGCAACTATAAGCCGGAGAGCATCGACAACCTGTTTTTGTCCATTCAGACCTTCAACTCACAGAGCTTCACGGAAAAGACGAGTCCCGATTTTTACGATTACATCATCGTGGACGAATTCCACCATGCCGCCGCGCCGACTTACCAGAAGCTCTTGTCCTACTACCAGCCGCGCATCCTGCTGGGCTTGACCGCTACTCCGGAGCGTATGGACGGCAAGAGCATCCTGCCGTACTTCCATAACCGCATTGCAGCGGAGATCCGTCTGCCGGAAGCCATTGATCGAAAGCTCCTGTGCCCGTTCCAGTATTTTGGCGTTACCGATACGGTGGATCTGGATGCGCTCAAATGGTCTGCCGGTGGCTACCAAAAGAGCGAGCTGGAGCACATCTACACGTTCAGCGGGGCGGTTGCCGACCGCCGCGCCGACCATGTGGTGACGGCACTGCTGAAATATGTGACGGACATTGACGAGGTGAAGGGCCTCGGCTTCTGTGTGACGGTAGATCACGCGGAATTTATGTGCCGCTATTTTAACGACCACAACATCCCGTCCATGTGCCTCACCGGGCAATCTTCGGACGAGGAAAGAGCGGCGGCCAAGCGGCGCTTGGTGTCCGGCGAGGTGCGGTTCATCTTCGTCGTGGACATCTACAACGAGGGCGTTGATATTCCGGAAGTCAATACGGTTCTGTTCCTGCGACCCACGGAGTCGTTGACGATCTTCTTGCAGCAGCTTGGACGTGGTCTGCGTCTATCCGAGGACAAGGAATGCCTGACCGTGCTGGACTTCATCGGTCAGGCGAATAGAAAATACAATTTTGAAGATAAGTTTGCGGCGCTGCTGTCGAATACCACCCGCAGCGTGAGCCGGGAGATCAAGGACGGTTTTGTGTCCGTTCCCAAGGGCTGCTATATCCAGTTGGAGAAGAAGGCGGCCAAATACATTTTGGAGAATATCCGCGCGTCCTATGGCAATACGGCTGGGTTGGTGGCTCGCGCAGCCTCCTTTGCGGAGGACAGCGGGCTGGAGCTGACGCTCAAAAACTTCTTGGATTACTACCATCTTGACCCGCGGGCGATCTACAAGTTTTCCTCCTTCTCTCGCATTTGTGCCAGAGCGGATGCCATCGAGGACTTTTCAGAGCCGCTGGAGGATATTCTGACCAAAGCGTTTGCAAAGCTCGCCGTGGTTGATTCTCGCCGCTGGATTTCGTTCCTGTTGGACGTCCTTCCGCGTTTGGACAACCTTGATTTTGCAGCGCTTCCGGATGCGGAAAAGCGGATGATGCAGATGTTCTATGTCACCGTCTGGGGCAAGGTGGTGGAGGACTGGGACGACGAAGAGGTGCTTAGTAACCTCTATGCCCTGTCTGACAGCACAGTTCTGCTCGGTGAGCTCCTGGAGCTGCTGCGCTATCGCTTCGAGCAGATCGACTTTATCGACGAGCCGGTGGAGCTGGGCTTCGACTGCCCGTTGGATCTGCACTGCACCTATACCCGCGACCAGCTCTTGGTGGCGCTGGACTTTATGAAGCCGTCCACCGTTCGTGAGGGCGTGAAGTGGCT
>ERZ825137.6152-NODE-6152-length-10671-cov-9.794273_pt1 | contig 10671 bp, 9 predicted proteins | sample MGYA00519873_ERZ825137 | MGnify/ENA primary metagenome ERZ825137 (study PRJEB31778, sample SAMEA3449190) | human gut metagenome | biome: human gut; feature: human-associated habitat; material: faeces | place: United Kingdom | collected 2010/2012 ... | reverse complement strand
CGCCGCTTTCGAGCGCCTGTCCGATTTCGTGGGCCAGCGAGCGGATGTAGGTGCCTTTGCTGCACCGCACGCGGATGCGGATGCGGGGAAGGTCGTACTCCAGCAGTTCCAGTTCGTAGATGTTGACCGTCGCCTTGCGCATCGTGACCTCCTCGCCGGCGCGGGCCAGCTCGTAGGCGCGCGTGCCGTCGATCTTCTTGGCCGAGTAAACAGGGGGCTCCTGAAGCCGCTCGCCCGTGAGCGAAGAGAGCGCTTCGAGGACCTTTTCGCGCGTGATATGTTCGGTGGGGAAGGTCCGGTCGACGGGGTGTTCGAGGTCGTAGCTTGGGGTCGTGGCGCCCAGCATCACGTCGGCGACGTACTCCTTCTCCTCGGCCTGCAGCGCATCGACCATCTTGGTGGCGCGGCCGATGCAGACCAGCAGGATGCCGGTGGCGAGCGGATCGAGCGTGCCGGCGTGGCCCACCTTGATTTTCCGGTAGCCGAGGCGGCGCAGCGTGAATTTGATTTTGCGGACCACATCGGTCGAGGTCCAGCGCAGGGGCTTGTCCAGTACGGCGATATAACCCTCTTCGAAGTTGAGACCCCGCAGGTCGATCGGTTCTTTCATTAACAGAAATAGCTTAGGATGGATACGAGGCCCGCGGCGGCGCAGTAGAGCGCGAACCAGATGAGTTTGCCCCGCTTGACGATCTCGATCATGAATTTGCAGGCCAGACAGCCCGTGACGAACGAGGCGAGGAAGCCTGCGGCGAGAGGACCGGCGGCCACGCCGGCCGTGAGGTCGCCGCTGACGGCTTCGAGCAGCGTCTCGCCCAGAATCGGAGCCAGCACCATCAGGAACGAGAATTGCGCCACGGCGGCTTTTTTGTTGCCCAGCAAGAGGCCCGTGGCGATGGTCGTGCCCGAACGCGAAAGGCCCGGCATGGCGGCGCAGGCCTGCGCAAGGCCGATGATGAAGGCGTCGCGGTAGGAGATGGTCTCCTTCTGGCGGGGTTTGGCGTAATAGGCGAAAGCCAGCAGTGCGGCCGTGAGCAGCAGCATGGCGCCCACGATCACGAGGATATAGGGGGCGTCGAGCAGGGCGTTGATCCGCTCCTTGAACAGGAAGCCGACGAAGCCGATGGGAATCATCGAGAGCACGAGTTTGAGCACGTAGGCCTGCTCGGCGTTGAAACGGCGCGAGAAGAGACCCTTCAGGAGACGCCACACTTCGCTCCAGAGTACGACGATGGTGCTCAGGACGGTGGCGGCGTGGAGCGCCACGTCGAAGGTGAGATTCTCTTCGAGCTCGACGCCCAGCAGCTCTTTGGCGATCTGGAGGTGGCCGCTGCTCGAAACGGGCAGAAATTCGGTGATGCCCTGCACGATGCCGAGCAGGATGGCTTGTAGAGTGTCCATTTACGGATAAGCGGGGTTATGAGTCGTCGCGGCGAATGCCGGACCTTGGGTTGCGTGAATTATTTGTATCTTTTCAGGATGGCGTAGATTTCGATCACGAATCCGCCGATCACCAGAATCGGGGCCAGCGTGATGCGGCGCCATGAGAACATCGCGTAGTTGAACTGGTCGGGCGAATCGCTGCCGCCGCCGGCCATCAGCACGAAGCCCAGCAGGATCACGGCGAAGCCGATCGCCAGCAGGACGTAGTTGCGGCGGGTAAGCGGCATTTTGGGGGGTTCCTGCTCCGCAGGGGTGTTCTTATTCGCTTTTTTCATTTAATAAAGGTATATCTTGTTCGACTTCATGTTGACGAATTTGTTGAGGGCCGCGACGGTGAAGAGTCCCGATATGACGACGCCGCCCGCAATCATCGCGCCGAGGATGACGGCGATTTTGCCGCTCTCGGCGATGGTCGTCAGTTCGGGGGCCGCTTCGTTGAGTCCGAAGACCGAAAGCCCGAACAGCAGCGAGGCCCCCAGTCCGGCCAGTATGCCCTGTGTGATGCTGCTGCCGAGGAAGGGCTTCATGATGAACCACTTGGTAGCCCCGACGAGCTTCATTGTGTTGATCAGATAGCGTTTCGAGAAGATCGCCAGCCGGATGGTGTTGCTCAGCAGGATCAGCGAGATGATCAGCAGCGCGCCGCCGAAAAGCAGCAGGACGAGCCGGATTTTGCCCACCGTGGCGTGCAGCCGCTCGGCCATCAGCGCGGGATAGCTGACCCGCTCGACGCCCGCGATGCCGGAGACGGAGGCGATGAAGCCGTCGAGGAGCTCCTTGTCGGCCGACTCGGCCGTGAGGGTCAGCTCGAACGAGTCAAGGAGCGGATTTTCGTCGAGAATCTCCTCGAATTCGCTTTCGAACATCTTGCGGAATTCGGCGTCGTCGGCCTTCTCCTCCTTCGTGACATAGGCGACGGTCGCGACCAGCTCCTCGGCGGTGAGCCGTTTGTTGATCGTTTCGCGCTGCTGGTCCGTGATGCCGTTTTGCAGTTCGACGGTGACGGCGATGCTCTCCTGCAGGGTCTGGGCGACCTTCATCGCGGCGACCATCAGGTAGCCTACCGACCCCAGCAGGAACAGTACGAGCATGATGCTGACGGTCGATACGATGTAGGAGTTGCGGACCTTGCGCTTCAATCGTTTGTCGTCTTTCATAACCTTATGCCTTTTTCTTGCGGAAACAGTATGTCAGTGCCGCGGCGGCGCCGAGCAGGATCAGGAGCGACGAGACGAGCGTCACGGCCTCGGCCGCGGCCCAGCCCGGAGCGCGGAACCGCCACTCGACGGTGTGCCGGCCGGCGGGCAGTTTCATGGCGCGCAGGATGTAGTCGGCCCGGAAGCCGGGCATCGCCTCGCCGTCGACGTAGGCCGTCCAGCCGTGGTCGTAGAATATCTCCGAGAATACGGCGACCGACTCTTCGGGGGCCGTGTATTCGTATTTCTGGTAGTTGGGACGGTACTCCGTGAGCGCGATGCCGCGCACGAGCGTCGTATCCGCCTGTCCGCCCGCCTGCCACTCCTCGGCGAACGCCTTGTCGGCGGGGGCGGCGACGGCCGTCGTTTTCAGATCGACGCTGCCCAAGAGGTCGATCTCCTGCTGCGGGGTGTCGGCTGCGACGATCCCATCGACGAACCACGCCGGACCGTTGGCCGTCGCGCGGCGCACGGCCTGCGGCTGTCCGTCGTCGCCGGGGACGATCAGGTAGCGGGTGTTGAGCATGTCGAGCACCGCGTCGTTGCGGTAGCTCAGGTAGCGGTCGATCAGGTCCTGATAGCGGGCCAGCTTGGCCCCGTGGTAGCCGCCGACCGAACGGTGGAAATAGGAGGTCGTGGCGTCCTGAAACGGGCTGACCGTGAGGTTGAGGACGCGGAAGCCCGGATCCTTGTCGGCCAAGATCGCCTTGTCGGCGGCCGTGGCCGTGATCTGCCGGCGGCGCGCCGAAATGAAGTCGTCGTGCGAGAGGAACCGCAGGTCCACGGGAACGAGGTCGAGCAGCATCACCGCGCCGAGCAGCGCCGTGAGTGCGTATTTGTTGATTCTGCGCAGGGCGAACAGCGCCACGCCGCCCGCGGCGAGCAGGATCATCAGCAGCGAACGCCATGCGTCGGCCTGCATCATCGAAGCGCGTTCGGCGGCCATGGCGTCGGCCGTGGCGATGCCCATTTCGGCGTCCATGCCCCGGTCGAGGTACTCCTGCATGTTGTTGGCTTTGAGTATCTGGTGGAACTGCTCGGTCATCATCGCCGCGCTCTCTTCGCGGCCGAAGTCGAAGAGCGAGCCGCCCGCGACGGCCAGCAGCAGGCAGAGGCCCCCCGTGACGCCCGCGGCCCAGCCGAGGGCCTTGAAGAGCCGCCGGCGCGGAATTTCGTCGCGCCAGAGCCGCATCAGCGCCAGTGCGCCGAGCAGGGGAACCGTCCACTGCACGACGACGAGGGCCATCGAGACGGTGCGGAATTTATTGTAGCCGGGGAGCCAGTCGAAGGCCAGCTCGGTGAACCACATCAGGTTGCGGCCCCATGCCAGCAGGAGCGTCAGCGCCGAGACCGCCACGATCCACCACTTGTTGCGGCCCCGGACCAGCGCGACGCCCAGTGCGGCGAGGAAGATCGCCGCGGCGCCGAGGTAGGTCGGACCGCCGGTATAGGGCTGCGTTCCCCAGTAGGCGGGCAGCTGCTGCGCGGCGCCCCGCAGTCCGTAGTCGTTGAGCACGGCGGCCACTTCGCCGTCGGGGGCGAAAGCCGTGCCCGATTCGCGGCCCATGAAGTCGGGAACCAGCAGGTTGAGACTCTCCGTGCGGCCGTAGCTCCATGCCGTGGCGTAGTCGAGGGCCAGTCCGTTTTTGGACGTCTCGGCGGTCGAAGCCAGTTCGGAGCCGCCGCGCATGGTCTCCTTGGAGTGTTTGGCCGTGTACCAGAGGGGCGAGAAGTTCGAGCCGACGGCCAGCAGGCCCGCGGCGGCGAGCACGGCGGTGCGGAGCGCGAAATTCCGGAAATGCTTCTCCCGGAAAGCCGTGACGCCTTCGCTGATCCAGAAGGCGGCCATCGCCAGCAGGAAATAGTAGGTGATCTGCGGGTGGTTGGCGCCGATTTCGAGCGACGCCGTGAGCGCCGTGAGCGCGCCTCCGGCCCACATGTTGCCCCGCAGGGTCATCCACGCGCCGCCCATCATCAGCGGGGCGTAGACCAGCGCCCACATCTTGGTGATGTGGCCTGCGCCGATGATGAGCAGGAAATAGGTCGAAAGTCCGTAGGCCAGCGACGCGACGACGCCCACCCACGGATTGACGCCGAAGATCAGCAGCATGAGCCACATGGCCGTCATGGCGAAAAAGAGGAAGGCGGCGGGGGTGTCGATGATCTTGACGATCCGGCCGAGGGTGTTCTTGACGAGCTGCGCCGGGTAGGCCACGTTGATCAGGTAGGCGGGCATGCCGCCGAACATGCGGCCCGTCCACTGGGGATCTTCGCCCGTGGATTCGCGCATGTCGTTGATATCCTTGGCCATGCCGTCGTACTGCATGACGTCGTGCTGGGGCAGCACCTCGCCGCGGAACTGCGGGGCGAAGTAGACTGCGCTCACCACGAAGAAGAGCGCTAGGGCCGCCGCGGCCGGCAGCAGCCGGCGTATGATCGTTTTCGAAGATTCCATATTTCAAGTCGTTATCCGGTGGCCGGAGACCGTGCAGACTCAGGGCGGAAGCCGCGTGCGGTCCGCATTCCGCCGGGGCGCACGCTGTCTGAGTGAACGTGTTAAGCCTTCGCAAAGGTACGAAAAAACATTTACTTGACGAGCGGCGATTGCGAAAAATCACTATCTTTGCCAAAGATATGCGGCGACCCGGTGTGCGGGGCATTTCCCGAATCGGACTTCGCTCCGGGCCGTGTTGCGTCCGTTGCCGCGAACAGAATAGGCTTTATGATTACACTCGATACGATCCGCAAACCCGTGACTGCGGAACTGGAGGCGTTCGACGAATTCGTCGATCGTCAGTTTACGGCCGAGGGGGAACTGCTCTCCGACATGCTGCGTTACGCCCTGTCGTCGCGCGGCAAAGGCATCCGGCCGCTGCTGGTGCTGTTGTCGGCCGCGATGAATTCGCCGGTGGCGGAGGCGGCCAAGGGGCGCCGGGTCCATCTGGCCGCCATGCTTGTGGAGATGATTCACGTGGCGTCGCTGATTCACGACGACGTGATCGACGAAGCCGACATGCGCCGCGGCAAGCCGTCGGCCAATGCGCGCTGGCAGTCGCACAAGGCGGTGATTCTGGGCGACTACATTCTGGCCCGCAACCTGAGCATCGGTCTTGGGAGCGGCCAGTTCGATCTGGTGACGCACGTCTGCGGGTCGATGGCGGCGCTCTGCGAGGGCGAGGTGCTGCAAAGCGAGTGCGCCGAGAAGCACACCATGACGCGGCAGGCGTACCTCGACATCATCTATAAGAAGACGGCGTGCCTGATCGGCGTCAGCGCTTCGGCCGGGGCGATGGCCGTGGGCGCTTCGCAGCAGAAGGTGGCCCTGATGCGCCGCTTCGGCGAGGCCGTGGGCATGGCATTCCAGATACAGGACGACATTCTCGACTACACGCGCACGGCGCAGACGGGGAAGCCCGCGAACAACGACCTGCGCGAGGGCAAGATCACCCTGCCGCTGCTGGCCGTGCTGGACAAGGTGCCGGCCGAACGCCGCACGGAGCTGCTGGGGCGGCTGGCGTGCTGCCACGACGACGAGGAGTCGGTGGAATACCTGCAGCGTACGGTCGAGAACGAAGGCGGACTGACCTTCGCCGCCGAGGTGATGCGCAGCTATATCGCGCGGGCCGTGGAGATGCTCTCGGAATACGAGGCGTCGGATTACCGTACGGCGCTGGCGAACCTCTGCGCCTACATCGCCGAACGGGACCGGTAAACGGGAAAACTCATTAACCTAAATTTCATAAAACTCAATGGAGACGAAAAAACAAAATTACACTTTGCCGATCATTGTGATGATCTTCCTCTTCGGTATGATCTCATTCGTGACGAATCTGGCATCACCTATGGGTGACATTCTGAAGTACCAGTTCAATGTGCCCAACTGGATGGGAACGCTGGGCGTGTTCGCGAACTTCATCGCTTATGCGATCATGGGGTATCCTGCCGGCAACATGCTGCAGAAGTACGGCTACAAGAAAACCGCACTGGTCGCTATCGCCGTCGGCTTTACCGGCGTCGGCATCCAGACGCTCTCCGGCTCGGTCGAGAGCTTCGGCGTCTATCTGCTCGGCGCCTTCATCGCAGGTTTCTCCATGTGTTTGCTCAACACCGTCGTGAACCCGATGCTCAACAAGCTCGGCGGAGGCGGAAACAAAGGCAATCAGCTCATTCAGGCGGGCGGCTCGTTCAACTCGCTCTGCGGCACGGCGGTCATCATCCTGACCGGCCTGCTGATTCCGGAGGGTATCAAGAATGCGCAGATCAGCAACGTATTCCCGCTGATGTACGGCGCATTGGCCATTTTCGCATTCGCATTCATCGTGATCGCGCTGACGAAGATTCCGGAGACCCAGAAGACGGAGGGCAAGAAAGTCGCCGAGACGTCCAAATACAGCCCGCTCTCGTTCCGTCACTTCATTCTCGGCTCCGTGGCGATTTTCGTCTATGTGGGCGTCGAAGTCGGCGTTCCTAACGTGTTGCAGAAGTGGCTGCAGAATCCTGAGCTGAATGTGCTGGGCAGCGGCGTGAACGTCGAGGCCATCGCAGGTTCGGTCGCCGCTACGTATTGGCTGCTGATGCTGGTCGGCCGGCTTCTGGGCGCGATGATCGGCAGCAAGGTGTCGGCGAAAAGCATGCTGATGGTCGTATCTTCGGCCGGTCTGCTGCTGACGCTGGGCGCGATGTTCGCGCCGAACGTGCCGGTCAATCTGCCGGTTTTCAACGGCGCGGAGGGCTTCGGACTGGTCAACGTGCCGGTGAGTGCCGCGCTGCTGGTGCTCGTCGGTCTCTGTACTTCGATCATGTGGGGCGGTATCTTCAACTTGGCGGTAGAAGGGTTGGGTAAATATACGGAAAAGGCTTCCGGTATTTTCATGGCGCTGGTCTGCGGCGGCGGCATCCTTCCCCTGCTGCAAAACGGCATCGTCGATTTGACGGGCGGCGTAGGCTACCTGACGAGCTATTGGGTGATCGTAGCCGGTCTGGCCTATATGCTCTACTATGCGCTTATCGGTTCGAAGAACGTCAACAAGGATATTCCGGTGGACTGATGCTCCGGTCGGAAAACGAAAAATCCCGGTGCCGAGTTTGCGGCGCCGGGATTTTTTTGCTGTAGCCGGGGAGGGGCGGCGGTTGTTTGCAGGGGGCGGGGGCTTGCAGAGGGAGGGAATGCTTAATCCGGCCGGCGGAATGGCGCGCCGGGATGGGCCGGAGCAGGGAGCGGAGAAGGGGCCGCACAGGAGCAGGAATGCGGATGCGGAGAGCCGCCGCAGACGGCGAGATGCAGGCGGCGGCGAGATGCAGGCGGCGGCGAGATGCAGGTGGCGGGGAGATGCAGGTGGCGGGGAGGTCGGGCAGGAAACTGAATGGCGGGGCGGAATAAGAAGCGGAGGACGGGGCGGGCTGAAGGGGACGGGCGGCGGCTTCGGATGGAAGAGACGGCGGATAAGAGAAAAGGCAGCCCGAACTGAAAGACGGCGGCTATAAATAAGAAATAAGTGATGCGCTCGTGGGCGTCGGACTGCGGGCCTGAGAGGGACGGACTGCGGGACGGAATGGAAAGAACAGCCGGTTGAAGAGAAAGGACGAAGCGAAGGGGCGGAATGAAAACGGAACGGGGCGTCGCGGGCAATAAAAAAAACAGGGAAGCCGGAGCTTCCCTGTTTTTCTTGCTGACCGTCCGGATTATTTCTTGTCCGCGCTGGTCATGCGCTTCTCCTTGATGCGGGCCTTCTTGCCGGTCAGATCGCGCAGGTAGTAGATACGTGCGCGGCGTACTACGCCGACCTTGTTGACCTCGATCTTGTCGATGTGGGGCGAGTAGAGGGGGAAGATACGCTCCACGCCCACGCCGCCCGAAATCTTACGGATCGTGAACATCTTGGTCTTGCCCGAACCCTTGATCTGGATAACTACGCCGCGGAAACTCTGCACGCGCTCCTTGCTACCCTCGACGATTTTGTAGGATACGGTGATCGTGTCACCGGCCTTGAACGACGGAACATCGGCATCCGTCTTTGCCCACATCTGCTCGTTTACGAGCTTGATGATTGCGTCTTTGTTCATTGTTGCAACAATTATTGTGTTTCGCACCCAACATTCCCGCTGTGCCCGGCTTACCATACGGATACCCTGATCCATAATCCTGCGTCCGCGGCTTCGGACCGCCTGAGCCGTCCCCGCCCTCCTGCGCAACTGCGCGGCACCCAATGAAAGAGGTTGATATACGCCCCGAAAGGGAGTGCAAATATACGAAGTTTTTTTCATTCGGCGCAAACGGGGCGTAAAAATATCGTTTCGGGACGCGATTTATCATTGTCTTTACGGAAAACGGGGGACGGTTCGGGCGGAACGGGAGACGGCTTTGGTAAAGCGGGGGACGGCATGGCTACAACAGGGGCGGCATGGCTACAACAGGGGCGGCTTCGACAAGAGGGGAGGCGGTTTTGGTAAACAAGGGGCGGCATGCATAACGGGAGGGGCGCTACGGACGCAACAGGACGGCATGGATACAACGGGACGACGCGGACAACAAGGTGCGGTTCGGACGAAACAAAGTGCGCCACGGACAAAATCGGAAACAAATTTTCGTTTTGTCGCCCGCCTTTCACTATCTTTGCGGGGAGACAGACGCCGGGCCGGCAGGTCGAATCCGGCAAAATTTTGTGCGGATACGCATTTGAGAACGGTTTATGCTGTCTTTGCGATAAACTTGAGATATGAAGGAAGAGAGACTGATACTTGTCACCAACGACGACGGCTACGATTCGAAAGGACTTGCGGCGGCCGTGGAGGTCGCGCGCGGCTTCGGCCGCGTGGTCGTGGTGGCGCCCGAAACGACGCAGAGCGGCATGAGCCAAGCCATCACGATGTACAACCCGCTGTACCTGCGCTGCGTGCGGAAGGAAGAGGGGCTGGAGGTGTACGCCTTTTCCGGCACGCCGGTGGACTGCGTGAAGATGGCGTTCGATTACCTGCTGCGCGAAGAGCGCGTCGATCTGGTAATTTCGGGCATCAACCACGGCTCCAACTCCGCCGTGAACGTGCTTTATTCGGGGACGATGGGCGCGGCGATCGAAGGCAGCTTCTACGGCTGTCCCGCCGTCGGGCTGTCGCTCGACGACCACGGCGAGGACGCCGATTTCGAGGCGGCGGTGGCGTACGGCAGGCGGATCGTGGGCAGCGTGCTCGAAAACAGGATCGAGCTGCCGCTCTGTCTGAACGTGAACGTTCCGGTCGGCAGGCCCGACGAGCTGCGCGGCATCCGTCTTTGCCGCCAGAATCGCGGCTTCTGGCGCGAGGAGTTCTACCGCCACGAGGATCCCCGCGGCCGGGAGTATTTCTGGCTTACGGGAGCCTTCGTCAACGAAGAGCCGGAGGCGCAGGACACCGACGAATGGGCCTTGTCGCACGGTTACGTCTCGGTGGTGCCCGTGCAGGTGGACCTGACGGATTACCGTCAGCTCGGAGCGCTTGCCGAAGTGCTGAAATAATCGTATATTTGCAGTAAAGTAAATAGTCAGGCCTATGCTGATCAAAATCCTGCTCGTCATTTCGATCATCGTCCAGACCCTCGCCACGGCTTACGCCCTGCGGCTGGTACGCGCCACCAAGTACAACTCGGTGTGGATTCTCTTCATCGTGGGCTTTTCGCTGCTCTCCGTCGAGCGGTTCGTGCAGCTGCTGATGGCCGGCGGGCACTACGTGCCGCGCTGGTGGTTCGGCTATCTGGGGATCGTGGTCTCGGTATGTCTGTCGATCGGCGTCATGTACGCCCACAAGCTGTTCAAATACATCGACCGTCTGAACCGGCAGCGGCAGCTGCTCAACAAACGCATCCTCACGGCCGTGCTCCGCACCGAGGAGAAGGCCCGGTCGCGCTTCTCGAAGGAGCTGCACGACGGACTCGGCCCGCTGCTGTCGTCGGCCCGGATGTCGCTCTCGGTGCTTTCGCGCGAGGAGCGCTCTGCGGACCAGCGCGAGATCATCGACAATACGACCTATGTGATCGACGAGGCGATCCGTTCGCTGCGCG
>ERZ825137.6151-NODE-6151-length-10673-cov-2.658034_pt1 | contig 10673 bp, 6 predicted proteins | sample MGYA00519873_ERZ825137 | MGnify/ENA primary metagenome ERZ825137 (study PRJEB31778, sample SAMEA3449190) | human gut metagenome | biome: human gut; feature: human-associated habitat; material: faeces | place: United Kingdom | collected 2010/2012 ... | reverse complement strand
GATGGATTATGCCGAGGCGCTGGCACAGGCGACGGAGCTTGGCTATGCCGAAGCAGACCCTACGGCGGATGTAGAAGGCTATGACGCCGGGCGCAAGATCGCAATCATGGCTTCCATTGCGTTCCATACCCGCGTGAAGTTTGAGGATGTATATACTGAAGGCATTACGAAGATTACGGCGGCGGATATCCGCTATGCCAGTGAGTTCGGCTATGTGATCAAGCTGCTGGGAGTGGCCAGAGAGCAGGAGGACGGTGTGGAAGTGCGGGTGCATCCTATGCTGATCCCGGCGACGCATCCGCTGGCAACGGTCAATGATGCGTTTAATGCCGTTTTCGTACACGGCGACGCAGTGGACGACGCGATGTTTATGGGGCGCGGCGCAGGACAGCTGCCGACAGCGAGCGCAGTGATGGGCGATGTAATCGACGTGATGCGAAACATCCTGCACCATTCCTGCGGCAAGATCGGTTATGGCTGCTACCGGAATCTTCCGGTGAAATCCGCAGAGGATACGGTCAGTCGGTTTTTCCTACGGATTCAGGTAACGGACAAGCCCGGCGCGCTCGCCAACATTGCCGGGATTTTGGGCAATAACGACGTGAGCATCGCGCAGGTCGTACAGAAGCGCAGCCATGACGGCGTTGCAGAGCTTGTCATCATCACCGACCCGGTGCGGGAAAAACATTTTAACGATGCGCTCAGCATCTTAAAAGGCATGTCGGTGTTAAAAGAAGTGTCCGGCGTGATCCGGGTATACGGGAATTAAGGTGTGCCCGGCATGAAATAACGCATTCGGCGTGTTTTATCGTCAGCGCAGCTGCATGTCGATTCGGATATCGTTTCCGGAAACAGTCACGTCAGCGAGGCTGCCGACGATCAGCGGCATCATTGGCGGAAGATGTCCGAGATCGACGTCCATAATTACCGGGACATGGTGGGAAAGTGCGACGGGCAGTACCGCCTGATATGGATCGAGGCCCATCATGTCCTGTCCGAAGCACAGCGGGCGACCGATCAGGAAGGCTTTGACGTGTTCGAACCAGCCAGCCTGTTCCATTTGCCACATGGCTCTGCGGATAGAGAAGACGTTCAAATCGCAGGCTTCAAGAAACCAGATGATGCCATCCTCTTTGTAGCGCTCGATAAAGTCCTTCGTTTTATCGAAACGGGTTCCGGTCAGATTGACGAGACAATCCATGCAGCCGCCGAGGAGTCTGCCGGAGACGTGAAAGCTTGGGGCAGAGGCTGGCGATACAGCGCCTGTCTGTAGGTTACCGCCCGCAAGCTGCGGGTCGCTGTTTAACTGGTCGTTGTACAAATGCGTTGTGCCGTTAGTCCTCTGTGCATACTCCGTCCCGTAGCAGCGCAGGACGCGCGGCTCAGTCACATGATAGGGCGCGAGGGGATTCGTTTCATCTTTTAAGGCTTCCTTTTCCCAGAGGGGGTAGCCGGATACGGTCTGTGCGCGCCCTGTCAGCAGGTGGAAGGCATCGGAAATAGCGGGATGCCACAGCTCCATGCCAAAAGCGCCGGCGCAGGGACCGTAGATGGAGGCGGTATCTGCAAGAGTTGCGAGAAGATAGGTCATATTCGTGTTGTCGGAATAGCCCATGTACCATTTGGGATCGGCTTTCGCAAGGCGGTCAAAATCCATATATGGAAGAATTTCGCACATCAGTTCGCCGCCTCCGCAGGAAATCAGACAGTCGTTGTCGGATTTTACATAATAATCCATCAGCTCCTGCGCGCATTTTTCGGGGGTGTTGCTGATGCCGACGCCGCTGCTTTCATAGCAGTTTGGTCCGAGGTCAAGCCGGTAGCCAAGCTCGGTGAAGCGTTTCTGGGCGTGTTCAAACGTTTCCTGATAAGGGGAGGTTGCACAGCCAAAGGAAGGGGCGACAAAGCCGATCGTGCCGCCGTCCGGTAAAAATTTGGGAAATTTCATAGGGATGTTCTGTTCCTTTCTCTTTCTGAGGAGGCGAAGGCAGCTGCTGCCCTCGCCTCCGATTTATTTCTGACAATAGAATGCGCAGCATTCTTATTCTAATAAAATGCATGCATTCTTCTATTCAGACGGCGGTATAATTACGCCGATTTCCTATTTATTCTTTACAATAGAATGCGCACATTCTATTGTATTTTTACGTTATCGGTTGGATCGATAAAACCTTCTCCGAAGACCTCGCTGGTTTCCGTAATCATGACAAATGCGTCCGGATCGGTCTGATGTGCGGCGCGGCGAACCTTGTACGCTTCGGCCTTGGAGCAGGCACAGAGCAGTACCTGGCGCTCGGTCGTGGTATAAGAACCTTTTGCGCGGATCAGCGTCGATCCTCTTGCGCAGACCTCGTCGATATGCGTTGCCATGGCAGGCCCCTGCGTCGTGATGATGATGGCGAGCTTTCCGGCGCTCGTGCCGTACATGATTTTATCGATGACGGTGGAGGTTACAAACGTAGAAATAAGTCCATATAAAACTGCGTCGGGATTACCATAAACCGGCCAGCCAATCAGGATGATGACGAGGTCGATTGCCATCGTGACAGCGCCGATAGAAAGGTGCGGGTGCAGCGCTTTGATGGACATAGTAAGGAAGTCCGTACCGCCGGTAGACGAGCCTCTCATGTAGATCAGCGCAAGACCGCAGCCGAAAAATACGCCGGAAAAAAGCGCAGCGAGCATAGGATTGCCGTCATAGGCAGGCGTGAGCGGAAAGACGAAATCCAGAAAAAAGGTATTGATCAGAATCGTACGGATGGATTTGATCATAAATTTACGCCCGACAATCCGGTAACTGAGCAAAATCAGGGGAATGTTGATGACGAGGGAGGTTGTACCGATCGGTAGGTTCCACAGGTGGTTCAAAATCAGGGCGACGCCGGAGATACCGCCAGGCGCGAAGCTTGCGAGCTTTGCAAAGGTATAGATGCCGATTGCGGAAAGGATGCTGCCGAGGACGTCGCAGAATAAATCGATCGCGATATTCTGCAGCTGCTGCGGCGTATAGTGAGTGGACGAAAAAAATTTCATAAGAACCTCTTTCCCGGAAAAACCGTTATAGTAAGGATGATTCAGATTAGAAAAAATATTCCGGGCAAGGAAGCTGCCCGGAGGCAGACCGCAAAAAAAACGTGCCTGCTTTAGCCTGCCAGATAGAAAAATTGTGGCATAGGAGAGAAAAAAAGTCAAGGCAGGCAGATTGTGTGATTTTTTATGAAAAGTTTATGGAATTTTTATTGTATTTCTGTAGATAGAAGAGTAGAATAGGCCGAAGTAATTAACAATGTTAAATATTATCAATGTTAATGAAAAAAGCAGACAGGGAAAATCGGCGCTTGGGGTGAGCTCTTTGCACTGCAGGCGCTTTGATACAGGAGGAGAAATGGATGACGCGTTAAAACTGGAGAGAGAATTTGAGCATGTCATGTGCAGGTTTCGGAGGATGGATTATTCTGTACTACATCCCGGAGTTGGAAATATGGAATTTGCAGTGCTGGAGATGATTCATAAGCTGAGTGCGCAGCACGATGCAATTTACGGCGCAGCGATTTCCGATCTGCAGAAAAAAATGGAAATATTACCGTCGGCACTTTCCAGACTGCTCCGTGGCATGGAGGAAAAAGGGCTGTGCGTGCGCAGTATTGACCCGAAAGACCGAAGAAGCAGCTATGTTTCGCTGACAGAGACCGGACAGGAAAGAAGAGAGCAGGGACACTGCATCATGGAAGTGTTTGCCCAGCGAGTTGTAGAAAGAATGGGCGAAGGCAGATTCTGTGAGCTGATTAAACAGTGGGAACGGTTCGGAGATGTACTGGAAACAGAAATTGCAGCATTCAGGAATGTGGATGGAATGGAGGAATAGAACAGAAAATGTTTCGGCTACTGAGCTATTTAAAACAATGTAAAAAATCAGTGCTGGCCATTGTACTTCTGCTGATCGTGCAGGCGTACTGTGATCTGGCACTGCCGCAGTATACATCGGATATCGTGGACGTCGGAATTCAGCAGGGCGGTATCACTTATGCTGCGCCCGAGTGGATGCGGGAGGAGACCTGGGGCAGCCTGCAGAATTTAATGACAGAAGGGGAAAAAGAGCTGACCGCTTCCTGCTATGAACAGGCAGAGGACGGTACTTACGAGCGGACAACGAATAAAACGGCGGATCTGGAAGCGTTAAACGATGCGTTCCGGATGCCGATGGTGATGCTGTCTGCGATGGACGAAAGTGCGGAGACCGCGCTGAATGACGGAGCAGATGCAGCGGCGCCCACCAAGGAGCAGCTTCAGCTTCTCCAAGCGCTGCAAAACGGCTCTCTCTCCGAGGAGCAGCTGCTTTCGCTGCGGGAGACGATCACAGACCAGCTGGGCGATATGAGTGATTCCCTGTTGAACCAGAAGGCGATTTTATTTGTGAAAGAGGAATATGAAGCGCTGGGTAAAGACCCGGGCAGCATCCAGATCGCATATCTTTTAAAAACGGGCGGAAAAATGCTCGGCTTTACGCTGCTGATGGCAGTGTGCGCGATTGCAGTCAGCTTCCTTGCGTCCCGCGCTGCGGCATCGATCGGTAAAAATCTGCGTGGTCAGGTATTTGGCAAAGTGTTGTCGTTTTCCAGTGGAGAAATGCATCAGTTTTCGACAGCATCCCTGATTACGAGAAGCACGAACGATATTCAGCAGGTACAGATGGTCGCGGTCATGCTGCTTCGGATGATAAGCTATGCCCCGATCCTCGGAATCGGCGGTGTTTTGAAGGTGGTTGGCACAAAAACGGGCATGGCGTGGATTATTGGGCTTGCGGTAGCGGTCATTATGGCGGTTGTACTGATCCTGGTGAGCGTTGCAATGCCGAAATTTAAGCTGATGCAGAAATTAGTGGACCGGATGAACCTGGTTTCCAGGGAAATTTTGACTGGGCTTTCGGTTATCCGTGCATTTTCCAGAGAAAAATTCGAAGAAAAACGGTTTGATGAAGCGAACCAGAACCTGATGAAAACGCAGCTGTTCACCAACCGCGTCATGACCTTTATGATGCCGGCGATGATGCTGATTATGAACTGCGTTACCGTCATGATCGTGTGGTTCGGTGCAAAGGGAATCGACGCCGGAAACCTGCAGGTTGGCGATATGATGGCGTTTATGACCTATACGATGCAGATCGTCATGTCCTTTTTGATGATTACGATGGTTTCCGTCATGCTTCCGCGTGCAGGTGTGGCAGCAGACCGAATTGAGGAAATTTTGCGGACGGACAGCAGCATTGTGGATGCAAAAAAAACGGAGGATGAAAAGCTGACGCAGTGCAGGGGAGAACTGAGGTTTGAGGACGTAAGCTTTAAATATCCCGGGGCAGAGGGGGACGTACTGGAGCATATCAGCTTTACGGCAAAACCCGGACAGACGACCGCTGTAATCGGAAGCACAGGCTGCGGCAAATCAACGCTGATTCAGCTGATCCCGAGATTTTACGATGTGACGGAAGGAAAAATTACGCTGGACGGTGTGGACATCCGAAATTTGAGCCAGCATAAATTACGGCAAGTGATGGGAATGGTTCCCCAGAAGGGCGTGCTCTTTTCCGGGACGATCGCTTCCAATATCAAGCTCGCAGGAGAAGATGAAATCAGCGACGAAACGATGAAGGAAGCGGCGCAGACAGCGCAGGCAACCGAGTTTATCGATGCAAAGCCGGAAGGCTATGATAGTCCGGTTGCGCAGGGAGGCAGTAACGTGTCCGGTGGACAGAAGCAGCGTCTTGCGATTGCCAGGGTCATTGCAAAGCATCCGAAGGTATATCTGTTTGACGACAGCTTTTCTGCGTTGGATTACAAAACGGACGCAGCGCTTCGAAAGGCGCTGCACGAACAGGCCGCGGACGCGACGGTGCTGATCGTTGCACAGAGAATCAGCACAATCATGAATGCGGAGCAGATCCTCGTTCTGGAGGATGGAAAAATCGTTGGAAAAGGAACCCATGAAGAGCTGATGAAAAACTGCAGCGCCTATCAGGAAATTGCACGCTCGCAGCTGTCGGAAAGCGAGCTGAAAGGAGGCATGGCAGAATGAGTCAGGAGCAAAATAAAAAGCGTCCAATGATGGGACACGGACCGGGCAGGGGAATGATGCCCGGGGAAAAGGCAAAGGATTTTACGGGAACGATCCAAAAGCTGTTTGCCTACCTTGGAAGCTATCGGATTGTGCTCGGCGTCGTAATCTTATTTGCAATCGGAAGTACGGTATTTAATATTATCGGACCAAAAGTGCTCAGTAAGGTGACAACAGAGCTGTTCAACGGTCTGGTCGCAAAGGTGAGCGGTACCGGCGGTATTGATTTTGAAAAAATCGGCAGGATTTTGTTGCTGCTGCTTGGAATTTACTGTATCAGCGCAGTGTTTAACTTCATTCAGGGCTGGCTGATGACCGGCGTGACGCAGAAGCTGTGTTATCGGATGCGAAAGGAAATTTCCGAAAAAATCAACCGGATACCGATGAAATATTTCGAATCCAGAACGGTCGGAGAAGTGCTTTCGAGAATCACGAACGATGTCGATACGCTGGGACAGAGCTTAAACCAAAGCGTGACCCAGTTAATTACCTCGATTGCGACGATGATCGGCGTGTTGATTATGATGCTGTCGATCAGTCCTCTGATGACGCTGATCGCACTGGTGATTCTGCCAATTTCCGGCGGTTTGATCGGATTTGTGGTCAAACATTCCCAGAAATATTTCGTGGAGCAGCAGAGCTGTCTCGGTGAAATAAATGGACAGGTAGAGGAAACCTACAGCGGCCATATGGTCATCCGGGCGTTCAACCGCGAAGAAGCGGTGGAGGAAACGTTTTCACGGACAAACGACAGACTGTATGAATCCGCGTGGAAATCCCAGTTTATTTCCGGTCTGATGCAGCCGATCATGACCTTTGTCGGAAACCTCGGCTATGTTGCGGTTGCAGTGCTGGGAAGTGTTCTGGCGGTAAACGGCACGATCGAGGTCGGCGATATCCAGGCGTTTATCCAGTATGTGAAAAATTTCACACAGCCGATCACACAGATTGCACAGGTTTCAAACATGCTGCAGTCCGCAGCGGCTGCCGCAGAGCGTGTTTTTGAATTCCTGGACGAGGAAGAGGAAGAGCAGACCGTTGAGCATCCGGTATCAATGGATCATCTGACCGGTGCCGTAAGCTTTGAGCATGTACGGTTTGGCTATACACCGGATAAAATCGTTATTCAGGATTTCTCCTGTGAAGTAAAACCGGGGCAGATGGTTGCGATTGTTGGACCGACCGGCGCCGGAAAGACGACGATACTCCATACGATAACGGGACTTCTGAAAGCAAAGGCGGGCTCGATCATGTTCGAAGGACATGAGCTGACAAAGACCCCCGCTCATAAGATAGTCGAGCTCGGAATGGCGCACGTTCCGGAGGGACGCAGAATTTTTTCGCATCTTACGGTGCTTGAAAATCTGAAGCTCGGCGCATACACGCGCAAGGACAAGGACGGAGTTGCGGCGGATCTCCGCAAGGTGTACGACAGATTCCCCCGGCTTGCGGAACGCAAAAAGCAGATTGCGGGAACTCTTTCCGGCGGTGAACAGCAGATGCTCGCCATGGGGCGCGCGCTTATGTCAAAGCCTCGTATCATCGTTATGGATGAGCCTTCGATGGGACTTTCGCCGATATTTGTCAGCGAGATATTCGATATAATTCAGTCGATAAGCTCGGACGGCGTAACGGTTCTGCTTGTCGAGCAGAACGCAAAGAAAGCGCTTTCGATAGCCGATCGCGGATATGTTCTCGAAACGGGTAAGATCGTGCTTGCAGGCGAGGCCGACGAGCTTATAAACGACGAATCCGTCCGCCGTGCATACCTCGGAGAATAAAGCGCAGTCAAACCCACCGATTTAATTTTCATCAATTATTCCTCCCTTTATTTCGGCAATGCGGTCGCAAACCACTGCCATTATATCGGGAGGTTTAATTGTCTTCAGTGGCTTTGGGTTTGCTTTCGGCTCGCCCGTTTTATTTTTACCGAAGTGCTTCACCGATCCCGCGGCAGACACCGGGGGTTTATTTTGACTGCAATACAAAAGAGGATGAGAAACATATCTCATCCTCTTTTTGATCTCAATGCTCGCACCGTCAACCGAAGATTTACTTTCCGGATACGGTGATCCCGCCGAAAGCCATATAGGGCGCGATTCCGTCGCCGTCGGATACGGTCTCACGCGATACTGCGATGAGGTCATTGAGCATTTGCGCAAGATTGCCCGAGATCATTGCCTCGGATACCGCACCGGTGATCTTTCCGCCTTCGACAAGAAAGCTGTTTTTCGCAACTCCGGAGAAATCACCCGATATTCCGGGCTCGCCGCCCGAGAAGCGGCCGACGATTATTCCGTGCTCGGTCGAGGCGATTATCTCGTCAAGCGGCGTGTCTCCCGCTTTGATTATGCAGGGAAGAGAAGAGCACGGCGCACGGTCGAAGCCGGTCTTGTTTGAAACGTAAAGCGACAGGTGGAAGTTCTTCAGCACACCGTCCTTTATCAGATCAAATGAGGCGGTCGGGAAGCCCTCCGCGGTCATGTTTTCGCCGCATACCACGGATTCGTGGCGGGGATCGACCGTAACGGTTATGCGCTCGTCGGCGACCTTTTCGCCGAGCTTTTCACGCCAGATGCTCGTCTCGTCGAGAATAACACCGTCGGAGGCGAAATTGCCGATTATGTTGCCCATGAATTCGTTGAGCGTGGCGGGGGTCAGTATCATGGTGCCGGTGAATTTTCCTTCAAGCTTGCGCGGATTAAGCTGGTTTTCAACGTCGGTAAGGTCGCGCTCGAGCGATGAAAGCTCGATAAACGGACGATCAAGCGAAAGTGTGGTGAATCCGCTTCCGAAGAAGGACGTGGATTCCTCGCCCTCGTGAGCCGAAAACATAACAGAGACCTCGTATTCGCCGCTGAAGTTTTCGTACACCGTGCCGTTTGAATTCCTGTAGATCCGGTGCGAACGGGAATGCGCAACGATGAGCTGCTCCACGATGATCTTCGGATGATTCGTCTTAATGTCCTCGAGAAGTTCGCGCGTGCGGGAAAAGAGAAGATCAAGGTCGGCATCGTATACGCCGTCGTGCTTTACGGGAAAATCGTATTTCGGTGCGATATCCCATGCCTCGTCGGCATCCGCAGCCTGCGCCGCGCTGTCGGCATCTGCAGCCGCGCGCACGATCGCGTCCTCTTCAAAGCGGTTTGTTACCGCGCTTCCTTTTCTGCCGTCCCTGTAAAGCGTGATGCTGACGGCATTGTCGAACAGCGTGCGGAAAAGCGTGAATTTGCCGCCGTCAACGTTGAATTCCCGCGTCTCGCCCTCGACCGTGCTGAACGAATATTTCTTTGCCCCGAGCCCGGCGATCGCTTTTTCGCAGGCATCGGCGGCACTTTTTATATCAAGCATATCATTAAAGCCTTTCTGAATAATTATTTGTCGGGGACGCTTTATCGTCCGCCGCAGAGCACGCGGCACTTTATCGCGGGTCCGCCGAGACCGACGGGCATCGGCTGCTTTTTGCCGCAGAAGCCGGAGCTTGACCATTCCATCGTATCGCCGACCATATCGACGCTCTTGAGCATATCAAACGCAACTCCGGAGCTCGTCGTGTCGAATATCGCGCGTCCGAGCTTGCCGTGCTTGATCTCATATCCCATGCAGACCCCGAACATGAACTCTCCGGTCATATCTGCCTGTCCGTTGTTCGTGTCGATAAAGTAGTATCCGTCGTCAACGGACGCGATCATGTCCTCAAGCTTGTCGCTTCCGGGGAGAATCGCGGTGTTTCTCATTCTGATGAGCGGCTCGTCGGAGAAGAGATACGCACGTGCATTTCCGGCGGGCTTCATACCGAAAAGCTCTGCGCTTTCGCGGTTGTTCATGTATCCCGTCAGAATTCCTTTGTCGATAAGCGTTACATCCTCTGCGACGATTCCTTCGTCGTCGATGTAAACGGGAAGCGGCGCTTTCTTGCCGAATGCCGTGTTCGCAAAATCGACGAGAGTTACCTTTTCGGACGCTACCTGTCTGCCGAGAGAATGGGCGGCGACGGAGCCTCCCTGAACGAGATCGGCTTCGACGGTGTGCCCAACGGCTTCATGTGCGAGCATTCCCGCAAGCTCTCCGCCGAGAATGACGGTTTTCATTCCCGCTTCGGCGTGAACGCCCTCGCGCTTTTGCATGAGGCGCTCGTACAGAAGATCGACTTCGCCGTAAAGCGCGTCGGGCGACGTGAAATTGTCGTCGAAGGTTCCGAATCCGCCGATCGGACTGAACAGCTCAACGGGAGTTCCGTCGGCGCTTTCCGCACTCATGAAAAGGTAGATGTAGCTCCTGTAGATCGCAGTGTGTCCGTCGGCACCGTCAGACGTTGCGAGAAGCTTTTCCATGGAGTCCTCGCGGACGGCTACGCGGCGTCCGGTCAGATTCTTACATTTTTCCTTTATATATGAGTCAAGCTCGGAGCTGAAATCGACGTATCTTTTCTGGGTGACATCGGCAATGTCGTATTTCGATGTCACAAGCGTGTGAGGTACGGAGGGAAACGCATTTCTGTCGGACTTTATATGTGACGCCATGAACGAGGAATTCTCATCTGCGGCGCGAAGCACCGTCCTGCA
>ERZ825137.6146-NODE-6146-length-10678-cov-6.579215_pt1 | contig 10678 bp, 10 predicted proteins | sample MGYA00519873_ERZ825137 | MGnify/ENA primary metagenome ERZ825137 (study PRJEB31778, sample SAMEA3449190) | human gut metagenome | biome: human gut; feature: human-associated habitat; material: faeces | place: United Kingdom | collected 2010/2012 ... | reverse complement strand
TGTCCGTTGTGACAGTGAGCTTCACCTGACGGCGCAGGGCCGCGCCGTCCAGTGCTTCGCCTTCCTCCACAACCTCAAAAGACGTTTCGAAGCCATTCTTCGGCAGCACACCATACACATGCTTCTCAAACAGGTCCAGCACCTCCGCCCGGCGCAAAGCCATATCCTCCGGCGTTTCCACTCCCGTTCCGTCCTGCAGCGCCAGCACCTCGGGCAGTGTGGAATAATCCCGCTCGCCGCCCACGACATAGGCCCGCATGGGGTCCGAAAGCTCCATCTGGAAGTTACTGGTCATGGCCACCATGTTCGGCCAGGGCAGCATGCTGTGCATCCACAGCACAAGGCCCCCCGCCGTCAGCACCAGAACCAGCACGATGCCCAGAGGGATATACCACCAATGGAATTTTTTCCTCTGCTTCTCTTTCACCCGCACAAAACTCCTTTCACCCAAGATCTATGATTTTACAATAAAGGATTTTTGAGTATTTTCCATTGTTTTTGTTGCGAATCAACAGGGAACAGGGAAAAACGTACTTTTTCACAATCCCTAATCAACAGAAGCCCCGCTGCCGGCCGGCAGCGGGGCTTCTGTGTTTCGGTTCGTTTTACTGCACGGCCCGGCGCAGCAGCGCGGGGCGGCAGGCACGCAGGTTCCGGCGCACGCCCAAGAGGCCATATAGATGGGCCATCTCCAATGCGGCGCAGATCTTATCCGCCAGGCTCACCATATAGGACTCCTTATAATAGGGCAAAGGCGCGGTCAGCGGCCACATGTGCTTGCCGATGATGTCCTCTTCCATGGGGGACAGGCCGAAGGCGCGCGCATTTTCCAGCGCGAGCTGCGGATGGATGACCAGCCGCCGGAAGCGCCCGACGTCTGTCTCCTCCCATTTTTGCAGATACAGGTCGTGCAACAGCCCTGCACGGGCAGCGGCGCGGTAATCCAGCCCGAAAATGCGGCACAGCGTAAAACCCACATAAGCCACGAACAGGCAATGGTCATAGCAGCTGACGCCTTTGACATGCTGGGGAATGGCGTCCATCGCGCGCACCATTGGCTCGTCCTCCAGCCCGTTCAGGCAGGCGGCGAACAGCGCGCGGTTCTCTTCTTTCCACTGCATCGGAATCACCTCTTTGTCGTTTGCGCACAGCCCACAGCGGGCGTGCAACCGGGGCGTTTTGCCCCTGTGCTTATGATACGAGAAAAAAGCCGGATTATCTACAAGAAAATGTTACCGCATACAAACCTTTTACCTGGATTTGAAAAAGGCGCGTTTTGCCGCGGACGGGCCGCCGCAAAACACGCCGTGATTCAGAGCCGGGAAATCAGGTCCTCACAGATACGCGCCGCCGTAGTGCAGTATTCCGTAATATCGAATTCCTTCACCACCAGCGTGTCATAAGCTTCTTCGTCGGCATTGTCGCTCATGGCGCGCAACACCACGCAGGGAACCCCGTATTTTGCCGCCACGTGGGCCACGGCCGCGCCCTCCATCTCCACACAGTCCGGCGCACAATCAGCCGCAATGGCGTTTTTGGTGGCGCTGTCGCCCACAAAGGTGTCGCCTGTGGCGATCTTGCCGACAATATATTTTACGCCCGCATCCGTGCAGGCCTGCTCGGCGGCGGCCACAAGCACAGGGTCTGCCGCAAACTCCTTCAAATACGGGAACGTATCTGAAATCATTTCACGGTCTGCGTCATGGTACACCAGCGTGCCGCCGATGACAACGTCGCCCACGCCGATCTTATCCGTCATATTGCCCGCAATGCCCGAAAATACCAGCGCTTTTGCGCCGAATCTTGCAATGAGAAGCTGCGCCGCGCAGGCCGCGTTTACCTTGCCGATGCCCGCGCAGCAAAGCGCCACACGGCGTCCCTGCAGCAGGCCTGTGTAAAACGTCACGCCCGCAACGGTTTCCTCCCCCTTGTCTGTCATACGCTCACACAAAAGCGCAATTTCTTCCCGCATGGCACCCATCAGGCCGATGATCTTTTCCATAGCGGCGCCTCCTCACACATTGAACAGGAACTCAATGATGTCCCCGTCCTGCACCACATATTCCTTGCCCTCGGTGCGCTGCAGGCCCTTGGCCTTCACGTTGGCCATGCTGTAACCGCAGGCGGCGAGGTCGTCGTATTTCACCACGCTGGCGCGGATGAAGCCGCGCTCAAAATCGGAATGGATCTTCCCTGCGGCCTGAGGGGCCTTGGTACCGCGGCGGATGGTCCAGGCGCGGCATTCCTTTTTACCGTCCGTCAAAAAGCTGATAAGTCCCAGCAGGCCGTAGCTGGCCTTGATGAGGTTGTCCAGGCCCGTGGCCTCAATGCCCATCTCCGCCAGGAATTCCTTTTTCTCCTCGGGCGTGTAATCCGCGATATCCTCCTCGGTTTTGGCACAAATGGGGATGCACTCCGCGCCTTCGTCCAGGGCCAGCTTTTTCACGGTCTGGTAATGCGGATTGCCCAGCATTCCCTCCATCAGATCGTCCTCGCTCATATTGGCCGCATAGATTACAGGCTTTGCCGTCAACAGGCCCATTTCGCGCATCTGCAGCACCTGGTCCTCGTCGGCCTCGTCCAGCGGGAAGGTGCGCGCATTTTTGCCCGCGCCCAGATGCTCCTCCAGCGCGCTCAGCCATGCGGCGCTGGCCAGCGCCTTTTTGTCTCCGGTCTTGCCCGCCTTGGCCATACGCGCCGCACGGTTGGAAACGACCTCCAGGTCGCTCAGGATCAGCTCTGTATCAATGGTCTCAATGTCCCGCACCGGGTCCACATTGCCTTCCACATGCACAATGTCCGTGCCTTCAAAGCAGCGCACCACATGCACGATGGCGTCGCACTCGCGGATGTGGCCCAGGAACTTGTTGCCCAGGCCTGCACCCTGGCTGGCACCCTTGACCAGACCGGCGATGTCTACAAACTCCACGATGGCAGGAGTCTTTTTGCTGGTCTGCCAGATCTCAGCCAGCTTGTCCAGCCGCTTGTCCGGCACGGCCACGATGCCGCTGTTGGGCTCAATGGTGCAGAAGGGGTAGTTGGCGGCTTCCGCGTTCTTGGTGGAGGTGATGGCGTTGAACAGAGTGGACTTGCCGACGTTCGGCAGACCGACGATACCGAGTTTCATATAAAATACGCTCCTTACACGTTTTTATGGGCATAACAATACAACTATCATTATACGCGATGAAAACCCGGAGCGCAAGGGGATGGGCGCAAAACAACGGATTTACACGGCGGGAGTTCTATATTATACTGTTCTTAAAGTACGAACCGATTTCCGGAAGGGAAGGCAGGAGGATGTTATGGAACGCAACGACCCGCGCTATCAGGCTTATGTGGAGATCCTGAAGGAGGAGCTGATCCCGGCGATGGGCTGCACCGAGCCCATCGCGCTGGCCTATGCGGCGGCAAAAGCCCGCGAGGTGCTGGGAGTGCTGCCGGACAGCGTCCAGCTGCAGGTGAGCGGCAGCATCATCAAGAACGTGAAAAGCGTCATCGTGCCCAACACCGGGCACCTGAAGGGCATGGAGGCGGCGGTGGCGGCAGGCATCATCGCCGGTTCCGCCGAGAAGGAGCTGGAGGTCATCTCGGAGGTCAGCGAGGAAAAGAAGTCTGCCATCCGGGACTATCTGCAGACGGTGCCCATCACCATCGAGCACACCGAGCAGGGGCATGTGTTTGACATCGTCGTCACCGAGCGCTGCGGGCAGGACTACGCCCGGGTGCGCATCGCGGACTACCACACCAACATCTGCCGCATCGAGAAGAACGGCACGGTGCTGTACGAGGTGCCCCTGCTGGACGAGACCGTGCAGGAGAATGCCCGCGCCGACCGCAGCCTGCTGAACATGCAGGACATCTGGGACTTTGCCGAGACCGCCGACCTGCGGGACGTGGCAGACCTGCTGGAACGGCAGATCCGCTACAACAACGCCATTGCAGAAGAGGGCCTGCTGGGCGACTACGGCGCCAACATCGGGCGGGTGCTGCTGACCACTTACGGCAACGATGTCTCCAACCGCGCAAAAGCCAAGGCCGCCGCCGGCTCCGATGCCCGCATGAACGGCTGTGAGCTGCCGGTCATCATCAACTCCGGCAGTGGCAATCAGGGCATCACCTGCTCGGTGCCCCTCATCGAGTACGCCAAGGAGCTGCACAGCGGCAAGGAAAAGCTCTACCGCGCCCTCATCATCTCCAATCTGGTGGCCATCCACGAAAAGACCGGCATCGGCACCCTGTCTGCCTACTGCGGCGCGGTCAGCGCGGGTGCGGGTGCAGGCGCAGGCATCGTGTACTTGTGCGGCGACGGCTATCAGGCTGCCATCCACACGGTGGTCAACGCCCTTGCCATCGTGTCCGGCATCGTGTGCGACGGAGCCAAGGCTTCCTGCGCCGCAAAGATCGCATCTTCGGTGGATGCGGCGCTGCTGGGCTACAACATGTACAAGTGCAATCAGGAGTTCAAGGGCGGCGATGGCATCGTGATGAAGGACATCGAGACCACCATCAAGGGCATCGGACGTCTGGGCAAGGACGGGATGCGGCAGACCAATGAGGAGATCATCCGGCTGATGATGAGCTGAGCGGCGGAGCCTGCGTCCCAAAAATCATACAAAACCTTCTTTATTTTGTCATAACTCTTCCGTATAATAAGAAGTGGAATACTTTGTCACAAGGCCCGAAAGGGCCGGAACATACAGAATTGGGGAGGAAACCACTATGGCCAACGAAAAGATCCTCGTCGTGGACGACGATACCAACATCTGCGAGCTGCTGCGGCTTTATCTGACCAAGGAGGGCTATCAGGTCACCACCGCGAACGACGGCGAAGAAGGCCTGGACAAGTTCAATCAGGTCAAGCCTGATATGGTGCTGCTGGATGTGATGATGCCCAAGATGGATGGTCTGGAGGTCTGCCGCCGCATCCGCAAGCTGGGCAACACCCCGGTGATGATGCTGACCGCCAAGGGCGAGACTTTTGACAAGGTGCTGGGCCTGGAGCTGGGCGCGGACGATTACATGGTCAAGCCCTTTGACACCAAGGAAGTCGTGGCCCGCATCAAGGCGGTGCTGCGCCGCTGCACCACCACCACCGCCCAGACCGAGAGCACTGAGGGTGTGATCGAGTTCGACAACCTGCGGCTGGACATGAACAGCTACGAGCTGCGGGTCAAGGGCAAGGTGGTGGAGGCTCCCCCCAAGGAGCTGGAGCTGCTGAACTGCCTGGCCTCCCACCCCAACCGTGTTTACACCCGCGACCAGCTGCTGGACGAGGTGTGGGGCTTTGAGTACTACGGCGACAGCCGCACCATCGATGTCCATGTCAAGCGCCTGCGCGAAAAGCTGGCAGGTGCTTCCGACAAGTGGGAGCTCAAGACCGTCTGGGGCGTGGGCTATAAATTCGAGGTGCGTCAGTAATGCGCAAAAGTATTTCGGTCACCTTCTTTTCGATGGTGGCCACCCTGCTGGTGCTGGGCACGGCGGTGCTGGGCTGCTCCGAGTGGCTGCTGTTCAGCCGTTATTTTGCCCAGGAGCGGTACGACACGCTGGACAGCGTGGCGGATGTGACCCAGCGCGCGGCGGATTATATCGTGCAGCAGGCGGCTCTGCCCAAGGGGGCCGAGCTGGATGCCCTGAACACCAAGCTGGAGATCATCGGCGAGAGCGCCGAGGCTTACCTGTTTTTTACCGATGAAGAAGGCAGGATCCTCATTGCCTCCAACCCCGAAATGGTGGGAACAGATATTGTGGGACCGGAGCTTATGAAAAAAGTTGCCGGGGATCAGCCCTACCACACCCTGAGCACGCTGGACGGTGTGCTGACCGAGAAGAGCTATGTCTCGGTGCGGCACATGCAGGATGCACGGGGCAACAACAGCGGCTATCTCTTCCTCTGCTCCTCCGGCGCGCGGCTGACCGACTTCAAGGAGGAGTTCTGGTCGAACTTCTTCTTCTCGGCCTGCATCATGCTGCTCTGCGCCAGCGTGCTGACCTCCTTCCTGATGCGGAAGCTGACCGACCCGCTCCAGAAGATCACCGATGCCGCCCAGCGGTTCGGCGGCGGGGACTTCTCTGTCCGTGTCGAGGGCGTGGAAGGTGAGGGCGAAGTGGTGGACCTGGCCCACACCTTCAACCAGATGGCGGAGAACATCCAGTCCAACGACAATTCCCGCGGCCAGTTCATGGGCAACATCGCCCACGAGCTGCGCACCCCCATGACCACCATCAAGGGCTTTGTGGACGGCATTCTGGACGGCACCATCCCGCCCGATATGCAGAACCACTACCTGCAGCTGGTCAGCGAGGAGACCGGCCGCCTGGCCCGGCTCATCCAGAACATGCTCGATCTCTCCAAGCTGGAAAGCGGCGAGTATCAGGTGAACGCCCGGATGTTCAACATCTGGGAGACGCTCACCGGTGTGGCCCTTTCGGCGGAGCAGCGCATCAACGACGGCATGATCGATCTGGAAGGCCTGACCATGGATGAAAAGGTGCTGGTCTACGCGGACCCCGACCTCATCCATCAGGTGGCTTATAACATTCTGGACAATGCCATCAAGTTTACCCCGGCGGGCGGCACCATCAAGTTCCATGTGGAGAAGCTGGGCCCCGAGGTGGAGATCTCAATCTGGAATTCCGGTCAGGGCATCAGCCCCGAGGCGCTGCCCTATGTGTTCCAGCGCTTCTACAAAGAGGACAGGTCCCGCGGCCTGCACGCCCGGGGGGCCGGTCTTGGCCTGAATATCTGCAAGGTGCTGGTCAACCTTTCCGGAGGCCAGATCCGTGTGGAGAGCCAGCAGGGCGAGTGGTGCCAGTTCGTGTTCACCCTGCCCGCCACGCCCCCCAACCCCAGCGGCATGAAGCGCCTGCCGGACGAATCCGGTCAGCCTGTGCCGGTGGAGGACCCCGCCAGCATGAAGCCTGTCAACTGAATCCGCGGCCAGACTGTCCCCCTGAAACGGGCGGGGCGGTCTGGTCGTTTTTGGTTTTGGAATGGATTTTGGATGTATCCGGGGGCAGGTTTGAGACTTTTCCGTGAAAAACACGGCTCCGGGTTTGATTTTTTGCGTGTTTTCATGTAAACTAAAAGTAACCATGCCCGCCCTGCATTCCGGCCCCAAAACAGGTGCTCTGGCAGAACGGATGGTGTAATCTTTCTGAAAAATAACGGAGAGTATAAAACACAATGACGATCATTAGTCCTTCGATCCTTTCGGCTGATTTCAATCAGCTTGGCGCAGACTGCCGCATGGTGCTGGATGCCGGTGCGCAGATGCTGCATTATGACGTGATGGACGGCCACTTTGTGCCCAACATCAGCTTTGGCGTGCCGGTGCTCAAGAGCCTGCACAAGACCCTGCCCAGCCCCACGCAGACGGCGCTGCTGCACTGGAACAGCGATTTGGTGAGCGCCCGTGCCGTGGAGCATGGACTGGACATTTTTGAAACCAGCAGCCCCTCGTATCCGCTGATGGCGGCCATGGACCACTGCCTGCGCTGGTTGGAAGCCGACAGCGCCGCACGGATGGCCCGTTGGGGCGATTTGCTCGAGCAATTTTCTGCGCGGGCCGAGGGCCTGCGGCGCATCCGCGTGCTGTGCAAAGGGGGCGACCGGGTGGAGAACCACCCGCTGTTTTATGCCTTTGACCCGGGCAAGCTGGTGATTTCGGCCCGCGGCGCGGGGCTGACCGGCCCGCAGCTGATGGCCGCGCTTCGGGGGCGCTTTCAGCTGGAGCTGGAAATGGCGGCAGGGGATTACGCCATTGCCATGACCAGCCCCTGCGACACGGAGGAAGGGCTGGCCCGGCTGGCGGCGGCACTGGAGACACTGGACCGGGAAGCCGCCGCCCCGCTGCCGCCCCGACCGGCGCTGCCCCCGGTGCTGGCGGCCCCGGTGTTTGTGCTTCCGGCGGCACAGGCTCTGCGGCAGCCGCACGAATGGCTGCCGCCGCGCAGGGCACTGGGCTGGGTGAGCGCGGAATATCTCTGGGCCTACCCGCCGGGCATTCCCATTCTGGCGCCGGGAGAACGGGTGGACGAAGCGGCGGTGGAACAGCTGGAGTGGCTGGCCCGCTGCGGCGTGGCCCTGAAAAGCACCACCGGAAAGGAAAATTGCGTGGCGGTGTTGTGCAAAACGGAAGATGATCCCCGCGGCAGCCGGGATACGTTACAAAGACATTGACAAGACCCCCGGCTAGGGGTTACAATATGTCTATATGAGCAGCCGCTCTTTTGGGGGCGGTGCCCAAAGGCTTTTTCAAAAGGAGTTGTGTAGTTATGAAGAGAATCCAGACCCTGGATACCCGTGACCTGGCCCAGAGCGCCAAGAACGGCGGCTGCGGCGAGTGCCAGACCTCCTGCCAGTCTGCCTGCAAGACTTCCTGCGGTGTTGCCAACCAGCAGTGCGAGAAGTGCAGCGAGAACCACTGAGAGCGTCAGCGCTGATCGCTTAACGAAAGGGCGTCGCCTGGCCGCACTGCGGCTGTGCGGCGCTTTTCTTTGAGATTTTTTGCCGCAGCCCTATGCGCCGGGCCGCGGAGACTGAGGGAGAATAAATCGGAATGATCCATGCCTATAAGATGAATGGCTACAACATCGTGCTGGACGTATACAGCGGTTCGGTGCACACGGTGGACGACCTGGCCTATGACGTGATCACCGGCTGTGATGCGGGCCGGGACAAAGAGGAGTTAATTGCCTCGTTGCTGGAAAAATACAAGGATGTGCCCGAGGTGAACCGGCAGGAGATTGAGGACTGCCTGAGCGATGTGGAAAAATTGACCGCGGCCGGGAAGCTGTTTGCCGAGGATGTATACGCCGACAAGGCATTTGACCTGAAAAAGCGCAGCACGGTGGTCAAGGCACTGTGCCTGCATGTGGCCCACACCTGCAACCTGAACTGCGAGTACTGCTTTGCCAGCCAGGGTAAATACCACGGCGAGCGGGCCATCATGAGCTTTGAGGTGGGCAAGCAGGCGCTGGATTTCCTGATCGCCCATTCCGGCAGCCGGGTCAACCTGGAGGTAGACTTTTTCGGCGGCGAGCCCCTGATGAACTGGGACGTGGTGAAGCAGCTGGTGGCCTATGGCCGCAGCCGGGAGGCAGAGTGCAACAAGAAGTTCCGCTTTACCCTTACCACCAACGGCATGCTGTTGAACGACGAGGTGATCGACTTCGCCAACAAGGAGATGCACAACGTGGTGCTGAGCCTGGACGGCCGCAAGGAAGTGCATGACCGTCTGCGCCGCACGGCCGGCGGCCAGGGCAGTTATGACGTGATCGTGCCCAAATTCCAGGAATTTGTGAAGAAGCGCGGCCAGAAGGGCTATTATGTGCGCGGCACCTTTACCCACAACAACGTTGATTTCACCAACGACATTTTCCACATGGCCGACCTGGGCTTTACCGAGCTTTCCATGGAGCCGGTGGTCTGCGCGCCGGATGACCCCTATGCGCTGACCAAGGAGGATCTGCCGGTGCTGTTTGACCAGTATGAACTGCTGGCCAAGGAGATGCTCAAGCGGGACAGTGAGGGCCGCGGCTTTACCTTCTACCATTACATGATCGACCTGAAGGGCGGCCCCTGCATCTACAAGCGCATCTCCGGCTGCGGCAGCGGCACCGAGTACATGGCGGTGACGCCGTGGGGCGACCTGTACCCCTGCCACCAGTTTGTTGGCGACGAAAAGTACCTGCTGGGCAATGTGTGGGACGGCGTGACCAACACCGAACTGCGGGATGAATTCAAGCTGTGCAACGCCTATGCCCGGCCCGACTGCAAGGATTGCGGGGCCCGCCTGTATTGCAGCGGCGGCTGTGCGGCCAACGCGTACCATGCCACCGGCAGCATCAAGGGCGTGTATGAATACGGCTGCGAGCTGTTCCGCAAGCGCATGGAGTGCGCCATCATGATGCAGGTGGCAAAGGCGCAGCAGAACGCCGCCCAGAAACAGTAAGAAACGGGCAAGAGCGCAGACATTGACCTGAGCCATACAGGAGGAAACGCAGTATGCGAAGTTTTGAATCGCGGGAAGACTATCTGGAGACCATCCTCATTCTGCACAATGAAAAAGGCTATGTGCGCAGCATTGACATTGCCGCCCGGATGAATTTCTCAAAGCCCAGCGTCAGCGTGGCTATGAAAAACCTTCGTGAAAACGGCTTTATCCATATGGAAGACGGCTTTATCACTCTGACAGAAAAAGGCAAAAAAGGTATGCTAAGAGAGACTTCCAGTTACGGACCTTCTTGAAGGATAAACGACTCGGAAAAAACAAGTGTTTAAGCCAGAAAAGGAGGAAAGCCATGTATTTTATGCTGGATAATTATGATTCGTTTGTATACAATCTGTCTGCTTATTTTGAAGAGCTGGGACAGAAGATCCTGGTAAAGAGAGCCGACCAGATCACAGTGGCAGAGGTGGAGGAGCTGCAGCCGGAGGGGATCATTATTTCCCCGGGACCGGGGAAACCCTCAGAGGCACATCTCTCTCATGCGCTGCTGGAGCGCTTTGCCGGAGAAATCCCTATTTTAGGTGTTTGTCTGGGCCATCAGTCTATCTGCGAAGCCTTTGGCGGAACCGTATCCTATGCAAAGGAACTGATGCATGGAAAGAAAAAGCTGATGTATAAAACAGGAGAAAGTCAGCTTTTTAAGGGTCTGCCGGATACCTTTG
>ERZ825137.6140-NODE-6140-length-10688-cov-2.489044_pt1 | contig 10688 bp, 7 predicted proteins | sample MGYA00519873_ERZ825137 | MGnify/ENA primary metagenome ERZ825137 (study PRJEB31778, sample SAMEA3449190) | human gut metagenome | biome: human gut; feature: human-associated habitat; material: faeces | place: United Kingdom | collected 2010/2012 ... | reverse complement strand
CCGCATATACTTTCTCCAAACGTGGACACTTCGATGCGTTAACGCTCAATAGTTCCGTATGCCGCACATCGAATACCCGCAAGAACGGCATATCGCCCAAATCAAGATTGGTCATATAGCCAGTGTTACCAGGCGACATCGTCCAATCTCCGTGCGTGTTGCTACCAAGGAAAAGTTCCTGCAACAACACCATCTTCGACAATGTATTACCGAATTGAGGGTCAATGCTGATTTCACTCAAGTCAATCATACTCATACGGTCGGCTTGATAGATGTAGAGCATGATGTTCTCGCCATGTTGGAAATTACTGAACACACCCTCTTCTCCAGCTTTCAGATAGATGCCCTGCGTGATGTTTCCACTGTCGTTACCAATTCCGAAGTAGCCTGTCTTTGCAGCCTTAAAACGGATAACCGCCCCCTCTTTCGCACCGATACGACCGCCTATATAACCGCTCTCTGCTTTGAAGTCGCCACAACGGTAGTAGCCGTCGCGGATTCTCCAACGTTGTTCGATGAACGCCGGTAGAGAAGTAAGTCCCAATCCCTGCAAAGCATAGAAATAAATATCGCTGTATCCGGTGTATTTGATGTACTTACGCTCTCCGTCGTAACTTGACACCACTTTTGGCCACTTCTTCAATATTTCCGTAACGAAGTAATGGAGCGCACCTTTCGGAGAGAATGGCCCCGAACCAATGCCGAGCGTGTCCGGAAGTGAACGCATGGTGTCAGCGATAGCCGAAAGCGTAATGGTGTTACCGTTTTGATCCACCTCCATAGTCTGCTGTCCGCGTATGTCGTTCCACAACACACTGCCTCGTCCTGCGTACGCGCTACTCGTCAAGTCGCCAGGGTCAACCTCTGGATCAATGGTCTGACCACCGTCATTGTCCTTGCCGTTACAAGTATCACAATCATACACCTTGTTGCAGTACATTCTTCTGGCTTCCATACCGTTTGCTCCACTATATACTCCGTCTTTCACGCTGCAACCGTCCTCCAAGAACCACATAGGTTGCATATTCTTCGCCTGTTGGTCAACGGCGGCAAGGTAGTCCGTAAAGAGATAGTACGACACAAGGCTGTACGGATTTATGTACTTCCACATCTTCGTTTTCCAAATCTCCTTCCAAGTGTCTTTAAGTTCCTCCTTGGCATAGTCGCAACTGTCGCAGAACACCAACACGTTAAACAAGTCGCAAGGTACTTTGCGTCCCATAGCCAAGTCTATTTGCAGTTGGTCATCGTCTATCATACACTCGAAGTAGCGTGTCCACATCGGATAGGTCGGTTGTCCGAGTTTCAGTTTTGTTACCCACGATGATTCTGCCGTGGTCGGTTCCATCATATCATCAATGCTTCCCACTCCCTGCCACCAGTTCATGGCATCATAAGTCAGCAGTTCATAACCGCTTACAGGATTCAACACCTTACCTGTTATCTGCCACTTGCCATCTACCTGCTTCATTTCTCCGCTTTGTGCAGTCCAAGCACCGCTCTCGTATGCCATAAAGCGGTAGTTCTCGCCACAATAAAGGGAGAGCATATAGAGTTTACTTTTGTCTGTGGTACTATCGCTCTTGAAGCGTGATTCAATTTCATCAAGGGTTTCGTCTCTTCTGCCGAAGTATTCGATGAAGTCGCCATAGTTCAAACACCCTTTGTTGTAGCCGGGTGTGTCTTTGAAACCGAGTGCCACCTGCTCGCCTTTATCCTCTTTCCAATTACCTTTGGCATGGAACCAAGCATCGGTAAGACTTTCCATAGTCGAACGGAATGCGGCAATCGGGTGGTTGGCAGTCGAATGGTTCATCGTCAATCCGCTCAATGATATGTCTCCTTTTACCCATGTTCCGTCAAAGGCACGTTGTGCCGGAGTCAGATAGTTGTTGCCAAGGGCACGATATGTAGCATTCATAAGGTTACAAACTCCGCAGTCATTGGCATTGCTACTATCGGAATAGTCCACCTTTACCGTGATGATTTTCACAGGTATAGAATTCTCGCCTACACGTACATAGCCTAATTTCATCAGGTCATACGAAACCTTTGCATCTTCGTTGGTATATTCCGGATAGATAGGAGAAACTTCCCAACCGTCATTCTTCTGAAGATAGAAACGGTCATTCTTGATAGGGCGCTTTGCCGATGTCGTTCCCTGTCTGCGCCATTGCACATTGATAGCCTTGAAGCTGCGCCAAGGTCGTTTGGGATCATAGTAGAATAGTGTGCATTTGAACTTCTTGCTCGTGTCAATATCTCCGTCAAAGGTGTCAAAAGTCTGCTGATCATTCACAACTACATAGTAAGGGATACCTTTGGCGGCAAGAGATTCAAGAGTCGGACGGTTTTGCGTATCAAGCAAATTCTCCCTCTCATATTCATCAATCATCGCCGTTGTGTCGGTCAGTTTGCACAAGTAATTTCTAAATGCCTGTGCCCACTCGTAGTAACTGTTGTAAGCAAGGATGTAATAAAGGTATAGGTCTCCCTCTGTTCCGTCAAAAGTGACAGTCTTTGAGTTGAGAATAGCTCCGCTGTTACTGATATATCCTATACAGCCCACCTCTTCGCCATCCAAATACAGCTTCATGCATGAATAGTTGCTGCCACCACGGGTTACAAAGATAGTTGAAGGCTCCACAACGATAGCCATAGTGTGCTTTTCTCCGTTCTTAAAAGAGCGTTCTACCAATGCCGGCTGACCTGTTTTGCAGAAAATAGCAACCTTGTTTCCGCATACATAGAATCCGGCACCGCTGTCGGCATCGTAACACTCTATGAGTTTTGAGCTGGCTTCCTTGATGTTCTTGGTCGCAAAAGCGAATTGGAAAGCACAACCACTAACACTTTCTACGGACGGATTTCCGAAAGGACGGTAATCCAATATCTCGGCTGTCACATTCTCGGCAATGCGCAAAGAGCGTTCGTTCAGATAGTCTATAAATCCGTTGCTTGACCAGTTCGCACCTTTGATTTCCATCTTTACCCCATTGTTGATAATGGTGTGGTCACTTTCACTGTTGCTTCGTGTGGAGAAGTCATACCCAAACAAAGCACCGTCCTTGATGGCAATGTCAATGGCACTTCCTTTAACCGTCACTTCTATTTCATTGGTGCTGACACTTCCACTTTCAGCGTGTACAGTAATACTTTGGCTTCCGTCCGCCTTATAGCCGCTTATCTGCTTGTTCACGGTAATCGTTTCAGCAATCATGGCATCAACAGAAGTAACCTTTTCTTCATCATAGAAGACATCAATATGCGTTTCTGTCTTGCCAGGTGTATAGGCAGCTACTTCTACGGTCAGATTGTCATACAGACGCAATGTACCATTGTTCTTGTCATTGAAACGGAGGGCGACAATAGGTGTGCTATTATTCTCGTCTATGCACATAAGGGCTGAATAGATGGTATTGCCTTTTACCCCCGACTTGCTTTCCGTACCGAAGATACGCACAGGATATGCACCATGCGAGAGCCGTTCACCACCACCAAACACATCGTTCGGATTTACGGATATACTCTTGGTATAACTGTCGCTTACCATTGCCTCACCAAGTTTCTTCCATTCTCCGTTGTAGTACATTTCCACGGTCGCAAGTATGGATGATGTGTTATTGGGAAATTTATAAAACTGTCCGATGTTCTTGGCAGATCCACCTACGGTAAGAACAGTGTCACTTGTGTAGTTCAATGCCATAGGCTGCTCCACGGTGATGTCCACGGCTACTACTGTAATGGCTTTCTTCTTAGTATTTCCGTCAGCATCTGTAGCTTGCACAAAGAAACTCTTGCTCGCCGCTCCGCTGAAATAGCCAGTAAAGTCAAGTTCAAACTTGTAGTCTGTGGCACTTGCAGAACCTACGATATTCATGTCCTCGCTAAATAGGGTTAGTCCCGTACTTGCATCAATTATGCTCACATTACGGATAACGCCAAGTGTTTCTACACCTCCCGGATAACTCACACTACGTAGGGCCAGATTAATTTTTATGTCAGAACCGAACGCTACAATGGGAACGACATCCTCAAAATAAATGGATAGGGTACTGTCCTCGCTGGAACCGCCTCCACCTCCGTTCTTAGGTATTTTCAGTATCACATCTTCTATTTGTCCACCATTCAGGTTCACAGCTTTGTAGTAGATATAATCCTCATCGCTTTCCTCGTCAAAACCAGCGATTGCTTTTTCCTGCATCGCGTAAGCACCGCCTGTTGAAAGTGCATCTTTTCCTCCCTCTGCTGGGGTGTCCGATGTTTCCACCTTGCCACCTCCGTTTCCAAAGGCTACCCACGGCTTCAAATCATCCGGGTTTACATCGCTTACTTCTCGTGTAAATTGATAGGCAAGCCATACAGGTGCACCGTTGGTGTCGCTCTCTGCAGTCTTGAATGTCACTACAATACCGCTCTTAATGTATGCCACTCCGCTCTCTTGCTCAAGGTCAATAATTGCTTTTATGGCGGTGGATAGCGTATATTCCACATCTTTGCACAGGGCGTTTACATTGATTGTGTTGCCAACGCTTTCTCCGTTGGAAGCTCCGAAGTCCGTCCAGTTGCTTTCCTTATTCCAATCATCAGTGATAACCCATTGTTTGGACTGCCAACCTGCTTCAGTCTGAAAGGTAAGCACAATACCTGGTATTTGCAAAGATTCAGCATATTCGGATGTCGCACATCTATCAAGAGCCACCGAGAATGTTATCTTACGATTAGTAAGTCCAAAGAGTTGGTTCACATTTACTACGCTTCGTGCTACTATCTGTTTGTAATGGGACAACAATACGTTCTGGTTTTCCGTAATATCTTCATTGGCTTGTAGCATTTTCTGCTTCAAATCCGCACCCTCATCGCCCGGAAATGCGGTCGAACTTGTATAGCCAAGGGCGAGGTCTGAACCAATGATAACAAGTGCCGAACCGCTCCAACGATAAGTCTTGTTTGTAATTGTGTCAGAATACACCTTATCCGAAACAGGAGTTATCCCGTCAATAGTTTCATTTCCAAACAATTCGGAATCCAGCCAGTTGTTGTAATATACACCGTCATAGAAAAGAACAAGCGAATCGGTGTCCTTATGGTAGTAAATCTTACATCCATCATCCGTTGAACTTTTCCCGATAGACGATGGTTGAACAACCACTTTTTCCACGAAACCGTCGAAATCTTTCACATCATCCATAGAAGCCGGTAAATAACGGCTAGGTACTTTTCCATACTCATTAAGAGGTGCAATACCACCATTTTCTCCTTTCGTTCCCTTAAAGTCATTCAATTGGTTTCCTACCTCATTCGCTTTGGCACTTGCTTTGTTGGCGGTGTCTTTGGTTGTATTTACCTGTTCCTGCAAAGAATTGACACTATTCCCAAGTGTAGTAAGGTTAGTATCTTGCGAGTTATTTTTATCCTCTATATCCGATACATCATCTTGTAATTTAGTAATATCTTCTTGTAGCTTTTCAACAGCTTCGTTAAATTTACCACTGTCTATAGAAGGATTACCACCTGTCTGTCCAGTTGGAACCCACTCGCCTCCATCACCCACGTATATAGGAGCAGGTAAGGAAAGCCCGACAAGTGCCCACCAACCGTCATGCGGAAACGGGTAGGCTGCTTTCAATTTTTCAATAGTAGTAAAGAGACCTTTACTAGCTGCTTTGATATTCTTTGCCTCAAGCCACCCCTCTTTCCTTTTAAATGGATTTTACCTTGGACGGTAACATCTCCACCTACTGCCGCATTACGACTGACGGAAACATCACCATCTATCTGTGTTGATTTTATCGAACTCATATTAATACTGATTTAGCTAATTCGTTCAATGCAGAGCTTTTCTCCACATCACCGAACGTTGTTAATACTAATGCGGCAATAGTATATACCACCGCGTCATAACATCGCTGACAAATCTCTATCGCACCGTATTTGTCTATCTTGGGATAAGGAAGATAAACCGCACGACTGACCGTTGCATCCTGACTTTTACAAGAATAAAACTCTAATACCCTCCCCTCTGGTCGTATAGAAATAGCACATACAGGACGTTGTGTAGTGCCACGTATTCCTTTGAACCGGGAAGATTGCTTCTCGTATTCAGGATCGTCGACATTTATAGGATAGAATACTGCACGCTCCCAATCGCTCATCTGGAAAACAACAAAACGCATAAAATCCTCCGGCAATAACACCCAACCACTTTCACATTTCTGCCAATACACCTCATCTCCGAAGTTATGTCCTCCATCGAGTAGATAAGGAGGTGCAGAACTGTGCACACGTTTTACAGCCTCAATAATCTTTGATTTAATGATGTCGTTTAATGCAAGCGTGTCTACATCACCAATTTCTTTCAATACATCACTCGTTGTGTTTTGGTCAAGTGCTATACGAACATCTCCAGCTATCTCGTCAAGATGATATACCGTCATACGCTATTACTTTATTATTACAATCCTTCGAACTCTATTCCATGAGCTGCAGCTTGTTCCAGAATGGCTTTAGTAGAACGCATAGAAGTACGGCTGATACCGAATTTGTCAGCAAGATAATCCTTAGCAGCTGCAATATCACTCATTTTGACCTTGCAAACAGTTTCATCATTCCCTGCCCCTGCGTTATCTTCCGTCTCTCCGTTTTGCTCAACGTTCTCGTTGTTATCCAATTCAGTCTTGTCTACATTCTCAACAGCCGGAATTTCTTTCTGATTCTTTAAAGAAGTAACCTTTTGTTTGTCTGTCGCCTTTCTTTCAGCACTTTGCCCCTGTGAAGTTTGGAGTCTAAACAACTTTCCAAAGTTGTAATGTCTCTCTATTGACCTTTGTAAGATTTCATTATCTGTGGTAAATACACTACTACCATTTGACAAGGGAGTAAACGTTATATGAAAATTCTTTTTGCTTGGAAGCACAACATTAATACTAATATTGGTGTTCGCTATGTAAGTTTTAATAATCATATTGTCGAATGAATTAAAAAAGGGATAGGATTTCTATCCCATCCCCCGATTAATAATTTGATTTATTTATACTCTAATTAAGCAGTTTCTGAACCACTATCTTCTACTGTTGCAGGTGCCTTTGCAAGTCTCATACGCGCATGTGCCTTTGCATAACGCAGATATAAGCAACTTACTTCCTGAATCACTACTGCATCGGTACGACGAATACCCGCTTTCTTCAAGTCAAGCACATTGCGTGCCCAAGACACGTGGGTTTTCTTGGAAAGGTATTCCGGATCCATGGCAAAACCGCAATCACTCATACCATTCACATCAAATAATTCATGATGAATGGTAAGAACTTCTCCGAAGTCAGTATCCCAAGATTTAAATTTCAAGTTCCAAACCTCAACGGTATCTTTCAAACGAAATTTCTCACTCTTAATCTTGGAGAATGCCGAAAGCATATCACTTCCGCAGAATAAAATCTTACGCTTATTACCGATACCAGTACCGACAAAAAGGTCTTTGGTTATATCCACGAGATTTTCATCAGTAATCTCGGCACAGTTCTTTTCGCTGTTCCATTCACCAACCTCGATATCCTTTCCTGCCATCCACCAGATTCCCCCTGTAAACCAGGTATTCATACCGTCCTTGGCAACATGTTTGATAACCTGTTTAACGCCAAACAAGTAGGTATTCTCCATGGCAAGGCGCATATCATATACGCCATCTTCTTCAATATCGGAAAAGTTCCAATTCACTTCTTTGGCAGCAATCTTGTCAAAGGTAGACTGTTCTACCTGTATCATGAAGTTCTGACAGTACTGTGTTTCCGGCATAGGAATATTGTTGAAACGCCCAGTCTGCACATCCAGTTCACCACAGGCCTTTCCCATACGGACAAGAGTCGTTCCTTGCGGAATCTCTGGTAAAAGAATGGGTTGCTTGCTTGAATCATCCATTTTCCCATTTACTGCATAGACTGTCGGCAAATTAGTTGAACTATCCTTTCCGCACACACAAAGTTCAAGGTCAGGAACATTGCTGTCACTTTCTGAATATGCAGTCCCATCCGGTTTAGTAATAGCACTTACACCTACCACACGGATAGTGTCATCCAATGTGAACATATTCAGATCACTCACTGGCAAAGAAACACTTGCACCACCCGTCATTGCTTCCAATTTTTTATTAGTACTACACTTTATTTCGCGTGTACCCACACTATAGTACTTCACCTCAAAAGAATTAGTACTACTTGATTTCGCATAACGACTAATTTGATCAATAGGTGTCGCCATCGGACGAATTTTCACAATGCGCTTATCTACATCGCTTAAGTAAAAATTCGGGTCTCCATTTTCACGACCACCGGTTTCTGTGGCAATACCATCTGTTCCACCCGTACCGTCTGCACCGGCTGTCATTTTACCTGCATCTGGCAGGTTTGATGCGTCAGCCATCATGACACCGCTTGATGCACTCGTCACAAACGCTAATATCATTAGCGTAATGCGACAAAAGAAATTCATTACTTTCTTCATTGCTTGAAATTTTAATTGTTAATAAATGAATTGTGTATCTTTATTTGTTTATTGACCTACGTTTTTCGCCTCCACGTTCCCAAATATTTTGTGCACCATCATATCGACTTATTGCACCAAGATCTGGCATTTGTCGTGAGCCTGCATTACCACCTCCATTCTTTCCTGCAAGATTAGCAGTACCGTCACTCTTGCTCCCTTTGCGTAGTTTTTCCTCAATCTTACTATTACGTCCCTTCACTTCTCCCTCATGACTGGCTGTTTCTACATCGCTATCATGTTTGATAGCCTTGATAGCCATTTGAATACTATCACGAGTGAATTTACCAAGAAGTCCGTCCTTCATAATTCCAATCAGAAACTCCATTGCTTGATCTATTTCATCATCAGAAATACCTTCCTCCTGCTGCATTTGTTCAAGAGTAGAAAGAGTCGCATTAATGTTCTGCTGATACTGTTCTTCAAACTCCTTCTCTTTGGTTATTCGTTCCGCATACTCTTTGTTGGCAGCAGCAAGAGCTTCTTGCTTCTCTGGGTCTTCAAGTGCAGCTTTAAAATCATCACCAAATTTGCGTATCATACCGATGATTGGGTCCTCCCCTTTACGCCAATCAGTGAGAAATGCTGCACTACGTGGATTACTCGCAAAAAGATCGGAAAGTGCTTTTTCCCGTTCTTTATAGCCAGACAATTCTTTGTCCAAACCGTCGTATTCATCGTTAATTTGAGCGAATAATGCCTCGTCGTCGGCAAACTCTTTATCGGGATACTTTGCTTTCAATCGATCTGTGTATCGCTCGCGATTGCTCTTAACTTCCATATTATTAGGTATAATGTGAGAAAAATAAATTTTAGTCTTTATCTACAAAGCAAAAATAGCGAGGGAAAGAAGGATTCCACGTTTATCTTTTTACGCTCCAATCTATAACTTTGGAACATAGATAAATAGAAAAGATGAAGCATAAAGGCGCTATAATGGAATACTCAAAGGAACGTATGGACGATTTAATGAGAGCATACGATGAATACATTTCATCATGCGACTATATCCGTATGTCCGAGGTATACAAAATAATAGTCAATATGCCCTCTCGCCGCTTTTGGGTTAGTGACATACGTGCTGCATTGATTATTTCTGCAATGATGAGAGGTAAAACAGATTTGAGCACAATGTGCCCATTGAAAAAAGAGATGTATGAAGAAATTTATAATCGGGTATTTAAGCTTCAAGAAGAATGTCCTGAATTAACTATTTCCGAACTGTGCGCCAAAGTTATTGCACAACCTGCTCCTAAATTCTACCTTACGCCAGGCAGTGCAAAAGTAATGGTATGTAAAGCAAGAAAACAATGGATACAAGAAAAATGGAAAAGATTACGGCTCTTGTAATTTCTACTATTGTTGTAGGTTTGTCATTTTTCAAAGTATGGGATTGGCAAACTGTAGGCATTTACGCAGGAAGTGATATTGCCGGACGTGTATTGTACCCATTTTTTCACGCAAACATTCTGCACGCTTCCCTTAATTCATGGTGTTTGCTTTCAATGGTTTTTATTTATGACATTGGAATATGGCGGTTAGTACTAGCTTACATAATTGCTGTTACGATTCCAGTTGACACTATTGAGTGTTTTATTGGTGAAATGACATCACCAACAGTAGGATTATCGGGAATAGTATTTGTTTTATTTGGCTCAATCTCGTTTGAAGTATTACGCAAACAATATTACCAGTTGTGGATGATATTCTATCTTACTGCAGGTTTCTTATTTCCACACACCAATGCAATATTACACCTATGGTGTTATATGTTAGGTTTCCTTGTGGCTCTGCTTAACAAGCCGATAATAAAAAAGTCACATGATTAAAGGTAATATAAACATAAAAGCCATTACCAATATACTAATAGAGAATGAACGCCGTAATTCAATTATTTATGCAAAATTTAATCCTATTACCGGCGAAGGTTCTGTAGGGGGACGTGTCAAATGTACCATTAGTGATTTTCCTATACGCAATCAATGGCTACCAAAGCGTGTAATGAAAATACCGCTTGTACGTCAACTTGTGGAAGCAGGTTCTATTGCCAAATTCCTTACGGATTACATGGGAGTAGAAGACAATCCGGATGATCGGCTGAAAGTTATAGAGCAATTTGTACGCATACGTAGCCGCGAGGACTTTCCATTTTG
>ERZ825137.6138-NODE-6138-length-10689-cov-3.934267_pt1 | contig 10689 bp, 6 predicted proteins | sample MGYA00519873_ERZ825137 | MGnify/ENA primary metagenome ERZ825137 (study PRJEB31778, sample SAMEA3449190) | human gut metagenome | biome: human gut; feature: human-associated habitat; material: faeces | place: United Kingdom | collected 2010/2012 ... | reverse complement strand
AACATCATAATTTACCCTCATCTGATTAAAAAAGTATGTCTCCCTAATATTTCCTATATTTGGAATATCCTGAACCAGATTATAAATTAAATTCGTATTATCCAGAAATATTTTATCCACCTTGCCTAATCCACGAATTCCCCCCGTATTATCACGCAATTGAGAAATTAAGCCAGCTTCTTCTATATAGAGACAATAATCAGCAATATTATTTCGACTGGCTCCAAGCATGATTGCAATACTACTAAAATTCGGTTTAAACGGAACACTTTTTGATATAATAGCAAGTAATTGTTTCAATTTACGCCCTGTTGAGACATTCATATCTGCATATTGAGGAATATCCGACTCCAACGTCTGATTGATAATTTGACGTAACCTGATATCATAACCATCTTCCATCGAAAACGGATAATAGCCTTTTTTCAAATAATCCTCGAAAAAAAGTAACGGATGTTCTAAACCGGAAACCTCAACCTGATGGGTAATAATTTCATTCAGCGTATAAATAGTAGCCGGAATATGATGAAATAGTTGTAAATACTCTCTAAATGATAAGCCTTGCATCCGATACATGACTGCCCTCCGACTCAAATCTGATGCTCCTTTATTTATATCCAGGACAGACGAACCAGTAAATCGGACCTTCAACTCTGGGTGATAATCATAAATCAGCTTTAGTTCTTTCGACCAATCTTTATATTTATGGATTTCATCAATAAATAGAATAATATTTCCTTCCGATTTTATTACTTCATTGATAACGGATTTTAAACGCTCCTCAAACTCACCCTTATATTTGGCACCAGCCACTAAAGCACCCATATCCAACGAATAGATCTGTTTGTCTTTCAAATTCTCCGGTACATCACCGCGCAAGATACGGTGCGCCAACCCCTCTACAATAGCCGTTTTACCAGTACCCGGTTCACCTATCAATATCGGGTTGTTTTTCGTACGGCGACTCAAAATTTGTAATACCCGTCGTATCTCTTCATCCCGCCCGATAACCGGATCGAGCTTGCCGCTACGTGCCGCTTCATTCAAATTGATAGCATATTTACTCAACGACTGATAGGTATCCTCACTGGATTGCGAAGTCACCTTCTCGCCTTTCCTCAACTCGGTAATGGCGGCTTTCAAGTCTCTTTCCGTCATACCGGCATCCTTTAAAATAGTAGATACTGTACTCTTTACATTCAACAATGCTAAAATTATTTCCTCTAAAGCTACATACTCATCCCCCATTTCTTTGGCATATTGAGTAGCCTTTTGCAACACTTCGTTGCTTTCACGGCTTAAATAAGGTTCTCCGCCCGATACTTTCGGCAAAGATTCCATTTGGCGGTCGATTATAAGGGCAATCTGTTGCGCATTCATTCCCAACTTTTGGAAAATGAAGTTCGTTACATTCTCGCCTACTTTCAACACTCCCGCCATCAAATGAACAGGTTCAATAGCCTGCTGTCCACGGCTCTGGACTGCATTTACCGCTTCTTGCACAGCCTCCTGCGATTTGATTGTAAAATTGTTAAAGTTCATATAGTTGTCTCCTTTCTTTATATTTCATTTTCAGATATCTATATAGCATGCGTCAAACTGTTTGCCAATCCTTCCTATTTGACATATTGTCAGATATATAACTCACAACAACTGAACTTTTGTCTTGTTCAAAAGACAGATAGCCTACTCCTCATTAGGCCTCATAAGATACTTATCATCATAATTTAGAAGGTAAACTTTAATATCCTTCACTATAAAATCCCCTACATAGGGAAGCAGTTCTTTATTATATCCAAATTTCTCTTCCGGTATTCGCTGCCAAACCTTATAAGCTTCCACATGAGTATCTTCAAAATATATGTCGAACCCAAATATAGGCTCATTTGTACGAAATCTGCGTAAAATTTCTTCTCTAGATTGATACTCCAACCGAATCCCCTCAGCATATGATTTAGCTTCAGGATCTATATATGGACTAGTTTCAAGCAGAGAAACATCTTCTATTGGAAGCATTGCCTCCAAAAGAGGATACATAAGACCAACCTTTTTCCCTTTAAAAAGAGACAGATTCTTTTCTACAAAAAAATATTTCATAAATCGAGCCGTATCCTGTATACTTCTACATTCTTCTAAAGATTTAAATTGTTGGGAATACGAGGCTTCACAAATAACGATTAATGCAATCAGTAAACCAAATAATCTTTTCATAAGCCTTCGTATTTTAAAGGTTCACAGCGAACAGCAAAAAACACTATTAAAATCATACACAAAAAATAGTTTAACAATCCATTTTTGTCATAGCCATTTGAAATGTAAATAACATATCAGTCGGAGAAGAAGGAGAGGCATTCCATTTCCCACATCAATTAAAAGATATATCACGTTACCACAAGGATCAGGATAGTGAATCAATAAAACGGCATTTACATAGATTATAGTATTATTAAGATTTATGTCGCCTAATATAAGCAATAATAATAAAAATTACTATTATTTTCTTTAAAATAATTGCATTTCACAGAAGTAAAAGTAATATGAATATCCCATCTGCAGAAAGTCCTTGTTTTGTTAGGGGAAAGCATTGAAGAAAAAACAATTACCTCAGGATTCCCAGACTATAAGATTATAGTTTAGTTATATCCAAGACTTGATAGATAACCGCCCATTTTCCCTTTTATACAAAACTAGGTTCATTTATACATATAAGTAACCTTTCATCTACCAACCCATTAGGATGCATCCCTGTAAAATACAAGCATATACACATAATACAAACTTTTTCCTTGGGGAAAGAAAAAGTGAAATACCTTATTCCAAGAGAAAAAGAAGAGAAAAGAAAAAGAAATACGTAAATCCAAGGGGAGAAGCTTAAAATTCACAAGAATTCATCCTGCCATGCAGTGCTATAAATCTTAGGTTTCAAGACAACAAAACTTAGAAATGTGCATAACTCTAGGATAATTGTTCTGTATCTCACTCTTTTTACTAACTTTGCCCCACTAAACAAAATAGTAGTATGAAACAAAAATTCAAAGCGGATGCGGCTATCTTTATCGATGCAGCTTATCTGGATAGAACGGGAAAAGGGCTGTCACAATTCTTCAGCAACAATGTGCTAGGACATCCGTTACCCAAAGCTGATTTCGGTACATTTATCAACAGTATCGCTTTTCAAATGGGCTTTGAACCGGGAGAACGAAATATCATGGTGTACCTTACCCGAGAAGGCAGAGAAGAGAAATTCACTTTTTGCACTCCATCCGATTTGGCTGAAGAATTTCACGATAATTGTTACCGTGACAGTATGGGACAATTTATTTTCTGGTCGCTCCCTACCTTAGGGCATGATACAAGTTGTAATGCCGCACTCGAACTGGCACAGTTCCTTTGTACAGAGGAAAAGACATCTCTTGCGGCTTTAATTGTTGATTTAAACGAATGTCCGCCACGAAGTGTGGAAAACCTTGCGACGATAAAGGAAACCCAATTCATATCTTTCAGTATGAATCCGAAAGACGGAGAAACATTTCCTAACTTCCGGCATGAAGAATTAGGGCATTCGCTACTTAATTCCTTCGGGATTACTCCTAAAGATTTAAAGTAACATACGGAGGCAAGGAAAAAAGCATGAAAGTAAGGGATAAAATAAGCACTCCTTTATTGACATCATCATGAACTTGCAAAATCTAAATAACTGAATAGAATGTCCGATTTCAGACTAAAAGTATTTTGTTGCGTAGCACGCAGTCTCAGTTATACAAAAGCGGCGCAGGAGCTATTTATCAGCCAACCCGCCACAACTAAACATGTGCAAGAGTTAGAATCGCAATATAAGGTTCGCCTGTTCGAACGTTTGGGAAATAAAATCGCTTTAACTGAAGCAGGAAAATTATTGTTAGAACGCAGCGAGCATATTCTGGAGGAATATAACCGGCTTGCCTATGAAATGAGTCTTCTTCAGGGAGAATATACCGGCGAATTGCGCTTGGGCGCCAGCACTACTATAGCGCAATACGTGTTGCCTCCTTTATTGGCGCAATTCACTTCCAAATTTCCGAAAGTAAAAGTATCACTACTTAATGGAAATACACGGGAGATAGAACAGGCTTTGCAAGAACATCAGATTGATTTAGGACTGGTTGAGGGCATATCCCGTCTACCTAACCTGAAATATACCTATTTCTTAGATGACGAACTGGTTGCCATTCTCCGCACTGGAGGAAAAGACGGGCTAAACATACCCGAAGAGATTTCGCCGGAAGAATTGGAACGTCTTCCTTTGGTTCTCAGGGAACGTGGTTCTGGTACATTAGACGTCATAGAGCAAGCACTTATGCAACACCACATTAAATTGAGCTCGCTCAACATAGTCATGCATCTAGGCAGCACGGAAAGCATTAAACGTTTCCTGGAATGTGCAGATTGTTTGGGTATCATCTCCATTCGCAGCGTAACAAGAGAATTGCAAGCCGGCAAATTCCGCGTAGTGGAAATCAAAGATATGCCTATGTATCGTGAATTGAATTTCGTACAGCCACAGGGACAGGAAGGCGGGCTTCCTCAGACATTCATTGATTTTTGCAAAATCTGTAATACGGACTAAAGTCTTGTTTTTTCAGCACTGATAACCACGGATTAAGAGTAGACCTTATACAAAACCAGTAAAAACAAATCCAAGAGTTTTGCAAGCTGAGGTTTCTTTTATTCCCAATAAACGTAACTTGCAAAACTCCAAAAACTAATTCAGTATAGGCACTAAATATTTAGCAAGCAAATAGCCTCCGCCTACCAACCATATATATAAGAGAGCAGCCAACATAAATGGTTTTGCCCCTGCCTGTTTAAATTTGTTGATACTGGTTTCCGCTCCCAAGGCTGTCATAGCCATAGTTAACATAAATGTATCGATATATTCTATCGCACCGTTAAGAGGTATTTCTTTCACGCTTTCTACTCCAAATAGCCACTGAAGCAGAGAATTAAGACAAATTATACCAATAAAACCGAAAGCAAAATAAGGTATGGTGATCTTGCTTTTCACTACCCTACCGTCTGCACCTACTTTCTTTCGTCCGGCCAAGGCAAAGCTCATGATCACCAACACCGGCGCCAACATCATCACACGAATCATTTTTGTAATGGTAGCCGGGCCGGCAACGCCCAACGCATCGGTCGGGTCCATGGCATTACCCGCCCCTGCCACATGGGCTACCTCATGTAAAGTACTGCCCGTATAAATCGCTACTGCCGTATTGTCCAACCCATCAAGTATTCCTGTACGATACATAATCGGATACAAGAACATAGAAATGGTTCCGAAAATAACGACAGTCGAAACTGCTATCGCCGTTTTATAGCTTTCGCAACGCACCACAGGCTCAGCCCCTAATACGGCCGCCGCTCCGCAAATAGCACTTCCCGTAGAAGTCATCAATGCCGTATCTTTGTCCATCTTCAATAATTTACCGAAGTAAATACCCAACAAGATCGTAAACGTCACCACAATCGCATCCACTACAATCGCCGGTAGCCCTACTTCCGCCACTTGAGCCAATGTAAGGCGGAAACCGTAAAGCACAATTCCGGCACGAAGCACTTGTTTCGAACAAAACTTGATACCGGGCACCCATGTTTCCGGCAAATGGTTGCGTAAACTGTTGGCATACAACATACCTAATATAATACCGACAATCAGCGGACTAAAGGAAAGAGATTTCACAAAAGGTATTTCCGCAATATAAAAAGCGGAGCACGAAAAGAGTATAATCAACAATACACCGTGTAAGGTGTTACTTCTTTTTTCACTAAACATAGTCTGATCTTATTTTATTCTAATGGTTTATATTCAAGACATTCATGCCGGATTCTCCTTATCCGGTTTTACAAATCGCCGGCAAAGATAAAACTTTACTACTATATTCACAATTGTTATTTTTTTATGGAGAATAACCGAAAGTTATAAACGTCTCCTTACGGCTTCCTAATTTAACCCTAACTTCCAGGTATCATGAAACAATTCCATACGAAATATAAAACTGATTATCATCTTTCCCTCTGATATATCTTTCCAGTGTACCGATTTACATTATATCAAACATCGAGATTAAGGAAAAAAACGATAATTTATTTAACAGAATTGAAGTAGTTTTGATTAGTAAGCATTATATTTGCAACAAATCAAAACCTTATAAAATAATGAAAAAACTACTCTTTGTACTCCTTATGAGCAGCTTTGTTGCAACTTCTTCCGCACAAGAAATGCTCCCGGGTTACACACAAGCAAGGCGTTTCACCGCCGAAAAACTGAAAAACATGTTGTTTTCCACCTCTATCGATCCACACTGGACTCCCAAAGGCGACCGCTTCTGGTATAGTTACAAAACCGGGGAAGGCACTACCTGGTATTTGGTAGATGCCACCATTCGTACCAAACGTCCGCTATTCGATCAAGTGGAACTGGCCGCCCAATTAACGGAAATTGTCAAAGACCCTTATATTGCCGAACAACTGCCCATTCAATCGTTAAGAGCCATGGAAGACGGAACGTTTACCTTCCGGGTAATCTCTTCGCAGGACACTAAAAAGAAAGACAAGAAAGGAAAGAAAAAGAAAGGGAAAGAAATCTTTTATTTCTCTTATAATCCCGATTCGCGCAAACTGACACTACTGGAACAGGACGAACCGGAGAAATATCCTTTATGGGCGTCTATCTCGCCCGACGGACAAACAGTGGTTTATGCAAAGGATCTAAATTTATACCGTATGTCGCGCGCCGATTACGAGAAGGCCAAGAAGGACGAAAAAGACAGTACGATTGTTGAAACTCAACTAACGAAATTCGGTGTGAAAGACTTCGGCTTCGGACAACCGTACAGCACACTCAATACAGATACATTATGTAATGGGAAACGCCGTAGCGAAAATATCATATGGTCGCCGGACTCCAAACACTTTGCCGTAACCGTAACCGACAGCCGCAACGTAAAAGAGCTTTGGGTTATCAATTCCATGGCACGTCCGCGCCCTACCCTCGAAACATATAAATACCAAATGCCCGGTGAGAAAGAAGCGCCTCAAGAGCATCTGTTTATCTTTAACACGGACGATAACAGCTACAAGGAAATCAAAACTGCCGCTTTCAAAGACCAGACTTTACAACTGGCAGCCCGACCGCACTTACAGAAAGACCGCGACCGCCGTGAACTGTCTACCGTATGGCAAGGAGATGAGAACGGATTCTTTGTAAACCGTTACAGCCGCGACCTTCATCGCGTAGATATCTGTAAGTACGAGATTGGACAAGATTCCATCCGCCCACTCATCGAAGAACGGATGAACACTTACATTGAAACACGTCCACTGGCAGTAGCGGGCAACGGTAAAGAACTCATCCATTGGAGCGAACGCAACGGATGGGCGCACCTTTATTTATACGATGGTAACGGTAAGCTGAAAAACGCTATCACCAAAGGCGACTGGCATGTACAGAACATTCTGAAAGTAGACGAGAAAGCACGCACTATCTATTTTACAGCCAACGGGAAAAAGAGAACGGACGCCACAAGCAAAAACAAACCGAAAGAGGATACCTGGAATCCTTATTACCAACATCTCTACCGGGTGAACTTCGATGGCAGCGGACTGAAAGAGCTTACTCACGGAGATTTCTTCCACGAACCGTTTGTTGACGATAACTGCCGTTACTTCGTTGACAACTTCTCCCGCATAAATACGGTTCCACGCACCGCTTTATTCGATAACTCGGGTAACAAAATAATGGATCTGGAGGAGAGCGACTTCTCACAACTGTTTGCTGCGGGTTATCGGTTCCCCGAGCCGTTCAAAGTGAAAGCCGATGACGGCGTGACCGATTTATATGGAGTAATGTACAAACCCTACGATTTCGACTCAACCAAAGTGTACCCGATTATCGACTACGTCTATCCCGGACCTCAGGTGGAAGCTACCTATTACCCGTTTACCCGCATGAACATACGTACCGACCGTTTGGCGCAAGCCGGCTTTATTGTGATCAGCGTAGGTAACCGCGGCGGCCACCCCGACCGTTCCAAATGGTATCACAATTACGGTTACGGCAACTTGCGCGATTACGGATTGGCCGATCAACGGGCAGCCATCATCCAATTAGCCAACAAATATAAGTTTATCGATATCAATAAGGTGGGTATTCACGGACACTCCGGCGGAGGTTTTATGTCAACCGCCGCAATCCTACAATATCCTGACTTCTTTAAAGTAGCCGTCTCCTGCGCGGGCAATCATGATAATAACATCTACAACCGTTGGTGGAGTGAAACACACCACGGAGTAAAAGAAACAGTAAGTGAAAAAGGCGACACTACATTCGTTTATCGCATCGAAACCAATCCGGCCATAGCCAGCCGCTTGAAAGGACATCTGATGCTGGTGCACGGTGACATCGACAACAATGTACATCCGGGTAACAGCCTGCGGGTAGCCGAAGCCCTGATTCGTTCCGGAAAACGTTTCGATATGCTGATTCTTCCGCAACAGCGTCATGGATTCGGCGATATGAACGAATACTTCTACTGGCGCTTGGTTGATTATTTCTCCGAACACTTGTTGGGAAAGAAAGAGACTTTTATAGATATTCCGTGGATGAAATAAACAGATAGACTGAATATCCCATTTCGTAACGGGTACGTACTCTCCGCCTTATCACAGGAATCGAGCGGAAAGTGCGTACCCGTGTGCGTTACGGAGGGCCGTCAACGGCCACTAGTCACAGCAAACCTATGGCCGAATAATTCAAGCAACAGTTCGGCAAATTACGGCAGACCACATACCAGCCCACCCGCCGTAATAAAAAGACAGGGAAATAAAAAAATGGTAGGAACCAACTGAAGTAATATTGCACAAGTCAGACCAATGTTGTTACACAGGTTAGGCCGGCATCATTGCATAGGCCTATCTAATGTAGAGCCGCAAGCCTATGGCTTGGGGTAGCCGTAGGCCTACGGCTTGAAGAGTGACAGGCCTACGACTTCATCTGCCGTTAACATGGCGGATACATCCACCAAACATGTCACTTTTCATCCCTAAATACGTCACTCTTCACCGCCAAACACGTCACCGGCTTCCTTTCGATGTTTCGGATAAACCCTTCTTTCAACAAAACAAGTCTCCCCACGGATAACTTCCCGGCTTCAAAGTTACACATACATCAGACACCTCTTCCCGTCGCATGCGCACTACCCCTGGAGCTACTTCGTCCGTCAAACGGAAACTCTTCCAACCTAAGGCTTTCAGAATAGCAAAAGCCGTTGCCCCTCCTTCTATCACCACTTCTGCAGGACAGGATTCTGCCACCAACGCAGCCACCACCTCCGATAAAGTCGTCCGCAAACGAAGGGCGAAGTCTTTTCCACCTTTCGATGGATATCCGATAGTAAGAACCATCGAATGAGAATATTGGTACACAGTCTTCAACTGCTCACTCCATTGCAGGGCCGGTGCAATTCCTTCAAAAACGTCCTCAGGCATTTGCACTACAGGAATAGCATGTTTCTTGATATATGTTTCTTCGGAAAGCGATTTGCTTTGTGTGCTGCCGCAAACGATCAAAGCACGTTCCGACTGCAACCCCTTGAAAGGTGCAGACAAGGAAAAGTCATCGGAATCTTGACGGAGGCTGCCCAACTTTATATAGCTTGTAAATAGATCTGCCGCTCCGGCAAACAACACATCCGGATGAATCCACTCGGAAAGATGAAGCGAGATTTCCGATTCACTAAAAGCATCGGCTACATAAATAGGTAATTCCCCCTTCTTCGGTTTAAAATCGGGAAAAAGAATGGTTCCCTCTAATCTTTGTATGCCGGGCAAACGTTCCGTAACAACGGAGGTAGTTGCGGGAAACTCCGGGTCGAACGCGAATGAGGTTTCATGAAGCGGTTTACCGTTTATATAATATACACCCTCTTTTATAACGCGTCCTTTAGAGGGATTCTGCGGCAAATAAACTACACGGGTATAAGGTAGTTCTTCCAATAAGACAATAAGTTCGGGCACAACGTGTCCACGCAATGCCGAATCAGTTTTCTTGAAAAATTTACGCACACCGGCATCCCATAGCCGACGCACAACACGACGAGTCTCTGCTACGGCCTCTTCTTCAGCCATAGAACGGGTATCGGTAGCAACAACCAATATATCGCAATAGGGTAAGGCTCCACTAACCTCTGTTACGAGACTGGTACGAAGACCATAACGAAAACCGATGCCGGCCATTTCGGCGGCACCGGTTATATCATCTGCAATCACTGCAATCATGTTGAAGCGGATTTACTGTTTATTTCTGTTATTCATACGGCTAATTGCCATCCGGGTAGCATAATCGATAGAAAGCATCATAGCGTCCTCGCTCGCTACACCTTTGCCCGCCACATCGAAAGCTGTTCCATGATCTACCGATACACGGATAATAGGCAAGCCAAGCGTAATGTTCACCCCTTTCACGCTATCCATCTTACCGGTTTCTTTGTTCCAGTTAAAACCTACCACTTTAAACGGAATATGTCCCTGGTCATGATACATAGCTACACAACCGTCAAACTGTCCGCACTTCGCTTTCGCAAATAACGTATCAGGCGGCACAGGTCCCACCACATTGAAACCTCTATCCTTCAGTTCATTCACGGCGGG
>ERZ825137.6135-NODE-6135-length-10694-cov-2.247110_pt1 | contig 10694 bp, 6 predicted proteins | sample MGYA00519873_ERZ825137 | MGnify/ENA primary metagenome ERZ825137 (study PRJEB31778, sample SAMEA3449190) | human gut metagenome | biome: human gut; feature: human-associated habitat; material: faeces | place: United Kingdom | collected 2010/2012 ... | reverse complement strand
TCACGCGGGAGCTGCTGCAGAGCATGAAGCCCGGCGCGCTGCTTGTCAATACGGCGCGGGGCGCAGTCATCGACGAGCCGGCGCTGTGCGAGGTGCTGGCCGCACGGCCGGACCTTTCCGCCGCGCTGGACGTGTACGAGACCGAGCCGCTGCCCGCGGGCCATCCGCTGGAAAAGCTGCCAAATGTGCTGCTGATGCCCCACATGGGAGGCCCCACGGTGGACCGCCGTCTGGCCGTCACCCGCAGCGTGACGCAGGATATCCGGCGCTTTCTGGCAGGGCAGCCCATGAGCTGCGAGATCAGCCGCAGTTATGCGGCGAAAATGTCGGCGTATTAAAGCGCGCCGCACGGGAAAGGCGGGCCGCCGTGCGCGCCCGCAGCAAGGGAGGAACAGGAAATGAAACAGAAACTGAAGCTGGCGCTGGTGGGCGCGGGAGAGCGCGGCCAATACTGCTATGCGCCTTACGCAAAAATGCACGGCTACGAAATTGAGTTCGTGGCGGTGGCGGACCCGCATAAGGGCCGCCGGGAAAAATTCGTCCAGGATTACCATGTGCCCGCCGAAGGCGTGTTCGAGACGGCGGAGCAGTTTTTCGCCCGGCCGCGCATGGCGGACGCGGTGCTCATCTGCACCCAGGACAGCCAGCACTATGCGTATGCCTGCCAGGCCATCGACCTGGGGTACAGCATCCTGCTGGAAAAGCCCATCTCGCCCAGTGTGCGCGAATGCCTGGACCTGCAGCGCCGCGCCGAGGAAAAGGGCACGCAGATCATGGTCTGTCATGTGATGCGCTATACCAAATTCTACCGCAAGCTCAAGGAGCTGATCGACTCCGGCGTCATCGGCGACGTGGTGCACGTCACCCATACCGAGAACGTGGCCTACTGGCACTACGCGCACAGCTATGTACGCGGCAACTGGCATAAGACGGCGGATTCCAGCCCCATGATCCTGGCAAAATGCTGCCACGATATGGATATCCTTTCCTGGCTGCTGGGCAGCCGGTGCAGAACGGTCTCCAGCTTTGGCGACCTGCGCTATTTCCGGGAGGAGAATGCCCCCGCGGGCAGCCCCGCCCGCTGCACCGACGGCTGCCCGCACAGCGGCTCCTGCCCATACTACGCGCCCGCGCTGTACCTGGACGACAATACGCCCTGGCCCACCGCGCTGACGGCCCTGGGGCCGGACCAGAGCTATGAGGCGCGCAAAAAGGCGCTGGAGGAAGGCCCCTACGGCAAGTGCGTGTTCCACAACGACAACGATGTGGTGGATCACCAGACCGTGAACATGGAATTTGAGGGCGGCGCAACCGCGGTGTTTACCATGAGCGCCTTTACAGGGCGGTGCTACCGCACCCTGAAGATTATGGGCACCATGGGGGAGATCGAAGGGAATATGGACACAAACACGCTGGTGCTGCGGCGTTTCGGCCAGCCGGACCGCGCGATCGGCCTGGACCCCATCACCGACCGTTTTGCGGGCCATGGCGGCGGAGATGCAAAGATGATGAAATATGTTTGCAGCCTGTTCCGGGATGGGGAGCCGGAGGGCGAAGCGCTCACCAATGTGGACGCTTCGGTGGACAGCCATATTATGGCGCTTGCGGCAGAGGCCTCGCGCCTGGCGGGCGGCGCAAGCATAGAGCTGGATCGTTTTTCTGAATGCTGACCAAGGCTTCTCCAAAGGAAAGGGAAACTTCTTTGGAGGAGCTTTTTGTTTTTACAGGAAGTTTTTCGTTTGGGTTTGCGCCAAAAAACGGGCTCACAATTTTTGCACAGTATTTTGTTTTGAATGGAAAAAATGTTTGTTCCAATTGCCAAAATGCTGTGCTATGATCGGAGGCACAGAATAAAAAAGGAGGAACCACCACCCATGCGAAAAATCATCAGTATGCTCCTGGCAGGCTGCCTGACAACGGCATGCCTTTGCCCTTACGGCGTTTTTGCCCTGGAAAACGACGGCGGGGAGAGGGGGGCGTGCGCGCCCACCGTTACGCAAACAGAGCAAGGCGCCAGCGCCGCCGCGCCCGCGCCGCAGCCGGGCCAGGCGCTTGTAAACCTGGCTGCCGGGGCGGACCGCTTTACCCTGACCATGGAAGGCCCCGGCACCGATTATGACCCGGCCACCAACGATATCCCGATCCGGGATAAAGAGCAAGCCATTCTTTGCCGTTTGACGGACGGGGTATACGGCAACGGCGCGATCCTGGACGGCAACTGGAACGGCACGGGAGAGCGCTCGAAGTATTATGAAGCGTACCGCAACATTGACCGCGGGATTATTTTGGACCTGGGGGCGGAGCGGAACATCCAAGAGGTGTCGATGCATGTGCAGGAGCACCCCATGTACGGCATTTCGGCGCCGGCTGTGTTTACCTACTATCTGTCCGCCGACGGGGTGAATTTTAACCGTGTGGGCCGTGTGAGCCGGTTTGACGCGACCCGGGACGAAACCCCCGAACACACCGCGGGCGACGACCAAAACTCTTTGGTCAATTTTGATTTTCCCCTTACGGGAATCAACTACAACGCCCGCTATGTTAAGGTGGCCTTTGAGCTGACCGGCACCTGGGCCTTTATGGACGAAATGAGGGTGAACGGCCTGGAGCAACCGGCTGCCGACGCCGACCCGCTGCCCGACGCGCCCGGCAGTGAGTATGAAAAAGTGAACGCCTACCCCACGCCCGCGCTTTCGGGCGGCATTCAGCACGAGAGCCTGATGTATGCGGGCTACCAGCAGGCGGAAGCGGACGGGCCCTTTATCACAACACACAAAACGGAAGAACAGATTTTGCCGGTTGTGGCCTATCTGGATGAACAGGGAACGATCCGGGACAAGTTCTTTGAGTCCATTACCTTTTTGCCCCATCTGCTTTTGCCGGATACCACCACCACAGACCCCACCGACGGACGCTATGTGGTGTATTCGATCACCGATATGGTGGGGAACCCCAATGCGGCGCAGATGTGCGCCCGCATCAATGAATGGCAGCTGTGGCTGGATTTTTTGTTCGACTTTAAGGATGAAAACGGGAACCCCTGCAACCTGGACGCGTTGGAGGCGGCCGCGGCGGCTGTGAAGGCTGCAACAAACGACCCCAACTACAAAATTGGCGTGAAGGTTTCGATTCTGGCGCCCATTTTGTGCCAAAACGATTTTGGGGCGCTGCCCGGCACCACCCGGTCTTTGAACTTTGAGGTATCGCAGACAAACTCTTACGCGCAGGCCAGGGCAGACCGTTTGGCCGCGGTTAAATGGTATGTTGATACGGTGATCGAACGGTTTAATGCCAAGAACTACCAGAACCTGCGGCTGGACGGCTTTTACTGGCACCACGAGAGCATTGACTACGATGTGGACCCCCTGGCGGCCGATTCCGTTAAAAGCATTACCGAGTATGTGCACAGTTTAACGCCCGCCCGCAAAATTTACTGGATCCCCTCTTACCAGGCGCCCGGCTTCCGCGAGTGGAAGAACCTGGGCTTTGATTATGCGATCATGCAACCCAACTATGCGTTCGACGCAAACGCCACGGGCCAGCGGGTGGACGACTGCGCGGACTTGTGCAAGAAGTACGGACTGGGCGTTGAAATGGAGCTTGGCGGTATTTCGGACCAATTTATCGCCAGCTTCCGCGATTACCTTGTGAAAGGGCAGGCGGATAAAAAGCAATACCAGCATGACAGTTTGATCGCCTGGTATACGAGCACTTCCGGCATTTACGAAACATACAGGAATAAAGCGGGCACCCGTTATGTTTATGATGCGATGTTCGATTTTTTTAAGGGCAGGGAAACGAATTTGGAAGAGCCCGGCGGGAACCTTGCCAAAAACAGCAAAATCACCCTGGCGGCCGAAAATATCTGGAACCAGGGGGCGGTGGAGCGGCTGGATCTTTCGCTTCTTGCCGACGGGCAGACCGGCAACTGGAACAGCGGCTGCGTGCAGCTGAACAAGAACGAGCTGGGCGAGCGGGTTTCGATTGTTGCCGACCTGAACGGCCTGAGCAACCTGACAAACATAGAACTGAGGATGATGGAGGAACTGAGCTGGGGCATCGGCGCGCCGGGGCAGGTAACGTTCAGCACCTCGGCAGACGGGAGCGTTTGGAAGCCGCTTGCCACCATTGCGCGGGAGCAGGCGGCGAGGATCGAACCCCCCGGTGGATTGGCGGATCTGGTGTTCCAGGTTACCACGCCGGTGACGGCGCAGTATGTAAAAGCCGAGTTTGCTTACGCGCCGGCAGACCAGCCCGGCGAGCTGCTGACCTGGATGGGGGCGGACGAGCTTGTGCTGGAGGGCAGCACGCCCACCGCAGCGCCGGAAGCCCTGGCGCCGCTGGGCACTGTGACGCTGCGCAGCGAGCAGGTGGGCGATGAGGCCGCCTTTGCAGAACTTCAGAACAAGGCGGACCCCCTGCTGAAAGACGGCAGGATGCAAACAGGCGAGTGGGCGGCCGATTACATTGGCCTGCACGCCGATACCGCAGCGGGCCCCTACACCGTTGAAACCGGGTTTGAAAGCCTGGTGACGGTGAATGTGCTGGGCATTGATTTTTTAGACCGCACCAGCTGGGGCATTGCCGCACCGGAACAGGTGACCTACTACTACTCTGCCGATGCCGGTGCAAACTGGACAAGGGCGGGCGAGGTGACAAAAGGACAGGCCGTTGAAACGGCGCTGAGCGACGTGGACAGCAGCTGTTATTACGAGCTGGCGCTGCCCGCGGCGGTTCGGGCCAATGCGGTAAAAGCCGTGTTTGAACGGAGGATCGCCCCCGACGGCCCAACCGCCGGGGCCCAGCAGCCCGCCCGCTGGAGCTGGATCGGGTTGGACGAGGTGGTGGTGAGAGGCGGGCTTTGACCCGCACAGCCGGGAGAGGACAGCCCCGGATGGCGGGGAGATTAAAAACCGGAGAATTGCCGCAAGGCCGTTCTCCGGTTTTTTGTATATTGGGGGCCCTGAAAAGCGCCTGCAAAAAATGCCTTTGACACTGCAAAAATGGTGAAAACCGAGAAATCGTGCGCAAAAAAATTGCTTGCCGGAATGAAAATTTTGTTGATTGTATTTGGCCAAAACAGCCTGTATAGTGATTCTTGGGCCCGGCACAACGAAAAAATGAAAAAACAGCTGGCTGTTCCGCCACCCCGCAGCAAGGGGGGCGTGCGAGCCATACAAACACGTGATTTGTGCAACGCGGCGTATGGAATTTAAGGCGCTGGCCGCCGACCGTGGCTTGTGCCTTGAAAAATAGAAAAGGAGAAAACATCATGAAAAAATTGCTGGCAATGATCCTTGCCTGTGCCATGGCGCTGCCTATGGCCGCATGCGGAAACAACGCTTCCAGTATCCCGGCAAACGCATCGGGAACAAGCGGGGAGCAGGGGGGCGCGAAAGACCCCGTTACCGTTACCGTGTGGCACTTAAAGCCTGAAGACACCGAGGAAACCAGCGAGCACCAGCGGCTGCTGCGCTGGGCGGAAAAGTTCAATGCGGAAAACACCGACAACATCACCGTGGAGGTTGCGGGCGCAAAATCGCCCGAGGTTATCCTGACCACCATTGCTTCCGGCAGCACCCCCGATATCTTTATGAACTACTGGAACAACGCGGCCACCTGGTCGGATAAGGGCGCGCTGTACGACCTGACTGAGTTTGTGAACAGCGATGAGGAGTGGAACAAAGGCGACTTTGTGGACGCCTGCTGGGGCCTGTGCACCTACAACGACAAGATTTTTTCTGTGCCCTACAGCATGAGCACCACCTTTATGGTGTATCGCCCCGACCTGCTGGCGGAGAATGGCTGGGATCACTTCCCGAAGGATACCGACGAGCTGCTGCAGTGCGCGATTGACTGCACCAAGCTTGACGACAAGGGAAACATTGTTCAGATGGGCCTTGTGCCGGACTATTACTGGCTGGATACCATTCTGTGGCCCGCGGCGTTCGGCGGCACCTGGGTGGACGGCGACAAGCCGGACTTTGTGAACGAGCGCCAACTGGCGGCTTACGAGTTCCAGCGCGCCATTTTTGATGAGTTCGGCTATGAAAAGGTCCGCCGCTTTGTGGATTCCTTCGGCGCGGGCGGTACCTCTGAAGATCCCCTGTTTAAAGACAAGGTTGCAATGCGCTGGCTGCCTGACTCGGGCCTGGCGGCAATGGTGGAAAACGGCAAGGGCATCGACTGGGCAATGGCCCCCATGCCCTACCCGGCGGACGGCAAGGGCGCGCAGATGCTGACCTGCGGCGTGTGGGAAGTGAACGCCCGCACCAAAAACGCCGAGGCCACCTGGAAGGTGCTGGCTTCCCTGACCGGTGAAGAGAACATGAAGTACATGGCGGAAGGCGAGCACAACAACGGCAACTTTATGCCCCGCGAGAGCGCGCTGAACCACCTGATCGACAACCTGGATGTGGGCGATTACACCAAGCAGAATGCCAAAACCTTGCTGAACGACAACCTGACGCACTTCCCCATGCTGAGTTACATCGGCGAATACCTGAACATTATCAGCGCTGAGATGACCGAGGCCATGATGGGCAATGTGAGCGTTGAGGACGCGGCAAAAAATATTCAGGAGCAAGTAGAAGCCGTTATAAAGTAAGAATGCTGTTTTGAACGTGGAGCGTGATCGCAGGGGCCGGCAAATTTCCAGTCGGCCCCTGCTGTTACCACAAGGGGTTCGGGCGCAGTTTTTATTGATTTGCAAAAAGGGGCAAGCGGGCTGTTTTGGGCCGCGACGCATTTGCAAATCAATAAAGGGCTGCGCGCGTTTTAGATGTGCCCCCCAAAGAAAAACACGCATCACAAAAAGGAGGCTTTATCCTTGAAACTGTCGGCTGCAAAAAAACCTCATATAAAACACAGGGCCACCAAGCGGGAACGCCGTTTCTTCTGGCTTGGGATGCTGTTCGTTTCCCCCTGGCTGATCGGCTTTCTTGTGTTTAACGTTTTCCCGATCTGCTCGGCAATTTATTACAGCTTTACGGACTACAGCGTTTTTACCGCACCCAAATGGATCGGCCTGGAAAACTACAAAGAGCTTTTTGGGGATAAGCTGATCTGGAAATCCCTGCTGAACACGGCATACATTACGGTGATCGGCCTGCCGCTGACCCTTGCGGCGTCGCTGGGGCTGGCGCTGCTTTTGCATCAAAAGGTGAAAGGGCTGCCCATTTTCCGCACCATGTTCTATTTGCCCACCGTTGTGCCCATTGTGGCCAGTGCGATGCTGTTCATGTGGGTTTTGAACCCGGAATACGGCATTTTGAACGTTGCGCTGCACGCGATTGGCATTGAGGGCCCCGCATGGCTGAGCGACCCGCGGTTTACCAAGCTGTCGCTGATTATGATGGATATGTGGCGCTGCGGCGGCACGATGATTATTTTTTTGGCGGCGCTGCAAAGCGTTCCCGACACCTTTTACGAGGCGGCGGATCTGGACGGAGCCAACGGGTGGACAAAGTTCTGGAAGATCACAATTCCCTATATTTCGCCGACCATTCAGTTTACCACCATCATGGGGCTGATCAGCTCGTTTCAATATTTTACGCAGGCGTTTGTGTTCGGCAGCGTGTCGCAGTCGAATGTGCTCACGCCGGGCGGCCCCCGCAATTCCATGCTGTTCTATTCGCTGTACCTGTATCAGCAGGGCTTCAGCTACCTGAAGATGGGGTACGCCAGCGCAATGGCTTTGATCCTGTTTGTGATTGTTATGCTCGTTTCTTTCTTTGCTTTGCGCGTGATGGAAAAACGAGTGAACTATGATGTGGAATAAAGGAGGGACAGGATCGATGCAGACAAAAAAATGCGGCCTTTTTTCTCCCCGATTGATCAAGAACACAAAAAAGGCAATTACATACCTTGTGCTGGCGTTTTTTGCATTTATCTTTTTTATGCCGTTCTACTGGATGGTGACCACGGCCCTGAAATCCCCCAATGCGATTTTTCTGAATCCGCCGCAGTGGATCCCCGATCCCGTGCACTGGGAAAACTTTTTAAAGATTTTCAAGCGCATGCCGCTGAACGATTACATTGTGAACACCCTGATCGTTTCGGTGATGCCGGTGCTGGGGGAACTGTTTGCGGCGCCCATGATCGCCTATTCCCTGACCAAGGTGCCCTGGAAAGGCCCCAAATACATTTTCCCCATCATTCTGGCGACCATGATGATCCCCTGGCAGGTCACCCAGATCCCCATGTTTGCGACATGGAGCAAATTGGGCCTGGTAAACACCTTTGTTCCCCTTACCCTGCCGGCGTTTTTCGGCTGGGCGTACTACATCTATTTGATGCGCCAGTTTATCAAAGGGCTGCCCAACAGCGTGATTGAGGCGGCCCGCATCGACGGCGCGGGCGAGGTGCGCATTTTGTATACCATTGTGTACCCCATGTGCAAGCCGGTTTTAACAACCATTACCGTTTTGATTTTTATGGGCTGCTGGAACGATTTGAACGGCCCCCTGCTGTTTTTGCAGGACAGCAGCAAATACACCCTGTCGATCGGTTTGCAGATGTTCCTTACCGGAACGCAGAACGAATGGGATCTGCTGATGGCGGCAAGCGCCCTGTTTACACTGCCGCTTGTGGTTATTTTCTTTCTGGCGCAAAAGCAGATCCTGGGCGGCATTTCCACAACCTCGGGTTTGAAATAAAATGAGCTTTCCTGAACGGACGCTTTCAAAAAGCCTCGCCTTACGCGGGGCTTTTTGGTCTAGGCACAGGGCGGCTTTTGAGAGGGAGAACACGCCGAAACGGCGCCGGAAAGAACGGCGGCGGGGGCGAAGCGCCCCGCAGGGCAGCCAACAAAATAAAAAAGGACAGGTGCAAATGGAACAATGGATCGATCCGGGCGTGAGCACGGCGGCACTTGCGCGGTTTGCAAACCGCTTAAAAGAGGGGCGGACACAACTGCACGCCATGGAAATTTTTGAAAGGGGAAACTGCCTTGTGCGCTGGGGCGTTGAGCCCTATCGCTGCGGGGACAAAAGAGAGGTTTATTCGTTGAGCAAAAGCTTTACCGCAACGGCGGTGGGGCTTGCGTATGACAGGGGCCTTGTTGACCCCGAGGACCTTCTGAGCCGCTATTTCCCGCAGCATGTTGCCTGCCAGTACGACGAGCGCTGGCGGCGGGTGCGGGTGCGGCATCTGCTTACCATGACCACCGGGCACGCGGCATGCCCCATGGCCGGCATGGCGCATGCGCAGGACCCGGTGCGGGCCTTTTTTGAAACGGACCTGGCGTGCGAGCCGGGGGAACGGTTTGTTTACAGCACCGGCGCGAGCTGTGTGCTGGCGGAGCTTGTGCGCCGCGCCACGGGGCGGACGGCGGCCGAACTGCTGGCACAGGAATTGTTTTGCCACATGGAGATTGACAATATCTGGTGGGAGGGCTGTGCCGACGGCAGCTGCCAGGGCGGAACAGGCCTTAAGGCCTCGTGCGACGATGTGGCAAAGCTGGGCCTGCTGTATTGCCAAAAAGGGATGTGGCAAGGCCGGCGCCTGCTTTCGGAAGAGTGGGTGGAGATGGCAACCGCCCGGCAGGCCGGGACCCCGGACAACGGCACGCCGGACTGGTGCGCGGGCTATGGCTTTCAGTTCTGGCAAAACAGCGCCGGGGGCTACCGCGCGGATGGGGCGTTCGGCCAGCTGTGCGCTGTTTTGCCCGAGCGGGAAACGGTGGTTTGCCTTATGGCAGAAAGCGGCGACATGAGCGCCGAATTAAACGCGGTGTGGGCCCTGCTGGAGGAATATAAGGCGGCGGGGCGGGGCGGCGGCCTGCCCTTGGAGTACCTTCCGCAGCGGGGCGATCAGGGCGAAGCATGGGACAGCGGCTGGCTGCGCTGCGAGGAAAACCCCATGGGCTTTTCTTGGGTGCGGCTTAGGGCGCAAAGCGACGCGCTGCGGCTTTTCATCTGCGACGCACAGCGCTTTCAGACCATTGAGGCCCGGGAGGGCGGGTGGACGGAGAACCGGTTTTGGGCAAAGGAATTCCGCCCGCTTTTGTTCCGGCAGATGCCGCGCCACGAAAACACCCTGCTGGAAATGGCGGTGGCGTGCCACCGGGAAAAGGGCGCGTGGGTGCTGGAATGCCGCACCCGAAACACCCCGCATCTTTTGAGGTGGAGCATCCGGCGCACCGAAAACGGCCTTGCAATGAACATTGACACCTTGGCGGGGGCCATGGGCGGCGCCCGGGCGTGGAACGCCGTTTATGAAAACGCCGGAACAAAGCGGACAAATACACAGTGACAGGAGAAACGTTTATGCAACAGCAGAAAAATATTTTTCCCTGCGGCGCGTTGCCGCCCAGGTTCGGCGAGGCGTTTGAGGCCGTGGCAAGGCATTTGGGCTTTGTGCGCACGGAGCGGGGCGAGCGGGTGCAGATTGAACAGGGGAAAAACGGGCTTTTGGTAAAAAAATCGGCACAGGGCATTTTTTTGCGCTGGGAAAAACCAGTACAGCTGTACCGTGCGTTTTCCATTTTGTGCGAGCGCTGGAACGAAACGGAGTTCTGCGTGGAAGAAAGGCCCTGCTTTGAAACGCTTGGCATGATGCTGGATGTTTCGCGCAATGCGGTGCTGCGCCCGGAGAGCCTTAAAACAATGCTGGAAAGAATGGCGCTGATGGGCATGGATGTGCCCTTCCCGGTTTCGTGGACAGTAAAAATGAAGAAAAAACAGAAAGAAACG
>ERZ825137.6132-NODE-6132-length-10702-cov-5.061520_pt1 | contig 10702 bp, 7 predicted proteins | sample MGYA00519873_ERZ825137 | MGnify/ENA primary metagenome ERZ825137 (study PRJEB31778, sample SAMEA3449190) | human gut metagenome | biome: human gut; feature: human-associated habitat; material: faeces | place: United Kingdom | collected 2010/2012 ... | reverse complement strand
GCTTGTTTCCGTGCTCTCCTTTGTAATAGCACGGTCTGATTATCCCTATCCACTCGTCAAATGGTATTATCCGCTCTATCTTTTCAAGAAATTCTTTTTTGCTTGTTTTGGCCTGCGCCAGTTCATCGCTTATAAGCGAGAATGTTAGTTGTTTATTCATAACTATATTATACCATTTTTCTTCCTGATTTTCAATGGTTTGTGCGGTATTGCCTATATTCTTTACCCTTGCAGCTTTCACAGGTCTTCGCAGAGGAGAATTGCTTGGGTTGGAATGGAAAGATATTGACTGGGATAATCATCTGATATCTGTCAAAAGGACATCTGCATGGACAAAGGAAAAGGGTATATATACAGATACGCCTGTTGAAACAGGGTATCTACAGTCACAAATGCCGATTTTACGTTGCTTTTATTATTTATTTCTTAAACTCCCTTGGGCTGCACCCGTAAACCTCTTTAAAAGCCTTGGAGAAATAGCTGTGGTCGTCAAAGCCGCAAAGGCCGCAGATGGTGTTTATGGGGTCGGAGGTGTTCTGTATCATGTACGCCGCATTTCGCAGGCGGTAATTTTTCAGATACTCAAACGGGGACTGACCCGTTATGTTCCTGAAGCACCTGAGAACCTCGCTTTTGCTGATGAATGCAGCTGCTGCCATGTCGTCAAGAGTGATCTTTTCGGAGTAATGGTCGTGGATAAAAAGCAGTATGTCACGGAGCCTTGTCTCCTGGGCAATGCTGGCAGCAGGGTGCGCCGACATATTCTTTTCAGACAGATGGATAAGTATCCGGAAAAGCTCGGAAAGCTCGTTGCGGACGATAAGCTCGTGATTGGGCACTCTGATATTTTCCGTGTTCCAGATGTTTGTGAGCAGCCCCAGTATCTTTGAATAGCTGCCGTCCTTGGGGGTGAATATCAGCTCACGCAGTCCGCTGTTGCCCGTTATGGGCGCAACATATTTCCGATGGTAGATGCTGTCCTCTTTTCCGCCCACTATGGAACCATGCACCACAACAGAGCGGAACACGCTTTTTTGACCCGTCCCCGCTTTGAACATGGCGTGAAGAGTGTTGCTGTTGATAAAATAAATATCGCCTTTGTTCAGTATGTGCTTGTTTTTGCCGCATTCCATAAGCACGCAGCCCTCCACCGCAAAACCGAATTCAAGCTCCTCATGCCAGTGCCAGCTCACAAAATTGTCCGTAACATCGGCATGATACACGGCTATGGGGAACTCCGCATCTCCGTGAAGTCCCGATTCATCTGATTTAAAAGGGGGATCCTGACCGCTGTCCCCGCTTTTCAGCACACTGTAATCAACTATAGACATTTCTTTCACCGCCTGACGATATTTTCATAGTTTCAGACAATATATTTATATCATTTCATGTCACTTGATGTTATAATTATACTATAGATCAGGCGAACAGTCAACACAGGAATTTTATAGGAGGTACCGCAATGATAAGATTTACTGAAGAAAACGGCGCACTTATTGCACGGTCGAGAAATGAAACTATCCGCATAGAGGGCTGGGGCAATAATGCTCTTCGTGTGAGGACCACTCTTCTGAAAAAGCTCCCCCGGGACGCTCACGCTCTTACCGAGAACGTGGCTCACAGCGCAAAGGTGACCATTGACGAGGGCAGCGAAACGGCTGAGATAGTGAACGGAAAGATCAAAGCCACTGTAAACGGCGTGGGCATCATTTGCTTCTACAAGGACAATGAGCTTATCCTGCAGGAATATTACAGCTATTATTACGGCTCTGTACGCAAGGAGGCTATCTGCTACAAGATAAGATCCCGTGAATACAAGGGACTTGCTTCCGATGACTTTAAGATAACCGTCCGCTTCGAGTCCGACCCCAAGGAAAAGCTGTTCGGTATGGGTCAGTATCAGATGCCCATACTTGACCTTAAAGGCTCTGTTCTTCCCCTTGAGCAGAGAAATTCCCAGGTAAGCGTTCCCTTTGTGGTATCAAACAAGGGCTACGGCATGCTCTGGAACAATCCCTCAACAGGCGAGGCGGCTTTCGGAACCAACATCACCAAGTGGATATCCGACGAGAGCGATATGGTGGATTACTGGATAACCGCCGACGATACTCCCGCTCAGATCGTGACCAACTACACCGAATGTGTGGGCAGAGCGCCTGTTATGAGCAAGGATTATCTTGGCCTCTGGCAGTGCAAGCTCCGTTACCGCACTCCCGATGAGGTGCTTGAGGTCGCAAGAAAATACAAGGAGCTGGGCATCAGGCTTGACGTTATCGTTATTGACTTTTTCCACTGGCCGCATCAGGGTGACTGGAGATTTGACGAGAAATACTGGAGCAGGGACGCTGTAAAGGCAATGACCGATGAGCTTCATGCCATGGGAACAAAGGTCATGGTCTCCGTATGGCCGTCTGTGGATAAGCGCAGCGAGAACTATTATGAAATGGAGCAGAAGGCGCTCATAAGCACCACCGATGTTGGTTCGGTGCAGACCTATGATTATGAGGGCGACTGCGGCACGGTTGATTTCTTCAATCCCGAAGCTCAGGAATTTGTATGGAGCAAGTGCAAGCAGAATTACCGTGACTGGGGCATCGACCTTTTCTGGCTGGACAACTCCGAGCCTGACAGCACCAAGTACGATTTTGAAAATTACCGCTACTATACCGGACGTGGCTCAAAGGTTGGCTGCGAATATCCCAAGAAGTATGTTGAGGCATTCTATAACGGACAGGAAGCCGAGGGCGACCATGAGGCAGTCAACCTCTGCCGTTCCGCATGGGTAGGAAGCCAGAAGTACAGGACACTTGTTTGGACAGGCGACGTTCAGTCAAACTTTGAGTCCTTTAAGGATCAGGTCATTGCAGGTCAGAACATGGGTCTTGCAGGCATTCCCTGGTGGACCACCGACATCGGCGGCTTTATGACAGACAACTGGGACGACCCCGATTTCAGGGAACTGCTCATACGCTGGTATCAGTACGGCGTGTTCTGCCCTATCCTGCGTATGCACGGAAACCGTGGCCCCGACTGGGATATCCCCAAGCTTGATGACCGTGATTTCGGCGGCGGATATCTTTACACAGGCCACCCCAACGAGCTTTGGAGCTACGGCGAGGAAGCCTATGAGATCATGAAGAAGTGGCTGGATATCCGTCTTTCCATGAAGGACTACATTGCGGGGCTTATGGAGGAGACCGCAAGAACAGGTGCGCCCGTTATCCGCACAATGTTCTTTGAGTTCCCCGACGATGAAAAGTGCTGGGAGCTTCCCGAGCAGTATATGTTCGGCAGCGATTATCTTGTTGCTCCCGTGCTTGAGCCGGGCGCAAGAGAGCGCAGTGTATATCTGCCAAAGGGTCAGTGGGAGAGCATCTCCGACAAGAAGATCTACAGCGGCGGTCAGACCGTCACCGTTCCCGCACCTCTGGATGTTATGCCTGTATTTAAGAAAATTGGATGATTTATTGATTGGTTATTATATAAAAATATCACTTAATTAAGGGACAGAACTTTCTCCGTCGAAATATCGGCGGAGAAGCTGTTTACATAATATATAATACTAATAACCATAGTGCCTCAGATGCGAAGTCAGATTTTTTGTCAGATTGTATAGAAATTTCGCAATTATTGCAAAGCAAGAATTTGCATACATGTCGTGTGTCAAGAAATTTACGTGCAAGATGACGGAAAATCTGCAGGCAGATGAGGTGCTAAGGCTTTTAGCCGGTGGTTTTTAGAGGTGACCTATAATACTGCAATAAAGTAAAAAGTCTGTGCGAAAACAATAGAATTACCTTATACTGCTATTATTGAAAGGAACGTAAATATGAATTACAAAAAAACGCTGATAGCCTGTTACTTGGGATTTGTTACACAGGCAATAGCTGCAAATTTTGCACCGCTGCTGTTTCTTACTTTTCATAATAATTACAATATTTCTTTAGGAAAAATAGCGCTTATCTCATCTGTGTTTTTTACTACACAGCTTATTATTGATATTTTGTGTGCACGTTTTGCAGATACTATAGGCTACAGAAATTGTGTTGTTGGTTCGCAGCTGCTTTCGGCGGTCGGACTTATCGGACTTGCTTTTCTTCCGCAGGTCACACCCGATCCGTTTGCAGGAATAATAATCAGTACAGTACTTTATGCCATAGGCAGCGGTCTTACGGAAGTGCTTGTAAGCCCTATCGTTGAGGCGTGCCCTTTTGAGCATAAGGAGGCAGCGATGAGCCTGCTCCACTCGTTTTACTGCTGGGGTGCAGTGGGAGTTATACTTCTTTCAACCCTGTTCTTTGCATTATTCGGGATAGAAAACTGGAGATGGCTCTCCTGCATCTGGGCAGTTATTCCACTGTGTAATGTGTTCAATTTTGCTGTATGTCCGATCGAGCATCCGACAGAGGACGGTAAGGGAATGAGTATTGGCAGTCTGCTTAAAGTTCCGCTGTTTTGGCTCTCCATTCTGCTTATGGTATGTGCAGGTGCATCGGAGCTTTCAATGGCACAATGGGCATCTGCGTTTGCAGAATCTGCACTGGGTCTTTCCAAATCAATGGGAGATATCGCAGGCCCGTGTATGTTCGCCGTTACAATGGGTATAAGCCGGTCATTGTACGGAAAATATGGTGAAAAAATTGATCTTATGAAATTTATGATCGGTTCGGGGGCTCTTTGTCTCGCTTGCTATATTACAGCGTCTTTGTCGGAGATACCTCTGCTGGGACTTGTCGGCTGCATAGTGTGCGGTTTTTCGGTAGGAATAATGTGGCCCGGAACTATAAGCATCTGTTCGGCTAAGATACCTTCGGGAGGTACGGCCATGTTTGCACTTCTGGCAATGGCAGGAGATATGGGCGGTGCACTCGGACCTGCAGTCGTGGGCAATATTTCCCAAAATGCAGGAGATAATATGCAAAAGGGTATGTTTGCAGGCTGTGTATTTCCGCTTGTGCTTATTATTTCCGTTTTCTTTGTAAAAAAGCTTAGCAGACTAAACAGAGCATAAAAAAAGCGTTACCTTTCAATTCAATAGGTAACGCTTTTTCTATTGCAATATAGATGTTCGTTATGATCGATTTTTTACATTTGCTTTGTTATTTGCCATACCAACAAACTTTGTCATACTTTATCGTGTCATCATCAAATGTCGCTTTTGCAGTAATAGTATTTTTCTCATTTTTATTTATATTAACATTGTTCCATACAAAAACAGTATCATTGCTATTTGACAATTCGCTGCGTTTTATTATGCCAAGTGACCTGTCGTTCACGATAAGTTCAACACTTTGTGCATTTGAATATATCTTTATAAATGGCACATTGCAAGGTCTTACGTTATGACGGCGCTCAGTAATGTAGATGGTTTTCTCACTGCTCCATACAGATCTGTAAAAGAAATACGCATCTTTGGGTATGCGTTCTCTCGTGCATAGACCCTTATCATTCTGTCCTATCGTATCGCCCTCTTCACGACCACTGGAAGGAAAATCAAACATACACCATACAAATGCTGCCCAAAGATATTTTCTTGCAGAAAATTGCCGCCAAACAATTTCGTGAAGCTGTGACTGATAATTTTCATAATGACGAGCTCCATTCGGGTCAATATCGTTTAACCAGTCTATGCTGTCCTTGTGCTGCGTTAGGGCTCCGCCACCGCCGTATTCAGAAATGCATATCGGGCGTTTTTCCTTTGAATTATGGTATAAGTCAAGCCATTCTCCGAAATGTTCTGCATCGCCTGCTTCCTTATACCAACCGAAATAACGGTTATATCCTACGACATCTGAGGGAAGCTGCAAAAATCTTCCATAGAACTGATTGTCTGCGTAAGTTTTCAGCCTTGTGTTGTCCTCCGTGCAGGCAAGCTCATAAAGTTCTTGGTATAAAGCAAAAATTTCATCAGACATTTGGTGAAGTTCATTAGATATTCCCCATAAGATGATTGATGGATGATTGTAATTCTGCCTGATAAGCTCAATAAGCTGCTGTTTTGCATTTTCTGCAAAGCCATCTGCAAGAATGTGACGTTCGCTTTCATCCGGAGACATTTTGTTTATAATCCCTATCTCTGTCCAAACACAAATACCGAAATCGTCACACAGTGAATATTCCTGACTGCAATGCTGATAATGAGCCATTCTTACAGCGTTGCAACCCATATCACGAATAATTCCATAATCACGTTCACGTTGGATATTTGTCATTGCCCAGCCGCTTTCAAAGCTGTCTTGATGATAGTTCACACCATGAAGAGGATAAGACTTTCCGTTAAGGAAAAAACCATCCTCAGGGTTAATATGATATGTCCTTATGCCAAAATTTTCGGATACCATATCTGTTGCTTTGTCCCCATAAAATAGGGTGACTTCGGCACGATACAGACAGGGAGAGTTTACACCATCCCACAACTGCGGAGCAGATATTTTTTTTGAAAGTGTAAGCCTGTCGCTTTCTGTATGTCCACACATCTCTGCAACAGGCTTTCCGTCCGGGGCAAAAATTACGGCCTTTGCCTCTATGTTGTTGGCGGAATCAAGCTTTATCAGTACATCAATGTCTGCACTGTCTGATGTAATATTATGTGGTGTGATGTAGACTCCGCAGGAACCACTGTCCTCCAGTGCAATGTGAACAGGTTCGGCGGCAATTAATTTAACTTCTCGGTACAATCCACCCATTTTTGTAAAATCGCCCTGTTCAGTAATTGGAGCAATGTAATTTGTGGGTGAATTGTCAACAAGAACTGCAATTTGGTTTTTTCTGTCATAGTGTACATAATTCGTTATATTTATGCGAAAAGCAGAATAGCCTCCATCGTGTTTTCCGGCAAAAAAGCCATTCACAAACACTTTAGCAGTAGTGTTGGCTCCCCCGAATTCAATGTATAGTGCCTTGCCCTTGTATTTTGTAGAAAGCTCCAAATCTCGGCGGTAACAGGTCAGTCCTTTATAATAGCTGCTTGTTACACTATCAGTTGCATTAAAAGTGTGAGGCAGGCAGATCTTTTCCCATGAGCAATCGTCAAATTCGGGGGTGATTGCATCATTTTCGCTTATTTCCAGATCATATATCTTGGCAAAGCGCCATCCGTTGTTAAGTTCTATTTCAGTTCGCATAAATATTTTCCCTTAAATTATAGTTACTGTATGTTGGAAGAAATTAATTTCAATATTATATGTTGTTTATCTTTCGGATTTATTTCATTATACCCTAAATTAAAAATGTAGTCAAGAGAGGACAATACTAATAAATATACTGTGGTGTAATATTTTATCAGTCATAATTTTATGTTCCCAAGAATGAGTTTATTGAAGATAATGGGAAAACATTTTTGTGTTCAGATTTGAAAATACCTGTAAGTTCATTGATGCTTCTACATGTTAAACACTATATGTAAATTTTTATTTGGCATATGGTATTTGTTTCTTGATATATAAAGAAACTTTTATGTAGTATGTTTTTTAGTTGTTTAGCCAAATCCTGCAAATCCTGACAAGCATCAAAGCACATCCGGTTATAGCGGTCAATATCATCGGAACTGCTTTTTACGGTCAGACCACGCTTGACAGCCCGTATCTTTTCCCTATGCCAGTCAAAAGCCCTGTTGTATTTTTCAAGCAGATCGGGAGAATCGGATAGCTTCTTGCGGTAGCTCCTGCACTTGTTGTCAAAATTGAGATATGCTTCCTTTATCGGGTCTTTCATAGCACGCTTCTTGTAATCATCATTAGTCTTGTATAAACGTTCTTTTTTGCAGGTGGAACGTCCGCAGGTCAGAGAAGCATTTGCACGATTTGTAATCATAAGCTGACCGCAGTTTTCGCAGTTGGTTACTATTCGCCCTGCATCGGACATAATATCAACATAGATATCAAGCAAAGTGATGAATGAATCATTTGCCACCCTTGGAAATTTTCCTGTACTCACTCGGTGTGATCCCTGTTCTTTTTTTGAATATCTTCATAAAGCATATCTCATTTCCGTATCCGCAGAGGTCGGATATTTCCTTAACGGTCATATCGGTGGTCGAAAGATAATATTGTCCTGTCTTGACCTTTGCGGATAAAATATCTTCATAGCAGCTTATCCCGAATTTCCGTTTGTATATTGCCTGAAGATATGACGGACTCAGATTCATTTTTTCAGCAAGCTGATATATATTGCTGTAGCTCCCTGCATTGCTGTAAATATCGGTGCGGAGCATTTCAAGAGCGGAAATGCGGCTTTTATCGCTGTCAGGATTTATGCTGCTTTCGGATATTTTCATGAGTATCATCTGCATAAGCATATTTTCGTACTGTTTCCTGTTGGTCGAACCGGCTACATTTTCACGGCATAATATCGTAAGCAACTCTTCAATTGCAGGAATATCCGCCGAGGTGATAAGCGTGTCAGTTTTTATCCCATTCATAAGCTCGGTATCGTCCGTATCAAAATGGACAAAGTGATTAACATAACTTCCGCACAGAGTTTTGTAATGCTGCATTGTTCCCTTGCTGTATAAAATGAGGCTGTCGGGAGAAACGGTTATTTCTTTGCCATTTTGTATCAGAACAGCGGAGGTCTTGAAGATAACAAGAAGATCATCTCCCGAACCATCCGGTCTGCATATTTCAAAATTCCCTTTGTGTCTTACGTTCTGACAGACTGTGTTTATACTTATCATATCATCACCTCAAAGTACGAACGGTTAGTATAATAATATTATAAGTCATTGCAATACCAAAGTCAATGACTTATACTGATAATATAATAATTCAGTATGCGGCGGAGGTATAATATGAAAAAAATATCAATACTAATAAATGCAGACGACAGGCTCGGACATATCTCTCCCGAGATATACGGACATTTTTCCGAGCATCTCGGAAGATGTATCTACAACGGTATATATGTGGGTGAAAATTCACCTATTCCGAATACAGACGGAATAAGGAATGATATCATCGAGGCGTTCAGAAATATAAAAGCTCCCGTTTTCCGATGGCCCGGCGGCTGCTTTGCGGAAGAATATCACTGGCAGGACGGAATCGGCGAAAAATCTCTGCGCCGAAAGATCGTGAACACGAACTGGGGCGGAGTTACGGAGGATAATTCTTTCGGTACACACGAATTTATGCGCTTCTGTGAGCTTGTTGGCTGCAAGCCTTATATAAACGGCAATGTTGGCAGCGGCAGTGTTCGTGAAATGTCCGAATGGATAGAATATATGACCTCAGATGCGGAATCGCCTCTCACAGAGCAGAGAAAGAAGAACGGCAGAGCCGAGCCGTGGAAACTCAAATACCTCGGTGTCGGTAATGAAAACTGGGGCTGCGGAGGAAATATGCGTCCCGAATATTACGCCGACGTTTATAAAAGGTATCAGACGTTCTGCCGCAATTATTCGGGAAACAGACTTTACAGAATAGCCTGCGGTCCAAGCTCTGCCGACTATAACTGGACAGAAGTCATGATGAAAAATCTTGACAGCAATAATGTTGATGCTATCGACTTGCATTATTATACGATGCCCATATGGCCCGAAATGGAATCAGCCATCGATTTTGACGATGAGCTTTATTATAAAACTATCGCTGCAGCGAACTTTTCCGATGAGCTTATCACAAGACATTCGGAGATAATGAACCGCTATGATCCCGAAAAGAAAATAGGACTTGTAATAGGCGAGTGGGGCTGTTGGCATAAGGTAGAAGAGGGTACGAACCCGGGATTTTTATATCAGCAGAATACAATGCGTGATGCTATCGTTGCTGCAATAGAGCTGAATGTTTTTAACAGACACAGCGACCGTGTTGTAATGGCAAACCTTGCGCAGGCGGTGAATGTTCTCCAGTCGGTCATTCTTACAGAGGGCGATAAGATGATAAAAACGCCTACATATCACGTTTTCGACCTTTTTAAAACACACCAAAACAACGAGGCAGTTTACTGCTATACGCAGAACGAAAATATGTCGGAAGGTAAAAATGCTCCGATGATCTCGGTTTCCGCATCGGTGAACGAAAAGAGTATGACCGTTACCGCCGCAAACTGTTCGCTTACGGAAGAGGCCGCTGTTGAATGCAGCATTTTCGGTTTTAAGGCATCATCGGTTTCGTGCAGGATACTTACAAACGAGGCGCACAGCTATAACGACTTCGACTGTCCCGACAGGGTGAGCATTACCGAGCATACGGCAGTCATCAAGGACAATGTGTTAAAGCTGAATATTCCGCCTTGTGCTGTTGTGGAATGTGTTGTTGACTAAATATTGGGGCATATTCACAGTGCATTTCGTCTTTATAATAAAAATATAAGCATAAGAGCTGCGTTTCATTAAAGAAGCGCAGCTCTTTGTTTTATAAAGCCATAATATGTTGGGCATATCTATCATAACAAATACGCCCTTTTCATAGAAAATCAGACGAATTCGGTCAATAAAATTTTATGTATTTATTATATCTCATTTTGCACGTTTAGTCAATACAAAGCACGGAATTATCTGCGCTGATACAACATTTGCACGCATAAGTGCAATGAGTTTTATGAAACATAAATAATACGGGCAAAAGGGCGATTTTTGGAGGCTCTGCGAAAAAAACTCTGTAAAAACAATAGACCGCAGAAAAATGACTTTGTGCTGAGAGCGGCTGGATTGAGTCCGATTCTTTAACTGTGTAAATGTCGAAAGACGTCATAACCGCTCGGTCAT
>ERZ825137.6129-NODE-6129-length-10705-cov-4.907793_pt1 | contig 10705 bp, 9 predicted proteins | sample MGYA00519873_ERZ825137 | MGnify/ENA primary metagenome ERZ825137 (study PRJEB31778, sample SAMEA3449190) | human gut metagenome | biome: human gut; feature: human-associated habitat; material: faeces | place: United Kingdom | collected 2010/2012 ... | reverse complement strand
GCTGCACCTGCTGCAGGGCCTGAAGCGCATCCTGCTGGACATCGACAAGGCCATCAGGATCATCCGGGAGACGGAGGAGGAGGCCGACGTCATCCCCAACCTGATGATCGGCTTCGGCATCGACCAGGTGCAGGCGGAGTACGTGGCGGAGATCAAGCTCCGCAATATCAATAAGGAGTACATCCTCAAGCGGGTGCAGGAGACGGAGACACTGCAAGGGGAGATCCAGGATCTGGAGGACACCCTGCAAAAGCCAGCCCGCATCCGCAAGATCATGGTGGAGGAGCTGACGCAGGTACGCAAGAAGTACGCCCAGCCCCGGAAAACCGAGATCATTTACAGCCACGAGGTGGAGGAGTATCGGGAGGAAGAGCAGGTGGAGGATTATCCCGTCACCGTGTTCCTGTCCCGTGAGGGATATTTCAAGAAGATCACGCCCCAGTCCCTGCGGATGAGCGGTGAACAGAAATACAAGGAGGGCGACGGCCCCGGCCAGCAGGCGGAGGCCACCAATGCCGCCGAGGTCATGTTCTTCACCGACCGGTGTCAGGTCTACAAGACCCGCCTCAGCGAGTTCGGGGACAGTAAGGCATCAGTGCTGGGCGACTATCTGCCGGCGAAGCTGGGCATGGACGAGGGCGAGAGCGTGGTATATATGGTGCTGCCGGGGGATTACAGCGGGCATCTGCTGTTCTTCTTTGAAAACGGCAAGGCTGCCCGTGTGGAGATGAAGGCCTACGCCACCGTCTCCAACCGCCGCAAGCTCACCGGGGCCTACTCCGACAAGAGCAGGCTGGTGGCCATTCTGCCGCTGGCGGAGGATCGGGAGCTGGTGCTGCTGTCCACGGAGCCCAGGGCGCTGATCTTCCACACGTCCCTGCTGCTGCCCAAGGCCACCCGCTCCACACAGGGCGTGGCCGTCATGACCCTGAAGCCCAAATACCAGCTGCAACGAGTCTGCACGCCGGAGGAGTCCGGTATCGTGAATCTCCCCCGCTATCGGGCCCGCAGCATCCCCGGTACCGGCGCTCTCCTGCGGCCGGAGGACCGGGGCGAGGAGCAGCTGCCCCTGCTGTAAGAAAAAAGGAGGAGCCTATGAAACGGAACGTCCTGACGCAGTATCTCATCATCACGGCGTCCTGCGCCCTGTATGCCGTGGGGTTCAACTGGATGTTTGACCCCAACCACATCAGCGTGGGCGGCTTCACCGGTCTGGGGCAGATCATCAACTACCTGCTGCCGGGCCTGCCCATCGGCACCATCGTCATTATCCTCAACGTGCCGCTGTTCGTGCTGGGCTGGCGGTTCATCGGCAAGGATTTCCTGTTCTCCTCCGTCTATGCCACGGCCGTCAGCTCTCTGATGATCGACGGTCTGGCGGCGGTGCATACCTTCAAGCCTATGGAGCCCATTCTGGCCTGTCTGTACGGCGGCGTCATCATCGGCGTCTCCTGCGGCATCATGCTGCGGGAAGGGGCCACCACCGGCGGCACGGAGCTGGCGGCCCGGCTGCTGAAGCTGAAGCTGGAGAGCCTCAGCATCGGTACCCTGTGTCTTGCCATCGACATTCTGGTGACGGTGACCTACGCCCTGATCTTCCGGGATCTGACCCGTGCGCTGTACGGCATGATCTCCCTGTCTCTGATCTCCGTGTCCATCGACAAGGTGGTCTACGGCCCCAATGCCGCCAAGGTGGCCTATATCATCAGCGACCGCCATGAGGAGCTGACCCGCCGCCTGCTGGAGCTGGACCGTGGTGTGACACTTTTGCAGGGCAAGGGCGCTTACAGCGGCAAGGACAAGCAGGTGATCCTGTGCGCCTGCGCCCGGACACAGATCATCCCCGTGAAGCGGGCGGTGCAGGAGATCGACCCAGACGCCTTTGTCATCGTCTGCGACGCCCACGAGATACTGGGCGAGGGCTTCGGCGTATATGCGCCGGGCGGACTGTAAGGTGCGGCCATGAGAAAACGTGTATGGGCGCTGGCGGCGGCCCTGCTGATGCTGCCCCTTACCGGCTGCGGCTCCCTGCTGAACCGGGATTACAGCGTCACCGAGCCCCACAGCTCCAGCTACTACGAGAGCGAGGACCGATCCGTCCTCCGGGCGGAGAGCTATCAGGATCTGGTGAATGCCCTGCTGGTGCTGATCAGCGGCGGGGCCAAGGAGGGAACCATCTGGCTCTACCCCGACGACAGCGGGCTTCCCGCCCCGCAGGCGGCGGAGCGGGCGTGTCTGGAGGTGCAGAAGGAGACGCCGCTGGGAGCCTACGCCGTGGAGTACCTGACCTATACGGTGGACGAGACACCTCGGAACTATGACGCTATCCAGCTGACCGTCGGCTATCGCCGCACGGCGGCTCAGGTGGCGGGCATTGTGCATATCACCAGCACCTCCGCTCTGGGGGATCTGCTGCGGGAGGCCGCACGGAACCACGCTGCGGAGCTGGTGGTGCAGGTGGGCTACTTCGACCATCAGGCGGAGGAGGTCCGCACACAGGTGACGCAGATACAGGCCGAGGTAGAGCCGGAAAGCAAGGAACCGTGGACGGTGAATTTCTACCCGGATTCGGGGAACGCCGGCATCATTGAGGTGCTGCTGAGTGGCGCAGGGAGCGCAGAGGGTGCAGAACAAAATACAAAAAATACAAATTAGCGATTGACAAATCCGAAAAACGCAGGTATAATCAATCTTGCGTTTGCGGGCGTAGCTCATCTGGTAGAGCGCGACCTTGCCAAGGTCGAGGTAGCGAGTTCGAGCCTCGTCGCCCGCTCCAAAAACACCACCCGAAGGGTGGTGTTTTTTCGCTGATTCGGCCCTCACCGCCGTGTCAGGAAGACACAAAATAACCTCCCAAAACCACTCCGCCGGAGGGCCACCGCTGCATTGACAATTTCCACTCTTTTTGGAGGGTTTTTGTGTTGACATAACGAGGTGGAAAAGTCTGTGGAAACTGTGCAAAACCCAGTAGATAAGCCATTTGCGGAGGTTGCAGGCTGTTATTTTATGCGTAAACCTGGAAACTTATTTCGGGAAAAGAGACTTTTTGCCGAGGAGAGCCGAGTCCCGCCCTGAGAACCTGCGGGCCATGCGGCGGCTGAAAGCAGACAGCGGGACGGCCTGCATCCGGGGTGAAATTTTCTATAAAAAGGGGATTCCATCCCGCAGGCAGATTTGCTATAATAGGGGCGACAACAGGCGTTTTGCGAAAGGAGCGAACGGTATGATACGAGTTGCTGTCATCGGCTGCGGCAAGATCGCGCAGGTGCGCCATCTGCCGGAATATGCCACCAACCCCAACGCACAGCTGGTGGCCTACTATGACAAGAACAGCCAGCGGGCTCACGAGGTGGCCGCCCAATACGGCGGAAAGGTCTACGACTCCTACTTCGACCTGCTGAAGGATCCGGAGATCGACGCCGTATCCGTGTGTGTGGAGAACCGCAGCCATGCGGAGATGACCACGGCGGCTCTCTACGCCGGGAAGCACGTGCTGTGCGAGAAGCCCATGGCCGTAACGCTGGCGGAGTGCGAGTCCATGGTGGCGGCGGCGGAGTTCAACAACCGGCATCTGATGATCGGCCACAATATGCGCTTCGATCCGGTGCATCGCCGGGCCAAGGAGCTGCTGGAGCAGGGGGTCATCGGTGACGTCATCACCTTCCGCACTGGCCTCGGCACCTCCGGGCCGGAGGGCTGGTCCATGGAGGGCAACTGGTTCTTCGACAAGAAAAAGGCCGTTATGGGCGCTTTGTCGGATCTGGGCATCCACAAGATCGATCTGATGCAGTATCTGACGGGGCAGACGGTCATCGAAACCACCGCCAAGATCCTGACCCTCAACAAGCACGACCGGGAGGATCACCTCATCGGCGTGGACGACAACGCCCTGTGCATCCTGCGGATGAACGGCGGCTCTGCCGGCACCATGGCCGCCAGTTGGACGGTATACGGTCAGGAGAGCAACTCCACCTGCCTGTTCGGCACCCGTGGCGTCATGCGGATCTACAACAGTCTCACCGCCCCCATCGAGGTGCGGGACCTGAATAACACCATCACCGCCTATCAGTTCGAGCACCAGACCCGCTCCGGCGTCATCGACGAGTTCATCGATGCACTGGAGCACGACCGGGAGCCGGAGGTCTCCGGGCGGGAGGCACTGACCACCATGCGGACCATTTTCGGCTGCATCAAGTCCTCGGAGACGGGGCGCACCGTCAGTGTCAACAACTCCTTCGTGACCCATTTGCAGGACGGCTATCGCCGGAATAAGTAAGCTGTCGAAAAAACAGACCAACGGGAGCGGCTGACCGCTCCCGTTTTCGGAGAGGAGCGTTTTCATGTATCGCATCGGTATTGATCTGGGCGGCACCAACATCGCCGTAGGCGTGGTGAACGACCGCTATGAGATCGTGGCCCGCCGCAGCGTCCCCACCGGGGCGGAGCGCCCGGCGGAGGAGGTCATCCGGGACATGGGCGACGCCGTGGAGGAGGCTCTGCGGCAGGCGGGACTCACGGCGGTGGACTGCGCCTCTATGGGCGTTGGCTCCCCCGGTGCCTGCGACCCCCAGACGGGGGTGGTGAAGCGGGCCTATAACCTCAACTGGTTCGACGTACCGGTGTGCCGGATGCTGCACCAGCGGTTCGGCATCGCCGTTCGGCTGGGCAACGATGCCAACTGCGCCGCTCTGGCGGAGGTGGTGGCCGGGGCCGCCGTGGGCTGTCAGGATATGGTGCTCATTACGCTGGGAACCGGCGTGGGCAGCGGTATCATCTCCCGTGGAAAAATTCTCTCCGGCCTGCGGGGCGGCGCCGGGGAGGCGGGACATATGCTGCTGGTGCTGGACGGCGAGCCCTGCACCTGCGGCCGCCGGGGCTGCTGGGAGGCCTACGCCTCCGCTACGGCCCTGATCCGCCAGACCCGTCAGGCGGCGCTGGCGCATCCGGAGTCACTGCTGGCTCAGGTGGAGGAGATTACCGGTCGCACCGCCTTTGATGCCGCCCAGCAGGGCGATGCCGCCGCTGCGGAGGTGGTGGCCCGGTACGCCGTGTACGTGGCGGCGGGGCTGACAGACTTCGTGAACATTCTGGCCCCGGAGATGATCCTGCTGGGGGGCGGCATCAGCCGTCAGGGGGAGGCCTTGCTGGCCCCTATCCGGGAGTATGTGGCCACCCACTGTTTCGGCCAGCGGGAGGGAGCCATCCCCACCATTGCTGCTGCGAAGCTGGGCAACGAGGCGGGCATCATCGGCGCCGCCGCCCTGTGAGGGCTTGCGGTTTCAGCACAAGGAGAGGAGGTATTTCCTATGGAGATACCTCCTCTCCTTGTATTGTGGGGAAAAGCAGGCTGTCGGCGGCAAAAGCCCGATACTCCCCTCAGAAAAACGCACGGCCCCGGAGATCTCTCCGGGGCCGTTTACCGTATGTGATTTACTCCCCTCGCCGGAGGGTGCAGCGCTGCACCTCGTCCATGGTGGGGATAGACGGAGCGGCGCCGGGCCGTGACACGGCAATGGCCGCCGCACGGGACGCCAGATCCAGACACTCCTCCTCCGGACGCCCCGCCGCCATACAGGCCACGAAGTAACCGGTGAAGGTATCTCCGGCGGCGGTGGTGTCCACCGTCTCCGCCTGATAGATGCCCTGCCGCAGGCGGCGCTGGCCGTCGTCGTACACGCAGCCGTGGCTGCCCAGCGTCAGCAGCAGCCGACAGCGGGGCCACCTCCGCCGCAGAGTGTTCAGGATATCCTCCTCGTCATCGCAGCCCGCCAGAGCGGCTCCCTCGATCTCATTGAAGATCAGCAGCCATGCCTCCCCCAGCGGTAGCCGGAAGATGGACTCGTCGATGGGGGAGGGATTGAACACGATCCGCAGCCCCCGCCGGGCGGCCTGCGTTATGAGATAGTCCAGGCCGTTGATCTCATTTTGCAGAATGAGATAGTCTCCGGTTTGGAAGCGCGCCAGCACCCGGTCGATCTCCTCGGGGGTGATCTCCTGATTGCAGCCGCCGAAGAGCAGGATGCAGTTCTGCCCGGAGGGGTCCACCTGAATGACGGCATGGCCGCTGGGGCCGTCGCCTACGGCCACAAAGTCCGTGTCCACCCCGCTCTCCCGCAGGATATCCGTCAGGACGGTGCCGTCTCCGCCGATCTTTCCGGCGTGGCTGACGGCTCCTCCGGCCCGTGCGGCGGCGATGGACTGGTTCAGCCCCTTGCCGCCGCAGTGGACGGTGCGGCTGGTGGAGCTCAGGGTCTCCCCCGCCTGCACGAAGTGAGGCACTTGATATACAAGATCCAGATTCAGCGATCCATAGCTGAGAATGTGCGCCATACGTCCCTCCTTACGCCGCCTTTTTTCGGTTGCTCAGTGCCTTCCGCAGCAGCGGCCAGCACAGGGACAGCACCGCCAGCAGCAGGAAGAAGATGCAGATGGGCCGGGTGAAGAAGATGGAGGCGCTGCCCTGACTCAGCAGCAGGGACCGGCGCAGATTGCTCTCTGCCAGCGGCCCCAGAATCAGCGCCAGCACGATGGGCGCAATGGGGATCTCCAGCTTCAGGAAGAAATAGCCGATCACGGCGATCAGCAGCATGACGCCTACGTCGAACATATTGTTCCGCAGGGCATAGGAGCCGAGGATGCCCTTCTTGTTGTAGGTCTGGTCGGCATTCCAGATGGTCATGGACGCCGGACAAATACCATAGGGCTTCTTGGCGGTTTCTTTCACTTTCATGATGTTCTTCCTTTCCCGTTTTGAATTGGTGACGATTTCTTCAAGCCTGCACCGCAGGCAGGTATACAAAATTTTTAATTTTTAATTTTTTATGCGGTAAGAAAAAACGATATCCCTCGGGTCAGATCATCAGGTTGTCCCAATAGCGGTTGGGTACGGCTGGCGGCCCGGCGGCCGCCCATGATGGGGAAGGGATATCGTTTTGCTTATGCGTTCATTTTCGCCAGAATTTTCTGGCAGGCGCCCTGAATATGGTCCTCAATGATGTCGTGGGCTCGGGTGAAGTTTCCGGCCTTCAGGGCTGCCAGCAGCCGCTCATGGTCGTCGGAGGCTACCTGCTGCTGGGAGCGGGTGTGGCTGGTAAGAAGGTAGTTGGCCACGATGAACTGGCCCTGAATGCGGTCATAGACCTCACTGAGACAGCGGTTCCCGGCCTGTTCCACCAGTATCCGGTGGAAATCCAGATCGGTGCGCCGGGTCTGGACGATGTTGGACGTCTTGTTGGAGGCTACACACTCCCCCGCCAGACGCTCCAGCGTCTCGAAGTCCATGGGCAGGAGCTTGTTCTGGATATCCGTCAGCGCCTGATGCTCCAGCAGCAACCGCATCTCGATGATATCGCAGACCTCCTTCTCACTGAAGGTGGGCACGGAGAAGTGTCCCTTGCTGGAAAAGACCACCATGCCTTGGGTATGCATCCGTTTCAGGGCCTGCTGGATGGGAGTCCGGCTGACGCCATAGCGCTCCGCCAGATCGTCCAGATTCAGCGCCTGCCCCGGCTTCCAGTTGCCCTGTAAGATCTCCTCCAGGAATGCTTCGTGGATGGTCACATCCAGATTCTTTTTCAGTGCCATGTGCTTCACCGTCTGTCCTTGCTGTGTTTTTCCCTCTGTTTACGTTCTTATGATAATCCGTCTTTAGATAAATTGCAATACACGAAACCTCCAATTTAATTTTTAATTTTTCATAAAAAACGTAAAATCTCCGTCAAAACTTCCCGTTGTCCCCATGTTGGCAAGCCATCGCCGCCGGAAAGCCCACCGGCAGAGCGGTACTTTTCCTGTGACCCGCCCCGCATCGGGGGCATAGGATAAGGGCGGAGAGACATTCTCCGATCCGGGCGCAATGCCCAATGGCAAGGGAGGACGGATATGATGATACAGATCCTGCACGCCGCCTTTGTGTACCAGTCCCCGGACGGGGAGGTAGAGGCGCTGCGGGATGTCTCCTTCGATGTGCAGGAGGGGGAATTTTGCAGCATCGTGGGTCCCTCCGGCTGCGGAAAATCCACCCTGCTGTCGGCGCTGGCGGGGCTGGAACGACTTTCAGGCGGCAGTCTGGAGTTGGATGGGGAGCCGGTGTGCGGGCCCTCCCGGAAGGTGGGGTTCATGCCCCAGCGGGACCAGCTGTTCGAGTGGCGCAGCATCTGGGGCAACGTGACGCTGGGCCTGACGGTACGGGGTGAGAATACGCCGCAGCGGCAGGCCCATGTCCGGGAGCTGCTGGAGCGCTACGGGCTGGCGGACTTCGCTCAGAAGCGGCCCTCCCAGCTCTCCGGCGGGATGCGCCAGCGGTGCGCCCTGATCCGGACGCTGGCGGCTCAGCCCAAGGTGCTGCTGCTGGATGAGCCCTTTTCGGCGCTGGACTATCAGACAAGGCTGACCGTATCGGCGGATATCTACCGCATCATACGGCAGGAGGGCAAGACGGCGCTGCTGGTGACCCATGATATCTCCGAGGCCATCAGCCTGTCGGACCGGGTGGTGGTGCTGAGTCACCGCCCGGCGGTGGTGAAGAGCATCCACCGGCTGACCCAGCTGCAGGGGGTGCCGCCCTTGCAGCGGCGGGATCACCCGGCCTTCGCCGGGTATTTCAAGTCCATCTGGAAGGAGCTGGAAGTGCATGAAGGATAGCGCTCCTTCGCCCCGGCGGCTGCAATATCTGCGGGACTACCGCCGGAGAAAGCGGTCGATCCGGCTGTGGCAGGTGTGCCTGCTGGCGGGTCTGTTCGCCCTGTGGGAGCTTACCTCCCGGCTGGGCCTCAGCGACGGTTTCCTCACCAGCAGCCCCAGCCGCATGGCTGCTACCCTGCAAAGCCTGTGGCACAGCGGGGACCTGTGGCGGCACATCGGCACCTCGTGTCTGGAGACGGTGGTGGGCTTCACCGCCGGAACGCTGCTGGGAACCGCCATCGCCGTGGCCATGTGGTGGTGGGAGAAGCTGGCCCGTGTGCTGGACCCCTATCTGGTGGTGCTGAACGCCCTGCCGAAAACGGCGCTGGGGCCGATCTTTATCGTGTGGATGGGGGCCGGGATGGGGGCCATCATCGTCATGACGCTGGCCATCTCCCTGATCGTCACCATCCTGACCATGTATCAGGGGTTTATGACCACAGACCCGGAGAAGCTGCGGCTCATGCGCTCTCTGGGGGCCAGGCGGAGCCAGATGCTGTGGCTGCTGGTGTTTCCCGCCAACTGCCCTACCCTCTTCAACACCCTGAAGGTAAATGTGGGTCTGTCGTGGGTGGGCGTCATTATGGGCGAGTTTCTCGTTTCCCGTGCAGGGCTGGGCTATCTCATCGTCTACGGGTCGCAGGTGTTCAACATGGATCTGGTGATGACCAGCGTGCTGATCCTGGCGCTGGCGGCGGTGGTGATGTACCAGCTGGTGCTGCGGGTGGAGAAAATATTGAATCGAACTTGGGGGGTACAGTCATGAAGAAGGTATTTGCCTGCCTGCTGGCGGTGTGTATGGTGCTTCCGGCGATGGCGGGCTGCTCCCAACCGCAGGAGACCACTGCGGTGCGGCTCAGCGAAGTCACCCACTCCGTATTCTATGCGCCGCAGTATGTGGCCATCAGTCAGGGGTTCTTCGCTGATGAGGGCCTGACGGTGGAGCTGAGCAACGGCGGCGGCGCCGACAAGGTCATGACCGCCGTGGTGTCCGGTCAGGCGGACATAGGGCTGGCGGGGCCGGAGGCCAGCATCTACGTGGCCCAGCAGGGCAAGGAGGATCCTCCGGTGATCTTCGCCCAGCTGACCCGGCGGGACGGCTCGTTTCTGGTGGGCCGCAGCGACGGCCCCTTCCGCTGGGAGAACCTGCGGGGCAGCACCATCATCGGCGGTCGGGCCGGGGGCGTGCCGGAGATGACGCTGGAGTACGTCCTGCGCCAGCACGGACTGACCCCCGGTGAGGACGTGACCGTGGACACCTCGGTGCAGTTCAACATGATGGCCGGTGCCTTCACCGGCGGCGGTGGGGATTATGTGACGCTGTTCGAGCCCACCGCCACGGAGGTGGAGCAGGCGGGCAAGGGATACATCCTCTGCTCCATCGGACAGGAGAGCGGTGAGATCCCCTACACCGCCTATTTCGCCAACCGCAGCTACCTGACGGCCAACGCCGGTACGGTGCAGCGCTTCACCAACGCCATCGCCCGTGCGCAGCGCTGGGTGGCGGAGCATACGGACCGTGAGGTGGCGGAGGCCATCTGCGGACAGTTCCCGGATACGGATTTGGCGGTTCTGGAACGGGTCTGCGCCCGGCACCGGGAGATCGATGCATGGAACCTGACGCCGGTGATGGAGCAGGCGGCGCTGGAGCGGCTGGAGACAGTGATGACCACCGCCGGACAACTGAAACAGGAGGAATGGGTGGACTTCGACCGTCTGGTGGATAACTCCTTCGCCCAAAAGGCAAGCTAAGGGCAGCAGTCGCCCCTCGCCGGAGAAGCATGAGGGCTGCCCACCGGCGGCCCTCATGCTATCGCAGCAGGCGCTCCCGGTAGTAAAAAGAGCCGTCACGCTATGCGTGACGGCTCTTTTCAATCAATAGGGAGACCTTACTCCGCCTTGGGGGCAGCGGCCTTCTCGGCGGCAGCCTTTTCAGCGGCGGCCTTGGCGGCAGCAGCCTTCTTCTCGGCAGCGGCCTTCTGCGCAGCCTTGAACTTCTCCTTCTCCTCGGGAGTGGGGATGG
>ERZ825137.6125-NODE-6125-length-10709-cov-3.665853_pt1 | contig 10709 bp, 9 predicted proteins | sample MGYA00519873_ERZ825137 | MGnify/ENA primary metagenome ERZ825137 (study PRJEB31778, sample SAMEA3449190) | human gut metagenome | biome: human gut; feature: human-associated habitat; material: faeces | place: United Kingdom | collected 2010/2012 ... | reverse complement strand
CTGACATTCTCGCAGTCGATGATACTGACTCCCTCCGGCTTATCAATGTAAGCTCTCAGGTACCAGTCGCTTCCTTCCTTTACATATTCCACATCGTACACTTCACAGCCATTCGCCACAGCGATAGGCGTCAGCAGTTCTTCTGCCCGTGCTTCATAGGCATCTTTCTTCGCCATTGCTTCACCTGTCCTTTTCCTGTTGTTGCATGTCAGAATAAAAGAGTGGACTCGCAAGCCCACTCTTTATCATCAAGCACTATAAATCATAATTGCATTGTAACACCTTATAAAAGACAATGCAAGAGGTTTGGATAAAAATGTCTTATTTTTTCTTAACATAACATCTTTTCCTGAAAAATGAAATACCATAGCACAGAACCTGATCGTAATTATCCTCGAATTCTTTCGCATACATTCTGTCATCAATCTGGGCAAGTGCCTCTGTGCAATCCGGCTCTATTCTCTCCAGTGTTCTGGAATATTTGGCTTCAAATACAGCTACACGTCCATTGTGTGGATCTATGACAACAACATCACTACGTCCTTCTCCATGTTCCCTGTTGGACTCTACCATGTATCCTGCTCCTGCGAAAATACCAGCCAGAAAAGCATGATAAAAGTCTTCCCTGTAATCATGATAACTGATCGTTATTCGCAACAACCTACTGATTTCCTGTGTCAAAGTCTGCTCATCACCATTCCATACTGCATCAAATAAATGCTTTCGATCTTGTAGTTTCGCTGTATCACTAAACCAATCCTGTACTGTTGTCTCAAAAATCTCTCGTATCTCTTTGTTTGGAATCTTCAATGTGATCTTTCCATCTGCACTTTCCTTCTCTTCCTTATCTCTTGTCAGATATCCTGTTAAATACAAAATACTCCAAAAATTCTCTTCTGACGAATGTAAATAATCATACGTAAGATTTTCTTCTATTTTCTGATCAATCGTGTCTCCTGCCATCAATTTTTCCATCTTTTTTTGAATTCCGCTGCCTGCGTAGTCTATGAAAGATCGTATGATCGCATTATCACTTGTATTCTTCCAGTAACTTGCTGGCTTCATGTCTGGATCGATCCGTAGATCTCTTACATAGTTCATAACATCCCATGGACAATATACATCGATCTTTCCAAAATTATACCCATCATACCATTCTTTGATTTCTTTAAAATGCTCTTGCAGTCCAATATCTTTTAAGATATCTTTTACTTCCTGATCGGTAAATCCAAAATATTCATTTAAATGTGTTGCTATGATCGTATCTGAGATAAAATTATTGGTTCCTGTAAATATACTTTCCTTTGCAATTTTCAAGCAACCTGTAACTACTGCGAACTGAAGATGAGAATTATCTTTTAGAGATGTGCTCATCATCGTTTTCATCACATCCAGCATTTCTTTATAGTAGCCATTGCTGCTTGCTTTCGCTAATGGTACATCATATTCATCCAATAATAAAATAACCGGCTTTCCGTAATGCGCATTCATCATTCTTATGATGGTAGCCACACTGATTTTTATCAGGTCTTCTGATAAATTTTCTTCACTTATATCTTGTAACTTCAAAAAGATCTTTTTATCATTCTCATTTACCTTATCGCTATCTGATAAATAATCATGCTCATTGCAGATCCATGAAATCTGATTTCTTAACATCTTCATAGCTGATTGAAAATTCAATCCATCCACATCTTTGAAGGAAATAAATAATGTTGGATACTGATTCATCCATTTTTGACATAATTCTATATCTCTTGAGATCTTCAGATCTTCAAATAGTTTCCTGCTGTCTTTTCGTATATCAAAGAAATAAGCCAACATACTCATGCCGATCGTCTTTCCAAAACGTCTTGGTCTCGTGATCAATGTAACTTCTGCGATTCTTGATTCCAGTAATTCTTTGATCAAATTCGTTTTATCTACATAATAATATTCATTTTGTCTTAACTTATGAAAATCAGAAATTCCTACTGGTAATTTCACATTGTTCATTGCCAACACCACCTTCTTAGATTTTATCTAATCACAAAACAGCCTCTTCCATTTGCTTTTGCTTCATATAAGATCTCATCGGTCTTTGTCAGAAGTTCCTTGATCGTTTTTGGATATTTAAAACGATATACTCCAATACTGCAGCTTACTGTGACTTCCTTCTGAATTCCTGAGATATTTTGAAAGAATTGTTCCAGTTCTTCTTCTAACGCTTCCTGGCTCATCTCTTCTTCGATCATCACGGCAAACTCATCTCCGCCAACTCTTCCGACTGCTCCATATGGCTCAAATTGTTCTTTTAAAAACATCGCAAATTTCTTTAAGGTTTCATCTCCTGCTATATGTCCCAGTTTATCATTGATCTGCTTAAACCAATCCACATCCAAGAATAAAAACCATCCTTGATGGCCATGAATCCTCTGATCACTTTGAATATTTTGGCAATGCTGCAAAAACAGTCTTCTTCCCATCACCCCAGTAAGGAAATCAATCTCCCCTTGATATTCCCGATACTTCATATATTGGTAGATCATAAGCATCGTCAATATTAAGATAAAATCCAATGCAAGCATTGCGATCAAAAACTGTACCTGTAAATGTAGCAGATCAATCTCTATTGTTCTTGTTACATGAACTCTGTGCTGTTTCAACATATATGTAGACCGATTTGCAAAATATCCAGTAGAAAATATCGCTATACAAATGATCAAAAAACTGATCCCTGATGATATAGCGACTATCTTAGAAGACAGATATGGATCATCCAAAGATTGATTTACCGCATCCTTGTATTTTTGAATACGCTCCTTGTGATAAATCTTATATGCCACCTCTACCCAGAAAAGACAACATAGTGCAATAAGTGCATCATTGATTCCCATATGAAATGTTGACATTCCAGTATAGCCAAGCTGTGGAAAACAGGCTCCCATAACAGTGAACACTAAGAAAGCATGTATCCACTGTGAGATCAAAGAAAGAATCCAGATTCCTATTTTCTCATACCTTCGTCCTTTTATGATTGAAAACAGATATCCGATCACAAAGCCAAACAAAACTCTTGACCCAACACTTAGTAAAATGCTTCCTATTGGATTACCACTATATAGCGGCGAAAATATCTTATCATCTGATACAACATAAAGTGCTGATGCCTTATACATACTTGCTAGTCCAAATACCAATCCGATCAGTGTCGATTCCAAAGGTCCAAGCAAACATCCCGCAACTACGATCGGGATATATGCTGTTGTAAGTGAAATTGGATCAATATGAATGAATCCTAAAAAAGTAAATGACATAATAAGCTCGATCGCCAATAATAACACAAAAACATATTTTTCAAATTTTAAATGCTTCCATTTGTTTTGCTTCATATCTCTAATCTTCCTTTGCTTTTGGGTCTCTTAAACTTCTTCCCACTTCTTCTTTGCTTACTTACATCATATCATAAAAACAAAGTATCAACGACACCTGAATGCCCAAAATCAAAGGTATCCCTAATCTAAAATACCATTTTCTTGTCTTATGATGAAATACTGTCATACCGATCATTGCTCCAATGGAGCCTCCGATCAATGCAAGTATGATCAATTTTTTCTCTCTGACCCTCCACTGTCTTGTCATCGCTCTCCATTTGTCTAGTCCATACAATGCAAATGTTATAACGTTGATCATGATCAGATATAAATGAATATATGCTGATTGCATTTGTAGGTCTCCTCCCCATAGCCTTTTTATTTTAATCTGTATTTTCGATTTTTATTATTGCCTATTTGTTCTATATCTTGTGTCAAAGCTTTTAATAACTCTTTCGTTCTGGAGGGTTTTAAATTTAACAAATTACAAAAATCCTGAATCGTATATTCTTTACCCTCTTCCATAAATTCAAGTATTTTTTTATAATTTTGTATTGTCTTTTTTGAAATCTTTTTATCGCCGTTTTTTTATCGCCGTTTTTTATCGCCGTTTTTTATCGCCGTTTTTTACATTATCATATGAATAATCTTCATTTAATAGCACAATAATCCTAAATACATCCCCTTCTACAAATTCTGGTTCTTCTCCTGAATAATATTTCGAATATTTAAATATATTTCTCACTCCTGAACCTAATCGATCTGACCATCCTATATTTCTAAAAAATGAAGCAATAATAGGATTCTTTGGATTTGGTTCCTTATTATCAGGTGTAATAATTCCATCTCCTGATGACCGATTCGCATTTTCTGTATACATCCTATCTTTTTCTATTACAAATTTAGCTGTATATGAACTCGTAAATTCTCTATGAATCAATGTATTTGCAATCATTTCCCTGGTTATAATATTCCTCAGATTTTTTCGTTCCACCCCTTCTATAAAAAATTTATCAGACAAATGTTTTCTTCCAAATTCCATTAATTGATCGTAACTTTCTATTAAGTTTGTTCTTATGATCTCCCGGTCATCATAGCGATCCACATTAACTCTTCTTACCAACGCATCCGTTTCATAAGCTGGGCAAATATCCATGATCAGATCATCTTTTCCCAATAACATAACTGCTGCCAGATTATATCCACTTTCTCCTGTCACTCTGTCCTTTCTATATAATCCCGCACTTCTCAATAATTCCTCATCACTCATACTTTCCCAACTATGCAAACCTTCTATATTATTTGTTGCCATTTTTCTAATTCGTGGCAATAAATCTAATCTAAAATCTTCCAGTGAAATATAAGGATAAATCTGTTTCTCTGTAAATCTATTCTGTTTTCTAATATACATCATTGCAAGTTGGGCTGTTGCAGTAACTTTTACATCTGCATCATCTACTCTGTCATAAACTTCCTTTTTGAAACTGTGTACTTCTGCGCTGACTGGTATATGAATATGAATGATCGTTTTTCTTTCATACTTTATAATTTCCGGTGATAGATATATGGTTGGAGTAAACATATTGGGATTACTGATAATCTTTATAAAATTCTTTACCATATCTCCTGCTGCATTTTCAGGAACTCCACAAACAGTCCCATCGTCTTCTACTCCAAGGTAAATATCTCCACCAAAACGATTCAGAAAGGCGCATACACTTTGATATACATCATTTTCTATTCGTGTATATTCACCTCTTTCTTTTTAAGACTAGATAAGCTTAACAGATTTTTCTTATACAATTCCCATTCCTTCAAGAATATTTACAGAACATCTAAATGAAACATCTATATCTTCTGCATAACCTATTTCACTGCTAATTATTTTATAAGCTGAAAAAAAACATCCAATTGCATCTGAATAATTCATAACATCTTCATTCATCATTTCAATACCTAATGAAATACTCATTATCAATGAATCTATCTTTTCTATTGATAAATAATCTGCTATTCCTAACATTAACTTGTTATCTTTAACTATATTAGCTTCACGCCAAAGATGTGCTCCATCAAATGATATGATTTCAAACATTTTTTTAATTTTCAATAATTCCATCTCTTGCATTTTCTGTTGTTTCTCAATATTATATTTATCTCTTATTATATTTAAAATTTTTTCAGCTTCATCTAATGAAATTTTTTTGTTATTATAATATCTTCCTACCCATATCATAAATTCAAATGTAAAGTATTCTTTTACTTGAAATGACCAGTCAAATTCTCTATCATCTATCTTATCATCTAACCATATAATTTTCCCTAAAATTATATTTAATTCTTCTTCAATTCGCTTAAAATAAATTCTTTTTGCTTCATTTAAACGTATTTTTTCTTTTTTCGCATTATTTTTTTCTATATAAAGTGCCATTACCGATGCCGTTAAAGCACTACAGCCAATCCCAGAGCATATATTTAATATCTTGCAATCCCAAATATAATATGGAACCATCATTACAACTGAAATTATACTAATAATAATATAGTTTTTTGTATTATCCATAAATCATTCTCACCTAGAAGTTCTTAAAGTCCCTGGAACCTTATATTTTGTATGCCAATTTGTTAATTTTTCCATTTGTTTCTTAATTTTTTAAATTCTTTGTTTCTAAAAATCCAATAAAATATTGTAACAAATATATATGCACTTCGTTTTCCAAGATGTTCCCTAACTTCACTATAAAAATCATCATATTCTTTTGCAATCAGAAACTCCTCTTCTCTCCAGCTTGCAGTAAACCAATGTATCGATATTGTATTCGACGTTAACGCCATTTCCATAGTTTTGCAATCTATAGGAGAAAAATATTCCTTAGGATATAATACTGCATCTTTAATATTACTTATTTTTTTTGCATCTATTTCTGTACCTAATAAATTTTTTATTACATTTGTATTTCTAACTGGACAAGGTGTTAAATCCATTTCCCCATTTATACAAAAATGACAGTTCTTATAATCATCTAACATACATTTAATAATTTTGTTTCCTTTTTCTGCTCCAAAGCCTAATCCTGTAGCAATATATTTTGAATCTTGATAAGCTAAAAATGCTGGATTTTCTAAAAAATTATCTAAATTCTTTATTAATTCTACATCTGTATCTAGATATATTCCTCCAAAATTATATATAATCCATAATCTTACATAATCTGAAACAAAAGCCCATTTTTGTTCACGATATGCCTCTCGTACATAATCACAAGATCCTTGTATATCAAAATTTTTTTCATTCCACTCTACAATCTTATAATCTGGACAATATTTTTTCCAACTTTTTATACATTTCCGCATTAACTTATTTTTTTTATTATTTCCAAACCAACAATAATGTATCACTTTAGGTATCATAATTTAATCATCCTCTTAGTTTTCTTAAAGTACATTTCCATAAATATGAAATTTCAAATTTTAGACTTTCAAACAAATTTTCTTGTTTTCTAGCATAATGTCTAAAAATTTTGATAGTTGTATTTTGATAAGTTGAATCCCATGGTTTTTCTGCTCCAATATAATGTAAAATATAAATTTCTTGTTTTATTTTTTCTAATTCATCTTTTGAAAATAATGTATCTGAAAAAAAAGTAAAATTATATACTTGTTGCTCTAATAATTTTTTATCATCAGCAAATACAATATTCAATACATCTTGATCTAACCAAACTATTTTTTCTCTGTTTTCTTCTAAACAATCAAAAAATGTTTGTGTTGTAATTTTCTTTCTTATATTATCCAAATCAAACAAGATTACACCTGCATTAAAATATCCAACTTTTGGATTTAACTCTAACTTCTTCAAGAATTCTTCAGCTTTATTATTTGATGTTCTACACACTACGATTGCTTTATCATCAAAATCTTGATAATAAAATTCTTTTAAACACTTATTAATTATAATATCAGCATCTAACCACAGAACTCTATCCACAGACTCTGGTAATACTTCTTGTGTCATAAATCTAAAATATGTTTCTATTGATAAATGAAAATCTGTTGGACAATTTGCAAATAATTCTGCATCAATCTCTATAGGACATATTTCTATTTCATATTGTTTTTCTAAAATTTTAATACTTTCAATATTTTCTTTTGTTAAATTTTTCCTATCATATAATATATAGACAAAATGTTTCTCAAATTTATTATTTTCACACAAAGATGTTAACATTACCTTTGTTGGAAAAACATATTTATTATTTATTCCCATCATTATATTCATAGTATTTCTCCCTCATTTATAAATTTTATTTTTTATAGTTACAAATAGCCAATATATTCTTATAATTCTAGGATGAAAAACTCCTATTGTATAAATCAATTGTTTTTTTTCAAATTTTATTTGTTTTTTATATTTCTTATAGATTATTTTTGTATCATTATAAATTTTTTTCTGCAAGGCTCTATCTTTTAATTCATATTTAACCTTTTTGTATATTTCTGTTGCATTTTCTAAATAAAATTTACATAACTCTTCCAACATTTGATTAAACTGTATTTTATCATAAAAAGAAATTTGCTGTTCCAACGCCCATAAATAATCTACTCTTTTTTTTGAAAAATTACTTTTTGTTGTTCCTTCATAATTAATTCTATAAAAATATAATTTTTCATTCGTATCCACTACAGTTTTAGCTTTATATAACCATTGGCAAACAACAGCATTATCTTCATATACTTTTCCTTTGGTAAACGGATATTTTCTTACTATATCTATATTGATTAACTTTGCCCACACTATCCAATACCTATATTTCACATTTTGATATATATTTTCTAAATATGCCTCACTAACTTCGAATTTTTTAAATTTCGGATTTTTTTTGCTATAAAATTCCGCTGATATCTTCTCGCCTTCTTCTGCTCCACACATACTTATATTAGCGTTTGTTTTTCTGATATTATTAAGCAAAATTTCTAACATTTGAGGATGTATTACATCATCTGCATCTAAAAAACTAATCCATTTACCTTTTGCTAATTGTATTCCTTTATTTCTTGCAACTGATTGTCCTTGATTTTTTTGATGAATTAATATAATCCTATTATCTTTCTTTTCATAATTTTTACATATTTTGTAACTATTATCTTGACTACCGTCATCAATTAATATTAATTCAAAATTCCTATATGTTTGATTTAAAACACTTTGAATACATCCTTCCAAGTATTTTTCAGCATTATATATTGGAACTATTACGCTTATCACAGGCATGTTATTATCTATCTCCTTTATTTTTTATATCATTTAATCTTAATATCATGTAAATGTATATGTCCCCAATATGAATGCAACCAAATTAACGAATTATCTTTGTTTATTTTATCTGTTATTTCAAAACAAATTCCCGGATACACACCATCTAAAAAATCTTCATTTCCAAATTCATCATATGTATAAGCTACAATATCTGCTCTATATTTTCCCGGTGTTAAATGTTCTGTATCTATAATTAAATAATTATTTTTTAATTCTTTTTCGCTGTATGATATATCTTCTTCTGTAAACATTGTCCCAACCTTAGATCCATCTTGAAATTGTATTTCAAAACGAAATTTAACTTGGTTTAAACTGCATGCAGCCTTACTTTTCAATCTTACTTGAATTTTATCTCCACAATTAAAACGCATATCTGTCGAATTTTCGACTATTAACTCCTCTAATTTTAATTTTTCTTTAGATTTTCCATTTGAATGATACTCTTCTGTATAGGTATATCTATTATTTAGTTCTCCCGATGTTCCTAAATATATTTGTATTGCCTCTTCCACATTACCTATAAAAATAATCTTTCCTTTATCTAACACAACACACCTATCACATAATTTTCTAATTGTATTCATATTATGGCTTACATATAATACTGTCTTTCCTTCTTCTTCCGCCACACTTCTCATCTTTTCCAAACATTTTTTTTGAAAAGACATATCTCCAACTGCTAAAACTTCGTCCATTATCATTATCTCAGAATCTAAATGGGCAGCAACTGAAAAAGCTAATTTTACATACATACCTGACGAATAACGCTTAACTGGTGTGTCAATAAACTCTCTTACTTCTGAAAATTCAATAATATCTTCCATTTTATTGTCTATTTCTGATTTCGTCATACCAAGAATGGCACCATTCATATAAATGTTCTCTCGCCCTGTCATTTCCCCATTAAATCCAGTTCCAACTTCAAGCATTGATGCAATTCTTCCATATAATTCAATTTTTCCTTCTGTAGGTGCTGTGACTTGACTAAGAATCTTTAATAATGTCGATTTCCCTGCTCCATTCCCTCCAATGATTCCCAAAGCTTCTCCTTGGTAAATTGTCAAATCAATTCCATTTAATGCCATAAAAGAACTTCCAACCAATCGCTGTTGTTGCCCTATTTTGCTATTTGGATCAATCTTTCCCCTCTTTTTAGCCCACCAACTTTGGATATCTGCTTGTAATGTTCCACCTCCTATTTGTCCTAGCTTATACTTTTTCTTCACATTTGAAATTTTTATAGCTATATTTTTATTATCATCTAATCTCATCTTTATTCTCCTAAACTGTATCCATAAAAGTTCTTTCTACTTTATTAAATATCATAATACCTGCGACTGCTACTATGATTGTAAATATCCATGACCATATCAAGTAAGTAATTTCCACTTCTCCTTTTCCTAAAATTCCACATCGAAATAATTCAATTGGCGTTGTAACAGGATTTATCAATAAAATATATCTTAGTTTTCCTATACCTGCTTGTGATAATGGATAAACCACAGGTGTAATATACATCCATAATTGTATTCCAAATGTTACTAGAACTGATAAGTCTCTATATTTAGTTGTTAAACTGGATACAATAATTCCTATTCCCATCCCCATTATACCTAACTGTATTAAAATAATTGGAATTGTAAAACATATTTGTAAATTCGGCATAACTGATCCATTTATTATATAAAACATTAAAAATATCAAAACAACCACCATTTGAATTAGAAACGTTACTATCGACGTCAATACATTTGAAATAGGTGTCGTTAATCTTGGAAAATATACTTTTCCAAAAACATTTGCATTTGCTGTAAATGTAGATGCATTCTGCGTAACACATGTTGCAAAATATGTCCATATTGCATTTCCACTGAGATAAAATAACATTTGTGGGATACCATCTGTATCCATACCAGCAATTCCACCAAAAATAAAACAATAAATCAGACTAGATATAATTGGATTAATAAACAACCATGCAGGTCCCAATATTGTTTGTTTATATGTAATTTGAAAATTTCTTTTTGTAAAAAGTATTA
>ERZ825137.6117-NODE-6117-length-10723-cov-4.628328_pt1 | contig 10723 bp, 10 predicted proteins | sample MGYA00519873_ERZ825137 | MGnify/ENA primary metagenome ERZ825137 (study PRJEB31778, sample SAMEA3449190) | human gut metagenome | biome: human gut; feature: human-associated habitat; material: faeces | place: United Kingdom | collected 2010/2012 ... | reverse complement strand
TCTGCAGAAAAGACTCATAATCCTCCTGATTGAAAAAATAAAAGCCCTTCTTTCCGTTAAATGTTTGTAAAGCCAACGCAAAAGCACCCTGCAAAAGGGATGGATACAGCTATATCAAAAAAGCAGAAGGCCTTTTCCAAAAGCGAAAAAGACCTCCTGCTTTTATTTTTCTTTCTTTTGCGTTTGCGGCTTCATGCCCCAAAATACAACATTCATCAGAATAACAATCCCGATTACCACAGCCATGGATACCCAAAAGCCGATATTCAAGCCAAGCCATTCACAGTCTCCGAAAAGCGATACCCAGATTTCTTTCCAATTCATCATTTCCTACACCTCCTATAACAGCTCGCCATAATGACGAACATAGGCCTTTTTCAAGCTGGTTGCCAATATCATATACAGCAGAATACAGGGAATCAAATATGCAAAATATGCAGCGGGCAAAGCCACAAACCCAAGCACCCTTCCGAATGCCGTGAAGGGAATCACTGTCAAAACGGCAATGCCTGTCATAGTCAGAAGTGTCACAGAGGCAGAGGCACGGCTTTGCAAAAACGGCAGCTTAGGGGTACGAATCATGTGAATAACCAGTGTTTGGCTCCACATGGATTCCACAAACCACCCTGCCTGGAACAGCCCGATATACCGCGCCTGCATTGCCGCAAGCTCTGCGCCATTATAGTGCGCCGCCAAGTCATTGAACAAAATCCCCTTCGAGATAAACAGCGGGCAGAACACAAAATACATAAAGATGTAAGTTGTGAAATCAAAGATGGAGCTGGTAGGCCCAATCCAAATCATAAAGCTGCCCACACTGGAGGCATCCCATTTTCTCGGCTTTGCGATAAATTCCTCATCCACATTATCCCAAGGGATTGCTGTGCAGGATAAATCATAAATCAAATTCAGGAAAATCAAATGCACGCTCATCATCGGCAGGAAGGGCAGCAGTGCAGATGCCGCCAATACCGAAAACATATTGCCGAAATTGGAAGATGCTGTCATTTTGATATACTTCATCATATTCGCATAGGTTTTGCGCCCCTCGATGATTCCCTGCTCCAAAACCATCAAATCCTTTTCCAAAAGAATGATATCTGCCGATTCCTTTGCCACATCAACCGCAGTATCTACAGAAATGCCGATATCCGCAGACTTCATAGCGGCGGCATCATTGATGCCATCCCCCATAAAGCCAACCGTATGCCCGTTTCCCCGCAGAACCGAAACCACGCGGGATTTCTGGTCGGGTGTCAGCTTTGCAAAAACATCCGTTGTCTCTGCCGCTCTTGCAAGGGCTTCATCCGTCATGCCGTCCAAATCAGAGCCAAGGAGCATATTGCGTACCTCAAGCCCCACCTGCTTACAAATGGTGCGTGTTACCTTATCATTATCGCCCGTCAAAATTTTTGTTGTCACGCCATGCGCCTGCAATGCGCGAATGGCATCTGCCGTGGATTCCTTCGGGGGATCTAAGAAGGCAAGATATCCAATCAGCACCATATCACACTCATCCTTCACACCAAAAGACTCTACAGGAGAAGGGTTACTTTTCTGTGCTATCGCAAGCACACGGAAGCCTTTTTCATTCAGCTCATCCACTGTTTTCAAAATCCGCCGGCGAACCTCCTTCGTAAGAGGATGCACACTGCCGTCGCACTCTGCATAGGCACAAATGGAGAGCATTTCCTCCACAGCCCCCTTGGTTACCATCTGCGTCTTTCCGTTTTTATCCTGCACCACAGTTGTCAAACGGCGGCGTGTGAAATCAAAGGGAATTTCATCCACCTTCACGTAGTTTTCGGACAAATCCAGTAATCTGGAATCGGTCTCCTCTGCCTCCTCCGTTTTATGAATAATCGCCACATCCATCAGGTTTTTATAGCCTGTCTGGAAATAGCTGTTTAAGTAGGCATGGCGCAGTACTCTTGTATCATCCTCGCCGTTTACATTCCAATGATATTCCAAAACAACTCTATCCTGCGTGAGTGTCCCTGTTTTGTCGGTGCAAAGAATATCCATCGCACCAAAATTCTGAATCGAATTGAGATTCTTCACAATAGTCTGCTTTTTGCTCATCGAAACCGCACCTTTGGCAAGGCAGGTTGTCACAATCATGGGCAGCATTTCCGGTGTTAAGCCGACAGCAATCGAGATGCCAAACAAAAAGGCATTCAGCCAGTCCCCCTTCGTAATCCCGTTGATAAAGAAAACAAGAGGCACCATGACAAGCATAAACCGAATCAACACCCACGAAACCGCATTGACCCCCTTGGTAAAGCTCGTCTCCACAGCCTCCCCTGCAATCGCAGATGCCATAGAGCCAAACAGCGTAGCGTCTCCGGTGCTGACAACAACCGCAGCTGCACTGCCCGAAATCACGTTGCTTCCCATGAATGCAATATTGGTATAATCGGTTATACTCTCCTTCTGCACACTTCTGCTCGGTGTTTTTTCGATAGGCTCACTTTCGCCCGTCAAGCTGGATTGGCTGATGAATAAGTCCTTCGCCTCTAAAATGCGGACATCCGCAGGAATCATATCCCCTGCCGCCAAATGCACAATGTCGCCCACAACCAAATCATCCATCGGAATTTCTATCTTTTCCTGCTCTCTGCGAGTGACGGTACAGGTCGTTGTTATCATTGCCAGCAGCTTTTCCGCTGCATTGCCGCTTCTGGATTCCTGCACAAAGCGCAGTGTGCCGGAAATGATAACCATTGTCGAAATGATGACTACGGTTAAGGGGTCAAAATCCTCCGGCGCGCTCCCCAAAAGTGCAAAATAAGGGAACACCATATCCGTCATAGTGGATACCACAGCCAGACAGAACAAAATCGCCGTAAATGGATTGATAAAAGCACCTGCCAGACGTTTCGCCAGAGATTGCTCTTTCTCATGTGTCACTTTATTTGAGCCGTACTTGGTGCGGCTGACCGCCACTGCCTCTGCATCCAGTCCCCGCAGGGTGGTATGCAGGCTTTTCAAAACCTCCTGCACAGGATTGGCAGCCGCAAATTGAATACGCTGGTTCTGCTCATCCCGCAGCACTGCCTTTTCCACCGTCTGCCGCACAGCCATGCGGTTTTCTTTCTTGTTCATTTCTCATACCTCCTTTTTCTGCGATTATTTTCTGTAATACCGATTGCTTTTTTCGATATACCAAACATCAAAGCCTGCCACAATGAACCATGCAATCATGGCAATCGCAAACCAATGGCTTGTAGGTACCATTTCTCTCGATGCCTTTCACAGAATACAAAAATCGCAAGGAAAATCACATGATTAAAACCTTGCGATTTCCTTGCGATTTAGCAAGAAATTTGGCGGACAAAAATATGCCCGCCAAATTTGTTACACCCGATCATTAAATTTATACCCAATGCCCCAAATCGTCAGAATATATTTCGGCTCATCCGGATTGGGTTCGATTTTCTTTCGCAGCTTTCGGATGAACGCCATGATATTGCTGTCATCCAAAAGATAATTTTCAGACCAAACCGCCTTATAAATTTGCTCCTTTGTAAAAACCTCTCCTCTGTTTTGTGCAAGAAAATAGAGGATTTCAAACTCCTTCGGCGTAAGAGAAACCTCCGTCCCCTGCATCCTTACTCTCCTGCTCTTCGGATAAATTTCCAGCGCACCGATTCGTATTTCATCGGAGGACGGAAGAGAGGACTCCGCCTCCTTCGAGGTACTCAAAAGCAGTGACGTTGCCTCTCCGCTGAGCATATCATGTATGCCCGAAAGCAAATCCTCCGCACATTCACTTTCCGGCGGCTCCTGTATCAGCTTCTCCAGCAGCCATTGTGCAAGGACAGAATCCATTGAAACAAAACCAATCTTCTTTTTCACGACGGATTCCTCCTTTCAAATCAGCTCATGATATTTCTTCTGATAAAAGGCCTTAACCACCGTTGTCAGAAGCATATACAGCAATGCCACAATCAACAAAAATATGAAATACCAAAATGGCAAATGCGTCAGGCCGAAAAATGCCGCCCCCTTGGTAAAGGTAATTGCGGTAAAAGCAATGATACCCGCAAGGGTAATGCAAATCACCGGTGCAGATGGTCTGCTTTGCACAAAGGGAATCTTTCGTGTGCGCAGGAAATGCAGAATCAATACCTGTGTCCACATGGACTCCAAAAACCACCCCGTCTGGAACAGGGATATATATTGCAGCTGCATTACAGAATCGGTAAGACTTTGATACGTCACTCCGCCGCACAGCATCGGGCAAAGCATATAATACAAAAACAAAAACGTCACGATATCAAACAAAGAGCTGATCGGCCCAAAGGAAAGCATAAACCGCCCCAATGTCCTCCCGGACCAATCCCTTGGAGAAAGAGTTTCCTCCTCATCCACATTATCCCAAGGCAGAATGATACACAGCACATCATACAGCAGATTCAACAGCAAAATCTGCAAGGAGGTCATTGGCAAAAACGGCAAAAACGCACTGGCACACACAATGGAAAAAATGTTGCCGAAGTTCGAGCTTGCTGTAATTTTAATATATTTGAGCATATTGGTAAAAGTTTTTCGCCCCTCCAAAATGCCCTGCTCCAGCACACCCAAATCCTTTTGCAACAGCACCACATCCGCCGCATCCTTCGCCGCATCCACGGCAGTATCCACCGAAATGCCTACATTTGCCTCACAAAGTGCAGGAATATCGTTAATGCCATCCCCCAAAAATCCGACAGTATGCCCATTTTGGCTCAAGGCGGAAACCAGACGCACCTTTTGCCCCGGTGTCAGCTCCGCAAAAACATGGATTTTTTCAACGGCTGCGCCAAGTACTGCATCCGTCATCTCATCCATCTGCGCACCTGTCAGCACCGTTTCGGAGGGAATCCCTACCCTGCGGCAGACGGAAACTGCCACATCTGCTTGGTCTCCCGTCAGAATCTTCGGGGTAACCTTCAGCCTTTTGAGCGCCTCCACAGAGGTTTTTGCGGTTTTCTTCGGTGCATCAAAAAAGGCAAGATAGCCCATCAAAATCATGCTTTGTTCATCCTCCGGCAAAATCCGATTTTGCTTTTCTATCCTCTTTCGTGCAACAGCAATCACCTTCATCCCATCCTGCAGCATTTCATCCACCACAGAGGCCACGCTTCGCATCTTATCCTCATCCATCGGCAAAATGGCATCCCGATATTCCACAAAGCCGCAGCGCGCCACAACATGCGCAATATCCCCCTTGATAATGAGCTGCCCTGCTCCGTCTGCCTCCGTCACAAGCGTGCTGACAAATTTACGGGCATAATCAAATGGAATCTCGTCCGTTTTTTGATACTGCGCAAGCAATCTTGTATAATACGCACTGCGCCCCGGCATTGTCTGGCACGCAAGAATTGCATTATCAATGGGATTGCAGACACCCGAATGATATATGCTGTTCAAAAAGGCAAAATCCAGCACCCTTGTGCTTTCGTTCCCTAGCACATCCATGTAGTATTCCAGCAAAATGCTCTCATTCGTCAGCGTTCCCGTTTTATCCATACAAAGCACATCCATACTGCCAAAGCCCTGCATGGCGTTGATATCCTTGATGATGGTCTGCTTACGGCTCATGCTCAGGCTGCCCCTCGCAAGGCAGGCGGTAATTACCATCGGCAGCATTTCCGGCATCAGCCCTACCGCAACGGAAAGCGCAAACGCAAAGGATTCCAACCATTTTCCGCCCGTCAGCCTTAACAGCACAAACACAATGGGAATCAGCACCACAATAAAGCGAAGCATTACCCATGCAATCGAATTGGCACCCTTTTGGAACGACTGCTTCTCCTCTGCATCCGATTTTTCAAAGCTGCCGTATAACGTATCCTTCCCAACCGCAAGCACAATTCCCTCGCCCTTGCCGCCGATAACCGTTGTTGCCATAAAGGCAAGGTTTTCAAGCTGTGTCAGCGTTTCCGTACTGCCATAGCTGAGGGTATTGCAATTTTTTTCCAGAATCGCACTTTCACCCGTGATGGCAGCCTGCGAAATAAATAAATCACTGACCTTCGTCAAACGGATATCAGCAGGCACGCGATCTCCTGCCGAAAGCAGAACAATATCCCCGACCACCAATTCTTCCGCTGCGATTTCCTGCAGCTCTCCCGCTCGCCGAACCGTAATGCTTTCGTGAATCAGCCGTTCCAGCTGCTGCGCCGCATTCTTCGCCCGCAGCTCCTGAATCAGACGGATTACACCGCTCGTCAAAATCATGGAGAAAATGATGATAGCAGTGGTGGCGTTTCTGGCAAAATTAGAGGCAAGCACAACATCGGTTGCCAAGGAAATCATCCCAAGCACAAAAAGAATAATATGAAACGGGTTGATAAAGGCACGACGCAAGCAGCGCAGCATGGTATCCTTCTTCCTTTTTGCAAAGCTGTTTTCGCCGTATCTCCGGAGCATGCCATCCACCTGTTCGGGAAACAGTCCCTGCGGGGAAGCCCCAATCTCTTTATAAATTTCCGATATTTCACGATAAGCGTATTTTTTGATACAACAATCAATCAAGGTTGTTTTTGACACGAAATAGCTCCTCCTTTGCGATACATATATTGCTATTTTAACATCATTCGCAAAAAACGCCACGCTTATATTCTTGCTTTTTTCTTGCATTTACACAAAACAGCCCTTTACCCTCCTGTATACGCAGTTTTTCAAACAACAAAGGCAGCTGTAATTTTTTCGTCAGCTGCCTTTGTTTCGTTCAGATATTTAATTATAAGCCCTTCTCTGATAGCAAATTATAATGCAGCATACAGAGCATTTTCTTGTCACCACTTTTTGAATCATCCTTCGGAAAGCAGAGCACACCATCAGCCTTAGCTCTCAATCGCAGCATTCGCAAGCCTACAATACTTTATTCCGTTTTTCTCATAAATCTCGAAGGCTCCTGTGACGGTTATCTCTGCGTTTAGCTCCGGATAATCGTCCGGATAGGTGTACTCGTCGGTCGGAATAAAATCCAATCCCTGTGAACAGCAAGCCATCGCATCGGCAATGATACAGGCAAAATATTGCTCCTTTGTTTCGGGGTCCTCGTAATATGCAAAAGCACCCTTCATTTTAACCGTTTTCCCAATGTAGTCATCAGGGGTGTATAGCATATTGTAAACCTCAGAATAGACCATCGTACTGCTGAGCTTTGTCAGATCAACATCAATGCCGTCTGTGCTTTGCACAGACTCAGAGGCAGCAGGCGCAGACACCGATTCCTTTTCCATCGGTTGATTTTGTGAAGCAGAGGCATTCGGTGTCTGATTATCGGCTGTCTCTTTATTTTCCTCACCTCCGCAGGCGACAAGAGAGCAAAGCATCAGGATAATCAATACTACGCAAAACAGTTTTTTCATTTTCTCACACCTCCGATAGCCGTACCTGCCAGCCACGATAGACCAAAAGCGACAATCTGAACAGCAACGATTGTCGAGCCTACCGGTGTTCCGGCGAGGATAGATGCCAGAATACCAATCAGCGAACACAACACCGACAAAACTACGGCGCAGATCGTCACGCTGCGGAAGCTCTTGAACATCCGCATAGCGGACAATGCCGGGAAAATTACCAGTGCGGAGATGAGCAGAGAGCCGACAAGGTTCATTGCCAGCACGATGATGATGGCAACAACGATTGCAATCAGCAGATTGTAAAGCCCTGCCTTTGTGCCGGTTGCCCTTGCAAAGTCCTCATCAAAGGTCACAGCGAAGATTTTATTGTAAAACAGGATAAACACCACCACAACCAGCACCGACATTCCAACGCAAAGCCACACTTCTACAGGAGACAGTGTCAGGATGGAGGTGGAGCCAAACAGTGTACTGCACACATCGCCCGAAAGGTTGGATGAGGTGGAGAAAATATTCATCACCAGATAGCCGATGGCAAGCGCTCCCACCGAAATCATGGCAATCGCCGCATCGCCCTTGATTTTCGCGTTCTGCCCTGTACGCAAAAGCAGCACGGCGCTGCTGATCGTAATGACCATTACCAGCGGCATTTCATTTGTGATTTGCAGCACGGCGGCAATCGCCATTGCGCCAAACGCCACATGGGAAAGTCCGTCGCCGATGAAGGAAAACCGTTTCAGCACCAGCGTCACGCCCAGCAAAGACGAGCATAGCGCAATCAGCACACCGACTACCAGCGCATAGCGGACAAAGGGATATGTCCAATAGAGGGTCAGCTTTTCCAAAATAGCAGTCATTGGACATCACCCCCCTTCTCTGCGGCAAACAGCCGCCCCTGCGGGCTTCTGAGATATTCCGCTTTTGTTCCGAAAAAAACGGTGTCTCCAATATGCAGAAGATGGCTGGCATATTGAACTGCGGCAGTAATATCGTGCGAAATCATAATTACCGTAATGCCATCGTTCCGGTTAAGTTCTTCGATAAGCGCATACATTTCCGCTGTTGCCTTGGGATCAAGCCCGGAAATAGGCTCGTCGAGAAGCAACATTTTTCGGGTGGCACACAGCGCACGAGCAAGCAGAACCCTCTGCTGTTGTCCGCCGGACAACTCCCGATAGCAGCGTTTTGCAAGCTGCGCAAGCTGCATCCTGTCCATAGCCGCCGCCGCAAGCTGCTTTTCTTCTTTACTATAAAAAGGACGGCTGCCACAGCGTCCCTGACACCCGGAGAGAACGATTTCTCTCACAGCTGCCGGAAAGTCCTTCTGGACAACGGTCTGCTGCGGCAGATAGCCGATTTCATTTTTCCTCAGCCCATCGCCTGTCAAAATTTTGCCGCTGATAGGTGGCTGCAAGCCGAGAATCGTTTTCATAAGTGTACTCTTGCCGGAACCATTTTCTCCTACGATGCAGAGATAGTCGCCTGCAAAAACCTCAAAATTGAGTTCCTGCAGAACGGACTTTCCCTCATAGCCGACGCAGAGCCTTTGGCAAGTGAGCTGAGCCATGAACCTGCCTCCTTATCTCAATACTTCCTTCAGCACGGAAAGGTTTTTCTCCATAACGGAGAGGTAAGTCGTGCCGTTTTTCACATCTTTAGAAGTGGTGGATTGCATGGAATCCATCGTCAGCACCCTTTGATTTTTCGCTGTCGTGTTCCGAACAATGGTTTCGGCAATCTTGTGCTGTGCGCCCTCAATAGTCAAAACGCAGGGCAGCTTCAATTCGTCCACCCTCTTGGCAAGGAACGAAATGGTTTCAAAGCCGGCTTCGGTTTCAGTGGAGCAGCCAACAAAAGCGGCATAGTAACGCAGACCATAATCATCCACCAGATAGCGGAACGGAAAACGGTCGCCAAACAGGATGGTTTTATTGCTTGCTGCGTCCACAGCTGCTTGATACTCTGCATCAAGAGCAGACAGCTTCTTTACATAAGCATCGGCATTGGCGGCATAGATATCCTTGTTATCGGGGTCAAGCTCCTGCAAGGCCTTGGAAATCACCCTGACCAGCATTTTGGCATTTTTCAGGGACAGCCAAACATGCTCGTCAGCTTCCTCCTCGTGCTCGTGTTCCTCTGCATCCTCGTGCTCGTGCTCCTCCTCCTGCATCCCCTCAACGATTTCTTCTGTTTTTACGGAATCACCCAGTACCTCCAGCAAATTGATAACCTTCATATTCCTGTTGGCGGCATTTCTCAGGGCATCCTCCACCCATTCGTCGGACTCGCCGCCTACATAGATAAACAGGTCGCAATCCGAGATTTTAACAATATCATCTGCCGTGGGCTGATAGCTGTGCAGGTCAACGCCGTTGTCCAGCAGCATTGTGATTTCTGCGTTGTCAGCCTTGTCACCAAGGATTTCCCTAACCCAGTCATATTCAGGAAAAATGGTGGTGACAATGCTCAGTTTATCAGTCTGATTGGTATCATTCTGCTTTCCGCAGCCGGCAAGAACGCCGACAAGCATGAAAAGCGCAAGCAGCAGCGCAGTTATCTTTTTCATGATTATATTTACCTCCGAATTATAATAAGAACTTAAAAATAGGCACAAAAATACAAGGGTAACGGCAACGCCGCAAAAGCCTATCCGAAAACAGATAGACTTCACCCTTGTAAAAGGCTCTTATTTAATTCGAAAGCTTCACCTTGAGAGATACCAAGGTATCTCTTTGTGCATAGTCCGTGCAGAGAGAAATACACCTGCACAAAATATATGTAAACGCAACAGCAACAGCTGTGACGCATACAGCAAGCGAAAGGCTTTTCAGTGTGTTTTGGCAAGCATCAATCTGATAGCAAATCGGGCAGCCTTCGCCCACGCAATCGTGGTCGGCTTCTGCCGCAACAAAAAAAGCAGAGTAAAGCATGATGACCAGAATGGTCACGGCAAGAAGCAATGCTGCAATTCTATTTCTCTTTTTTCTTTCCATTCTGCTCACCACCCTTCTATTTTCTGCTCTTTTATTTTCTGCAATCGGCGCAAACGCCATACAGAATCGTTTCCGTTTTGTCGATTTGAAAGCCTGTGCTTTCCAGCGTGCTATGCAGAAGCTGTTCCGTTTCCTTTTCTCCAAGATGAATGCTTTTCCCGCATACCCGACAGGATAAATGCAGACTGTCCTTACATTCCTCTGCGGCAATATATTGATAATACACCTCTCTGGTGTTCTCTCGGATACTGCGCTTCAGAATTCCCTCCTCCTCCAAGGCGGATAAATTACGATAAACGGCGCTGATGCTGATGCTCTCTGCCGTCAGTGCATCGGCTATCTGCCCTGCGGTCATCTGTTCGTCTGTATGCT
>ERZ825137.6114-NODE-6114-length-10727-cov-2.925600_pt1 | contig 10727 bp, 10 predicted proteins | sample MGYA00519873_ERZ825137 | MGnify/ENA primary metagenome ERZ825137 (study PRJEB31778, sample SAMEA3449190) | human gut metagenome | biome: human gut; feature: human-associated habitat; material: faeces | place: United Kingdom | collected 2010/2012 ... | reverse complement strand
CCCCATTAAGGTATACATGTCCTGTTTCTGGTACTTCTAAACCATGAATACATCTTAAAACTGTACTCTTACCTGAACCAGAAGGTCCAATTAAACACACAATTTCTCCTTTTTTTACTTCAAGAGAAACATCATCAACTGCTTTTACTTTTTTAAATTGTTTTGATATATGTTCAACTTTAATCACTTTCAGCTAACCTCTTTTCTACATATCTACCTAAATAAGAAATACTAATTGTCATAATTAAATAATAAACTGCAACAATACAATAAGGTGACATAACATCATAATATTGTGCCCCCACTACTTGAGCTGATTTTAATAATTCAACAGCACCAATACAACTGATCAATGAAGAATCTTTAATCAATGTAATAAATTCACTGATCATTGGTGGAATAATTCTTTTAAACGCTTGTGGTAAGATAACAAGTCTCATTGTTTGTTTATGAGAAAGTCCTAAAGTTTCACAAGCTTCCCATTGTCCTTTATCAACCCCGTTGATTCCACTACGAATAAGTTCTGTCGAATAAGCCCCACTGTTAATAGACATAGCAACAGCACCAATTAAAAAGACATTAATTCTTAAAACATTTCCTGTAAACGCTGTATAAATAGATGGAATAACTGAGAATAAAATCAAGATTTGAAGTAACATTGGTGTCCCACGAATGACTTCAACATACACATTTCCAATAATTCTAAAAATTTTATATTTAGATCTTTTTGCTGAAGATCCTAAAATCCCAAAAACAATACCAAATAAAAGGGATACAGCAGCGAGTAAAAGTGATACTACTGCACCCTTAGCAAAGTAAAGTAAGTTTTCAGGAGTAAACACTTTTGAAAAAGCTACAAACATTTCTATACCCCTTTTCTATAATTTTTTATTTTTCTAATGGTGATAAATCATATTTTTTACATAATTTATCGTAATCTTTTGAAGCTACGAATTTTTTAATACATTTATTCATTAATTTGATCATTTTTGTATTACCTTTTTTAGCGATAACATAGTTCTTTTCATCCATTAATGAACCATTTAATTGTGTAAAGTTTCCACTAGATACATATTGTTTAGCAACACCTAAGTCAACGATTGCTGCATCATATTGATTGCTTGATAAACCATTGAAAATATCTTGTACGTTTTTCATTGAAACAACATCAGCATTTTCAACTTCTTTAGCAGCTTGTTCACCAGTAGCTCCAGTTTGAGCAGCTAATTTTTTACCAACTAATTGATCATTTGAAGTAATTGAAGAACCATTTGGTACAACAGCAACTTGTTGAGTTCCTAAATATGAATCAGACCATTCAACAACTCTATCTTCACTATAAGTAAAACCAGAAATACCTAAATCAATTTGATCCCCTTGAATTTGAGTAACAATGTTATCAAAATCCATTTGTTTGAATTCTAAAGAATAAGTTTTACCTTCCATATCAGATAAATAACCTTCAAATAATTTGGCCATATCTACGTCAAAACCAACGATTTCACCTTTTTTGTTTAATGATTCATAAGGTGCATAATCAGGTGATGTCCCAATTGTAATTGTCACATCGGCATCATTTTTACTGCTTGATGAACATCCAGCAATAGCACAAGTCATCACAAGTGCTAACATTAATTTTAATACTTTTTTCATATTCTTTTCCCCTTTTCTACCCAATAAAAAACGTCTCCTAGCGATTGCTAAGAGACGAAAGATTCCGCGGTACCACTCTTGTTGATATGATAAACATATCCACCTCACCGTTAAAGCTGGTTAGCTTGTTATCCTATGTATTCAGATAACCCTCTCCAAAGTGCGCTTCATTTTATTTTCAATATCTAATTTCCACCAACATAGACTCTCTAACATATCCAATAAAACTACTCTCTTTTTCATTGAGTTTATTTATATACCTGTATTATAGATAATATTTAAGCTTTGTCAACATTCCTCGATTATTTTTTTGATAAAACTTTATCATTGAAAGAACGTACTGCCTTCATCGCTTTTTCTAAAGGAGCATTCATTTCTTGTAATTGTTCTAAAACATCATCGAGTTGTTGATTTGCTTCTTGAATACTGTCTCTTGTATCTTGAATTGTTTGTTTGGTTTTCTTTTTGGCATCACCACTATGAAGTAAAAAGAAAATACCTAAAGACATACATACAAAAATACCAATAATGATTAAAAAATCTTTAATTAGTTCCATAATCTCACCCATCTTTAGTATAGCCTATTTTGTTTAATCAATCCAGCCAAAATGACGACAAGCATATTCAATACCGTCATCATCATTTCTTTTGGTTATAAAATTTGCAACTGCTTTGACTTCATCGATTGCGTTACCCATAGCAATACCTAAAGGAGCTTGGTCAATCATAGAAATATCATTTAAGCCATCCCCAAAGACCACAATATCCTTTTCATTTCCCTTTAATAAATGAACCATTTCTAAAATACCTTTATATTTATCTGCTGGTTCGATGATGATTTGTCCTTTAAAATAACGCATATATTCCAAAGTTCCTAAATCTAATAATTTTTCTTCTTGTTCACCACATTCAATAAATACTTTATAAATTTCCTTTACTTGATGAAAGTCTATACTTTCATCAACAACTAATTTTACCGGAAGTTTTTGATCTTTTTGATCACTTTGATTCGTATACAAAACAGCTTCATTTCCTAAAGCAACTGCAAATGGGAAATGATGTTCAATACATTGATCAATGACACGATTGGCTTGAACAAAATCTATCGGTTTAATATATTGAAGTTCATTTTGTAAAGTAATACCATTTCCCCCATCTGTTACTAAACAATCAATATGGGCTTCTTTAGCAGCATCCATCGCCATATATTGTGCTCTTCCTGTCGCAATAGCAACAAAATGCCCATTTTCTTTTAACTTATCTAACGTACGATATGTGCTTTCTAAAATCTTTCCTCCCGGATTATCATCTAAAAGTGTTCCATCAATATCAAAAAAAATATATTTTCTTTCCATGTTACTTTTCTCCTTTAAATTGCATATTATATAATCTTGCATAATTTCCATTTAATTTCATCAACTCTTCATGGTTTCCTTGTTCTTCGATGCCATTTTCCGTTAAAACACAAATATGTTTAGCATTTTTAATCGTTGATAAACGATGCGCAATAACAAAAGTTGTACGATCTTGAGATAATTTTTCTAAAGATTCTTGTACAATACTTTCACTTTCATTATCTAATGCACTTGTTGCTTCATCAAAAATAAGAATTGGCGGATTCTTTAAGAAAACACGTGCAATCGAGATACGTTGTTTTTGTCCACCTGAAAGTTTGACCCCACGTTGTCCACAATCCGTATCGTAACCTTCTTCTAATTCCATAATAAAATCATGAGCATTAGCTTTTTTAGCGGCTTCAATGACTTCTTCATCACTCGCTTCTAAATTTCCATAACGAATATTATCCATAATCGTTCCAGTAAATAAATAAACATCTTGTTGAACAATGCCAATATTTTCTCTTAAAGATTGTTGTTTTATCTCTTTGACATTAATTCCATCAATCAAGACATTTCCTTTCGTTGCTTCGTAAAAACGAGGAATCAAAGAACAAATCGTTGTTTTACCAACTCCTGATGAACCAACAAAAGCAATATACTCTCCTGGTTTTACATCCAAGTTAATATTATTTAACACATAAGGTGTTTGTTCATTATAGCGAAATGAAACATGATCAAACATGACATTCCCTTCAACATGTTGTAATACAACTGCATTTTTTTTATCTTGAATATCTGGTTCAATTTCTAATATTTCCATAAAACGTTCAAAACCAGTAACACCTTCTTGAAATTGTTCAGTAAAGTTTAAAAGTTTTTTTACAGGATCTATTAAGTTCGTGACATAAAGTAAAAAGGCAATTAAATCTGCAACATTAATACTTCCATAAGAAATAAATAAGGTTCCAAAAAAGATAACCGATACTGTAATTAAACTTGTAAAAGAAGTAAGTCCTGCATTGTATCTTCCCATATAATAATAACTATTTTTCTTAGCACTTACATAATGTCCATTTTGTTTATCAAAACGTTCTAACTCTTGATCTTCATTCGCAAAACTTTTAACAACACGAATTCCTGATAAATTGTCTTCAATGCGTTCATTGATATCACCAATTCTCTCTTTATTTCTTTTAAAAGCTGTTTTCATCTTTTTATTATAATACCAAGCAAATAAAAACATAAATGGTAAGATTGCAAATAAAATTAAAGTCAGTTTGACATTAATATAGGAAAGTAAAATAAAGGCCCCTATAAACTTAATAATTGAAATGACAATATCTTCTGGTCCATGATGATAAAGTTCAGTTAAAGAAAATAAATCATTCGTTAGACGTGACATCAATTGTCCTGTGTTTTGTTCATCATAAAAGCGAAAAGATAATTTTTGATAATGACTAAATAACTCATTACGTAAATCTCTTTCCATATAGACACCCATGACATGTCCTAGATAACCTATAAAATAATTACAAAAATATTCAACAACAATCAAACAAAGCATAAAAAGTCCTAATAAATAAATCTTAGAATAATCAATCTTTGGTTGATTTAAAATCGTCCCTGTAATATAGCGTGTTAGCATAGGATAAACGAGCGTAATGGCTGCTGAAATCATCGCACAAAACATATCTTTAAAAAACAAAACCTTATAGTTTGTATAATAAGATAAAAATTTCTTCCATCTTCCTTTCATATTAAAACACCTCCTTCATATATTTTTACAAAGAATGATTATTTTTTCTAGTTAAAAATGATTATTTTTAAAATATGAAAAAGGAGGCTTTTTCATGAACCAAGTTTCTTGGACTTCTATTCTAATCGGTCTGGCACTTTTTTTATTTGGTATCGACTATCTTTCTCTTTCTTTACAAGAACTTTCACCAACCCGTTTAAAAAATCTTCTTGCTAAATGTACTTCTTCTACTTTTAAGGCTATTCTAATTGGTTGTTTTATAACTTGTATTATTCAATCAAGTTCTGCCACAACTGCTTTAACCGTCAGTTTAATTAATGCAAATCTCATGACCTTTTCACAAAGTATTGGGATTATTATGGGAGCCAATATTGGCACAACCATAACCGCTTTTATTGTAGGTTTTGATCTTTTTCAATATGCTTCTTTCTTTTTAATTATTGGTGCTTTTTGTTTATTATTTTCTAATCATCCTAAAATAAAAGGCCTTGCACAAATTCTTTTTGGGCTTGGCTGTTTATTTTATGGATTAGAACTTATGTCAATGCATCTTAAAGCTATTACTAAACTTCCTGAATTTATGAAATTAGTAACACTTTTTACAAATCATCCTATTTTAGCCATGCTTGGTGGAGCCATCACCACTGCTCTTATTCAATCATCAAGTGCGATAATTGCTATTGTCCAACAAATGTATCATTTAAAAGCCATTTCCCTTTATGTTTCTATTCCTTATATCTTTGGTTGTAATATCGGTACAACCATTACCGCTTTTCTTTCTGCCCTTAAAACCAATTCTTCTGCCAAAAAAGCTGCCTTCTTTCATTTTTTATTTAATGTAATTGGAACAACTTTTTTCATGATTTTCCTGACTCCTTTTTATCATCTTTTTTTAACATTTCGCTTTTATATTCCTATTTCACCTCGTCTGCAACTCGCTTTTATTCATGGCTTCTTCAATATTGTTACTACACTCCTTATTTTTCCTTTTTATAAGCCTATAATTACATTGATTGAAAGTTGTTTCAAAAAGAATTGTTAAGGTTTTGTAAAGAAACTTAACATAATCTTTACACAAAATTAACATTCCTTTAAAATGAGATGTATAGGAGTGTGATTTTATGACATTAGCAGATATCAACTGGCCTTTAATTCTGGCAGGGCTTGGTTTATTTTTATTTGGTATCGATTATATGGGTGATGGTTTAAAAAGTTATGCCGGAGATAAATTAAAGGACATTATTGATAAATACACCTCAAGTCCTGTAAAAGGAATTTTAATTGGGGCTTTAGTTACGTGTTTAATTCAATCAAGTTCAGGAACAACAGCCCTTACAATTGGATTGATTCGTTCTGGTTTAATGAATTTAAATCAAGCAGTAGGAATTATCATGGGGGCCAATATTGGAACAGTTATTACTTCTGTTTTAGTTGGTTTAAAGATTTCTAAATATGCGGTTTATTTCATTATTATTGGTGCGTTTGTTTCTATGTTTTCTAAAAATAAAAAGTCAAAATACTTATCACAAATTATTTTTGGATTTGGTTGTTTATTCTATGGACTTGATTTAATGGGAAACAATTTATCAATGATTTCTGAAGTTCCAGAATTTACACAAATTACCGAATTTTTAATGAAGAGCCCTTGGCTTGGTTTACTTGGTGGAACAATTCTTACATGTGCGATTCAATCATCAGCTGCAACGATTGCAATTGTTCAACAAATGTATGGTGCCGGTGCTATTGGTTTAAATATTGCTTTACCATTTTTATTTGGATCAAATATTGGAACAACAATTACAGCTGTTCTTGCCTCTATTGGTGGATCTATTCCCGCTAAAAGAGCAGCATTCTTCCACGTTTTATTTAACGTCATTGGTTCTGTTCTATTTATGATTGTTTTATCACCATTTACCATGTTGATTCAATATATTAATTCAGTAAGTACAATGTCTCCTGAATTACAACTTGCAGTAGCTCATGGTATCTTTAACATAGTAACAACCATCTTGTTCTTTCCATTTATTAATAAGATTGTTGTTATTATTAAAAAAATTATTCCAAATCATTCAAAAGAATTACAAATGGATTTATCAGAATTAGATCCTCATGTGGTTCAATTGTTCCCTTCTCATGCTTTAGCTATCGCTAAAAACAAGATTTTAGAAATGGGAGCTATTACTGTTGAAGCTTGTGAAAATGTTAGAGAATATTTTATTTCTAAAAGTTCTACTGCTAAAGAAGCAGTCGAAGAATTAGAAAATGCAATCAACTTATTAGATAAAAAGATTGCTGAATATTTATTACTTATTTCACATGAACAATTAAATGATCATGATTCAAAAGAATATTTTGCTGATATGAAATCAATTAAAGATCTAGAACGTGTCGGTGATTTATGTATTAACTTAACTCAATTCTTTGAAGCTGTTTATGATGAAAAAGATGATTTTTCATCAGAAGCTAAAGATGACATTATCGCCATGATCAATATGGATATTGAAATGTTGAATCATGCAATGGTTGCTTTTGATAAACATGATTTAGATGATATTATTTATGTTGATGATCATGAAAGTAATTTAGATTACTATAATAAAAAAGCAAAACAAAGACATATTCAACGTGTTACTAATAAAACTGAAAAATCAGTTATTGTCAATTCTACATACGTTGATATCTTATCTAACTTAGAGCGTATTGGTGATCATTGCCAAAACATTGCTGAATCTTATATGTTAGAAGAAGAAAACTTCAAACCTGATTATGAAGTTGATTCTGCATTTAATCAATAGTCATGGATTTCCATGACTATTTTTGTTATGATGTAACAGTCAAAGGAGTCACATATGTATAAATTATTAGATTATGATATAACTGAATATAAACAATTAGAAAACACCTTGAATGAGTTATCTAAACAAGGTTACAATCCTACTTCTTTAGGTAAAATCAGCCGTTTTGAAAAAAATGAGAAACACTACTACTTCCATGTAGATTTACTAATCAAAAAACCGGCAACCCCTAAAAGAAAAGCATTACATGATTTTATTAATGAATATGAAAAACAAATGTTTGATTATTATGGTAAAATAGGAAAATTTATTATTTTTACAACAGATAATAAACGTGCTTTACCTAAAGAAAGACAAAAAGCAATTGATGAATACTTAAGTACTCGTAAAATCTCTGTAACCACTTATTTTGTTTTATGGATTTTCTTTGCTTTTTTTGTCGCACAGCTTGTTTTACAAAAAAATCAGATTCAAGAATTTCTTACAAATGGAAGTATTTTAATTCATTACTTACCTCTTCTTCTATTTGCGACAATTCTTATTCGTTGCCTTTATAAAATTGTTTTAGCTTGTCAAAAAAGCTTTGGAAAGATTATTAAACATATCTTCTACGCTATGACTATAGTTACTTGTGTAGTGGCTATACTTGGATGTATTTTAGATGTTACTGATAGAAAAGATATTCCTTTAAATCAAAATATTTTAACCTTGCAAACACTTGATAAAGAAACAAATTTAAAAAAATATCCAAACTACAAATATACTAAAAGTTTTATTGTTGAATCTACTTCTTATTTTGAAGAAAACAACCAAGGTAATCTCATGTATAGTAAAGATTATTGTTTTAAATCAACTGACAAAACAACCACTTTCTTTAAACGTTATTTAAAAACGTATGATGATGTTCCTGTTATTAAAATCGATAAAAACACTTATCTCTTTAAACTTGATACATCGTATGATACTTTACTGTATAAAAAAGAAAATCATTTCTATTTTGTTTCTGCAAACTTTAGTTTAAAAAATGATTATCAAAATATTATTGAGTTTTATAAATAAACAAAAAATCCACCCCAAAGTGGATTTTTTATTTACCTGTAATAATAAGATAGATAAGAAGTAAAGCAATAATAATCATTGTTGAAACAAGGACACGTCTTTCAAATTCGCTATAATCATCATGACAAAGATAGTGTGCTAAATAGTTAAGAACTAACGCCATAAGCAAAAAGATTCTTCCAACCATAAAATAAGACGTATTCATCACCACCGGTTCAATAAGCAATAAAACATCAACCAAATTGATTTTATATTTATGATGTGGTTTGCAAATTTTATACAGTAATTTCTTCATTAATAAAAAACACTCACTTCTTCTATTGTTTTTCTTTTTGGCATACTTGGTTCAATATTTGGATAACCCACACCTATGACAGAAACAATCGTTTCTTGTACAGGTATTTCTAAAAGTTCACGAATCGCTCTTTCATCTCTGATTCCCATAACAAGTGTTCCTAAACCAAGTTCAGTTGCTTTAAGAATTAAGTTTTGATTAGCTAGTCCACAATCATAAACACCCCAACCATTTTGTAATTCGTTGTCAGGACTTCCGTTTCTTTGAAAACCTGCACGATCTCTAACAAATGTTGTCACAATTAAAACAGGTGCATCAGCTATATTTTTTTGATTAAATTCAGGTAAACATTTTTTCTTAAATTGTTCCAACATTTCTTTTGATTGAATAACATGATATCGTGGGGTTTGACTATTTTTCCAACTTTCTGAATAGATAGCTGCTTGAATCATTTCTTCAATTTTTTCTTTTTCTACAGGTTGTTGTTTATATTTACGAATACTTCTTCTTTGTTGTAAAATATTTTGTAACTCCATAATTTTCACTCTCCTGCTTTTATTATAAAAGAAAAGACTATCGAATGATAGCCTTACTTATTTAATTCAATCATAAGCTCACAAATCTTATTTGAAAAAGCCACTGGATCTTCAATAGATAATCCTTCAATCAATAATGCTTGATCGAATAACAATGAAGCATAATCATTGATCTTATCTGCATTATTTTGATAAACATTTTGAATTGCCTTGAAAATATCATGATTTGGATTGATTTCAAGAATTCTACCTGCTTTAACATCTTGACCATCAGGCATTGCATTTAATACTTTTTCCATTTCAAAAGATACACCTTGATCAGATACTAAACATACTGGATGAGATTTTAATCTATTTGATATTTTAACATCCACTACTTTATCTTTTAAAGCTTCTTTTAATGATTCTAATAATGATTTATTATCTTCATTGATTTTTTCTAATTCTTTCTTTTCTTCTTCACTATCTAAGTTTAAATCACCTTGAGCAACGTTTTTGAAAGCTTTAGAATCATAATCTCTCATCATTTGAATCATGAATTCATCAACATTATCCATCATGTATAAAACATCAAAGTCACGATCTCTAACAGCTTCTACTTGTGGTAAATGAGAAATCTTTTCTTTTGTTTCACCACTTGCAAAGTAAATTTCTGTTTGTCCTTCTTTCATGTTTTCAACATATTCTTTTAAAGTAATCATTTTTTCTTCTTTACCAGAGTAGAATAAAAGTAAATCTTGTAATTTATCTTTTAACATTCCATAGCTTTGATAAATACCAAATTTTAATTGTAAACCAAAGTTTTTAAAGAATTTTTCATATGTTTCACGATCTTTTTTCAACATATTTGTAAGTTCACTTTGGATTTTCTTTTCAATACGATCAGCGATGACTTTTAATTGACGGTCATGTTGTAACATTTCTCTTGAAATATTTAATGATAAATCTTGTGAATCAACTAACCCTTTAACAAATCTAAAGTGTTCTGGAATTAAATCACTTGCTTTATCCATGATAAAGACACCTCGACTATAAAGTTGTAATCCTTTTTCATAATCATTTGAATAGAAATTCATTGGTGGTTGACTTGGAATAAACAATAATGCATCATAAGAAACATTTCCTTCTACAGATGTATGAATAACTTTCATTGGATCAGAGAAATCATTGAATTTATCTTTATAGAATTCATTATATTCTTCATCTTTAATATCTTTTTTATTTCTTTTCCATAAAGGAACCATTGAATTTAATGTTTTATTTTCAACGACATCTTCATATTCATCACTATCT
>ERZ825137.6112-NODE-6112-length-10731-cov-5.867741_pt1 | contig 10731 bp, 8 predicted proteins | sample MGYA00519873_ERZ825137 | MGnify/ENA primary metagenome ERZ825137 (study PRJEB31778, sample SAMEA3449190) | human gut metagenome | biome: human gut; feature: human-associated habitat; material: faeces | place: United Kingdom | collected 2010/2012 ... | reverse complement strand
CTTTTAAGTTTTCTCGTTTGGTTATGGATGGTTCTGTTATGGATTATTTGTTGGAGTTTGAAAATCATTTGAAGGTTTATGCTAATTTGATTGAGTTTGAACTTAAAGAAAGGTTTCCTGTTCCTTCTGAGAATGAGAGTTTTGTTGAGCAAGTTAAGTATTTGAATATGATTCAGGAGATGGTGGATGAGTTTGTGATGGAGGAGGTTAATTTGGTGTAGAAAAAAGCCCTATTGGGCTTTTTTAAATTCTTTCTCTGTAAATCTTAAATTGGTTATATTTTTCTTTTTTCTGATTAATTATATTTTCCAAATATTGATTACAGCAATTTTATCTAATGTCATTTTAAAATTATTAATTGCATTCCATGCTTTTTCTCTATCATCTAACGGTTTATTTGTACAGCATGTTAATGATAATTCGTATCTTTTGTCTTTTTTTATCCAATCTGCATATTTCTTAACTACCCAAAGTTCAGTTTCAATATAATTATAATTTTCAAAATTATCAATTCTATCCAAACAATCTTTGTAGTCCTGTAAAAATTCATTATATTCATTCATATTATTTTTCCTCCAGTAACCAATCCAATACATTTATCTTCTTTATTCCATCAAAGTCTGCATCTAAATCATCATCTAATGTCAAAATGTATTTAGGATAATTATCATTTATTTTCTTCAATGGAGTTAATTCTCTATCTAAAATTTTATTATCTCCTTCATTTTCTCCTCTAGTTGTTAATGCAACTTGATAATATATAGTATTTTCTGGCTTTCTTGCTACAAAGTCAACTTCTAAATCATCATATTTTCCTATATATACTTCATATCCTCGTCTCAACAATTCAAGATACACAACATTTTCTAATATATGACCCATATCTCGACCAGAACCTTGTCCTAACATATAATATCTTAATCCTATATCTATTGCATAATATTTTTCTTGAGTTTTTAAAAACTCTTTTCCTTTAATATCATATCTGTTGGCTTTAAATATTAAATAGCTATCTATTAATGCATCTACATAATTTGAAATTGTATTATATGATGAATTTTTTTCTATTCCTTCAATATTATCACTTATGCTTTTCATACTCGTTCTATTCCCTATGTTGTCATACAAATATTTTGTAACTCTTTCTAAGACATTTTTATCTGTTATTCCTTTTCTTTGCATTACATCTTTAAATAAAATAGTATTATATATTCCATCTAAAAATAAATTTATGTTTTCTGGGTTTATTTTATATAATTCAACTGCTTGAGGAAATGAACTATATCTTAGATAATCTCTAAATTTTCTTGACAAGTCTGTTTTATCTTCAAAGCTTGATAAATATTCTTTAAACGATAATGGCAACATTTTTATTTCTATATATCTTCCTGTAAGCAATGTTGCTAATTCTGAAGATAATAAATATGCATTTGAACCTGTTATATATAAGTCTACATCTTTATTTATAAATAGGCTATCTACTGTTTTTTCAAATTCGTTTACATTTTGAATTTCATCTAGAAAAACGTATGTCTTTTTTCCTTTTACTAATCTTTCTTTTATATATTCATATAATTTCTTTCTGTCTTGTAATTCCTCATAATCTGCATTTTCAAAATTTATTGATATTATTTGCTTTGCTTCTACTCCATTTTCTTTTAAGTAATCTTGAAAAATTTCAAGTAATGTTGATTTCCCACATCTTCTTATTCCTGTGATAACTTTTATTATTTGTTGATCTTTGAAATTTTTTAATATAGATAAATAATTTTCTCTATTTATTCTTTCCATAAATCTCCTCCTAACTATAATAATTATACTATCTTTTATTATTATAGTCAAGTTTTTTCAAAATTATGAAAAAACTTTTATTTTTTGTAGAGTATTTTCAAATGTTTTTTTATATCTTTTATTTAAATTTTCTAAAAAATAGTTAAAATAAGAAAATATCAATAAATTTAAGAATTATTCTCAAATTTATTGATATTTTATATTTACTACTTAGATAATTATTCTTCTAGTATTTCTTTTTTTATACCATTACATTTTTTATTGCTTGCATCTTACAATTTATATTTTTTAACAATTTTTAGAAATTCTTTAAAAGAGATATACTTTATATTAAATTCCTCACATATATTTGGAATTCTTGCTGCATTTGTTGAAAACTCTTCGGCAGTAACTAAAATCCCATTTTCACATTTTGCTTTTGCTACCAAAAATGCATCTGCAACTGGATTTCCATTTAATAAATTTTTTTCACTTATATTATTTTGATAATTTCTTTTACTATAAATTTGTTTTAAAATTTCAATTTCTTCTTCATTAGTAGGTTCTTGAAATATGTTCTTATATACTTTAATATTATTCATGAAATCTGAATCTTTTTTATGTTGATTCTCTAATTCATGATAAACTTCTTTTACTGATATTATTTTTCCTTCTCTTATCATAGAGTCCAAATTGTTGAAAAGCTCTGGAGTAATATCATCATAATAAAATCTAAAAAAAGTTCTAAAAACATTTGTATCAACTATATACTTCATTACCTACTTCCCTCCTTTATCATTACACCTAATTGAGGGATTGCTTCAACTCTTACATTTAAATAATTAGCCGTTTCATATAAATCTATTTTACCACTATAATAATTACTACAAACATCATTTATATAATTTTCACCTAAATATGCTTTTTTTGTATTATAATAATTTCCTCCTCCATTATTTATAGGCTTTCTATACATTTCATCTTGATAATCACTATGTTTTTTTTCGTAAGCCTCTTTACTTATTTTTCCCATGTCTAACAATTTCCTTAGAATAACATCTCTACTAACGCTATATTTCTTAGATAGTTTTTCTATATTTTTTTCATTTATTTCTACATTATCTATTAACTTTAATAAATCATTTGTTGGAACAAGAAACTTTCCTGCAAACATATTACAAATCGTCTCTAATTTTCTATTATCTAGTTCTAATCTGCTTATATAATCATCATTTGCTTTATCTATGCCACTTGTTTTTATAAGTATATGGCATAATTCATGAAACAATGTAAAAATTTGTCTACTATATGACATCGAATTATTAATGTATATAACAGGATATTTAATGTCATATAGACAAAAACCAGAAAAACTATTGTCTTTAAATGCTTCCTTAAAAACATATACTCCACATTCATAAAATGCAGATCTCCACATTTCAAATGCGTCACTCATATTTTTTGCTTTTTTCTGTAATTCAAGGTCTACTCCTAAAACATCTCTTAATTTTTCGTAAAAATTTTGTTCATGTATATCTAACTCTAACTCAGTAATTCTTATTCTAGAATTTGAATCTAGTTCTTGTAAATTTAGTTGCATAACTCTTGCTTGATTCATTAGTTCTATTATTCTAGTTGGAATTTCATTAAATATTTCATTATCTAATGTTCTAAACTTACCATTGTTTTTAGGAATATTAGGAATGTTAGGAAAGAAAAATACTGCTAATGGTCTTTTATATATTGTATACGCCAGCTTTTCTAATTGAGCATAAGTAGGATAGTCTTTTCCTTCTTCCCAATTAACAATATCTTCAATATTTCTTCCCATCCTATCTGCTACTTCTTCTTGTGTAATATTTAATTCCTGTCTTGCCCAAACAAGAATATCATTATTTATTTTTATCTTCATATAATCACCTTATTTTAACCAAAATAATTTCATTGTTTTTTCACACTATGATATCTGGCCTTTCTTTTTTATCAATAAATGCTTTCAAAAGAATATATATACATTTACTTTTAACATTCATTTTTATTCTTTTAGTTTATATTCTTCTCCTTCTTCTGCAACCATATTTAAATCATAACTTTCTTCCTCATCAGTAACCTTATACTCAAATCCATCATCATTTTTATCAGCAGTTCCAAGTCCAAAATATTTTTCAAAAAACTTCTTAACTTTAACTATAATATTTTCTTTTTTCTCTGCCCTATTACCTCCACCAAATCTTCTCATTGGTGGTAATATTTTTTCAATATCTGTTCCATTTGTTTTAACTTGTCCATCTCTAAAAGCATTATCTAAAAACTTTCTAGTTTCTTCTTCATTCAAATTCTCATCATTAATTATTTTCTTTAAGTCTATTTCTTTTTGTTCTTTTACAAATTTACCCCAATCATCCATAACATTTGTATCTGCATTTATTTTTGAAATAAATCCATCTATTAATTCTTTCTTTGAACGAAGTGCTAAACTTGATTTTATAGCTTTATCAATAGTTCCAAGTATTTCTTTATCTTCACAATTAGATTGATGATATTTTGCAACTAGCATTAAAATGTAGTCTATGTTTACTTCTACTTGTTTTACAAGTTCCATTTCAAATACTATATCATCTTTTATGCTTTCTTTTTCTCCATCATCTTTTTGTTTATATTTTTGATATAAATCAACATACATTCCTGTGTAGTCTTGAAAATCTCTTTCAGATAATATTTCGTTTCCTGCAAATTTATCAAATGATGATAATATATTTCTTAATCTTAATATATTTCCTATTGATACTATAAAGTCTTTTTCAGCTTTTTCTCCAACAATTTGTACTCCTAGTGGATATTTTTGTAATAGCATTGCTATTCTTTCTTCATATCCTATTTGCTTTTTGCCATTATCGTCTTCATATCCATAATAGTAATCTTCATAAGATTTTAATAAGACTATTCCTGTTGCATTTTTATCTCCGAATAATGCTATTGCATCATTCGTTGCCTCTTGTAAGTTTCTAAAGCATACAATATTTCCATAAGTTTTTACTGAATTTAATATACGATTTGTTCTTGAATAAGCTTGTATTAGTCCATGTTGTTTTAAATTTTTATCTACCCATAATGTATTTAATGTAGTAGCATCAAATCCAGTTAAAAACATATTTACTACTATTAATAAATCTATTTCTCTATGTTTTACTTTATCTGATAAATCTTTGTAGTAGTCTTGGAATCCGTTTCCTTCTGATGAGAAGTTTGTCTTGAATTTTTTATTATATTCGTTTATTGCAAAGTCTAAAAATTCTCTTGAACTTTTATCTAATAAATCTGTTTCAAATCCTTCGTCATCTAATATTCCATCTGAGGTATCTTCTTCATTTTGTGCATAAGAATAAATTGTAGCAATTGTTAAGTCCTTTTGTTTTTCTTCTAATTGCTTCTTAAATTCTAAATAATATTTTTTTGCCATTGGTATTGAAGCTACTGCAAACATCGAGTTGAATCCATTTACTCTTTGTCCTTTTAAATCATAAAATGAATTTCTTTTTGTTTTCTGATCAAAGTGTTCTATTATGTATGAAACTACATTTGATACTCTCTCTGGTGATGATAGTGCTTCTTCTGTATTTATTGCTTCTACTTCTTTATCTGTCATTCCTTCTTTGGCTTTTATTGTGTTTATATAATCAATTCTAAATGGTAATACATTTCCATCATTTATAGCATCTACTATTGTATATGTATGTAATTTTTCTCCAAATGCTTGCTCTGTTGTACAGAAATCTGGATTTGTTGTTCTTCCTGCATTTTTTGCAAATATTGGTGTTCCAGTAAATCCAAATAAATGATAATTTTTGAAGTTTTGTACTATCATTTTGTGCATATCTCCAAATTGAGAACGATGACATTCATCAAATATCAATACCAGATGTTTCTGATATACTGGATGATTTTTGTTTCTTTTTACAAATTCACTTAATTTTTGAATTGTTGTTACTATTATTTTTGATGTTGTATCTTCTAACTGTTTTTGAAGTACTTTTGTACTTCTGTTTCCGTTTGCTGCTCCTTTTTGGAATCTATCATATTCTTTCATTGTTTGATAGTCCAAATCTTTTCTATCTACAACAAATAATACTTTATCAATATATTCTAATTTACTTGCTAATTGTGCAGTTTTAAATGATGTTAATGTTTTTCCAGATCCAGTAGTATGCCAAATATATCCACCTGCTTCAATCGTTCCCATCTTCTTATAATTTGTTGCTACTTGAATTCTATTTAATATTCTTTCTGTTGCAACAATTTGATATGGTCTCATTACAAGTAGTAATTCTTCTGATGTGAATACACAATATTTTGTTAATATATTTAAAATTGTATGTTTTGCGAAAAATGTTCTTGTAAAATCTACCAAATCAGATATTACTTTATTATTGCTATCAGCCCAATATGATGTAAATTCAAAACTATTGCTTGTTTTTTTACTTTTATTTCTAGTTGATGTTTGTTCTTTTATATGGCTTTCTCTTGTTGTATTTGAATAATATTTTGTACTTGTACCATTTGAAATTACAAATATTTGAATATACTCATATAATCCACTTCCAGCCCAGAAACTATCTCTTTGATATCTATTTATTTGATTAAATGCTTCTTTTAGTGCTACTCCTCTTCTTTTTAATTCTATATGTACTAAAGGAAGTCCATTTACTAATACTGTAACATCATATCTATTATCATAATTTCCACTATTTTCTACATATTGATTAATAACTTGTAATCTATTATTATGAATACATTTTTTATCTATTAGAGTTATGTTTTTACTTGTTCCATCGTCTCTTTTTAGAACTTGAATATTATCTTCTTGTATTTTTCTAGTCTTTTCAACTATTCCATCATTACTATTTGCAATAGAATCATTGAAAAATATATCCCATTCACTATCTGTAAACTTATAATCATTTACTATTTCAAGTTGTGTACGAAGATTTTTTATTAATGATTCTGAATCGTGAATTTCTAAATAGTCATATCCTTGCTCTGTAAGCATTCTTATAAATTCGTTTTCTAATGCTTGCTCACTTTGATAGCTGTCTGATTTTATTTTTACTGGTTCATATTCTGTTACTACTGTGGAATCGTTCATTTCCATTACTACATTATATTTATTCATTTACTTTTAACTCCTTAAATGTTAATAGCTTGTCTCTATAATATTCGTATTGTTTCTGTCTTGCTTCTATTTCGGCTGGTATACCTTCTGAAATATCATTGCATAGTTCTTCAAAACTGTCTAAAATATTTATTATTTTTTCTTGTTCTTCTATACTTGGTAAAAATATTTCTAAGTTGTAAAATTTTCTATGTGGCAAATCTGGTACTGTACCTCCAGATGCTGCTCTAAGCATTTTATTATACATTCTTTTACTATTTAGTACAAAATACAAGTATCTTTTTAGTATTCTTTCATTAGGCTCGACCTTAAAGAAATTATTATGAAAACACCCTTCAACACCTGTTATTATTTTTCCAGTACTTCCAGTTCTTGTTACTAATATATCTTCTTTTTTACATATTACATTTGGTTGTGGACTTTCAATATAATACTTTTCATCTCCACCTTTTAAAAATTGTACAGTTATGTAAAAATATCTATTTTCTGCAGGTTCTTTTTTTCTTTGATTAATTGGAATTTGCAACCCTTGATTTACAATACATAAATCAGCTAATTTAACTTTTTCAAAATTATTATTAAATAATAATTTTTCCTCAAAATATGTAAATTGTTTTTGTCTAGCTTTCAACTCTGCTGAAAGCTCTGCTGAAAGTAATGTGAAATTGTCCAAAATATGGACAATTTCGCATTGTACCTCCAACGGAGGTACAGGAAGCAATAAATTTTCAATACTTCCTGCTTTTATATATCCCTGACTAGATGTATTTTTTCTTGAAACCAAAGAATTTTTTATTTTTTCTGAAGTTAAATAGTAATTAAAAAATTTTCTATTTATTACTTTTTCATTTAATCTAATTAAATACATATTTTGTCCATAAAACTTTATATCCTCTTCTACAAAAGCTGTTTCTCCAATTGTTCCAATCATTGTAATCAACAAGTCATTTTTTTTAATTGTTCTATTGCTAGATATCGAAAGATAATCTTTTTCCGAAATATAATTTACATTTTCAAAATTTATTTTACCATTTTTTATATTCTTTGATGTTATATATGGTACTCCTTCCGCAATATAAGTTGGAGTAGACGGCATAAGCCAAAATGACTCAATCCTAATTTCACTTGCTTTTTTATATTCTACCCCATTAGGACATAATTTTTTAATTAATTCATCAATTCTGTTCATCTTTTTCATCTCCTATGTCAGATAATCTATATAATGAAGATATTAACATTGTATTCATTTTTGAGGCTATTACATAATTCCAAGGTATTAGTCCTAAAATGTAAGGTATATTTTCTAATTTTATAACTTCACATTTTTCGCCATATACAAAAATAACATATTTTATTTTATCTTTAAATTCATACATATATTTTAATATCTTTTTATCCCTAGACATTCTATAACAATTTAATTTTTCAGTTTTTCTTAAATCCCCATTACTCATTCCATCAATCCAATTTTCATAAACATTCTCATACATTTCAAGTGCCATATCCGAATATTGAATCATAAATATAGATATATCTTTCTTTCCTTTATATTTTTCAAAACTTTCAATATGATTATTCCAATTCTTTTTAAAGGACCTAACCAAATTTTCATAACTATGTTCAGAATATGGCATTGTCCAATGCTTTTCAGAAAAATCGCGATTTACTTGTATTTCCGTCATCTCTTTTCTGATTCTACTTTTAAAATCAGTTAATTCTTTAATATGTACAGCACCTTTTTTATTTTCTTTTGATGATGTTATTTGAAAATGTTCAATAAATCCATCATTTAAAATTATGTCAGGAAATTCACTGATCTTTTCATTTATTTTCGCTGTAGCAAAAAGAACTTTTATATTTTTAATTTCTTCACAATTTAATCCAAAGAATCTAGTTGGATATTCTTTCATAAAATCATTTTTAACAACTTCAAAACATTTTTGTTCTTTTTCACCCTTCATAAATTAAACCTCGATTTCTGAAATAATCTTTTTTATTTCTTCACGAAGTACATTTTCTCTTGCAACTATCTCATCTATTTCCTTATTCAAGACATCTATATCAATTTTTTCTCTAGTATCTTCTTTCTCAACATATGTAGAAATAGATAAGTTATAATCGTTTTCTCCTATTTCTTTATTTGAAACTAATCTTGATACATAATCAATATCTTTTCTATCTGTAAAAGTTTTTACAATGTTTTCTATATTTTCATCTGTCAATTTATTATTATTTGTAACTTTTACACATTCTTTTGTTGCATCAATAAATAATGTACTATTATCTTTTTTACTTTTCTTCAAAACCATAATACATGTTGCTATTGATGTTCCAAAAAATAAATTGTCTGGTAATTGTATAATACAATCAACAAAATTATTATCAATTAAATATTTCCTTATTTTTTGTTCTGCTCCACCTCTATATAAAATACCTGGAAAGCAAACTATTGACGCTGTTCCATTTGTTGCAAGCCATGAAAGTGAATGCATTATAAATGCAAAATCTGCTTTTGATTTTGGTGCTAATACACCTGCTGGTGAATAACGTGGGTCATTTATAAGTACTGCGTTATCATCTCCAGCCCATTTTATAGAATATGGTGGATTTGAAACTATAACTTCAAATGGCTCATCATCCCAATGTTGAGGAGAAACTAATGTATCTTCACATGCTATATCAAATTTATCATAATCTATATCATGTAAAAACATATTTATTCTGCAAAGGTTATATGTAGTTAAATTTATTTCTTGTCCATAAAATCCGTTTCTCACATTATCTTTCCCTAATATTTTTGCTGATTTTAATAGCAAAGAACCAGATCCACAAGCTGGATCATATACTTTATTAACTGATGTTTTTCCAACAATAGCTAATCTTGTTAATAATTCGCTTACTTCTTGAGGTGTATAGAATTCTCCTCCTGATTTTCCAGCGTTAGATGCATACATTGACATCAAAAATTCATAAGCATCTCCAAAAGCATCTATTGAATTATCTTTATAATTTCCAAGTGGAATATTAGCAATTCCGTCTAGTATTTTTACTAATTTATCATTTCTTTTTGCAACAGTTGCTCCTAATTTATTACTATTAACATCAATATCATCAAATAATCCTGCAAAGTCTTCTTCACTTTCTGCTCCCTTTGCTGAGTTTTCAATATTATTAAAGATTCTTTCTAATGTTTCATTTAAATTTTCATCATCTTTAGCTTTTTTACATACATTAGCAAATAATTCTGATGGTAATATAAAGAACCCTTTTTCGTTTACCATCTCTTTTCTAATTGTTTCTGCCTCTTCATCTGATAATTTTGCATAGTCAAAGTTATCATCTCCTGCTTTTCTTTCGCCTTCATTTATGTAATTAGTCATATTTTCTGATATGTATCTATAAAACATTATTCCTAATATATATTGTTTAAAATCCCAACCATCAACTGATCCTCTTAAATCATCTGCTATTGACCATATTGCTTTGTGCAATTCTTCTCTTTCTCTTATATTTCTGTTTTCCATAAGTTTCCTCCGTTAAATCTAATTATTCTATTTATTTTATATCACACAATCCAATTTTTAACAATGAAATTCCAATATTTTAAGCTATTTTGTCGAAAAAGTTTTTTATAATTTCTAATATTTTTTTCACCACTTATTTTGTAACTCATTAATTACATTCCATACCTTTCCTATTTCTTGTTTCACCTCACTTAAATCCACAGTATAAATCCTTCCACTATTCGCCAAATATGTTAATTGATTTATATTATTTCCTATTCTTCTAAG
>ERZ825137.6104-NODE-6104-length-10742-cov-5.890428_pt1 | contig 10742 bp, 8 predicted proteins | sample MGYA00519873_ERZ825137 | MGnify/ENA primary metagenome ERZ825137 (study PRJEB31778, sample SAMEA3449190) | human gut metagenome | biome: human gut; feature: human-associated habitat; material: faeces | place: United Kingdom | collected 2010/2012 ... | reverse complement strand
AGGGCACCGAGCAGTTCGTGCTCCACTATAACTTCCCGCCCTTCTCGACGGGCGAGGCCAAGGCCGCACGCGGCCTGAGCCGCCGCGAGATCGGCCACGGCCATCTGGCATGGCGCGCCCTGAAGCCGATGGTTCCGCTGGGCGAGGAGAACCCCTACGCCGTGCGCGTCGTTTCGGACATCCTCGAATCGAACGGTTCGTCGTCGATGGCTACCGTCTGCGCCGGTACGCTGGCCCTGATGGACGCCGGCGTGAAGCTCAAAAAACCCGTGTCGGGTATCGCCATGGGTCTGATTTCCGACTCCCAGAGCGGCAAATGGGCCGTACTGTCGGACATTCTGGGCGATGAGGACCACCTCGGAGACATGGACTTCAAGGTGACGGGCACCAAGGACGGCATCACCGCCACCCAGATGGACATCAAGGTGGACGGCCTTTCGTACGAAGTGCTGGCCGCCGCGCTGGAGCAGGCCCGCAAGGGACGCCTGCACATCCTCGGCAAACTCACCGAGTGCATCGCCGAACCGCGCGCCGACTACAAGCCTTTCGTGCCGCGCATCGTTCAGATCACCATTCCGCAGGACATGATCGGCGCCGTGATCGGCCCCGGCGGCAAGGTGATTCAGGACATCCAGAAGACTACGGGCACGACCATCACCATCACGGAGGTGGACAACAAGGGCATCGTGGACATCTTCGGACAGGACAAGGCCGCGCTCGACGGCGCGCTGAACCGCATCAAGGCCATCGTTGCGATTCCGGAGGTCGGCGAGACCTACCACGGCAAGATCCGTTCGATCGTCACCTTCGGCGCATTCGTCGAGATCATGCCCGGCAAGGACGCCCTGCTCCATATTTCGGAGATCGACTACAAGCGTTTCGAAACCATGGAGGAGACCGGCCTGAAAGAGGGCGACGAGATCGACGTGAAGCTGATCGGCATCGACCCCAAGACCAACAAGTTCAAATTGTCGCGCAAGGTGCTGCTGCCCAAGCCCGAAGGCTATGTGGAGCGCGAGCGCCGTCCCCGCGAAGACCGCCCCGACCGCGGCGAACGCCGCGAGCGCCGCGACCGTCCCGGACGCAAAGAGGAGTAAACAGACTGTCAATGTGCTTATTTCGGACGAAAAAGTATCGAAATAACGTCCGAAATATTGCACATTTACCAAGAGTTTTCTATATTTGCGTTGTTCAGCGGGTTGAATTCCGAAATCCGGACGCCCAAACGGCGTCTTGCGAATCGGAACTTCCGCGAAAGAAACAGGAAAAAGGCAAACATTTAAATAAACACATTAATTTTACGATTATGAAAAATCTAATGAAATTGAGCGTTGTACTCGTTGCTGCCGCACTGGCATTCTCGAGTTGTAATTGCTTCAAGAAGATGGCTAAGAACCGGGACGACATCAACCTGACCGTCACTCCCGAAATTCTGACGCTGAACAACGGTATCGTAGCCGCGGACATCAACGTTACGTTCCCGGTCAAATACTTCAATGCGAAAGCCGTTATCAAGGTAACTCCCGTGATCGTATTCGAGGGCGGCGAGGTTGCAGGCGCAGCCAAATACCTCCAAGGTTCGAAAGTGGACGAGAACTACACCGTAGTAGACAAGAAGAACGGCGGCAGCTATACGCAGCACGTAGAGTTCCCGTACGATCCCCGCATGGACAAGTGCGCTCTGCAGCTCCGCGCCGAGATCAAGTGTCCGGGCGGCAAGTGCAAGGAGTTCACGCTCGTGAACCTGAACACCGGCGCCATCCCGACCAAGGAACAGGCTGCCGTGCTGGCCGGCAACGACGAGGCTGCCAAGGCCGCTCTGGCCAAGGAATTCGGCCTGACCGTCGCTTACGGTCTGAACACCCTGCAGAAGGACCTCAAATATTCGGACCTGATGGCTCCGATGGCCAACAACTACAAGAAGGTGCACACCGTAGTTGACAAGACCGATCTGCTCTATGCGATCAACTCTTCGGTCGTAACCAAGAAGAACGAGAAGAAAGCCAACCTCGACGCGTTCAAGGCTGACGTAGATGCCAAACTGCAGAACGACCGTGCTACGCAGAACATCGCCGTGAAGGGTTATGCTTCGCCCGATGGCCCCGTGAAATTCAACGACAAACTGTCGAAGTCGCGCAGCGAGTCCGGTAAGAAAGTCGTTGCCAAGCTGCTGAAGGATTCGGGCCTGGACATCGACGCTGCCGCTTACGGTGAGGACTGGGACGGTTTCAAGGAACTGGTCGAGAAGTCGAACATCAAGGACAAGAACCTCATTCTCCAGGTGCTGAGCCTCTACAACTCGCCCGCAGAGCGTGAGAGCGAAATCAAGAACATGTCTTCGGTATTCAACGAACTCAAAGAGGAGGTTCTTCCCGAACTGCGTCGCTCGCAGATCGTGAACAGCACCGACATCCAGGGCAAGACCGACGCCGAGATCATGGCTGCGTTCCGCAACGGCCAGGAGCTGACCGTGGAGGAGTACCTCTATGCTGCCGAGACGCTGGCCAACGGTACCGAGGAGCAGGTTGCCATCCTGACCGCCGCTTCAAAGAAATACAACGACGCCCGCGTTTACAACAACCTGGGTATCGCACAGGCCAAGGCAGGCGACAAGGCTGCTGCGCTCAAATCGTTCGAGAAGGCTGCCAAGATGGATTCGTCGAGCGAAATCACCAAGAACCTCATCCTGGGCAACCTGGCCAACGGCAACACCGCCGAGGCTAAGAAGTATGCCAAGGCTGCCGATGCACAGGCCAAGGCCGCTATCGCTGCTGCCGAAGGCGACTACAAGGCTGCTGCCCAGAACCTCGACGGTTACAACGAGGCCGTGGCCCAGGTGATGAGCAACAACCTTTCTGCCGCCAAGCAGGCTATCTCCAAGGACAACTCGGCCGACGCCGACTACCTGCGTGCAGTTATCGCTGTTAAGGAGGGTGACCTGAAGACCGCAGAGGCCCAGCTGAAGAGCGCCGTTTCGAAGAACCCGAAACTGGCTCAGAAGGCTGCCAACGACATCAACCTGAAGGCGCTGAACAAATAATCGCCGTCAACCGATAAAAAGAGCCTGAACCCGGTGGTTCAGGCTCTTTTTTTGCAGGATAGCCGGTATGACGGGAAAAATTTACGGACGGGAACCGCGCGTATGAATATTTTTTCCTAATTTTGTAAAAACAGCGATTATTATGGAATACGCCAACCATCTGAACGAATATGCTCCCGCGTGGAGCGCAGCCCAGGTAGACCAGGAGGTCACCCGGATCCGCGAAGCCGCGAAACGCAACCACAATACCGACGTGTACAAAATGTGCTACTCGGCTATCGACCTCACGACCCTGTCGTGCAATGACTCGGTGACTTCGGTCACGGAGTTTGCCCGCAAGGCTGCCGAGTTCTACCAGAAATATCCCCATATCCCCAATGTCGCTTCGATCTGTATCTATCCGGCATTCGTCGAGACCGTGGGACTGGCCGTCGATGGCACTCCGATGCGCATTACGAGTGTGGGCGGCGGGTTCCCTGCAGCCCAGACCTTCCTCGAAGTGAAGGCCCTCGAAGTGGCGATGGCCGTGGAGAACGGCGCCGATGAAATCGACATCGTGCTCAACGTGGGGCGCATGCTTACGGGCGAATACGACGAGGCGGCGAACGAGGTCGAGGTGATCCGTTCCGAGATGGACGGCGACATCGTACTGAAAGTCATCATCGAGTCCGGGGCGTTGAAAACCCCCGACCTGATCCGCAAGGCATCGTTGTTGTCGATGTTCGCAGGTGCCGATTTCGTAAAGACCTCGACGGGCAAGATCGACGTCGCAGCGACTCCCGAGGCGGCGGTCGTCATGTGCCAGGCCATCCGCGATTACTATGAGAAGACCGGACGCAAGGTCGGATTCAAGGCTGCCGGGGGAGTCCGCACGGCCGAAGACGGCGCACTTTACTATACCATCGTTGAGGAGATTCTCGGTAAGGAGTGGCTTACGACCGACCTGTTCCGCATCGGTGCATCGTCCGCCGCAAACAATATCCTTTCGGCGATCGAGGGCAGGGAGATCAAATATTTCTGATCTTCGGAAGAACCCAGGCCGTATACAGCAGTCCCGCAGGGCTGCTGTATTTTTTTGACGAATGAGTGAGCGATACGGCGGGGAAAATCATGCTATACGCTTTCGACTGTACGGGATGAGGTTGTTCAAATTCCTCCACACACGGCTTGCGACATCTGCGAGGCATTCCCGATGGCCAGAACCACCCCATCCCGAGGAACAATATCCCCGGCCGTCGGTGCAGCCCGGATTATTCATGCAAACGGAGGATGTACTTTGGCTGCCCGCGGCCGGGATATGTGCAGACCTCGCAGTCGCGGCCGAAAGGGACGGACTACCTATATAAATGCGGGAAACCGCCCGATACTGCATGTGCGTGCCGGGAAAGATACGGGGTGCGGCAGTCCGGACTCTTTGAAGGATTTCAGGTATACGGCAGGCAGCAGCCCCTGCAAGGGCTGCTGCCTGTTATGTGAATCCCGATCCGAAGTGATTTCGATCCGTTTTCCCCGGGAAAATAAATATTTTCCAGCAGATATTATCCGGTGTCAGGAATCGGTTATTTACGAAGGCCCTCCCTCGGGAGGTATTTCCCGTATGCTTTCCGGACAGGTATTACCGAATCGAATCGACCACCTCGACGGTTACCGAATCCGTCACTTCGATTTCACCCGCTACGGGTACCGCCGGCTGGTCGGTGTCGACTGGCCCCGGGAAGGTTTGGTTTTCGATCTCGTCGCGCAATAACATCGACTGGAAATTGTCGCGCCGGATAGCCGCAATGACGACGATGACGATCACCGCCACGGCCACGATAATACCGATGAGTTTTTTAATCATTTTTCTGTGTATCGTTTAATATCCCGATGGCACGCACCACCACGTTGTCGACGGGATAGATGTTGGCGTAGAAGCCGTTGTCCTCCAGCGCCGTGTTGCGGCCGATATAAGCCCTCAGCTGGGCTTCGATCAGCTTGCGCGAGCGGGCGATGTCCCGGTAATCGGGAGCGACGCCCTTGCGTGCCGCATAGCGGATGAAATCCTCCACGAGGCCCTTGTCGCTGTCCAGCAACGCCTGGAGTTCGGGGATCGTCCTGACCTTGTTCAGGGCTTCGCGGTGACGGTCGGCATATTCGATCGTGTAGCGGTAGAGGATGTTGCGCCCCGCCACCTCGACAAAATATTTCGTTACGTCGGTCGTATCGGCCGGCACGAAGACGTCGGGCATGATACCCCCGCCGCCGTAGACCACCTTCCCGCCCGGAGTCACCCGTTTGAGCGAATCCGCGAAGTGGATGCTGTCGGCCGAGAAGAACTCGTTGTTCTTATACCGGTTCCAGATGTCCTCTTCGTAACTTTCGTCGTCGCCGATCGTATAGGGTTTCTGGATCGAACGGCCCGTAGGCGTGTAGTAACGCGCCGTAGTAAGCCGCAATGCCGATCCGTCGCTGTACGGGATCTGACGCTGGACGAGTCCCTTGCCGAACGAACGGCGTCCAACAATCGTACCACGGTCGTTATCCTGCAATGCCCCGGCGAGGATCTCGCTCGACGACGCGCTGCCCTCGTCGATCAGCACCACAACATCCATGTCCTGTGCGGCGCCCGTGCCGTCGGCGTATTCGCGCAGTTGTTTGTGCTGGCGGTCTTCCGTGTAGACGATCAGCTGGTCTTTGTGCAGGAATTCGTTGGCGACCATGATGGCCTGGTCGAGGTAGCCGCCCGAGTTGCCCCTCAGGTCGAAGATAAGTTTGGTAACGCCCTGCGCACGCAACGTATCCAGCGATGCCTGCATCTCATCGAAGGTCGTCCGGGCGAACTGTCCCAGCTTGATGTAACCGATGCCGTCGGCAATGCGGAACGCCGATTCGACACTCTTGATCGGAATCTTGTCGCGCACGACGTCGACGCCCACCAGGTCGGAGATACCCTGGCGTCCCAGCCCGAGGTGCACGGTCGTGCCGCGCGGGCCGCGCAATTTCTTCACCACATCGCGCTGCGGGATTTTCTGCCCCGCGACGAGCGTGTCGTTGATCTCGATGATACGGTCGCCGGCCTTGATCCCGGCCTTGTCGCTTGGGCCCTGCGGGATGACGTTCAGCACGATCACCGTGTCGGTCGCCATGTTGAAGACCACGCCGATGCCGTCGAATTCGCCTTCGAGCGGTTCGTTGATCTCCTGCATCTCCGATGCCGGAATATAGACCGAGTGGGGATCGAGCTCCTTGACCAGCAGCGGGATGACGTGCTCGGCAAGCGAATCCATCGCCACCGAATCGACATATTGATTCTCGATCAGCGAAAGCGTATAGGTTAACTTGTTGGTGGGCAGTGCCATCTGGCGGAGCATGCCCTTGATCTCCGAAGTGGTGCTGTTGCGGCCCATGTACTGCCCCAGCAGCAGCCCCAACACAACACCCGCTGCCAGCAGCAGCGGGAAGAGGACGGTGTATTTCGAGTTCTTATACATTTGCGTGTCATACGCCGGCCGGCGGCCGGACTATTTTTGCGGTTTTTCCTTGTTCTTGAACGTATACGTCAGGCCGACGCTCAGCAGCGTGCGGGTCTGCACGTCGACGTTCTGCGCCCGGTTGTAGTAAAGCTGGAAACTTAACGACGTGGAGAGGTATTTTGTTGCCTTGATGTCGATCGTATTTTCCCAGCGTACGATCGGGTGGATCGGCAGGCGGGGCTTGGTCTTGATGTCGCTGCCCTTCTCTACCCAGTCGTCATATGCAATCCGGTATTCGGAATAGTCGCTGATCTTGTTCTTCTGACCGATGTCCGTGATCCAGCCGTAGAAGGAGTAGAGCGTCGTGCGGTAGCGCAGGAACCCTGTCTTGCCGAACGTGCGGTCGAAATCGATCTGGATCGACGAACCGCCTTCGTATTTGGACGTCTTGTCGGGGTCTTCGATACCGTAGTTGAATCCGTTCGTTTTGCGGATCAGGTCGTTTTCGGCAAAGGTGGCATTCAGGGCGATCGGCGAGATGTTGACCACGATCGGGAATTTGGCCTTGGGGCTTTTATAGGTGATACCGAGCGAGATATCGAGGTAAGCCGGGGTCATGAACTTGCTCTTGAGGTGCTCCTCCTTTTGTTCCGTACGCGATTTATAACCGTTGACGAACTGGCTGCGGAAATTCAGGATCGAACCGTACGACCAGTTGTCGGACATCTTGAACGACGGGGCGACGGAAATCACGAATTCGTCCTGGTTCTTGAACCAGATGCCTTCGCTGTCGGTGTATTCGTTGCCTTCGTCATCTTTCTGCGTCGTTTCGACCTTCATACGGTTGTAGCCGAGCTTGGCATTGAACTTGGTTTCGAGCGTGAAGAGGTTCTTCGTGAAGAGGTGGCGCAGCCCGAAAACCGCCGTCAGGGCAATGGAGTTGTCACCGCCCGAGACCGAGATCCACGGGTCGTTGTACGACGTGAGTGAACCCTGTATGCCTCCGCTGAATTCGAGGTAGTTGCGCTCCTTGCGGATTGCGGCGCGCTCGGCCTTGTAACGGGCCAGGCTGAAATAGTCCACATCGACGGAGGTGGATTTCAGTTTGTCCTGGAAGGTCACTTTGTCCTCTTTGGCATCGACTTCGTCGATGGATATTTGTGCGAACGCGGGGTTGCCGGCCAAAAGGGCGGGAATGAGCCCGAAAAGCAGGTAAAAATATTTCATAGTGAAGCGATTATAATTGCAAATTCAATATGCAAATTTATGAAATTATTTACAAAATCCTTAACTTTGTCTTAAGTTAATACAGAGACAATCATATGAAATATATCGGAGCACACGTAAGTGCTGCGGGAGGTGTGGAAAACGCGCCCGCCAATGCACACGGGATCGGGGCCACGGGCTTCGCCCTTTTCACGAAGAACCAGCGCCAGTGGGTGGCCGCGCCGCTCACCGCAGCGCAGATCGACGCCTTCCGCACGGCCTGCGACCAATACGGGTATACACCCGCGCAGATCCTGCCCCACGACTCGTACCTGATTAACCTCGGGCATCCCGAACGGGAGGCTCTGGAGAAGTCGCGCGCAGCCTTCCTCGACGAGATGCAGCGCTGCGAAGCGCTGGGGCTCGACCGGCTGAACTTCCACCCCGGCAGCCACCTGCAAAAGATTTCGCCCGAACGGTCGCTCGACCTGATCGCCGAGTCGATCAATATCGCGCTGGACAAGACCCGCGGCGTGACGGCCGTGATCGAAAACACGGCCGGACAGGGTTCGAACCTCGGGTTTGCCTTCGAACACCTGGCCTACCTGATCGAGCGGGTCGAAGACAAATCGCGCGTGGGGGTCTGCATCGACACCTGCCATGCCTTTGCCGCCGGATACGACCTGCGGACGGCGGAGGCCTGCGACAAAACCTTTGCGGAGCTGGAACGCGTGGTCGGGTTCGAATACCTGAAAGGCATGCACCTGAACGACGCCATGAAAATCCTGGGCAGCCATGTCGACCGCCACACGCCGCTGGGCGAGGGGATGATCGGCATGGAATGTTTCCGCTATATCATGCAGGACGCGCGTTTCGACGGCATTCCGCTGATCCTTGAAACCCCCGACGAGCAGCGCTGGCCGGAGGAGATCGCCCTGCTCAAGTCATTGGCCGAAGAATAGGAAACCATTGACTCCGCAGCCGGAGCAGGCACGGCGATGCGGAAAATTACGGCCGGCATGCGCCGTCGTCGGAAAATAGTTGCCGCATATGTTTAATTGCGGGTAATCGCGGCCGGGAGATTCCGGCGTAATACGAAAAAAGAGGGTTTCCGACCCTCTTTTTCGTTTGGCCGCCCGGCCTATCCCAATTCGTCGAGGCATTTGAGGATCAGTGCCGCGCTTCCGCGGATCTCCTCCTCCGAGATCGTCAGCGGCGGCGAGATGCGGAACGCCGTGTCACAGAACAGAAACCAGTCGCTCAGGATCCCCGCCTGCTTGAACAGTTCCATGATGCGGTAGAGTTTCTGCGGTTCGCCCAATTCGACCGCCAGCAACAGTCCGCTGCGGCGGATTTCACGCACGGCGGGATGGTTGCCGAGCAGTTGTGCGTAGAGTGTGCCCTTCGCCTCGACCCCTTCGACGACCTTGTTGTCGAGCAGGTAATTCAATGCCGCGAGCCCGGCTGCGCAGCATACCGGATGTCCGCCGAAGGTGGTGATATGCCCCAGCACGGGGTTTTCCTGCAGGGTCTGCATAATCTCCGGCCTCGAGGCGAACGCTCCCAGCGGCATGCCGCCCCCGAATGCCTTGGCCAGGCACACGATGTCGGGCGTAACACCGTATTTGAGCATGGCGAACAGCGCTCCCGTGCGCCCCATGCCGGTCTGTATCTCATCGAATACGAGCAGCGCCCCGACTTCGTCGCAACGGCGCCGCAGCGCCTCCAGATAGCCCGGGACAGGCGGGCGGACGCCCGCTTCGCCCTGCACGGGTTCTGCAAGGACGCATGCCGTGCGGCGCGTGATGCGCTCTAACTCCCCGAAATCGTTGAATTCGATTGCCTGCACGTCGGGCAGCAGGGGCCGGAAAGCTCCTTTCCACTCCTCGCCTTCGGGAGCCCCCATCATGCTCATCGACCCGTGGGTCGACCCGTGGTAGGCACGCCGCATGGAGACCAGCTCCGTGCGTCCGGTATAGCGTTTGGCCAGCTTGAGCGCCCCTTCGACCGCTTCGCTGCCCGAATTGACGAAGTAGACCGATTGCAGTCGGGGCGGCAGCAGTTCGGCGATGCGGGCGGCATAGCGAACCTGAGGCGACTGGATCACCTCGCCGTAGACCATTAGATGCAGGTAGTCGCGCGCCTGCGAGCAGACCGCTTCGACGACCGTCGGGTTGTTGTGGCCGACGTTGCTGACCGAGACGCCCGAGATCAGGTCGATCCACTTTTTGCCGTTCGGGCCGAGCAGCCACACGCCTTCGGCGCGCTCGACCTCGAGGCCCATCGGGAAATCGGAAGTCTGTCCGACGTGTTCGAAAAAGAGTTGTCTGAGGTTCGGTTTCATCGTATCGGGAGGTTGTATCGACGTGTCGTGTCGGGGTGTCGTAATCGGTTGTCGTGCTTTTTTGCGTTGCCCTGGGGCGTGCGGAGCGGGCGCATCCCGGGGCGTGTTCGGGCTGCCGGTGTGCCCGGCGACGGAGCTTTCGGGGGCCGGAGAGGCCGCAAGAACAAACGTGTTCGGAATGTACGGGGGGTATGTCCTGGGGTGTCCGGCACCGCGGTTATCGTCCGCGTGCGGTGTTGAGCCGGGCGAGCGTTTCGGTCAGCGCGACGGTCAGGTCCACCTGCTGCCGGTTCGCCTCGGCGAGCAGTTCCCAGAAACGGCGGCCCAGTACTGCGGCGGCCTGTGGGTCGGGGGGGGCGATCCGTGCCGGTGCAGCAGCCGTAACCGGCTCGGGTGCCTGCGTCGCGGCGGGGGATGTGCCCGGGCTGGCAGGGGTTGCCGCAGTTGCCCGTACCGGGGAGCCGTCCCCTTCGTTGCCGCAGGTGCAGCGTTCGACGGGATGCTTCGCATTCCACACCTCTACCAGTTGTTGTGCCTCTTCGATCGTCATCGCTGTTCGGTTAAGTCAGTTTTGTGCCCGCCGCTTGCGGCGTGCGGTTTTCGTGCGGGTGCCGTCCGTTGGCCTTCCGGTGCGGCTGGGCGGTGCGGTGCGGTGCCCTGTCGCGGGTTATTCCCGGTTCTGCGAATCGATCCAGATCGT
>ERZ825137.6101-NODE-6101-length-10745-cov-5.133676_pt1 | contig 10745 bp, 6 predicted proteins | sample MGYA00519873_ERZ825137 | MGnify/ENA primary metagenome ERZ825137 (study PRJEB31778, sample SAMEA3449190) | human gut metagenome | biome: human gut; feature: human-associated habitat; material: faeces | place: United Kingdom | collected 2010/2012 ... | reverse complement strand
TACTATGAGAACGACAAGCTGCGCCGCTACGGCTTCCACGGCACCTCCCACCGCTTCGTCTCCAAGCGCTGCATCGAGCTGATGGGCGGCGTGGAGAACGCGCACCGCGTCATCGTCTGCCACCTCGGCAACGGCTCCTCCCTCTCCGCCGTTGCAGACGGCAAGTGCCAGGATACATCCATGGGCCTGTCCCCGCTGGCCGGCGTTCCCATGGGCACCCGCGCAGGCGATATCGACACCTGCGTCGCGCAGTTCATCATGGACAAGTACAACATGACGGCCGACGAGTGCCTGACCATGCTGAACAAGAAGTCCGGCGTGCTGGCCCTGTCCAACGGTGTGTCCTCCGACTTCCGTGACCTCGAGGCCGGCGCCAACAAGGGCGACGAGGCCTGCCAGCTCGCGCTGGACAAGTTCTGCTACGAGGTCCGCAAGTATATCGGCGCCTACGCCGCCGCGCTCGGCGGTCTGGACTGCCTGGTCTTCACGGCCGGCGTCGGCGAGAACGGCTGCACGAACCGCGCCGCCATCTGCGAGGGTCTGGAATTCCTCGGCGTCAAGCTCGACCCGGAGCGCAACAAGGTGCGCGGCGAGGAAGCCCTCATCTCCGCGGACGATTCCCGCGTGAAGGTCTGGGTCATCCCCACGAACGAAGAGCTCATGATCGCGCAGGACACTGCAGCGCTCTGCGGCAAGTAAGAAAAAATTTCTGCCCCGGCCAAACGCCGGGGCAGTTTTCGACAATTGGAAAGGAGAACGGATATGACGGTAACGGAACGCCTTCTGCACTATGTTTCCTTCGACACGCAGTCGGATGAGAGCTCGGAGACCTGCCCCTCGACCGCGAAGCAGAAGCTGCTCGGCGAAGCGCTCGTGGAGGAGATGCGCGCGCTCGGTATTGCGGACGCCCGCATCGACGCGGACGGCTATGTCTACGGCTCCGTGCCCGGAACGCCCGGTGCGCCCGCCATCGGCCTCATTGCCCATATGGACACCTCGCCGGACTGCTCCGGCAAGGGCATCAAGCCGCGCATCGTGGAATACACCGGCGGCGATATCGCCCTGAACGACACGACGCTGCTCAGCCCCGCGGATTTCCCGATCCTGAACCGCAGCGTCGGCAAGCACCTGATCGTCACGGACGGCACGACGCTGCTCGGCGCGGACGACAAGGCGGGCATCGCGGAAATTCTGACCGCCGTGGAGGAGCTGCTGGCCGAGGGCGGCGCGCACGCGTCCCTGCGCATCGGCTTCACGCCGGATGAGGAGATCGGCCGCGGCGCGGACCGCTTCGATCTGGCGCATTTCGGCGCGGACTACGCCTACACCGTCGACGGCGGCACGCTCGGTGAGCTGGAATATGAGAATTTCAACGCCGCCTCCGCCGTTGTGACCGTCCACGGGCGCAACGTCCACCCCGGCTCGGCCAAGCGCTGCATGATCAACGCGCAGCTCATCGCCATGGAGTTCCACGGCATGCTGCCGGTGCACGACCGCCCGGAGGCCACGGAGGGCTACGAGGGCTTCAGCCACCTGTGCGCCATGCAGGGCGAGGTGGAGCTGGCGACGCTCGAATACATCATCCGCGACCACGACCGCGCGTCGTTCGAGGCGCGCAAGGCGCTGTTCGAGTCGGCGGCGGCCTTCCTGAACGCGAAATACGGCGCGGGAACGGTCGAAGTCGCCCTGCGCGACAGCTACTACAACATGCGCGAGAAGATCGAGCCGCACATGGCCATCGTCGAGGCGGCGCAGCAGGCCATGCACGATGCGGGCGTCACGCCGCGCGTCGTGCCCATCCGCGGCGGCACGGACGGCGCGCGCCTGTCCTATGAGGGACTCCCCTGCCCGAACCTGTTCACGGGCGGCGAGAATTACCACGGCCGGTTCGAGTACGTCCCGGTCGAGGACATGGAGGCCGCCGTGCGCACGCTCAAGTGCATCCTGCGCAACGCAGCAAAATGATCCACAAACGGGGCCGCTGGAGGCGCACTCCGTAAGGAGGTGCGCCTCAGTTATATTCGCCTGACGGCGAGTGAAATTGTCCTACGGACAGTGATAGGATGCTTCGCATCGTGATATTGCCTGCGGCAGTTTCACCGGCGAATATAATATCACAAAAGCCGCGAGGCTTTTATATCACTTTCCGAAAGGAAAATATCACTCCGGGCAAAGCCCGGAATATCACTTTTGTCCATAGGACAGTGACCGCCATGCAGGCTGACAATATGCGCCGTCAAGGCCTCCAGGTTTGTCATTGCGAGGAGGCGCAGCCGACGTGGCAATCTCGGGGAGGCACTGCCGATTTGTACAGGCCACCGTGAAAACGGTATGCACCAATTGCGTCTGTAGCGGCGGTCAGTGACCGCCTTTGGCAGCTGCAAATCTGGAGGTATTTCCGGCGAATGTGTAAGGCTCCCAAGCTTGTCATTGCGAGGGCGCTTCGCGCCCGTGGCAATCTCGCAGTACCCGGTTGGATAGTGGGGCAGCTATCGGCGAAAACGCAACTGCCTTCCCGAGATTGCCACGGCCCCGTTGGGGCCTCGCAATGACAATTCGGGGGACTGTTTCCGTTTTAACGCCGCCCTGTTCGGCTCGGCAGTGCAGCGCCGGGCCCGGCTGTCCCTTCCCCTGCAGCGCTCTGTCGATGCCCTGTGCAGCGTCCCAATTTTTGCACCTTCTCCTTCAAAATCTTCCCGCCCCTGTCCCCTGATCTTGCACATTGTGCCGCCCATCCGTCATCCGGCGGTCGGACATCGAAATTCGTGCAAATCCGCGAAAAAAAGGAAAAATTTTACGCAAATTTTTGTTGACAAGAACCGGATATGGTGATATAATCCGAACCGATAAAAACATATCGATTGTTTTTATACGATACCGTGAACCACTCCAACGGGCAGCGGTATGACAAAACTCATCCCGCCGGTGCCATTCCGACGGCCCCGAGCAAATTTTTTGGAAGGAGAACATCCATCATGAGTTTTAAGTCTGACATCGAAATCGCACAGGAAACCACCATGCAGCCCATCACCGAGGTCGCCAAGACCGCGGGAATCGACGAGAAGTATCTGGAGCAGTACGGCAAGTACAAGGCCAAGGTCGACTACAGCATCCTGAAGGAAGAGACCCACACCCAGGGCAAGCTCGTCCTCGTCACCGCCATCAACCCCACCCCCGCAGGCGAAGGCAAGACCACCACGACGGTCGGCCTGGCCGACGGTATGCGCAAGCTCGGCAAGAACGTCCTTGTCGCTCTGCGTGAGCCGTCCCTCGGCCCGGTGTTCGGCGTCAAGGGCGGCGCGGCCGGCGGCGGCTATGCGCAGGTCGTCCCGATGGAGGATATCAACCTCCACTTCACCGGCGACTTCCACGCCATCGGCGCTGCCAACAACCTGCTGGCTGCGATGCTCGATAACCATATCTATCAGGGCAATGCTCTGGGCATTGACCCCCGTCAGATCACCTGGCGCCGCTGCGTCGATATGAACGACCGTCAGCTCCGCTTCGTCGTCGACGGCCTCGGCGGCCGCGTCAACGGCACCCCGCGTGAGGATGGCTACGACATCACCGTCGCCTCCGAGATCATGGCAGTTCTCTGCCTGGCCTCCGACATCACGGACCTGAAGGCCCGCCTGTCTCGCCTGGTCGTCGGCTATACTTACGACGAGAAGCCCGTCACCGCCGGTGACCTGAACGCCCAGGGCGCCATGACCGCCCTGCTGAAGGATGCTCTGAAGCCGAACCTCGTGCAGACGCTCGAGCACACTCCGGCCTTCGTCCACGGCGGCCCGTTCGCCAACATCGCCCATGGCTGCAACTCCGTCACCGCGACGAAGATCGCCATGCACCTGTCCGACTACACCATCACCGAGGCCGGCTTCGGCGCTGACCTGGGTGCTGAGAAGTTCCTCGACATCAAGTGCCGCATGGCCGGCCTGAAGCCGAGCTGCGTCGTCCTCGTTGCCACCGTCCGTGCCCTGAAGTACAACGGCGGCGTGCCGAAGGCCGAGACCGGCGTCGAGAACCTCGAGGCTCTGGAGAAGGGCCTGCCCAACCTGCTGCAGCATGTCGGGAACATCACCAAGGTCTACAAGCTGCCGTGCGTTGTGGCCATCAACCGCTTCCCGCAGGACACCGAGGCCGAGCTGAAGCTCGTCGAGGATAAGTGCCGCGAGCTGGGCGTCAACGTTGCTCTGTCCGAGGTTTGGGGCAAGGGCGGCGAAGGCGGCATCGCGCTGGCCAACGAGGTCATCCGTCTGTGCGACCAGCCGAACGACTTCACCTTCTCCTATGAGCTCGACAAGCCCATCAAGGAAAAGATCCGCGACATCGTCACGAAGATCTACCATGGCGACGACGTGGCCTTCACGCCGAACGCCGAGAAGCAGATCAAGGCTCTGACCGAGCTGGGCTACGACAAGATGCCCATCTGCATGGCCAAGACGCAGTATTCCTTCTCCGACGATCCCACGAAGCTGGGCGCGCCGAAGGGCTTCACCGTCACCGTGCGCAATGTCAAGGTCTCCGCGGGCGCAGGCTTCCTCGTTGCCCTCACTGGTGAGATCATGACCATGCCCGGCCTGCCGAAGGTCCCCGCTGCCGAGCGCATCGACGTGGACGAGAACGGCAAGATCTCCGGCCTGTTCTAATTAAGACAACTCACGAAAAATGCCATAAACTCCGGCGGAATCCCCGCCGGAGTTTTTCGGATTCCCTGCCCACGGCGCAATGCTGACGATTCGTATCGGCTGCCGATAAAACGGTACGCACCGATTGCGTCTGTAGCGGCGGTCACTGACCGCCTTGTACAGGGCCATTTAACCGCGCGAGGGCGCTGGTGCACTGCAGTACTACCCTGACGTGTCATTGCGAGGAGGCCGCAGGCCGACGTGGCAATCTCGCAGTACCCGGCTGGATTACGGGAAAGCCATCGGCGAAATTGCGACTGCCTGCACGAGATTGCCACGGGCGCAAAGCGCCCTCGCAATGACAAATCTGGGAGCATTGCGCGGTCGACGATGGTGCTATCAGACGTGCAGCTGTCAATGGCGCTCACTGAGCGCCGCTACATACTCCATCGGCGGCTTTCCGCACAATATGCCGCAGCATGCCCCAGCGGCGGCCGGTTCAACCCCCTCACAAATTCAAAGGAGAATATTCTTATGGATATGACGACAAAATCCTGCCGTGAATTTGTCACGGTCCTTGCTTCCAACGAGCCCGCTCCCGGCGGCGGCGGCGCGGCGGCCCTTGTCGCGGCGCTCGGCACCGCGCTGGGCAACATGGTCGGCTCCCTGACCGTCGGCAAGAAGAAGTATGCCGATGTCGAGGCCGAGATCCTCGCCCTGAAGGGCAAGTGTGACCTGCTGCAGAACGAGCTGCTCGATCAGGTCCCCGCCGATGCCGAGGGCTTCGTCCCGCTGGCCAAGGCCTATGGCATCCCGAAGGACGATCCCAACCGCGCCGCGGTGCTCGAGGACGCCACCGTCACCGCCTGCAGGGTCCCGATGCACATCATGGAGCTGTGCTGTGAGTCCATGGATGCCATCGCTGTCTTTGCTGCGAAGGGCAGCCGCCTCGCCGTGTCCGACGCGGGCTGCGGCGCCGTCATTGTCAAGGCCGCCCTGCAGGCCGCGTCCCTGAACGTCTTCATCAATACCAAGACGCTCCAGAACCGCGAAAAGGCCGAGGAAATGAACGCCTATTGCCTGAAGATGCTCGATACCTGCGGCAAAAAGGCCGACGAGATCTTCGAGACCGTCAAGAACGGCTTCTTCAAGTAATATAACATAATGCAGCCTCCGTAGGGGCGGGGACAGCCGGGCCCGGCGGTAAACCGCCGACTCGTACAGGGCATCGTTAAAATAGCAACTGCCCTTGTAGGGGCGGGGCATGCCCCGCCCGGCGCTGCACGAACGATTCGTACCGGGTATCGTTAAAACGGCAACTGCCCCCGACTTGTCATTGCGAGGAGCGAAGCGACGTGGCAATCTCGCAGTACCCGACCAGATCACAGGAAAGCCGTCGGCGAAATCGTAACTGCCTTCCCGAGATTGCCACGTCGGCCTGTGGCCTCCTCGCAATGACACATCAGGAGGCACGGCGCTGACAGCGGTGCATCCTATCGATTTGGCTGTCCTTTTGCCGCTTCGCGGACGGGCGGGGCATGCCCCGCCCCTACAAACGCACCAATGCCGCCCTATTCCCGATTCCCAACTATATAAATAAGGCAGCGCCGCACAATGCAATGATGCGGTGCTGCCATAAATAAAAGGAGCGATCATCCATGTCTGAATTCTGCACCGAGCTGATGCACTGGCTGGACGGCGGGCGTTCGCCGTGGCATACCGTCGCCATGGCGGAGCAGGCCCTCACCGCGCAGGGCTTCACCCCGCTGGAGCTGGGCGCGCCGTTTGCCGTGAAGCGCGGCGGCCGCTACTTTGTGAGCAGCGGCACGTTCCTCGCCGCCATCACCGTCGGCGCGCGCGATGTGTTCCGCATCGCCGCCTCGCATACGGACTGGCCCTGCATGCGCATCAAGCCGCAGCCGGAGCTCGTTTCCGGCGGCTGCTGCCGCCTGAGCGTTGAGCCCTACGGCGGCGCGATCCTGAACACCTGGCTCGACCGCCCGCTCGGCCTTGCCGGTGTGGCTCTCGTCCGGACGGACGACCCCATGCGCCCGGCGCGCCGCCTTGTCGCATGGGACGAGCCGCTGGCCATCATCCCGAACGTCGCCATCCACCTCAACCGCGAGGTGAACAAGGGCGTTCCCACGAAGCCGAACGTCGACATGCTGCCGCTGTGCCGCACGGTGCAGGACGCATGGGAGAAAAAGGGCTATCTCGTGGGCAAGCTGGCCGAGCGCCTCGGTGCAGCGGCGGAGGACATTCTGTCCTTTGAGCTGTGCGCCTACTGCCACGAGCCTGCGCAGCTCGTCGGCTTTGAGCAGGACCTGCTCTCCTCGGCCCGGCTGGACAACCTGACATCCGTCCACGCCTGCCTGCGCGGCCTGCTGGACGCGGACGGCGACACGATCAACCTCGCCGTGCTCTATGACAACGAGGAGATCGGCAGCAACACCCGCCGCGGCGCGGACAGCAGCACACTGACGGTCATTCTCGAAAAGCTGGCCGGCGCCCTCGGCCTGAGCCGCGCGCAGTATCTCGACGCCTGCGTGAACGGCATGCTGCTCTCGTGCGACGCCGCGCACGCCGTGCACCCGAACCACCCGGAGCTGGCCGACGTGACGTGCGGCGCGCTGCTCGGACGCGGCGTGGCCCTGAAGCGCAGCCCGCGCTATTCCTCGGACGCCGACACCTGCGCCATGATCTCCGGCCTGTGCGGTGCGGCAAACATCCCGCTGCAGACCTACATGAACCGCGCCGATCTGCCCGGCGGCAGCACGGTCGGCTCCATGGCCTCGTCGCTGCTGGCCATGCCCGCAGCCGATATCGGCGTGCCGCTCCTCGCGATGCATTCCGCCCGCGAGCTGATGGCCGCCGCCGATCAGGATGCGTTCGTCCGCCTGTGCACGGCGTTCTATTCCGCAAAATAAATGGCAGCACCGCCCGATGGGATGACCCCCACCGGGCGGTGTTTTTCAGGTATGGGATTGTAGGGGGGACGATATGCAGAAAGTGGAAAACGGAAAGCACCGGCTTTCAGATTTGTCATTGCGAGGAGCGAAGCGACGTGGCAATCTCGCAGAACCCGACCGGACAACAGGGAAGTCATCGGCGAAATCGCAACTGCCTTCCCGAGATTGCCACGGCCCCGTTGGGGCCTCGCAATGACAAACTTGGGAGCCTTGCGCCGCAGAATGTGTGCCGCAAAGATTGCCAGACTGCATGGCGCTCACTGAGCGCCGCTACATTTTTCTCTCGCGCAGCGGCCTTGTGCAACGAGCGCCGCTACAGACGCAATTGGTTTTTACGTTTTTATCGGTGGCCTGTGCGAATCGACAGTGCAGCGCCGGGAGGGACATGTCCCTCCCCTACAACGCCCGGCTGGCGGCCGTGCCGAAAAATTCCCCGGAGCATGTGCTCCGGGGAACGGTTCCTTTTAGTCGCGGACCTTCGTGTCGATCTCCGCACGGCACTTCGTGCGGAAATCGTCTACGCTCATGGCGCCGAGATCCACACCGGCACGCGTGCGGACGGACACGGTCTGGTTCTCCATGTCGCGGTCGCCGACGACGAGCATATACGGGATCTTCTGCATCTGGGCCTCGCGGATCTTGTAGCCGAGCTTCTCGCTGCGGTAGTCGGACTCGGCACGGATGCCCGCGTCGCGCAGACGGTCGACGATCTCCTGCGCATAGTCGTGCGCGCGGTCGGTGATCGGCAGAACGCGGACCTGCGTCGGCATCATCCACAGCGGCAGCGCGCCTGCGTACTTCTCGATGAGGTAGGCCAGCGTGCGCTCGTAGCAGCCGAGGCTCGTGCGGTGAATGATATAGGGACGGACCTTTTGGCCGTTCTGGTCGGTGTATTCCATGCCGAAGCGCTCGGCCAGCAGCATGTCGATCTGGATGGTGACGAGGGTGTCCTCCTTGCCGAAGACGTTCTTATACTGGATGTCGAGCTTCGGACCGTAGAACGCGGCTTCGTCGATGCCAACGGTGTACTTCACGTCGAGGTCGTCGAGGATGCGCCCCATGATCTCCTGCGCCTCGTTCCACTGCTCGGCCGTGCCCTCATATTTATTGTTGGGGTTCGCGGGATCCCACTGCGAGAAGCGGAACGTGCAGTCCTCGAGCAGGCCGACGGTACCGAGGCAGTACTTGGCAAGATCGAGGCAGCGCTTGAACTCCTCCTCCAGCTGATCCGGGCGCAGCACGATGTGGCCCTCGGAGATCGTGAACTGGCGCACGCGGATGAGGCCGTGCATTTCGCCGGAGTCCTCGTTGCGGAACAGCGTGGACGTCTCGCCGAGGCGCATCGGCAGGTCGCGGTAGGAGCGGGCGCGGTTCAGGTAGACCTGATACTGGAACGGGCAGGTCATCGGGCGCAGGGCGAAGCACTCCTTCGTCTCGTCATACGGGTCGCCGAGGATGAACATGCCGTCGAGATAGTGATCCCAGTGGCCGGAGATCTTGTAAAGGTCGCGCTTGGCCATGAGCGGGGTCTTGGTAAGAAGATAGCCGCGCTTCTGCTCGGTATCCTCGACCCAGCGCTGGAGCACCTGCACGACGCGCGCGCCCTTGGGCAGCAGCACCGGAAGACCCTGACCGATGCAGTCGACGGTGGTGAAATATTCGAGCTCGCGGCCGAGTTTGTTGTGGTCGCGCTTGACGGCCTCCTCGCGCTCTTTGAGGTAGGCATCCAGCTCTTCCTTCTTCGGGAAAGCGACGCCGTAGATGCGCTGGAGCACCTCGCGGTTCGAGTCGCCGCGCCAGTAGGCGGCGTTGCAGGCGGTCAGCTTGATGCCGTTGCCCTTGATGCGGCCGGTGGAGTCGAGGTGCGGACCGGCGCAGAGGTCGGTGAACTCGCCCTGCTTGTAGAAGCTGATGACGGCATCCTCAGGCAGGTCGTTGATGAGCTCGACCTTGAACGGCTCTTCCTTTTCTTCCATAAACTTGATGGCCTCGGCGCGCGGGAGCTCAAAGCGCTCGAGCTTGAGCTTTTCCTTGCAGATCTTGCGCATCTCGGCTTCGATCTCGGCGAGATTCTCCGGCGTGAAGGAGAACGGGGCGAGCATATCGTAGTAGAAACCGTTGTCGATGCTCGGGCCGATGGCGAGCTTCACCTCGGGCCAGAGGCGCTTGACGGCCTGCGCCAGCACATGGGAGCAGGTGTGCCAATAGGTCTTGCGGTACTCGGGATTTTCAAAGCTGTACTGGTTTTCTTCGTTGATCTTGACTTCTTCGGACATTTCAGTTACCTCCATTTGACTCTGAGGGTGCAAAAATGCTTCACCCCCGACGGTATCAGGGGTGAAGCATTGCTATACTCCACGGTTCCACCCTGCTTGCGCGTTTGCGCCGCTTGTGTCCGCTGTAACGGGCGAACCCGTCCCGCTCGTCGCGGGCTGCTCGGGAGTGGTACGACCGCCGCCCACGCAGGACGCTTGCACCGAAATGCGTCCCTCTCTGTGCGGTGCTCTGCGGTTTCTTCTCCGTCGATGCCGGTTTGATGGATAGCAGTATACGCCGTCGCCGCGGATTTGTCAAGGGGCAGGCTCAGAACTCGGGCGGCTGATTTTTGCGTGGCTTGTCGTCGTCCCTGCCGCCGAAAAGGCCGGAGAAAAATCCGCCGCGCGGCGTACTCTCCTGCTCACGCTCCGTCTCCTTCGCGCGGCGGCGCTGCTCCGCCGCCTTCCATTCGGCGCGGGAGTCCAGCACCTCGCGCGCCGCGTCCCGCAGCAGCGCGGGCGCATCCGGCGATTCCAGCAGCGCGCTGAGCTCCTCGTCGGTCCTGCCGCCGCACTCGGCGCGGTAGCGGTCCTTCCGGTCCTTCTCCCACATAAAGAACGCGATCCGTCCGCACCACGGGCAGACCCACAGCTCCACGTCCATATAATCCTTCAGGAGACTTTCGCCGTGCAGCTCCAGCACCTGGTAACCGCCGCTTTCCAGCTCGTGTCCGCAAACGCACTTCTTTTCGCTCATGGTGTTCCTCCCCTTTCCGGTGTTGAGAAAAAGAGCCGGTCGAAACCGGCTCTTTTTCTGTTATATTTTGTCGAAAAATTACTTGCTGTAATCATAGAAGCCCTTGCCGGACTTCTTGCCGAGCTGGCCGCCGCGG
>ERZ825137.6100-NODE-6100-length-10745-cov-6.486623_pt1 | contig 10745 bp, 8 predicted proteins | sample MGYA00519873_ERZ825137 | MGnify/ENA primary metagenome ERZ825137 (study PRJEB31778, sample SAMEA3449190) | human gut metagenome | biome: human gut; feature: human-associated habitat; material: faeces | place: United Kingdom | collected 2010/2012 ... | reverse complement strand
GCAGAGTGCCGTGTCCTTCTTCTTTCACCAAACAACTTGCTGAAACCATCTGATGGTGGTCCGGTAGCCGTTCCTTCACAGGATATGGTACTTGGTATTTACTATCTGACTCAGCTTCGTCCTGGTGCAAAGGGAGAGGGCATGTTCTTTAAGAGCGTGAACGAGGCTATTCTTGCATACGAGAATGGATATATCACACTTCACTCACAGATTAAAGTACGTGTGACAAAGACTCTTGCAAATGGAGAAGAGAAGACAGGAACTATCGATGCAACACTTGGTCGTCTTCTGTTTAATGAGATCATTCCACAGGATCTTGGTTTTGTAGACCGTGAGGTTGAGGGAAATGAACTTAAGATGGAAATTGACTTCCATGTTGGTAAGAAACAGCTGAAGCAGATCCTTGAGAAAGTTATCAACACTCATGGAGCTACACAGACAGCAGAAGTTCTTGATGATGTTAAGGCAATCGGATACAAGTTCTCTACAAGAGCAGCTATGACAGTATCCATTTCCGATATGACTGTACCACCGCAGAAACCGCAGATGATGCAGGAAGCACAGGATACAGTAGACAAGATCACAAAGAACTATAAACGTGGTCTTATCACAGAGGAAGAGCGTTACAAAGAAGTTGTTGAGACATGGAAAGCAACTGATGATAAACTGACAGAGGCACTGCTGACAGGTCTTGATAAATACAATAACATCTTCATGATGGCAGATTCCGGAGCCCGTGGATCTGACAAGCAGATCAAACAGCTTGCAGGTATGCGTGGACTTATGGCTGATACAACAGGTCGTACGATCGAGTTGCCTATCAAGTCAAACTTCCGTGAAGGTCTTGACGTACTGGAATACTTCATGTCTGCACATGGAGCACGTAAAGGTATGTCCGATACAGCTCTTCGTACAGCCGATTCAGGTTACCTGACAAGACGTATGGTTGACGTTTCTCAGGATCTGATCGTACGTGAGACAGACTGCTGTGAAAACAGAGATGAGATCTCAGGTATGTATGTAGAATCTTTTGTAGATGGTAAAGAAGAGATCGAAGGACTTCAGGAGCGTATCACAGGTCGTTTCTCCTGTGAGACAATTAAGAATAAAGATGGCGAAGTTATTGTAAAAGCCAACCATATGATCACACCGAAACGTGCTGCCCGCATCATGAAAGAAGGCGTGGACAACCAGACAGGCGGATCTATCGAGAAAGTTAAGATCCGTACAATCCTTACATGTAAATGTAAAGTTGGTATCTGTGCGAAATGTTACGGTGCGAACCTTGCAACCGGCGAGCCGGTACAGGTTGGTGAATCTGTCGGTATCATCGCTGCTCAGTCTATCGGTGAGCCAGGTACACAGCTTACCATGCGTACTTTCCACAGTGGTGGTGTTGCCGGTGGAGATATCACACAGGGTCTTCCTCGTGTCGAGGAGCTTTTTGAGGCAAGAAAGCCGAAAGGTCTTGCCATCATCACAGAGATTCCTGGTGTTGCTGTTATCAATGACACTAAGAAGAAACGTGAAGTTATCGTTACAGATCAGGAAACAGGTGAATCCAAGACTTACCTTATTCCATACGGATCCCGTATCAAGATCACAGACGGACAGATCCTTGAAGCAGGTGATGAACTTACAGAAGGTAGCGTAAATCCGCATGATATCCTGAGAATTAAGGGTGTACGTGCAGTTCAGGATTATATGATCCGTGAAGTACAGCGTGTATATCGTCTCCAGGGTGTTGAGATCAGCGATAAGCATATCGAAGTTATCGTTCGTCAGATGTTGAAGAAAATCCGTATCGAAGATAACGGAGATACAGAATTCCTTCCTGGAACACTGGTTGACTTCCTTGAATACGAGGACGTTAACGAGCAGATGGAAAAAGAAGGCAAACAGCCTGCAGATGGAAAACAGGTTATGCTTGGTATTACCAAGGCATCTCTTGCTACAAACTCCTTCCTGTCAGCCGCTTCCTTCCAGGAAACAACTAAAGTTCTGACTGAAGCCGCTATCAAGGGTAAAGTTGACCCGCTGATCGGTCTGAAAGAGAATGTAATCATCGGTAAACTGATTCCTGCAGGTACCGGTATGAAACGCTACAGAGATGTAAGACTCAACAGCACAATGCCTGAACCGGAAGTAAAGGTTGAAGATATAGCCGAAGAACTTACGGAAGATGAAGAAATCAAAGATGATGAGATGGTCACAATGGATGAAGAACTTCCGGAAGACGAAGAATTCGATGTTGAAGAATCTGATGAAGAAGAGGCTGCTGAAGACGAAGCTGATGATCAGGCTTCAGACGATGCAGAAGACAACGAATGATCCAACGGAGTAGATAACTTATCCGGACTGATTTGATATGAATTCACAAGAGAACTATCTGTGCCGACAGATTTTGCCGGCGAGGTAGTTCTCTTTTATTTTCCGGAACATTCCATTGCCGAAAAAAGAGAAAAATACAAAGAAACTGCTTTTTGTGTTATAATACCAGTACATTATGAGCAGGTAATGAACTGTGAAGTATTTTTACAGTTATGATAAATATACATTTTTGTTTCCGGTAACAGCTTGTAAAAAGCATTGACCGGGACAGGGAAGGAAATAGAAATTGAACAGAAATGGAGGTGCAATATGGATAAAGAACTTCCGGTTTCAGCATGGCCGGAATGGAAAATCATAGAGAAAATCGGCGAAGGCTCTTTTGGAAAGGTGTATAAGGCACAGAGAACAGAACGTGGAAAATCTTTCTATTCTGCTATCAAGATCATCAATATACCCGGAAGCCAGAGCGAGTTGAACAGCGTACGTTCTGAAACAGGGGATGAGCAGTCCACAAGACAGTATTTTCAGAATCTGGTTGAGGAATGTATTCAGGAAATCAGTACCATGGAATACTTTCGAGGAAACTCTTACATTGTCTCTGTAGAAGATTTTAAGGTTATGGAATATCTGGATGTCATTGGATGGGAGATTTCCATAAGGATGGAATATCTGACAAGTTTTATGGATTACTGTGCGGAAAAACAGCTTACTGAGAAAGAGGTAATAAAGCTGGGAATGGATTTGAGTAAGGCACTGGAATATTGCCGGAAACTTAAGATCATTCACAGGGACATCAAGCCGGAGAATATTTTTGTATCCAGATTTGGCGATTTTAAGCTTGGAGATTTCGGAATTGCACGTGAACTTGAACGAACCATGAGCGGGTTTTCCAAGAAAGGTACTTACTCTTATATGGCGCCTGAGATGTATAAAGGTGAGAAATATGACAGCAGGGTAGATATTTATTCTCTTGGGATTGTGCTGTACAGGCTGATGAATCATAACAGACTGCCATTTATGAGTCTGGAAAAACAGTTTATCACTTACAGGGATAAGGAAAATGCATTAAATAAGCGTGTTGCAGGAGAGCAGATGAGTGCACCTGTGGATGCAGGAACACAGTTTGCCCGTATTATACTGAGAGCCTGTGCTTATGATCCCGCACAGAGATATCAGACACCGGAGGAGCTTTATAGTGCGCTGGATGATCTGAAAAATGGAAGATCTGGCAGAATCCGGCAGTTACAAAACGGTGTTCAGAAAGCAGGAACGGATAAAACAGAATCATATAGTGCAATTGCACAGAACGGCAGAGCAGCACAGAATGTTACATCAGATGCCGAAAATGTACGAAAAAGTACAGTGCAGAATACGTCAGTACAGAATACCCGGGGAAATAAAAAAACATCAGATTTTCAGAATGCTGCAAAAAGAAAACGTGCTGTAAACAATGTTTCGGAGAGTAGCTTTACAGATAAAGAAACAATGTCAGTTGTAGCAGAACAGAAAATACAGCCACAGGAAACGCCATCAGAAACAGTTGCGATAAGATCTGCGCGTGCTGTGGAAGCCAGAAAGCGAAGACGCAGGAAGAAACAGTTGCTGCGCAGGGCATTGCTTGCAATTGTGGCAGGTACAGCGATACTTATGATGGCCGCAGTCTATTACAGAGTAAGTACAGATCATGCTCAGGAAGGACAGGAGGATAATCCGATCGCAATTCTGGATGATGAGAAATACAGCTCCACAAAATCCGGATCCAAAGATTTCTCCAAAGCTCTGGATACGATCAAGGAGCAGGCAACAACTATCACAGATAATCTGAACAGTTATGACTGGGTTGGAACAGAAGGAACTGTTCTGCGATATCTGAGAAGGGTAAAGACCACTCAGCAGGCAGATGGAAATCTGGATATTGAGAGTGAATGCATGAAAGCTCTGGTCTATCCGGCAGAATCCGGAGATGGAGTTTATGAAGAATATTTCTACTGGGGAGAGAAGTTATTCTTTGCATATATCTGGTATGATGAAACTTCAGAATATTATTACTATAACGACGGCGAACTGATAAGATGGATCGATTCCAATGGAAAGTGTCACGATAACGAAAAAGATAATGAGGAATTCGTGAAACGTGGCGAGAAATACTGGAACAATTCATTGAAAGCATTGAAGGGAGAAGGAACAAAGACAGATAATGGCAATGTATCAGATTGAATGTGCATATACCTGCCATACAGGAAATATCCGGGCAAATAATGAAGATAATTTCTGGTGTTTTGGGGAATCCCTTCCGGTGAACAATGAAGGAACAAAGGGTATCTGCTCAAAGATTATTTCGGGTAACAGAGCACCGGCAATGGCGGTATTTGACGGTATGGGAGGAGAAAGCTGCGGCGAGATTGCAGCCTTTCTTGCATCAGAAGAATTTGGAAAATTTTATAATGCGAATAAAAGAATGCTGAGGGATATGCCGGAAGATTTTATAGACGATGTATGTGAGAAGATGAATCAGGCAGTATGCAGATATGGAACAGATCATCATATTTGGAGCATGGGAAGCACAATGGCAATGCTCCTCTTTACACCAGAGTCTATGTTTGCCTGCAATCTTGGGGACAGCAGGATTTATTTTATGGATGGCGGTAAGCTTCAGCAGATTTCCACAGACCATGTTTTGGGTGGTACGGCAGTTGGGAAAGCCCCGTTAACCCAGTATCTTGGACTTCCTGAAGAGCTGCAGAGACTGGAACCTTCTGTGACAGAAATCGAGCATAAGGAGGGATACAGATATCTTCTGTGTTCAGATGGAGTAACAGATATGCTTTCGGACAGTGAGATAGAGGCGATTCTGTCACAGGATATGGAAATCTCGGAGATCGTAAATGATCTTCTTAAAAATGCTCTCCAAAAAGGTGGGAGAGATAATGTGACGATCGTGCTCTGTGAAGTACAGAAGCTGGATACAGTCCGCAGAATGAAAGAATGGATGAAAAATCTGAAAGATAAAAAATGAGAGGTGGGGCAGCATGAAGAACCGTATGCAGGATCTGGATTTTGAACAGAATGTTGCGTTTGATAAAGTACAGGAGTATGAATTTACCAGAAGGGCGGCACAGAGATTTCGGCAGGTGGTAAGCCTGGACAGTTTTGAAGACGAAGATGCGGATGTTATTTTCCACTATTTATATAAAGAGATGGAACTGGTGTCCTTTGGCGACCATCTGAAGAGATATATTTATGAAAGGGCAGAGCTGGAAGAACCCTTCTCGGAGGTTCCACAGGAAGTGTATAAGGAGATTGTAGTAGATTCCTTTAAGGAAACCTATACGCCCAAATCCATGAATCCTACCTCTACCAAGTTGTCGGCACTGGTGAATAACTGGCTGAATCAGGCATCTGTAAAAAGAGAAACTGTTTTTCTTCTGGGGTTTGGGTTGAAAATGACCACAGAGGATGTGTCGGATTTCCTGACAAGAGTACTGAAAGAACAGGATTTTGATTTTCACAATCCGGACGAGGTGATCTACTGGTATTGTTACAGTACGCAGCAGGGTTATCACAAAGCAGAGGAATTGAAGAAAAAATATGAGATACTCGCTCCTGTGGAAGTGGAAAATACTCAGGTTTTATACGGAAGCAACCTGTGCCTTGATACGGAGGAGAAACTGATCGATTATCTTGCCCGACTGAAATCAAAAAGAGTAGATCCCATATCTGAGAAAAGTCAGGCATTTCAGGAGTTTACAAAGCTTTTATATCATGCGAAGCAGATTATTGCCGGACTGTATCAGCATGATGAAGAGGAAAAAGGTGGGGATAAGGTGTGGACAGCAGAAAGAATTACACCTTCTGATGTGGAAAAAGTAATCTGCAGCGGAATCCCCATCAACAAAATGGGCAATCTGAAGAAAATGTCTGCTTCCATTCTGGCAAAGCATTTCAGCCAGAAGCGTTTCAGCAGGCAGAGGATTACAAATATTTTAAGCCACAAACTCCCGGTGGAGCGCTTTGACCTGATCACACTGGAATTCTTTATCGTATCCCAGGAAATGGAGGATGATGATCCTTTTAACAGATACAAGCATTTTCTGGATGAGATTCAGGATATTCTGCTTCGATGTGGAATGGGAGAGATATACATAGTAAATCCATACGAATGTTTCCTTCTCATGTGCCTTCTCACAGACTGTCCGCTGGCAGTATTTTCGGAGATATGGGAGAAGTCCTATGAAGAGGGGGAAGCTGAAGAGGCATAATGGTATAAACAATTGTACAGCCGGTGCCGGATATGGCACGAAAGGCTGTGGAACTTTTATTAAAGAAAATAAAAGGGGAAGAGATTGAGACATTGACGATTCTTCCTGTTGAATTTGCAGAAGGAGGCACAACCCGTTAAGGGACGTGCCTCCTTCTTTTAACCGAATCAAGTAAGTCCCCTGCGGAGGTTGCGAATATCTGTCTGATTTATGACAATTATCTGGATAGACTGTAGATTCAGAAGAGTGTGTTTATTCATTATAATATCCGTAGATAGCACGTGCATCTGCAGCAATGGTGCTTTGGGCTGCACCGGTATCAGTAAGATCCTGTGACATAAAGCATACTACAAGATCAATTCCTTTGGCTGTATCATAGATGATCGCTGCATCATTTTCTACAGTGTCAAGTTCGCCGGTCTTATTGGCAGTACCGACGCCTTCTGGAAGTTGTGCAGGGATCTTGTTTTTACGCTGCTGCATTTTTAAGTGATAATACATTGCATCTGCGTTTGGAAGAGTAGAAGCGGGAAGGGTTCCATTGACAGTCTGGTATATCTGCTTTAAAAAGGTTCCACAGTCTTTGACGGATGTATAGTTGTCGCCGTTTTCTTTACTTGCGAGAAGCAGGCGGTTCATCTGGGTGCTGGTGAAACCATGTTCCTGGCAGAAGCCATTTACTTTTGCCATGCCTGCAGAGTCATCGCCGTTTCCAAGCCAGTTTACCAGAGTGTTGGCAGCATCATTATCACTGACAGTGATCATGGCTGAAATATTACTGTCAATTTCGTCTCCGTTGTGAGACTGGGAGAGGGTATCGTAGTTTTCGTATACAGCTCCCATAATATACAGTTTGATCAGGCTTGCTGCCTGCATGGGAGTATCGTTGATCATGCCTTCAGAATCTTTCGGCAGGTTGCAGACATAGACGGACCAGGTTCCGTTATCAGCCGGCAGCAGGGACTGTACCTGTTTCAGGAGATTGTCCATGCTGGAATCAGTGTTGTCGGTAAATGTGTTGTTGGAGGAAGGGGAAAGTGTTCCGTTCTGCTGTTCGGATTCTGAAGAGGGTTCAGCGGATTCTGACTGTGCAGGAGATGTTTCTCCGGTGGCTGCCTTGACAGAACTTTCCTGTTCTCTTAATTCATCTAACTGATCTGCCTGACTGATAAGGGTATTTGCATCAGTGGAAATCTCCTCTACGGTTTTGGAGAGTGTCTGTACTTTTTGCTGTAGTGTGACGAGATGGTTCAGTGATAAAAATGAAACAGCTGCCAGTGCAATCACTGCAACAGTCAGTATGCCGATCACTATATAGAGAAAAATAGGTTTTTCATTTGGCTTTTTATTCATTGCGGTTTTCCTTTCGTAATTATTATTGTAATCAGGATTGCGGGAACTGCGAAGCTGCGTAGCAATCCGCAGATATCAAGTCAGGGGCAAAATGCTTTTTGACACTTACATCATCATGATGCAAAGTAGCTGTCAATGCCATTTGCGATTCCCTGTACCATTGTTTTCTGGAATTCTGTGTCATTCATTTTCAGATCGTCATTCTGGCTTGTCATAAATCCCATTTCAAGGATCGTAACAGGAACAGTGCTCCAGTTAATTCCTGTCATCGTGTCAGTGTACTGGATTCCAAGGTTCTGAAAACCTGTTGCAGCACAGTAGGAATCGATGATGCACCGGGATAATCGATCAGACTGTTCAAACAGTTGTGGGATATAAGGATTATTCTGGGAGGGTGACATGGTCAGTGCCCCTGATGCAGTATGGGAATCATCGCCGTTTGCATGGATGCGGACGTAGATCTCTGCGCCCTGTGAAGCAGCATATTGTGCGCGTTCCATGTTGCTGATGGCTGTTTCATTGTCTGTTCGTGTCATGACTACCTGATAGCCTCTCTGTTCCAGTTCATCTTTTAGTTGAAGAGAGACTTCCAGATTGAGCTGGTATTCGGGAACACCGCTGTAGGTTCCCTGAGTGCCGCTGGTACATTTTGCTTTCATTTCAGAAGAACCGGGACCGTTGGGCTCCGGGGAACTCATATCCACGGACTCACTCTGATGCCCTGGATCGATTCCTATTATATGTCCGCCTGTTTCGGCATCGGAGGAGAAAACGCCGGCACTGGAATCAGAAGAGGCGCTGGTGCTGTTCTGGCTGAATACAGAAGGCTTTGATGAAGCTTCTTCCGGGATTTCAGCTTTTTCTTTTGTTTTCTTCTGTGTGGCTGTCTGTTGTTTTTGTTTCATGCGATTGATATTTGACTGGACTGTGTCTATGGCGGTAGTGTACTTGTCTACTGCCTGTTTGACTTCGTCGTGTTTTGCAGTAATCTGTTCGGAGATTGTATCGACTTCTTTTTCAGTGGTGAGGATCTGGTGCAGTGTGGTCCTGTTAAAGAAGATCAGGGCTATGATGCACAGGAGTCCTGTCAGAAACAGAAGGATGCTGATCATGCTGGGTTTCTTCATATATTATAGTGTCCTTTCCTGAGTTTATAGAATGTTATAGTGTGTCTGCAAGTTGATTTGCCTGCTTTGGTTGTTATTATAATAAAAGGGAGGGGGAAATGCAATTGTTAGTAGGGGGACGCACCGGATAATATTTATTTTGTGTGCGGTTTCGGACGCTAAGAGATATTATAGCAGTCCTCTCAAACTCGCTACGTTGCAAACTTCGCTCAAACACGTGAGACGGTCTGCTCATAACGCAGATTTCCGCAGACTAAGTATCTCTAAGCATCCTGCAAATGCACACAAAATAAATATTATCCGGCGCTGGGGCTCGTAGATAACTATATCAATTGAGTAGAATACGGATTTGAGTTGCAGATGAAAAAACGTAGCACTGAGGCTTTTTTTTATCTGTGTATGAGGATTTGCAGATAAGTGATTGGCATAGTTATTTCGATAGGATAGGGGAAGTGGCAGTAAAGTGGTGGAAGGGGGAGTGTATTGTCAGATAAGTTTAATGTGGTGATGTGGTGTATGAAGAAAGGATTCTTTGGTTATGATAGAAATATAAAAAATACTGTAAAATTCACGAGAAATCCCTTGACAGTGCGAGTTTTGCGGGATATAATAAGCAAGCGTGCAAAAGGAGCGTTTAATTTTTTTGCGCGTAATTACACGAATAGCAACCGCAAGGCCCCATAGAAAAATCTATGGAGAAATAAATCGGGAGGTGAAATGGAATGCCAACATTCAACCAGTTAGTAAGAAAAGGACGCCAGACATCTGTAAAGAAATCTACAGCTCCGGCTCTCCAGAAAACATTCAACTCTTTAAGAAAGAAAGCAGTTGAACAGTCTGCACCACAGAAACGTGGCGTTTGTACAGCAGTTAAGACTGCAACTCCTAAGAAGCCTAACTCAGCTCTTCGTAAGATCGCCAGAGTAAGACTTACAAACGGCATGGAGGCTACCACCTACATCCCCGGTATCGGACATAACCTGCAGGAGCACTCCGTCGTACTTATCCGCGGCGGCCGTGTACGTGATCTGCCTGGTGTACGTTACCACATCATTCGCGGCACACTTGATGCACAGGGCGTTGCAAACCGCAATCAGTCCCGTTCAAAGTACGGTGTGAAGCGTGCAAAGAAGAAGTAATTCTTCTCTGCTCCGCTGCCATTGATCGGCAGCGTATTTCTCGAAATTCTTAATTCAGCTTATGTGCTGACGGTGACAGATGTTTATATGCAACTGACGCCCTCAGACGCTAACGGAGATTAATTTTTTTCGAGTACCTGTGATAACATTTTTTAATGAAGGAGGGAAGAAAAGTGTCGAGAAGAGGTCAGATTTCCAAAAGAGATGTTCTGCCGGATCCTCTGTATAATTCCAAGGTGGTGACAAAGCTCATCAACAATATTATGCAGGACGGCAAAAAGGGCGTCGCTCAGAAGATCGTTTACGAGGCGTTCGCCATCGTAGAAGAGAAGACCGGCGAGAATCCCCTTGAAGTCTTTACAGAAGCTCTCGATAACGTAATGCCTGTGCTGGAGGTAAAAGCTCGCCGTATCGGCGGCTCCAACTATCAGGTGCCTATGGAAGTAAGACCCGAGAGAAGATTTACTCTCGGACTCCGCTGGATGACCGCATTTGCAAGAAACCGCGGTGAAAAGACTATGGCTGAGCGCCTTGCC